>Ga0134125_10008234_pt1 | contig 11756 bp, 10 predicted proteins | sample KB31751_FD_96464 | JGI IMG/M metagenome (GOLD analysis project Ga0134125, IMG submission 96464) | Terrestrial soil microbial communities with excess Nitrogen fertilizer from Kellogg Biological Station, Michigan, USA - KB3-175-1 | ecosystem: Environmental > Terrestrial > Soil > Unclassified ... | reverse complement strand
GGAGGCACGCCGCAACGGCTACGACGAGGGCATTGCGCTGGGCCACAACGGGTTGCTCAGCGAAGGCGCCGGCGAGAACCTGTTCCTGGTCAAGCGCGGCAAGCTGCTGACGCCGCCGTCCAGCGCCGGCATCCTGGCCGGCATCACCCGCGACACCGTGCTGACGCTGGCGGCCGACCTCGGCCTGAGCGTGGAAGAACGTGACCTGCCGCGCGAGGCGTTGTATACCGCCGATGAGATCTTCATGACCGGCACCGCGGCCGAAGTCACGCCGGTGCGCTCGGTCGATCGCAAGAACGTGGGCGACGGCACGCCCGGCCCGATCACCAAGGCCTTGCGGCAGGCATTTTTCGGCCTGTTCGACGGCCGTACCGAAGACCGCTGGAACTGGCTGAATGTTGTCAGTGACCGCGAAAACCAAGAACCGGCCGTCCGCGGCCGGAGTCCCCAGGAACAGCCAGCGTCGACTGGAGCCAACGCATGACCGCAAGAACCTTGTTCGAGAAAGTATGGGACGCCCACGTGGTGGCGCCCGAGACCACCGATACGCCCGCCGTCCTGTACATCGACCTGCACCTGGTGCACGAAGTCACCTCGCCGCAGGCGTTCAGCGAATTGCGCCAGCGCGGCCTCACCGTGCGCCGTCCCGATCGCACCCTGGCCACGCTCGACCATTCCACGCCCACGTTGCCCACCGGCGCGGACGGCGTGCGGCCGTACACCAATGCCGCCGCCAGGGCGCAGGTGGAACAGCTGGAAGCCAATTGCGCCGAGTTCGGCGTCACCCTGCATGGCTGGGACAGCGACCAGCGCGGCATCGTGCACGTGATCGGCCCGGAACTGGGCGCCACCCAGCCGGGCATGACCATCGTCTGCGGCGACAGCCACACCTCCACCCATGGCGCGTTCGGCGCGCTGGCGTTCGGCATCGGCACCACCGAGGTGGGCCACGTGCTGGCCACCCAGTGCCTGCTGCAACGCAAGCCGAAAACCCTGGCCATCCACGTGGACGGCAAGCTGCCGGCCGGCGTGGGCGCCAAGGACCTGATCCTGCACATCATCGGCAGCATCGGCGTCGATGGCGGTACCGGCTACGTGCTGGAATACCGCGGGTCGACCATCGAGGCGTTGTCGATGGAAGAGCGCATGACGGTCTGCAACATGTCGATCGAAGCCGGTGCCCGCGCCGGCCTGATCGCACCGGACGAAACCACCTTCGCGTGGCTGAAGGGCCGCCCGATGGCACCGCAGGGCGCCGACTGGGACGCCGCCGTGGCCCGCTGGCGCGCGCTGCGTAGCGACGAGGGCGCCAGCTACGACCGCGAGGTGCATTTCGACGCCAGCAAGATCGGCCCCACCGTCACCTACGGCACGCACCCGGGCATGGCCAGCGCGCTGAGCGCCACCTTGCCGGAACCCACCAACGCGCAGGAGCGCCGCGCCCGCGACTATATGCACTACGAGCCGGGCCAGTCGATGGAAGGCATGGCCGTGGACGTGGTGTTCGTCGGCAGCTGCACCAACTCGCGCCTGCCCGACCTGCGCGAGGCCGCCAGCGTGTTGCGCGGCCGCCACGTGGCCGACGGCGTGCGCATGCTGGTGGTGCCCGGTTCCGAGGCGGTGCGCCGCGATGCCGAACGCGAAGGCCTGCACCAGGTGTTTCTGGATGCCGGCGCCGAATGGCGCGTGCCGGGCTGCTCGATGTGCATCGCCATGAACGGCGATCTGGCGCAGCCGGGTCAACTGGTGGTGTCCACTTCCAACCGCAATTTCGAGGGCCGCCAGGGCAAGGGCGCCCGCACCGTGCTGGCCAGCCCGGCCACCGCGGCCGCATCGGCCGTGGCCGGCGTGATCGCTGACCCGCGCGTGTATCTGACGGAGGTTGCAGCATGAAACCGATAACCCGCCTGCAGTCACGCACCGCCGTGCTGACCGACGAAAACATCGATACCGACCGCATCATTCCCGCGCGCTTCCTCACCACCACGGTGCGTGAAGGCCTGGGCAAGCTGTGCTTCAACGACTGGCGCTACCAGAGCGACGGCTCCGACAACCCCGCCTTCCCGCTCAACCAGCCGCAGTCGCAGGGCTGCGAGATCCTGGTGGCCGGGCGCAACTTCGGCTGCGGCTCCTCGCGCGAACACGCGCCGTGGGCGCTGCTCGACTACGGCATCAAGGCCGTGCTGTGCAGCGAGATCGCGGACATCTTCCGCAACAACGCGCTGAAGAACGGCCTGCTGGCGATCGTGATCGCCGAGGCGCAGCACCGCTGGCTGCTGGACAACCCCGGCGTGGAACTGACCATCGACGTGCAGGCGCAGACGATCACCCTGCCCGACGGCAGCAACGTCGCGTTCACGCTGGAGCCGTTCGCCCGCCACTGCCTGCTCAACGGCGTGGACCAGCTCGGCTTCCTGCTGCAGCACACCGACGCCATCGGCAATTTTGAAAAACAGGAGAAAGCGGCATGAAGGCACGCATCGTCACTCTGCCCGGCGACGGCGTGGGTCCGGAAGTCACTGCCGCGGCGGTCGCCGTGCTGCAAGCCGTGGCTGGCCACTACGGCCACGAGTTCACCTTCGACGAACAGCTGATCGGCGGCTGCGCCATCGACGCCACCGGCGAGCCGTTGCCCGCCGCCACGCTGGCCGCCTGCAAGCAGGCCGACGCGGTGTTGCTGGGCGCCGTGGGCGGGCCGAAATGGTCCGACCCGAACGCACCGGTGCGCCCCGAGCAGGGCCTGCTGGGCCTGCGCGCCGCGCTGGGCGTGTACGCCAACCTGCGCCCGCTGCAGGTGCACCCGGCACTGGCCGACCTGTCGCCGCTGAAGAACGAGCGCCTGCAGGGCGTCGACGTGCTGTTCGTGCGCGAGCTCACCGGCGGCGCCTACTTCGGTGCCAAGACCCGCACCGACGACACCGCCACCGACGAGTGCAAATACACCGTGACCGAAGTGGAGCGCGTGGCCCGCCGCGCCTTCGCGCTGGCACGCGGCCGCCGCAAGCAGCTCACCTCGGTGGACAAGGCCAACGTGCTGGAAACCTCGCGCCTGTGGCGCAGCACGGTGCAGCGCATCGCCACCGAATTCCCGGACGTGAAGGTGGAGCACCAGCTGGTCGATTCGATGGCGATGCTGCTGCTGAGCCAGCCGTCGCGCTACGACGTGGTGGTCACCGAGAACCTGTTCGGCGACATCCTCACCGACGAGGCCGCCGCGCTGGCCGGCTCGCTGGGCCTGTTGCCGTCGGCGTCGCTGGGCGAAAGCCGCGTGGGCCTGTACGAGCCGATCCACGGCTCGGCCCCGGACATCGCCGGCAAGGGTGTGGCCAACCCGGTCGGCACCATCCTCTCCGCCGCCCTGCTGCTGCGCCACTCGCTGCAACTGGAAGATGAAGCCGTGGCGATCGAAGCCGCCATCGACCGCGTGCTGAGCGACGGCCCGCACAGCCGCGACATCGGCGGCCAGGCCGGCACGCAGGATGTGCTGGACGCGGTGCTGCAGGCGTTGGACGGCTACGCCAGCGTCTCCCCTTCCCTGCGCTCGGCCGGCTGACCCGGCGTCCGCCCGATGCCTTACTGGAACTCCCATGCGTAGTGATGCAATCAAGACCGGCCCCGATCGCGCCCCCGCCCGCGCCATGCTGCGCGCCACCGGCATGGACGACGACGCGATCCGGAAACCGCTGGTGGCCGTGGTGCACACCTGGTCCGACGTCAGTCCGTGCAACCTCAACCTGCGCGATCTGGCCGCGGAAGTCGCCAAGGGCATCCGCGCCGCGGGCGGCACGCCGGTGGAGTTCAACACCATCGCGGTCACCGACGGCATCGCCATGGGCACGGCCGGCATGCGCTATTCGCTGGTGAGCCGCGAGGTCATCACCGATTCCATCGAGGCGGCCGTGGAAGGCCACCTGTGCGACGCCATGGTGGTGCTGTGCGGTTGCGACAAGACCATCCCCGCCGCTGCGATGGCGATGGCGCGGCTGGATATTCCGGCAGTGGCGCTGTACGGCGGCACCATCGCGCATGGCCTGCACAAGAACCGCCCGATCACCATCCAGCAGGTGTTCGAGGCGGTCGGCGCGCATGGCGCGGGCAAGATCGACGATGCCGAGCTACGCTCGGTGGAATGCGACGCCTGCGGCGGCGCCGGTGCCTGCGGCGGCCAGTTCACCGCCAACACCATGGCGATGGTGCTGACCACGCTGGGCCTGTCGCCGATGGGCCTGAACGACATCCCCGCCACGCATCCCGACAAACTCGCCGCCGCGCAGCGCTGCGGTGAGCTGGTAATGGAATGCCTGCGCGAGGATCGCCACCCCAGTTCGATGTTCAACCGCACCGCGTTCAGCAACGCCGCGCGCATGGTGGCCGCCACCGCCGGCTCCACCAATGCCGTGCTGCACCTGCTGGCGATCGCCCGCGAGGCTGGCGTGCCTTGGACGCTGGAGGACTTCCAGCCCGCGTCGGAGAACACCCCGGTGATCTCCGACCTGCTGCCCGGCGGCCAGTACACCGCGGTCGAGCTGTTCGACGCCGGCGGCATTGCCCGCGTGGCGCAGGAGCTGATCGCCGCCGACATGCTGCAGGACGCGCCCACCGTCACCGGTCGCACGCTGTTTGCCGAAGCCGCCGAGGCGCCGCGTTTCGATGACCAGCAGGTGGTGTATCCGGTCAGCGCACCGATCAAGCCGCGCGGCGGCTATTCCATCCTCTACGGCAATGTCGCGCCGGAAGGCTGCATCCTGAAGATTCCCGGCAAGAACAGCGCCGGCCATGGCGCCACCCATTTCGAAGGCACCGCCCGCGTGTTCGAGAGCGAGGAAGCGGCGTTCACCGCCGTGCAGGAAGGCCGCATCGGCAAGGGCGACGTGGTGGTGATCCGCAACGAAGGTCCCGCCGGCGGCCCGGGCATGCGCGAGATGCTGGGCGTCACTGCCGCGCTGATCGGCCGCGGCCTGGGCGACGACGTGGCGCTGATCACAGATGGCCGGTTCTCCGGCGCCACCCACGGTTTCATGGTGGGCCACGTGGCGCCGGAAGCGGCACGTGGCGGCCCGATCGCGCTGCTGCGTGACGGCGACCACCTGCGCATCGATGCCAACACCCGCGAGCTGGTCACCGATGCCGACCTCGACGGCCGCCGCGCCAGCTGGCAGCCGCCCGAGCCCAAAGTCACCCGCGGTGTACTGGCCAAGTACGCGCGGCTGGTTGGTTCCGCCTCCGACGGCGCCAACACCCACCCCGATACGGCGGTGCAGACGCCCGCCCACACAAACAAACCAACCAAAGCAGGAGTTACCGCATGAGCAACAACGACACCCTGGGCAATGCCCGCATCGCCGTTCTCGGCTACGGCAGCCAGGGCCGCGCCCACGCCCTCAACTTGCGCGACTCCGGTCTCGACGTCGTCGTCGGCCTGCGCAAGGGCGGCCCTTCCTGGGAGAAGGCCAGTGCCGAAGGCTTCAAGGTGGCCGAGCCGGGCGAGGCGGTGAAGGGTGCCGACCTGGTCGCGGTGCTGACGCCCGACATGGTGCAGGCCGACCTCTATAAGCAAAGCATCGAGCCGAACATCAAGCCCGGCGCCGCGCTGCTGTTCGCGCACGGCTTCAACGTGCACTTCAAGCGGATCGACCCGCGCAAGGACATCGACGTGATCCTGGTGGCCCCCAAGGGCCCCGGCGCGCTGGTGCGCACCGAGTATGAGCGAGGCCGCGGCGTGCCCAGCATCTGGGCGGTGTACCAGGACGTGTCCGGCCAGGCCGAGGCCAAGGCACATGCCTATGCCAACGGCATCGGTGGCGGCCGCGCCATGCTGATCAAGACCGACTTCAAGGAAGAGACCGAGACCGATCTGTTCGGCGAGCAGGCCGTGCTGTGCGGCGGCGCCTCGTCGCTGGTGCAGGCCGGCTTCGAGACCCTGGTGGAAGCGGGCTACCAGCCGGAAATCGCCTACTACGAAGTGCTGCACGAACTGAAGCTGATCGTGGACCTGTTCTACGAAGGCGGCATCACCAAGATGCTGCAGTTCGTCTCCGAGACCGCCCAGTACGGCGACTACGTCAGCGGCCCGCGCGTGATCGACGCCGGCGTCAAGGCGCGCATGAAGGACGTGCTTACCGACATCCAGAACGGCACCTTCGCGCGCAACTGGATCGCCGAGCATGAAGCCGGCCTGCCGAACTACAACAAGTTCAAGAAGGCCGACCTGGAGCACCCGATCGAAGTGGTCGGCGCCAAGCTGCGTGCCCGCATGCCCTGGCTGCAGCCGGAAACGGCGAAGAAGGCAGGCTGATCGACGTCCCGTTCCCCGGTTCGCCGGGGAACGGAGCGGCAATGATTTTCCACCGGGGACATGACGTGAAACGTTTTCACATTGCGCTGGCAGTTCGCGACCTGGCCGAGTCTATCGACGACTACAGCCGTCGACTGGATGCACAGCCGAACGCCGTCGTCGCCGGCAAGTACGCGATGTGGCGGACCGACCTGCTGAACTTCTCCATCAACCAGATGCCGGAGCGCGCAGGCCAGTTGCGCCACATCGGCTTCGAGGACGACCTCGCCGAAGGGTTTTCCAGCACCACCGACGTCAATGGCCTGGTGTGGGAAAGCTTCTGCGCGAAGGAACAGGACCTGAAGATCGTCGAGACCTACGGCGTTCCGGTCGCATCAGGACGACCACCACGGGAATCGACCTCCCACTCATGACACAAGCGTTGGGGTGACCGGTGCGCCGCACCGCCACCGCATCGCGTCCAAGCACCCGGCGGCTGCCGGCCATGCCAAGGAACCGCAACATCGTGAATGCACAACTGATGAATACCAAGTCCGCCCCGGCGCCCGCCGGCAACCTGCACCCGCTGGCGGCGAAGTCGATGAGCGGCGCCGAGGTCATCGTGCAGGTATTGGCGGACGAAGGCGTCGACGTGATGTTCGGTTATTCCGGCGGCGCCATCCTGCCGGTCTACGACGCCGTATTCCGGTACAACGCCACCCATCCCAACGACGACGGCAGCGAGCCGTTGCCGCTGATCGTGCCGGCGAACGAGCAGGGCGCGGGCTTCATGGCCGCCGGCTATGCGCGCGCCTCCGGCAAGGTGGGCGTGGCCGTGGTCACTTCCGGCCCCGGCGCTACCAACATGGTTACGCCGGTGCGTGATTCGATGGCCGACTCGATCCCCATGGTGGTGATCTGCGGCCAGGTCGGTGTCGCCGCCATCGGCAGCGACGCGTTCCAGGAAGCGCCCGTCAGCACGATCATGGGCGCCTGCGCGAAGCATGTGTTCCTGGTGACCGATGCCAGCCTGCTCGAGAGCACCTTGCGTACCGCGTTCGAGATCGCCCGCAGCGGCCGGCCCGGACCGGTGGTGGTGGATGTGCCCAAGGATGTGCAGAACACCGCCCTGACCTTCCTCGGCCACGGCCAGTTGCCCATTCCGGGCTACCGCGCGCGCCTGCGCAATGTCGAGTCGGCGCATCTGGACGATGCCGGTTGCGCCAGCTTCTTCGAGGCGCTGGCCCAGGCCGAGCGTCCGCTGATCTACGCGGGTGGCGGCGTGATCGCCTCCGCTGCCGCCGAGGCCCTGCGCGCCTTCGTGGCCGATTTCGGCCTGCCGGTCACCACCACGCTGATGGGCCTGGGCGCGTTCGACACCACCGATCCGCTGGCGCTGCACTTCCTGGGCATGCACGGCACCGCCTACGCCAACTACGCCGTGGAGGATTGCGATTTCGTGCTGACCCTGGGCGCGCGCTTCGACGACCGCGTGGCCGGCGTGCCGGACAAGTTCGCCCCTGGCGCGAAATTCATCGCCCAGGTGGACATCGATCCGGCCGAGATCGGCAAGGTCAAGATGGTGGACTGGCACCATATCGGCGACCTGCGGCGCACGCTCGAGCGCCTGCGCGAGTACGGCGCGGCGCACGGCATCCACCCGCGGCAGGATGGCCGCTACGCCGCCTGGCATGCGCACATCGCCGAGCTCAAGCGCGTGCATGCGCTGAACTACGACCACGACAGCGAGCTGATCCAGCCGTATGCGGTGATCGAGGCGATCAACCGCATCACGGACGGCCGCGCAGTCATCAGCACCGGCGTGGGCCAGCACCAGATGTGGGCGGCGCAGTATTTCGATTTCCGCGAGCCCCGCCACTGGCTCAGCTCCGGCTCGATGGGCACGATGGGGTTCGGCCTGCCTGCGGCGATCGGCGCGCAGTTTGCGCGGCGCGATGCCACCGTCATCGACATCGATGGCGACGGCAGCATCCGCATGAACCTGGGCGAGCTGGAAACCGTCACCACGTATGGCCTGCCGGTGAAGATCGTGCTGCTCAACAACCGCGGCGACGGCATGGTGCGGCAGTGGCAGAAGCTGTTCTTCAAGGGCCGCTTCGCCTCCTCCGACAAGAGCCTGCACACCAAGGATTTCATCAAGGCCGTGCAGGCCGACGGCTTCACCTGGGTGCGGCGGCTGGAGCGCAAGGAGGAACTGGCCGACACCATCGCCGAGTTCCTGGCGTTCGACGGCCCCGCCTTCCTGGAAGTGATGATCGACCCGGATGCCGGCGTCTACCCGATGGTGGGCCCGGGCATGTCGTACGCCCAGATGATCACTGGTGACTTCATCGCCTCGCGTCAGCATGCCGCCGGCGACGAAACCCTTCGCAACGACATGTTTTGAGCGGATGCCCATGAACGCCGTCACGCAACACACGCTTACCATCATGCTGCAGAACGAAACCGGCGCACTGGTGCGCGTGGCCGGGTTGTTCGCCTCGCGCAGCTACAACATCGACTCGCTCAACGTGGCCGCCACCGCCGACCCGGCCATTTCGAAGCTGGTGCTCAGCATCCGTGGCGACGACCAGGCCGTGGTGCAGATCGTGCGCCAGACGCGCAAGCTGATCGACGTGCTTGAGGTCAGCCACCAAGCGGCGGTGGCCTGAGATGAATGCCGTCTCCAGCAAGCCGCCGGTGCATGTGGACGGGCAATCCTCGTTGTCCGAAGAGGAGCTGTTGCGCCGCATGTATGCCGCACGCGTCTATGACGTGGCGCGCGAGACGGCGCTGCAGCCCGCGCCGCTCCTCTCGGCCCGATACGGCCGCGCGGTGGCACTGAAGCGCGAGGATCAGCAGCCGGTCTTTTCATTCAAGCTGCGTGGCGCCTACAACAAGATGAGCCGCCTCGATCCCACCCAGCGCGCCTGCGGCGTGATCGCGGCTTCGGCCGGCAATCATGCACAAGGGGTGGCGCTGGCGGCGGCGAAGCTCGGCATCCACGCGGTCATCGTGATGCCGGTGACGGTGCCGAAGGTCAAGCTCGACGCGGTGCGCCGCATCGGCGGCAGTTCCGTCGAGGTGGTGTTGTGCGGCAATTCGTATAGCGAGGCCCAGGCCGAGGCGCTGCGCCTGCAGTACGCCCACAGCTACACCGTGGTGCACCCGTTCGACGATCCCGACGTGATCGCCGGCCAGGCCACCGTCGGCCTGGAGATCCTGCGCCAGCACCCCGGCCCGCTGCATGCGGTATTCGTGCCGGTGGGTGGCGGCGGCCTGCTTGCCGGCGTTGCCGCCTGCATCAAATCACTGCGGCCGGAGGTCAAGGTCATTGGCGTACAGGCCGCCGATTCGGATGCGATGGCCCGCTCGCTGGAGACCGGCGAACGGGTGACGCTGACCGAAGTGGGGCTGTTTTCCGATGGCACGGCCGTCAAGCAGGTCGGCGTCCGCACCTATGCTCTGTGCAAGCGTCACGTCGACGCCATGCTGCGGGTCGATACCGATGCGATCTGCGCCGCGATCCGCGATGTGTTCCAGGAAACGCGCAGCGTCCCCGAACCTGCCGGTGCGCTGGCGCTGGCCGGGCTCAAGCAGTACATCGCCGAACAGCAGGCCGCGGGTGAAGAGGCCGAAGGCGCATTGGTGGCGATCGTGTCGGGCGCCAACATGAATTTCGACCAGCTGCGTTTCGTGGCCGAGCGCGCCGAAGTCGGCGAGCAGCACGAAGCCGTGTTCGCGGTGACCGTGCCCGAGCAGCGCGGCAGCTTCCGCCGTTTCTGCGCCACGCTGGACGATCGCAGCATCACCGAGTTCAACTACCGCGTCGGCGATGCCCGGCAAGCGCATATTTTCGTGGGTGTGCAGACCTCGAACCGGAACGAACGCGAAGCACTGATCGCCGCGTTCCACGCGCAAGATTTCGGCGTCCTCGACCTCACCGACGACGAGTTGGCCAAGCTGCATCTGCGCCACATGGTGGGCGGCCGTTCGCCGCTGGCGCAGGACGAGCAGCTGTACCGTTTCGAGTTCCCCGAACGCCCCGGCGCGCTGACCCGCTTCCTGGGCCACATGCATCCGGACTGGAACATCAGCCTGTTCCACTACCGCAATCAGGGCGCCGATTACGGCCGCATCCTGGTCGGCATCCAGGTCCCGCCGCACGAACGCGAATTGTTCCAGCGCTTCCTGGAAACGCTGGGTTACCCGTACCGCAACGAGAGCGAGCACAGCGCCTACCGGCTGCTGCTGCAGGGTTGATCGGGCGGCTCGGTCAGAACAGGTCGATGCTTCCCGCCAGCATGCCGCCACCCAGCAGGCCCTGGGCCGTCAGTGCCTCGAAACCGTGCACGCAATTGCGCCCGTGTTCCTTGGCGAAATACAGCGCCTTGTCCGCGCGCTCGAGGATGGTGGCCGGGTAGTCGTGTTCGCCGATGCGCGCGTAGCCGATGCTGACGGTGACGTGCTCCACCTGCGGAAAGACATGTTCGGCCATGCGCAGCCGAAAGCGCTCCAGCACGGTGCGCACGATGGCTTCGTCATGCGCCGCCAGCAGGATCACGAATTCCTCGCCGCCGAAGCGGAACAACACGTCGGACTGGCGGAAGCAGGCGCGCATCTGTTGCGCCAGCAACAGGATCACCTCGTCACCGTAGACGTGGCCATAGCTGTCGTTGATGCGCTTGAAGTGGTCGATGTCGAGGATGGCCAGCCATACCTGGTTGCGCGCGGAGGGAGCGACGTTGCGGCGCTCGTCCAGCGCTTCGGTGGCTATCGCATCCGGATCCGGCTGCAGCAGGCGCTGCAGGTGCCGCTCGAACGTACGGCGGTTGTACAACCCGGTCAGCTTGTCGCGCTCGCTCTCGTTGAGCAGCGCGGTGTAGTTGGCATAGATGCGCGCGAAGCCGGCGACCAGCGGTCGGCTGTCGCCGCAGGGCAGGTCGCTTTCCAGTTGCAAAGCGCCCACTGCCCGGCCCTCGGAGAGTATCGGCACGATCAGCCGGTGTAGTCCTTCCCCGCCCAGTTCCTCATGCGCGTCCACCCGTTCCAGTCCCTGCCGCAACAGGTGCAGGGACGGATCGTTCGGCGCCGGCTCGAAGACCCGCAACTCGTAATGGCCGTGGGCGCCCACCGTGCATCGCACTACGGTGCGCAGCCGGCCATGGTTGTCGGTGGTGTATTTGCCCAGCGACACGCTACGCGCGGAGGTCAACTCGGCCAGCGACAGCACCAGGCTGTGATCGAGCGCATCGACGTCGCGGTGATGGGTGAACGCCGCGACGGAATCGAGCAGGCGGGAATGGGCCAGCAGCCGGGACGCATCGGCAGGCTCGGCGTCGCTGCTGCGCGGCACCGCCATCTTGTCCCGCCCGGAGCTTTCACACTCGACCATCACCCCTCCCGAACTCCACAGCGTCATCCGCACAAAAGCCAGGTATGGCGGAGGCCGAAACGGTGCGCCTGAGTATGTATCGGCCGC
>Ga0134125_10008231_pt1 | contig 11757 bp, 14 predicted proteins | sample KB31751_FD_96464 | JGI IMG/M metagenome (GOLD analysis project Ga0134125, IMG submission 96464) | Terrestrial soil microbial communities with excess Nitrogen fertilizer from Kellogg Biological Station, Michigan, USA - KB3-175-1 | ecosystem: Environmental > Terrestrial > Soil > Unclassified ... | reverse complement strand
TGCGATCCCTGACCGGGAAAAACAAAAGCGAGATTGGCTGCCTGAGTCATTGCGAATCAGCTTCGGAAAAAAAGAAATTGGAGTGAGGGCCGGTTCAATACCGCAACAAAGCGGAGCCCCACGTAAAGCCGCCGCCGAAGGCTTCAAGCAGCAGCAACTGGCCACGCTGCACCTTGCCGGTGCGCACGGCATGGTCGAGCGCCAGCGGCACGGAACCGGATGAGGTATTGCCGTGCTTGTCCACAGTGACGATGACGCGCTCCATCGGCATGTCCAGGCGCTTTGCCGTCGCCTGGATAATGCGCAAATTGGCCTGGTGCGGAATCAGCCAGTCGATGGCGTGCTTGTCGAGGCCATTGGCCGCGAGGGTCTCGTCGACAACGCGGTCGAGCGTCTTGACTGCGACCTTGAACACTTCGCTGCCGGCCATCAACACTTTCACGCCGGCGTTCTTTTCGCCCGGTTTGAATCCGACCGAAACGCCGACCGGATTCCACAACAGTTCCTTGAATCCGCCGTCGGCGTGAATATGCGTGGACAGGATGCCGGGCTCGTCGGATGCCTTGAGCACGACGGCTCCGGCACCGTCGCCGAACAGCACGCAGGTGCCGCGGTCGGACCAGTCGAGCATGCGCGAAAGCGTTTCCGCGCCGACGACGAGCGCGGTCTTGACTGTGCCTGAGCGGATGAACTTGTCCGCCACCGACAGTGCATAGACGAAGCCCGAGCACGCGGCATTGACATCGAACGCCGCACAACCGTTCGCGCCGATGCGATGCTGCAACAGGCAAGCGGTGGAAGGGAAAATCAGGTCCGGCGTGGTCGTGCCGACGATCAGCAGTTCGATCTCGCCGGCCTCGACGCCGGCGGCTTCAAGTGCCGCGCGCGCGGCACCCTCGGCCAGATCACAGGTGGTCTGGCCTTCGGCGGCGATATGGCGCTGGCGGATACCGGTGCGCGACGCGATCCACTCATCGCTCGTGTCGACGAGTTTCTCGAGATCGGCGTTGGTGAGCACCTTCTCCGGCAGGAAACTGCCGGTACCGGCAATGCGTGCGTAAATCAGAGCGATTCCCCTGGCAGCTCAGGTCGAGGAATCAATCCTCGTCTTTCACCTTGACCTTGTCGGCGATGACCTTGCGACCACGGTAGTAGCCGTCCTTGGTGACGTGGTGGCGCAGATGCACCTCGCCCGAAGTCGGGTCGGTGCCGAGTTGCTTGGCGCTCAACGCATCGTGGGCACGGCGCATGCCGCGACGGGACGGGGATTTACGGCTTTTGGCAACGGCCATGACGCTTTACTCCAGATCAGATTTGCTTGCAGATTTATTTGTGCTTGAGGTTTTGCAGCACGGCGAAGGGATTTTTTGTTTCCTCCGCATCGTCCTGCACGGCACCGGCAATCGCCGGTTCCTGGTATTCCGCTCCGGGCTTTACCGGTATCACCGGCAAGGCCAGGATCAATTCGTCTTCGACCACGTCGGCCAGATGCAGATGGCCATCAGTCGTCAACAGCGGCTCGTATTCGCCGGGCAGCGCGGCCTCGTCGGCCTCCTTCGTGATCAGCCCGAGCCGGGCATCCACGTGTACCGGCAACCGGAAAACTTCCAGCGTGCGCTGACAGGTCAAAGGCAGCGTCGCGTCCGCGCGCACGCGCAGATGCGCCACGCCCAGATCATCCTTGCCGAATTCCAGATCGAAATCCACGGCGCCATCGGTGGCCGCCAGACTGCCGCGCAAGCGCGGCAGCGAGGCGAGCGGCAAACTCCCCTGAAACGACCGCCGCGCCTGCACCATGCGCCACGCGTCCACGGATTCCGGCAACACGTTGTTCATGGCGCGCGGGATGGTAGTTTTTGCACCGCACAAAGTCAACAAAAAGCATTCAGGGTCGACAGTTTACCGTTGCGCCCGGTTTCGGCACACTGCACGTTCGCTACCGGGGGGTCGTATCGAATCCTATCTCATCATCGTTGCTGTCTGCCTGGTCCTGGCCCTACTGGGACTTTGGCTGCGCGACCGCGGCAACCGTGGCCGCGAGAACGCCATCCGCGCCCTGCTCGACGGTGCCGACGCCCTCGAATCGCGCCTGCAGGAATGCCGCGAACGCATGCAGCACCTGCGCGACATGCTGGTCGTGCTGCCCGAGGAATTGAGCGCAGGGGCCGATAACGCCCTGCAGGCCGACACCAAGGTGCAGGCCGCGCTGAAGGACTTGCTCGCCCACCGTCTGTGGATCCAGCAACACGCCGCAACCGCCTCGCCGCGCGAACTGGCACAGGCGCAGAAAGCGCTGAATCAATCCGGAGCCACCTTGCAGGCCCAGCTCGACCGTCTTGCCGCAATATCATCCGACTTGCAGCGCGCGCAGGCCGAGGCGCGCAGCGTGAAGCGGCCCGCGGCATCGTGACCGCGCTCGCTGACGTCGATCTGGTGCTGGCCTCGACTTCGCGCTATCGCCGCGAACTGCTGGCCCGGCTGACGCCGAATTTTCGCTGCGTGGCGCCGGATGTCGATGAAACCCCGCTGGCGCACGAAAGCCCCGCCGCACTCGCTGACCGTCTTGCCATTGCCAAGGCGCGAGCTGTGGCTGCGAAAAATCCCGGCGCCATCGTCATTGGTTCGGATCAGGCCGCCGACCTCGACGGATGCGTCATTGGAAAGCCTGGCACCGTCGAGAACGCCTGCGCGCAACTGGCCGCCTGCTCGGGACGCATGGTCGTGTTCCACGCCGGAATCTGCCTAATCGATGCACGCAGCGCAAAGCCGTTGATTGCGTCGGCGCGGGACACGACGCGCGTGCATTTCCGTGAGCTCGGCACGAACGAAATCGCCCGCTACGTCGAACGCGAATGCCCGCTGGACTGCGCCGGCAGCTTCAAGTGCGAAGGACTCGGCATTGCACTGTTCGAACGCATCGAATCGACCGATCCGACCGCTCTCATCGGTTTACCACTGATTGCGCTGTGCAAACTGCTGCGCGAACTCGGTATCGCCATTGCGTGATTCACGGTTGCACGGCGACGCAATCCGGATCCGATTCGATTTTTTTCGCCGCTGCAACGACTCCCGCGTACCAGCGATAACGCTTGCGCCCATCGTAGGCATCCAGTGCTGCGACTGGCGCAAGATCGGCGACGCGCGAACACAGCGATTGTAGCCAGGCCGCGCGATCGCGTTCGCGCCGTGCGCCGGGTTCAACGACGAGCAAAACGCGATGCCCGACGCCGAGCGCATGCAGACCCGATTCATCGCGTCGCCAGATCGCCAACTGCGGCGCGCGTCCGTGCTTGATGTTGATGGGATGATTCAGGGTATACACAGGTCGTGAACCGCCGAGAGCAAAATCCAGTTCCGCGGCCAGCATGAAGTTGTCGGCGACGAGAATCGAATCCGCGAACTTCGGCTGCGCGAGCAATGCTCGCGTCTCCGCCGCCGCTTCACGCCAGCCGACGAATTGCTGCGGAAACGCCTTCATCCGCGCAAGGGCATCGGCGCCGCCGGGAATCGCGGCCATGCCCAGATACGCGAATGCGAGCGCGCTGCCGAGCGCGAGCAATACGAACGCGGCGAAGCGAAATCCCATTGCGATTTTCGATTCGCGCAGCAATGCCGGCAACACGATCAACAGCGGCAAATATCCTGGCAGCGGCCAGTGCACTCGAAAACGCGTGTCGTCGGCAAAAAGTCCTAGCGCGAAGTACGCAAGGATCGGCACTGCCGCGCAGCACAGGAGCAAATCCCAGGGCGCATTCTCCGAACCGCTCGCGTTGAGCGTAGTTTGCGCAGCGAACGAAGTCGAAACGCCGATACCCTTCGACTTCGCGCCTATGGCGCTACGCTCAGGGCGAACGGACTTGAGCATGACCCGCCACAACGCCCACAACAACAGCGCATAGACCAGCGGTGTGCAGACCAGCGTCTGTTCCAGCGGCTGCACCAGTGCATCGACGTGGAAATTCCAGGGGTTGCGTTGCACAAGCTGGAAATCCAGCGCCGCCCAGTGATGCGTCGCGTTGAACACAAGTGTCGGCACGATGCCAAGACACATGATCGCCAGCGCGAGCCACAAACCCGGGTCGCGCCACAACGTGCGACCGCGCGGCGTGAGCGCGAAGAATGCCAAACCCGCGGCAACCAGCATTGCGGCGCGGTAATGCGCCAGCCACGCGAACGCCAATGCAACGCCGAGCAGTGCCCAGTCGCGCAAGTTGTGCGAGCGTGCGGCACGTTCGACGGCGAGCAACGCCAACGCGCTCGCGAACGTCAGCGGCACATCCGGTAGCGCGAAGATGCCGAGCGTGCCGAGCAACGGCAGCCCCAGCACGAGCAATCCCGCGCACCAGCCATCGGTGTCATTGAACAGATCGCTGGCGATGCGCACGACGGCCAGCGGCAACAGCGCCCCGAGCGCGAGGAACGGCGCGCGCATCGCCAGCGTGCCGTGTCCGAGCACTGCCTCGCCAGCCGCGATCAGCCACGCGGTCAGCGGCGGCAGATCGCTGTAACCCCATTCCGGATGGCGGCTTTCCTGCCAGTACCAAGCCTCGTCGCCGAATGGCGCCAAATGCGCAGCGAGGACGAGCTTGATGACAAGCAACGCCGCCCAGACGATCCAGAACGCCGCGTGCCAGCGCCGTGGAACTCTGTTTGCGTCCGGATTGCCTATACTCGCCGTCATGAACACCCGTCTCGCATCCGTCGACACCGCCGCCGCACCGCCCGACCCCGCCCTCGCCGCCGCACTCGAGCGCGCGCAGGCCCAGGTCAACCGCGTTGTCCTCGGCAAGCCCGTGCCAGTGCGCCTGGCCTTTGCCTGCATTCTGGCTGGCGGCCATCTTCTCATCGAAGATCTGCCCGGCGTCGGCAAGACCACGCTCGCGCATGCACTGGCTGCAACCCTGGACCTTTCGTTCCAGCGCATCCAGTTCACGTCCGACATGCTGCCCGCCGACATTATCGGCGTCAGCGTCTACGAGCGCGAGAGCGGCGCGTTCAAATTCCATCCCGGCCCTTTGTTCGCACAACTCGTGCTTGCCGACGAGATCAACCGCGCCACGCCAAAAACGCAAAGCGCCTTGCTCGAAGCGATGGCCGAACAGCAGATCACGGTCGACGGCGCCACGCGCAAGCTGCCGAATCCGTTTTTCGTCGTTGCCACGCAGAATCCAGTGGAACTGGCCGGAACCTATCCGCTGCCGGATTCGCAACTCGACCGTTTCATGCTGCGCATCGGCCTGGATTACCCGGATCCCGCCGCCGAACGCGCCCTGCTCGTGTCCAGTGACCGCCGCGAGTTGCTCGCGCAGCTTTCGCCGTGCCTCACGGCCACGCAACTGACGCAACTGCGCAGCGCCGCGATCAGCGTACTCGCAAGTCCAGCCTTGATCGACTACGTGCAGGCCTTGCTTGCGGCAAGCCGCGCACATGCCGAAATCCGCGTTGGCCTGTCGCCGCGCGCGGGGCTGGCGCTGCTCAATGCCGCGCGCGCCCACGCCCTGCTCGATGGGCGAGGCTATTGTGTGCCGGAGGACGTGCAGGCGGTGTTCCCCGGTGTGGCAGCGCACCGGCTGATTCCATCGGCATCGAGCAACAGCGGGCGCGATCGGCTGGCTGCGATCCTGCTGGAAAAAACGCCGGTGCGCTGAATGCCGACGTGAATGCGGGCACTGCCACGGTTCCGCTCAAGACCCGGCTGTTCGAGTATGCCGAACGCCGCCTGCCGGCGCTGACCCGGCTCAAACGTGTCGAGCCCTTGCCCATTCGGCTCGACCGCCACCGCATCTATGTGCTGCCGACGCGCTTCGGCCTGATGCTCTCGGCGCTGCTGCTGGTGATGCTGCTCGGCGCGCTGAACTACAACAACAACCCTGCCCTGCTGCTCACCTGCCTGTTCGCCGCCGCGGCGTACCAGAGCGTGTTCGCCGCCTTCGCCACGCTGAACCATCTGCAAATCGCTGCGCTGCGCGCGGAGCCCGGCCATGCGGGCGGCGATCTGGAATTTTTTATACATTTCCACATTGCGGCACGGCCGCGGCGCAGCCTGCGCCTGCGCGCTGAAGGCGCCGAAATCGCCTTCGATCTCGATCATGACGGCGCCGTCGCACTGCGCATTCCCGCGCCACGCCGTGGCTGGTTGCGCCCCGGTCGCGTGCACCTGTGCAGCGAATATCCGTTCGGATTGTTCGAGGTCTGGAGTTGGATAAATCCCGATTTCGCCGCGCTCGCATATCCGCGCCTGGAAGTAAATCCGCCGCCGCTGCCGCGGCATGGCGCGCAGGCGCAATGGGAAATCGAGCGTGGCGGCGGCGACGAGTTGGCCGCACTGCGCAGCTACCAGACTGGCGACCCGCCGCGCAATATCGCCTGGAAGGCCAGCGCGCGCCGCGACGAACTGCTGGTCAAGGAATTCGAAACGCCGCGCGGCCACGAGGTCACGCTCGATTACGCCGCATTGCGTGGATTGGCGCACGAGGATCGCATCTCGCGCCTTGCCGCCTGGGTGTGCATGGCAGAATCCCGGCGCGTGCCGTATGCGTTGCTCCTGCCGCAGACGCGACTGGATACGGGACTCGGCGCGGAGCATCGCCACGCCTGCCTGCGCGCGCTTGCGCTCGCGCCCGGAGCCGCGTCGTGAAGTCGCCACTGCCGCTGACCCAGCCGCAATTCCGCCTGACCGCGGCCGCCGTGTTCGTTGCCGTGTTGCCGCATCTGTTGCGACTGCCGTGGCTGATTTCCCTGCCGGTACTTGTGCTGTTCGCGCTGCGCTGGCTGCAGCGTCGGCGCGGCCGCGCGCGCATGCCCGCATGGATCAAGCTGCCGCTGGTGCTGTTTTTTCCCATTTTGATCATTTTCCACTATGGCAATTTGTTCGGGCGCGAACCCGGCAGCGCGCTGGCCTGCGCCATGCTCGCGCTCAAGCTGATGGAAACCGAAAACCGCCGCGACGCGCGCACGGCGATCTGTTTTTCGGCTTTCGTGCTGATGAGCGCGCTGCTGTTCGACAACGGTTTGTGGATTACCGTGCTGCTGTGCACTGCGCTCGCCGTGCTGTTCGCTGCGTTGCGCGCGCTCGAATCCCCGCGCACGACGCTGCTGCCGGATCTGCGTTCCGGCGCGCTCGCCCTGGCCGGCGCGCTGCCGCTGGCCGTGTGCGTGTTCGTGTTCTTCCCACGCCTGGGTTCGCCGTTGTGGGGCGCGCCGAACGACACGACCGCACGCACCGGACTAGGCGACCGCATGGCGCCCGGCACCATGCAGGAACTGCTGATCGACGACAGTCCGGCATTTCGAGTCGTGTTCGACAACGCGCCGCCGCCACGCGACAAACTCTACTGGCGCGGCCCGGTGCTATGGCAGTTCGACGGCAGCGCGTGGACGCGGCCCGAATGGCTTGCCAGTGCGCCCGGCGACGGCGAAGTGCGCGTGCGTGGCGCACGCGTGGGCTACCAAGTCACGCTGGAACCGAGCGAGCGGCGCTGGCTGCTCGCGCTGGATGTGCCCTTGTTCGCGCCGGAAGGCGCTGTGCGCGGTGCCGACATGAGTCTGGTCAGCCGCACGCGCGTGGACGATCCGACACGCTATCGCATGGTTTCCGCGCCGGATTACGTTCTCGAACCCGTACTCGATCCGCAGCACCGGCGCCTCGCCCTGCAATTGCCGCCGGGATACGATCCACAGACGCGCGCACTGGCGCAACGCTGGCGCGATGAGTTCCACGGCAACGCCAACCTCGTCATCCGCGCGGCGTTGGACATGATCCGCGACCAATTCACGTACACGCTCAACGCGCCGCTGCTCGGCCGCGACTCGATCGACGATTTCCTGTTCGATACGAAACGCGGATTCTGCGAACACTTTTCATCGGCATTCACATTCCTGATGCGCGCCGCCGGCATTCCCGCACGCGTGGTCACCGGCTATCAGGGCGGCTATTTCAACAAGCTCGGCAATTATTGGGTCGTGCGCCAATCAGACGCACATGCCTGGTCGGAAGTCTGGCTGGAAGGCCGCGGCTGGGTGCGCGTGGATCCGACCGCGGCCGTCAGCCCGCAACGCGTGCAGATCGGCTCGGGCGCCGCCGCCGGTGCGAGCGCCCCGTGGTATCAGGCCGATTGGCTGATGGAATTGCGCAACCGCGTGGACCTGGTCAACCGTTTCTGGAACGACGCCATCGTCCAGTTCAACGCGCTGCGTCAACAAAGCTTGCTCACGCCGTTCGGCGTTGCCAAAGCCGACTATCCGCAATTGATGCTGGCGATGATCGCAGCCGGAAGCTTGCTGCTGGGACTTCTCGCCTGGTGGGTGATGCGCGCACCAAAAGCGACTGGTGATGCACTCGATGCCATCTATGCGAAATTGCGCCGCAAGCTCGCGCGCGCGGGCGTGACTCACGATCCTGCCACAGGACCCCTGACCCTGGGCCAACACGCCAGCGCACGGCTGGCGGCGCCGCAGGCCGTGCAACGACTACTCGAGGACTATGTCGGCCTGCGTTACGCCTGTGCGTTACCCGCACCTGAACGAATACAAACTTTTACGCGCGCCGTCGCTGCATTGAGGCTATCCGCCGCAACGCAAACGGCGCGACAATCGTCTTGAGCTAGAGCCAACACCGGAGAAACCGCCATGCGGAAAACCATCCTGACCACCACCGCGATCGCGGCACTCGCGCTCGGCGGCTGCGCCAGCGTGCCACCGCAACTGGCCGGACAGAATTTCAGCGCGATCGCACCGCAGCAGGCCGCACGCGAAAACACGAGCGGCGAACATGTGCGCTGGGGCGGCAGTATCGTCGCGGTCAATCCTGAATCGGATAAGACCTGTTTCGAAATCCTCTCGCGCGAGCTGTACACCGATGCGAGGCCACGGCCGCGTTCGCAAAGCAGCGGCCGCTTCATCGCCTGCAGCAAGGGTTTCTACGATCCGGAGTTGTACAAGAAGGATCGCGAAATCACCGTGACCGGTGCGCTGGCCGGTACCGAAAAGCACAAGGTCGGCGGCTACGACTACACCTTCCCGAAGGTGGATGCGGACAACGTCTACCTGTGGCCAGTGCGCGATCGTCGCGATGACCGCTACCCATGGCCTTACTACTACGATCCGTTCTGGGGCCCGTGGGGTCCGTACTGGGGCGGCGGATTCTGGGCGCCGCCGGTGGTGATCGTGAGGCCCGCGCCGCCGAAGCATTGATTTCGGGAACTAGCCGGGAGGCCAATGCATCTGCCTGCCCGCAAGCAGATGCAAGTGGATATGGAACACGGTCTGACCGCCATCCTTGTTGCAATTCGTCACCAGGCGATAACCGTTTTCGGCGAAACCCTGCGACTTGGCCCAACGCGCGGCGGCGAGCACGAGCTTGCCGATCAACGCGGCATCGGCATCCATCGCGTCGTTCAAGGTCGCAATGGCTTTCTTCGGGATGAACAGCACGTGCACCGGCGCCGCCGGCGCGATGTCGCGGAACGCGAGCACGTCGTCGTCCTCGTAAACGATGTCGGCGGGAATCTCGCGGCGGATGATTTTGCCGAACAGGGTGTCGCTCATGCCGTGTTCTCCAGGAACATGAATCGGTCCGGTAACGCAGGCCCGTCCGATCAGTCGGTAGGCCGTGCGAACAAGAAGCGAATGATGAGGTAAATCGAAAATGCGAACAGGACAACCAGACCTGCGAAGAATACGGCGGCGGCGGATGGCAAAGCGCAGATTCCCGCGTATGCCTCGATGAGTCCGGAAACGACCAGCAACGAACAGATCCCATATACGAGCGCAACCCGCAACACTGCACGATCAGCGACCGGCATTCTTCGAAAAACATACACCGCCAGCAGTACGATCGCGAGTGTGGCGAGGGCAAGAACGCCCAGTGAAATCCTCCAGAGTGAAGCGTCGGAAATGCCGAATAATGCAAGCGTCGGCGGTAACAGCGAAATCAAGACGGCCAGAAAGCTGGATGCCAGCAGGACCGTGATGCGGAACGAATCGACGCGCGTCCACGAGCTCGGCTTGCCGCTCAAGGCGATCAGGACCGACGAGAATCCCGCCAAGCCAAGCGCAAGTTGCGAATACGTCGAAAGTGCGTTGCCGATATCGGCGATCATGATTCAGCCTTCGATCTGATGTCTTCCGCCAAACGCGTGTGCAAGCGTGCCGCGATCGATGTATTCCAGCTCGCCGCCCAAGGGCACGCCATGCGCCAGGCGCGTGGCGCGCACGCCCGCGCTGCGCGCGATGCCGCTGAGCATGTGCGCAGTGGCCTCGCCTTCGACGGTGGGGTTGGTTGCCACGATCATCTCGCGCACTTCGCCTTCCGCAAGACGCGCAGCGAGCAGATCGAGGCCGAGTTCCTTCGGGCCGAATCCATCCAGCGGCGACAGCCGTCCGAGCAGGACGAAATAGCGTCCGCGAAATCCGGTGGCCTGTTCGATCGCGAGCTGATCCGCAGGCGTCTCAACGATGCATAACAAGGTGGCATCACGCGCGGCGCTCGCGCACAGTGCGCAGATTTTTTCCTCGCTGAAGGTGCGGCAGCGCGTGCAATTGCCGATGCGCTCGGCCGCCGCTTCAAGTGTTTCCGCCAACCTTCGCGCACCGGCACGATCGCGTTCGAGCACATGAAACGCCATGCGCTGCGCCGTTTTGGCGCCGACGCCGGGCAGACAGCGCAGGGCGTCGATCAGTTCGTTGAGCAGTGGCGATCCGGACATCGAATCAATCGGTATTCATCAAAACGGCAACTTGAAACCCGGCGGCAAGTTCATCCCGCCGGTCACCTCGCCCATGCGCTGCGCGCTGGCTGCGGAAATCTTGTTCACGGCGTCGTTGATCGCCGCGGCGACGAGGTCCTCGGCCATTTCCGGATCGTCGGCAAACAATTTGCGGTCGATCTGCACGCGACGCACCTCGTGGCGGCCGTTCATGGTCACGCTGACCACACCACCGCCGGATTGACCCGTGACCTCGAGATTGGCCAGTTCTTCCTGCGCGCGCTTGAGGTCGTCCTGCATGCGCTGGGCTTGTTGCATCAGTTGCGCCATCGGTCCGCGCATGTCACTTCTCCGCTGCCTTGATCGATTCTGGAATCAAGCGCGCGCCGAAATCGCGGATCATGCCTTGCACGACCGGATCGGCTTCCAGCGCCTGTTCCGCAGCCTGCTGGCGCGCGCTGCGCCGGTCACGCGCGATGTCGGCCGGCGTCTGCCGCGGCGCAGCGGCGGATTTTTCGAAGCGCACGGTCACGGCGCTGCCGAGCGCCTTGCCGAGCGCGTCCTGCAATTGCGTCACCAGCAACGGTGCGCGCAGATGCTCGTGATCGGGTTTGAGTTCGAGACGCACGACGCCCGCGTCGATGCCGAGCAGGGCCGCGTGCTGGGCCAGTTGCCCGATCGGTCCGCGCAGACCCGCCGCGGCGATCAAGCCCGGCCAGTCGCCCGCAGCGGCAGCGGCGATGGACGCATCGCTGGATGCTTCCGGCGCTGGCGGCGGCGGCGCGATCGCTTCGCTGCGCGGCGCAGGTTTCGGCGCGGATGCCGGCTTGTCGCCGACGACACGCGGCGCGGGTTTTGCGGGTGCGGAAGCGCGATTCGCGGTTTGCGCCGGCGCAGTCGCCGGCCGGAACGCCAGCATGCGCAGCAGGGTCATCTCGAAGCCCGCGCGGGCCGTCGGCGCGATCGGCAAATCGCGACGTCCGGTCGTCGCGATCTGGTAGTAGAGCTGCACTTCCTCGGCGGCAAGCGCGTCCGCCAGCGCGGCAACGCG
>Ga0134125_10008229_pt1 | contig 11757 bp, 17 predicted proteins | sample KB31751_FD_96464 | JGI IMG/M metagenome (GOLD analysis project Ga0134125, IMG submission 96464) | Terrestrial soil microbial communities with excess Nitrogen fertilizer from Kellogg Biological Station, Michigan, USA - KB3-175-1 | ecosystem: Environmental > Terrestrial > Soil > Unclassified ... | reverse complement strand
TGCGGGCCTATGGCGCCTGTCCTATGGCGCCGTGCGTGCATGAAGATCAAACGACCGCTAACGCCGCTGACTTTGCGCCCACGCGACGGACCAAGAGGGCGCGCTACAGCTGAAGGTGCAGCCGCAGGGCGTCCTCGAGGTCGGCCATGAGGTTGGGTGGCACTCGGCCAAGGACCGGACCGACCCGGTCAATGCTGACTGATCGAACCTGCTCGGCCTGCGCTTTAGAGGTCGCGCGCAGGCCTGTCGCATCGGCGGGGAGCAGCGTCTGGAAGGGAAACACGCGCGCGATGTTGCTGGTGACCGGAACGATCGTGACGACACCACGGGCGAGGCGTTCGGCGGTCGCGTTCGCGCGGTCATTGCTCACGATGACTGCTGGCCGGCGCTTGTTCGCTTCGTTGCCGAGGGTTGGTTCCAGGTCGATCAAGCGGATCTCACCGCGCAGCATCGGCCAGCCCGTCGGCGGCCGTCGCTTCCCAGGCGGCCTCCTCGCCGGATGCTTCCCATTCGTCCCACGCTTCGGCGTAGTCCTGCGCGAGTGCGGGATAGCGCAGCATGCGGATCGCGCGCTGGAGCGCGGCCGAACGTGACTTCAGACCTTGCGCGCGGGCGTAGTCATCCAGGGCTGCGACGTCTTCATCCGGCAGGCTCACACTCAGTTTCATACCACAATGCTACCCGAGTATTACCCGACTGCTGATGAGCGATAACGGACGTCAGAGGCCGCGCTTCGAGTCAAGCCACTCGGCACCGTCGGTACCCCGCGCGACCCGCTTGAGCGTGCGCATGCACCCGTCGACGGAGAAAGATCGATGTCCGCAAAAAGTCCGCAAGACGTCCGTAGATCGCTCACGATCACCCGATGCGACCAACGACCGCCAACGACACGAACGCCACCGATTCCGGGGCCTCCATCGTCTACAGCCCAGGAAGCGGGAGTTGCTCGACAGCGTCGGATCGCTTTTGCAAGGCGGGGTTAGGGGTCCGAGTCCCCTCGTCTCCACACTCTGAGGGCCCCGTGTTTGCTGCCCTGTAGCACCTCGGCGCTTCACGTCAAGATCCACAAAGCCCGTCGGGGACACACTGAGGACACACCAGCGGCGCGCGCGGCGGCGTCAAGCGCGGCGGCGAGCTCGTCGAGCGGATCGCCGAACAGGTGCCCGTACCGGTCGAGTGTCATGGTCGCTGACTCGTGGCCGAGATGGTCCAGGTGTGCTAACGCCTCCCCGCTCAACCTCAATGTTCACGACGAGCGCGCCTCAATCACCGCCTTTCTGCTTGTCGAAGGTGAGCCAGCCCTGCTGCAGACCCACGGCACTGTTATGGGCTCACCCTCGCCGACGTCAAGAGACTGCCCGGCAGGCCTCAGCTCGCCCGTTGACAGTGGCGGCCGAGTCGAGCGTGCCGCGGGCTCAGCTTTGACTGTCGGAGATGTTGAATACGGAGTCGAGATTGGTGATCTTCATGAGTCTGCGCACGGGTGGTGTGGGCTCACGAAGGTGAAGCGTGACCGCCCGGTCCCGGGTCGCATTGCGGATCGCGACCAGGGTGCCCAGGCCGGTGGAGTCGATGAAGCTGACCCCGGAGAGGTCTAGTACGAGATCGTCACACGCGTCGTCCGCGAGAGCCGCGGTCGCCGTTCGGAGAAGTTCGTCCGTCGCGGCCATATCGAGTTCGCCGCAGATCGCCAGCTCCGCGCAGCGCGGCTGAGTGTGGACGATCTTGATGAGCATGTCTAGAGATTATCGGCGTGATCGGCGGTGTGAATCTTCGTATTCACGGGTAGAGATGTCATGGTGGTGGCGATCGACCGGACTGCGGATGTTATGTGCCGAGACTTTGAGGTTTGTGAGCGGCGCTGCGATGGCTCGGCGCCGTCGCGTGCGCGGCGGTTCGTGGCGGACAGCCTGCGCTCGGAGCTGTCCGGGCCGGCCGCTGAGGGGCCGATCGAACTTACTGTCGTGGTCGTGAGCGAGTTGGTCACCAACGCGGTTCGCGCCGGGTGCGCAGCGATAGGCATCACTCTGCAGCTGCATCGCGACCATCTGCGGGTGGTTGTATTCGACGACGCGCCTGGCCGCCCGAAACAGCGAATAGCGCGTCCGAACGACGTCCGGGGCCGGGGGCTGTCTATCGTCCGGGCCGTCTCGCGGGCTTGGGGACTCCAAGTCGCGGCGGCCGGCAAGCGACTGTGGGCTGAGATCGCGCTACCGGACGACGTGATACACGCGTCCGCGTGCTTCCTCTGAGCGGTCATGACGCCAGGCTCGAAAGATCGCCAGGCGTGGAGGACCTCGACGTTTCTGGTTGTGTCGTGGGGTTGCCGCGGCATGCCTCGCGTCCGATGGCCAGGATCGTGACGTCATCGTCGACGTGGCGGTCGCCGATCAAGGTCGTCATGAGCGCGGCGCAGGCGGACTCCGCCAGTCCGTATGGGCTATCTGCGGTGACGGAGTGAGCGAGGACCGTGCGCACAGTCGTGAGGCCCATGTAGATGTCGCTGTTGTGGTGGTCGATAAGGCCATCGGTGAGCAGGCAGAGAAGGCTGCCCGGCTCAAGGCTGAGCGTGCCTGTAGAGCGGGGAGCAGCGAGGTCGACCCCGAGCGGGAGCCCATGGGACTTCTCGAGCGGTCTCTCGTGGCCGGCGGCCGAGATTAGGGTGAGCGGTAAGTGCCCGGCCGAGCTAAAGGTGATCGCTCCGGTCGCCGCGTCGAGAATTGCGTAGATCAACGTGGCCATCTGCCCGGGTTCGAAGTGTTGGAGCTTGCGGTCGAGATGGTGCACAACAGTCGCCGGGTCGTCGTGGTCGAGGGCGTAGGCGCGTAGGGCACTTTTGATCCGGCCCATGATCGTGGCGGCGCGTAGCCCGTGACCCATAACGTCGCCGATTACGATCCCGATCCTGTCATCGGGCAGGGTGAACAGGTCATACCAGTCTCCGCTGACGCCGTACTGGCTGCCGGGAACGTAGCGGGCGGCGAGTTGGTAGCCAGGAATGTCCGGCAGTCGCCGGGGCGCCAGTGAGCGTTGAAGCGAAGCCGCGGCTGCGCGATCGATGTAGGAGCGGCGGGCGCTGATCGCGCCAGCAGCGCGGTCGGCAGCCAGTTGCAGCACCGCGGTGTCCTCGTCGCTGAATGCGCGCGGACGTAGCGTGCCGACGTGCAGAACACCGAGGACGGTGTCACCGACGAGCAGCGGGACGCCTAGTAGAGAGCGGACCTTTTTGCGAAGCAGGATTGGGTTGATCACGTTGGAGGGTGTGACCTCGGCAATCGCTATCGGGCGGGCTTCGGCGGCCACTCGACCGGCGAAGCCGCGTCCGAACGGGATCCGCACGCCGTGCCGGACCTCTTCCTCCAGTCCCCGCGATGCGACTGGGCTGAGGAACTGACCGGACTCGTCGAGCAGCAGGGTCGCGGCGGTGTCGACGTCGAGCAGTTCCTGTAGTCGTGCCAGCAGCTCATCGAGCAGGTCTTCGGTGGTGAGCTTGGATAGCGCGACGTCCGTTACCGCCTCGATACGCCGTAGCCGCTCCCGGACTTCGCGGACTGTGGCGACCATTGCCGGGCGGGGTAGGCCCTCGCTCCGGTCGAGCTCCATGCTGTCGGCGAGCTTGCCGATCGTGGGCGCGTCACGTTGCGCATCTGAGGGGGCGCCGTGCGCCGTGGTCGTCATGATTGGCGTCGGTCGATTTGGGCTAGGATCCACGATCCGAACACTGCCGATCTGACGGCGTGCGACTTCCCGCCGACGTAGGTCGACGGAATGACCTCGCGCGGGTCGTCACGAGCGGCCCCGCGTATGCCGTACCGCAACGGCACGGTGTCTCGCCCAGACGATCGACCCTGGACGGTCATGAAAGTACTGTATAGGTTTCTGGAGAGATTGGCTAAGCTTGCGTAATTCTTGTGAAGGTTTAGCGAAGGGTTATGGACGGTATCGCCACCGTCGTTCAGTATGAGGCCATGGTTCCAATGAGCGGCAACGCGCCGGATGGCAACTACGCGGAGGCGGACGTCGTCGACGCTGGGGTGTACAGCATCGGTGCCGTGACGAGGATGCTCGGCATCCCCGCTCAAACGCTGCGGGCCTGGGAGGAGCGGTACGCCCAGATCGTTCCGGACCGTAGCGGTGGCGGGCACCGTTTATACAGTCGCGATCAGGTCGAGCAGCTTCGTTTCATCCGGGAACAGCTGCACGCTGGGTTGCACCCGGCCGACGCCCACCGGTTGCTTGCACAACGGCGCGCGGAGGGGTCTTGGAGACGAGGGATGGCCCCGGCGCGCCCCCGGCCGGATCGCGAGCCGAAGGTCACGATCCTGCTGGCCGAGCGTGACCCCTATGCGGCCGAGCTCGCTGAGTACTTCCTGCGTACGGAGGGTTACCGCGTGCGAGTCGCTTTCGATATCGCACCCGCCGAGGAAATGCTGCGGGCCGAGGCGATCGATTTGCTGGTCGTGGACTTGATGATCTCGGGCGGCGACGGGTTGGACCTATGTCGCCGCGCGCGGGAGCGTTCCTCGATTGCGGTGCTCGCGGTGTCCGCGTTGGACTTCGGGGATGCGGCGTTGCAGGCGGGGGCGGACGCATTCATGCGCAAGCCCCTGGAGCCGCTGCGTCTTATCTCGACGGTGCGACACCTGCTCGCCGCCGGGCGCCGACCTGCGTCGGCCGGCGCACGCGCATGAATGCCGGGCCCGCCGATGAGTCAGCTCGGCTGCCGAGCGGTTCCGGCCGACTCGACACGGTACTGGGGGGCGGGCTGCCTCGGCACGGCATCATCCTGCTGATCGGCCAGCCAGGCTCGGGCAAGACGATCCTTGCTCAGCAGTACGTGTTCCACAACGCGACTGTCGAAGCGCCGGCGGTGTACATGTCCACCGTCTCGGAGCCGCTTGAAAAGATTCTGCGCTACGGGCAGTCGCTGCGCTACTTCGATCCCGCGGCCCTCGGCCGCTCGGTGTTTTACGAGGACCTGGGTCAGATCATCAACGATGACGGCCTGCCCGGCGTGTTGGCCCGGCTGACCGAGCTCCTGCAGCGGCGGCGTCCCAGCGTGTTGGTCATCGACAGCTTCAAGGCGCTGCAGGTCTATGCCGGCGACCCGGGCGACTACCGGCGATTCCTTCACGAGGTCGCGGGGCGGCTGTCCGCGACCCCTACCACGACGTTCTGGGTCGGCGAGTACGACGGCGTGCGACTGAGCGAGGCGCCCGAGTTCGCGGTCGCCGACGCCATCATGGCCCTGGGCACCCACCGAGATTCGGTGCGGGAGACCCGCTTCTTGCAAGTGCTCAAATTGCGTGGAAGCACCTTCCTGTCCGGCGCGCATGCCTATCGGCTCTCGCCGTCCGGCCTAGAGGTCTTTCCCCGTTTGGTCGACCCGCTCAACACTGTTGGCTACGGCCAAGACTCTGAGCGAATCAGCTCGGGCATCGAGGCCCTGGACCTAATGTTGACCGACGGATACTGGCGCGGCGCCTCGACCTTGGTCGCCGGCCCGTCCGGTGCCGGAAAGACGCTGCTTGGATTGCACTTCGTCTACGCGGGAGCGCAGCGCGGCGAGACCGGTGTGATCGCCACCTTCCAGGAAAACCCTGTGCAAATGGAGCACATCCTGCAGGGGTTCTCCTGGTCGATCGACGATCCCGGCGTGGAGCTGATGTATCGCACCCCCAACGACCTATATCTCGACGAGTGGGTCTACGACCTGCTCGCCACCGTCGAGCGCACCGGCGCCCGACGGGTCCTCATCGACAGCCTCGGAGACCTTCGCGCGTCATCGGGCGATGAGCAGCGCTTCCATGAGTACATGTACTCGATCCTGCAGCGCTTCGCTCGAGCCCACATCAGCGCCATTTTCACCCAAGAGGTGCCGGAACTGTTCGGCATTACCCGCGTGTCCGAGTATGGGATCTCCCGCCTGTCCGACAATGTTCTCCTGCTGCAATTCCTGCGCAGAGATTCTGAGATCAAGCGCGCCATGACCGTCCTCAAGACGCGCGGCAGTGCCCATCAACAACAGATCCGCGAGTTCGAGATCACCCGTGCGGGTATCACCCTCGGCGGCCGGTTTCAGGGCGACCTAAGTCTGAGCTGACCTGTCTGGAGAGCAATTCGACAAGCAGGTCAAAGGCCTCGGCATCGGTTACCGAGCGGCGCGAGCGGCGGCTCCATCGCCCGAAGCGTCACCCGGCTGGCATGGATGGCGTGTCCGGCAATCGTCGTCAGCTGGTTTGATCGTCCGTCCGATCGGGGAAGAGTCCGGTGTCCAGCAGAGGGGGTAAACAGATGAGCGATCAGGACAACTCGAGCTACGTCATAGTTGGGTCTGAGGGCTTGCAGTCGAGCGATTCGCCTCATGATCATCCGCACGGTGACATGGTCGATGTCCGGCTGCCGGACGGCATGGTCCATTACCAGACCGGCGAGGACGTCGGCGGCGTGACGTATCGGCTTGGCCGCGGTGGGGCGTTGTTGATCGAATCAGCGAAAGGCGACGTGGTCACTGTATTCGGCCCCGCGGCCTGGAAGTGGGTGACGGGCGCGGCCGCCAAAGGCAAGGTTTGACGAGCCATGACCACCGATCCAGCTCCGGCCCGACCGTACCGATCCGCTGGAAACACCGCGGAACCCGACAGCCTGCCGATCGATCCAAAGGAGGTGACGCAGAAGCCCCTGGACCGCGAGCGTGTCATCGACGCGCAGCCTGACGACGGACACCTCCAAAGCGTGACGCTGCCTTCAGCGCGGGCGGGCACACTTCGCTCTATCCCCCATCGGGATCAGTGGATAGCGACGCCGTCGACTTAGGTCGCGGACCCGATCGGCCGCATCGCCGGAAATGACATCGGTTCGCCGAGCAAACCGGCGCGGGTCGGCAGGCGGACGCATGCGAACGAGGTCGGGCCGGCCAAGACGGGGTGCCGATTGAAAGGACGAATAGTGCCGGGCACCCGCGGCGATCGGAGCCCTTGCCACGGTGCCGGCGCCTCGGTAGGCGCACAGATCAAGTGCGCCCTGAAGCTGATCAGCAATCGCCCGCGCAAGCGCTGTCGGCCATGCCCGGCTGTCGCCCATGCCCGCCGGTGCCTTGTCGAACGCCATGTCCCGTCTGTCCGGTCGTTCCCCGCCGGCGGTGTGTTCGACCCGCGGCGATTGTGGGAAGACTGAGAGAATGGATGACCACCGCGACTCGGCAACGATCGCGGCCGATTCGAACGCTGACCCGCCGAAGTGGGTCGGCCGTCTGGATAGATTCCAGCGTCGGCATCCCGCCAGCGGCTTCCCACTCGCCGTTGTCTATAAGTTCATGGATGACACGGGTATCTTCCTGGCCGCGTTGCTGGCGTACTACGCATTCATATCGCTCTTTCCGCTACTGCTGCTGCTTACGACAATTCTCGGATTCGTACTCGCGGGCAGGCCCGGGCTGCAGCGAGATGTGTTGGACTCGGCGCTGAGTCAGCTTCCCGTCGTCGGCGCCCAGCTGAATCATCCGGAGCATATCGGCGGCGGAGCGGTGGGGCTGGTCATCGGTGTGCTTGGCTCCCTATACGGGGCGCTCGGTGTCGGTCAGGCGCTACAACACGCTATGAACACCATTTGGGCGGTGCCCAGAAACGTGCGATCGAAGCCGCTGCACAGCCGTGGCCGGAGTTTGCTGCTGTTGGCTACGGCCGGCCTCGCCCTCATCGGCACGACACTCCTTTCCGCCCTCAGCGGGAGCGGCGCCGGATCGCTCGGTACGGTGCTCAAATTGTTTGCGCTCGTCAGCTCGATCGCGGTGAACGTGTGCGTGTTCGTTTTTGTCTTTCGCATTGCGACTGTGCGAAAGGTGACGATCCGTGATGTGCTGCCGGGGGCAGTTGCCGCTGCGATCGGCTGGCAGCTGCTGCAGTCGTTCGGCGTCGTTTACGTCAACCACGTTGTGACGAAAGCCAGCGCGACGAACAGTGTCTTCGCGCTTGTGCTGGGGCTACTCGCGTTCCTCTACCTCACCTCGCTGGTGGTAGTCGCGTGCGCGGAGATCAACTCCGTCCGCGTCGACAAACTCTATCCGCGGTCGCTCTTGACACCGTTCACCGACAACGTGAACCTAACGACCGGCGACGTCACCCAGTACGAACAGCAAGCCCGAGCGCAGCGAGCGAAGACGCATGAAGACATCGACGTCACGTTCGACCCTGGACGCCGCAGATGAGTGATGGTTTGGTCGGGCTCTGCCGCGGGTACCTGTTTCTACGGCTCGACGAACAGCCACTGTCCGGAAGCGGCTCGGGGTGTATGGCGAAGCACTCCGGGCGCATCCCGTGACTGCGACCGCCCGGAAGCTAGTGGACGGCCGACCAACATACGACCACATCAAGGGGTATAGCTGATGAATCAGCTCGCACAGCAACAGGATGAGCCCGGGCGGCAGTCGCGGATGTCACCGGTGCCGGACTGCGGCGAACATAGCTACGAGGGGCACGGCCGACTGAAAGGCAAGGCGGCGGTGATCACCGGCGGCGATAGCGGCATCGGGCGCGCAGTGGCCATCGCATACGCCAGGGAAGGCGCGGACGTCGTGATCTCCTATCTGGAAGAGGACGACGACGCAGAAGACACCGCCCGGTACGTCCGCGCGGCTGGCCAGCAAGCGGTGTTGGTGCGCGGCGACATATCGTCGGCGGACCACTGTCGCCTCGTGATCGCTCGGGCTGTGGAAGCATTCGCCCGGATCGATGTGCTAGTAAGCAACGCGGCCTATCAAATGACTCATGAGAGCATCGAGGAGATCTCGGACGAGGAGTGGGACTACACGTTCCGTACGAACGTGTCGGCGATGTTCTACCTCTGTAAGGCGGCGCTACCGCATATGAGTGCAGGCGGCTCCATCATCGGCAGCTCGTCGGTCAACTCCGATATGCCTTCCCCCACTCTTGCTCCCTATGCGGCGACGAAGGCGGCGATCGCCAACTTCTCTGCCAGCCTCGCGCAACTCCTCGGCGAACGGGGGATTCGGGTGAACAGCGTAGCCCCGGGGCCGATCTGGACGCCGTTGATACCGGCAACGATGCCTGAGGAAAAAGTCGCGGAGTTCGGGGAGAATGTCCCACTCGGCCGCCCTGGCCAACCGGTCGAGCTTGCACCGATCTACGTCCTACTGGCATCTGACGAGGCCAGCTTCGTGTCCGGTGCTCGGGTGCCTGTCACCGGCGGCCGGCCGATGCTCTGACTAGCCACCGTGTCGAGCAAGCGAAGATAGCTCGAGAAGCCTTGGGGAGCACGGGCAGTATGGGCTAACTCTCTTTGCGTATTGCCGCCCGGGCCGCGCGCTCGTCCATGCCGCGTGGTCCGGATGCCGATCGCCGGGTGACGGACTGACCACGTGAGTCTCGCCGACTGCGTACCGTTCCACGATGGTGGACGACGCCTCGACGTCATCTATAAGTGCACCGTCCGGGCGTCCGAGGACTGAACGTCGGCGGAGGAGGCGAGCACACTAACTGCCGCAAAAAAGCACTACTGGCGTTGACGAAAGTGGTCGGGCGGATTCCGGGAAACGGCTCATGGGCGCGAGCGACCTCATTGGCTGCGACGTCTACGACGGCGACGGTGCCGACGTCGGCAAGGTCCACGATCTCCGTTTCGAGGCCGACGGCGCTAGCGGAGTTTAGGCGTTGGCCACATGCATTCTCGTAGTCAGCGCAGCGAGGTCAGAAGGTGATGCGTTTTGCCTCGCGCATGGTTCGTGATGCTTGGGCTAGCAGGTTGACTGCATCGCTGAGGCCACCGCTCCCCGTGGGTTGGACGGCTCGCTGCACTGTCGCTCGGGGAGTGACATAGGTGATCGGGTCGCGGTAAGCAGGCAGCAAAGTGACGTGCGCTTTGACGCGTAGCAGCTTCAGACCGAGTAGCCGTCCGACGACCGATGCTTCGACCACGAGGCCGCCGGACAGACTCTGGCGAGCGTCGCGACGAGCAATGACAACCGTACTCGTTCCGTACGGGTCATCCGCCGCTGTAATCCCTAAGTCTGGCCTTGACCCCGTCCAGTCTTCCGCTGAAGCTATCGATCTTCCCGCTGATGGCTCCGAGCTTGCCGCTGTAGTCTTCCAGCCGCTTCGACGCGCTCTGTGCAGCCTCAATGACTTGTTCATAACGCTCACGCCCTGCTCTCGTGCCGAGGACGTATCCGACGCCGAAAACCGCCAGGCTACGCAGTTTCACGATTGACTCTTCCGTCGCACCGACGACACAGCTGCACTTGCCGCGGTCAAGGTCATCAAGCCGGCAAGGGTGCCGGCGCCGGTCTTCAACGCTGCACTGTCCGCCGCCTCCGCAGCCAACTTTCCAACGACACGTTGCCACTTCTTCTTTCGGCGAAATAAGCTCATTGTCGATCAACTCCCATCGGTCGCCGCTCAGGTTCGCGCCTTTGCGCGTGATGCCCTCTGAATCGAGCGGACAAGTTGGTCTTTCGTCATCCGCCCCGCACCTTGAATCTCCAAGGGATGTGCAATGTCGAGTAGTTCGGCCTTTGTGTGCTCGCTCAACCTTTCCGGCACGTCATACTGGCGCTCCGCCTGGACGGCGCGGGCAGTCTCGTCCGCCAGCAAGTCCTCCGTCCCGCGGGCATCAGCCAGTAACCGATCAGCGGTGCCGGCGTTCTGGTCGGCCTGTTCGGCGACCGCCCTGGCCTGCTGGTGTGCCTGCTCCGCGGCCTCTTGGGCCACCCTTGTAGCCTCGGCGGCCAACGTTCGCGCGGCGGCCATCTGTTTATGCGCCTCAGCGATTCGCTCTTTGGCGCGCTGTGCCGCCTCTTCGGCTGCCTGACGCGACTCACCAATGTGCGCCTCGACTTCTGATGTCATCTTCTCGAGCCGATCGGCGATTTCCTGGCTCGCCTGCTCGCGTTCCTGTTCGACCTGCTGCTCCAGATTGCGGCGGGCTTCCTGGGTTCGCCGTTCGATCTCTTGTTTGCCCTCACGGGTCGCCTCACGCAGACGTTGTCGGCTCTGTTGGGCGACATACTTTGCAGCTTCCGCAAGATTGTCGGCATCGCGCGCTTGGGCCAACGCCTCCTGCTCCGCCTGCTTAGCGCTGGCCACAGCCGCCTCTGCACGCTTCAGACGCACTTCGACTGAGTCGGCGGGCCCCGGCAATACGTCAGCCACCGCAGCCGATATGCGCCGGGCGGCATCGGTGGCTGAATCGCTCATAGAACCAGCAGAGGCGGGTGATCCCATGGCTCTGGACAACACCCACGCGCCATTGCGTGGCAGGTCCTTGAGCCCGCTCGATGCCTGGGCGAAGAGCCAATGCATGGGTCGAAGCTTCCCCATACCGAACATCCTTTCGCACTGCTTACGACCGGCCCGGCGGCGTGGACGTCCAATGTCTCGCGTTCGGATCCGGCAGCTACTGCAGTTATTCCCCATACGATTCGTTATGAAACCGTGCGGGTCTAAAGGCCGCGCCGGCGACATTCCCGAGCGCTCGTGCTGCTTATGGGCAACGTCGTGGGTGGCTGATCGGAATCACGTCGGCGGCGGAAGATCGTGACGCGCGTTCTTCTTCAGCGCCTCACGCAGTTGCCGGATCCGCGCGCTCGCCGGCACCGCGGCGATGATCAGCCCGCACACGCCGGCTAGTAGCAAGGCGAGCCCGATCGACACCTGGCCGTTGAGGCCAAGGAAGTGGATCGGGGCGTCGTTGAGGTTCTGCGCAATGAAGATGATCAGCAGAATGAGGAAGACACCGGCGGCC
>Ga0134125_10008227_pt1 | contig 11760 bp, 8 predicted proteins | sample KB31751_FD_96464 | JGI IMG/M metagenome (GOLD analysis project Ga0134125, IMG submission 96464) | Terrestrial soil microbial communities with excess Nitrogen fertilizer from Kellogg Biological Station, Michigan, USA - KB3-175-1 | ecosystem: Environmental > Terrestrial > Soil > Unclassified ... | reverse complement strand
CGCGTGCTGGATGGCCTCGATGGTCTGCGGCATGACGCCGTCGTCGGCGGCCACCACCAGCACCACCACGTCGGTGGCCTTGGCGCCGCGGGCGCGCATGGCGGTGAAGGCCGCATGGCCCGGGGTATCCAGGAAGGTGATGACGCCCTTGGGCGTCTCGACGTGGTAGGCACCGATGTGCTGGGTGATGCCACCGGCCTCGCCCGCCGCCACCTTGGTGCGGCGGATGTAGTCGAGGAGCGAGGTCTTGCCGTGGTCGACGTGGCCCATGATGGTGACCACCGGCGGGCGCGGCTCGACTTCAGCCTCGGCGCTTGCCCCCTGCAGGTCCTCCTCGATCTGGTTTTCCTTCAGCACCTTCGGGGTGTGGCCCATTTCCTCGACCACCAGCACCGCGGTGTCCTGGTCGATCGGCTGGTTGATGGTGGCCATGACGCCCATGTTCATGAGCGTCTTGATGACCTCGGTGGCCTTGACCGCCATCTTCTGCGCCAGCTCCGCCACGGTGACGGTCTCGCCGATGCCGACCTCGCGCACCACCGGTGCGGTCGGCATCTCGAAGCCGTGCTTGCCCTCGGCGCCGGACGGCATCAGGCGCGACTTGGCGCGCCGCTTCTTCTTGTAGCGCGAGCTGACATCACCGGCGACGTGCAGCTCCTGGCGCCCGTAGCGGGTGTGCTTGTCGTCCGCGGCCGGGGCCGGCGCGACGGGGGCCGGGCGCTCGCGCACCGGGGCCACGGCCGGCGCCGGCTGCGGCCGCTCGCGCTCGGTGGCGCGGCGCTCGGTCTCCTCGCGCTCGCGGCTGCGGCGCGCCTCGTCGTCGCGGGTACGCTGCTCGGCGACGCGGCGCGCGTCTTCCTGCGCGCGGCGGCGGGCTTCCTCTTCCTCGACGCGCCGGCGGTTCTCGGCCTCGAGCCGCTCGCGCTCACGGCGCTCGGCATCGGCGCGCTCGCTGGCGGCGCGCACCGCCTCCTCGGCCTCGCGCTTGCGCGAGTCGAGCTCGTCCTGCTGCGCGCGCGCCTGCTCCTCGAGCACGTCGCGCTTGATGTAGTTGCGGGTGCGGCGCACCTCGACGTTGACGGTGCGTGCCCGGCCCTGATTGCTGGCGAGTTTCAGCTCGCTCTGGGTCTTGCGCTTGAGGGTGATCTTGCGCGGCGCGCCGTCGCCGCCCGCGTCCTCGCTGCCGTGCGCGCGGCGCAGGTGCGTGAGCAGCTCGAGCTTGGCATCGTCGCTGATGCGCGCGTCGGGCCCCGACACCTTGATGCCCGCCTGGTCCAGCTGCACCAGCAGCCGGTCCACGGGCACCTTCAGCACCTCGGCAAACTGGGAAACGGTCACTTCCGCCATACGCTTGTCTTCCTCAGGTGCCGTTGCCCGCCTCGAACCACGGGGCACGCGCCGTCATGATGAGCTGGGCCGCCTTGTCCTGCGCCAGTCCCTCGATATCCGCGAGCTCGTCCACCGACTGCTCGGCGAGGTCCTCGCGGGTGCGCACGCCGCGCCGCGCGAGCGTGAGCGCCAGGTCCGGGCTCATGCCCTCGAGCAGCAGCAGGTCGTCCGCGGGCATCGACTGGTCGAGCGTCTCCTCGCTGGCGATCGCCTGCGTCAGCAGCACGTCGCGGGCGCGGTTGCGCAGCTCCTTGACGATGCCCTCGTCGAACTCCTCGATCGCCGCCAGCTCCGCCTGCGGCACGTAGGCGATCTCCTCGATGGTCGAGAAGCCCTCCTGGGCGAGGATGGTGGCCACGTCCTCGTCGACGTCCAGCTGCTTCATGAACATCTGCACCAGCGCCTTGGCCTCGGTCTCGCTCTTGGCCTCGGCGTCCGACTCGGTCATGACGTTCAGGTCCCAGCCGGTCAGCTGACTGGCGAGGCGGATGTTCTGGCCGCCGCGGCCGATGGCCTGGCTGAGCTTCTCCTCAGACACCGCGATGTCCATCGAGTGCGCATCCTCGTCGACGACGATCGACATGACCTCGGCCGGGGACATGGCGTTGATGACGAACTGCGCGGGGTTGTCGATGAACGGGATGATGTCGACGCGCTCGCCGGCGATCTCGTTAGACACCGCCTGCACGCGCGAGCCGCGCATGCCGACGCACGCGCCCACCGGGTCGATGCGCGGGTCGTTGCTGCGCACCGCGATCTTGGCGCGGATGCCCGGGTCGCGCGCCGCGCCCAGGATCTGGATCAGGCCCTGGCCGACCTCCGGCACCTCGAGCTTGAACAGCTCGATGAGGAACTCCGGTGCGGTGCGGGTGAGGAACAGCTGCGGGCCGCGCGGCTCGGAGCGCACCTCCTTGAGGAACGCCTTGATGCGGTCCTGCGGCTTGGCCTGCTCGCGCGGGATCATGTCGGTGCGTGGCACGAAGCCCTCGGCGTTCGAGCCGAGGTCGACGAAGATGCCGTTGCGGTCGACGCGCTTCACCACGCCGCTGACCAGCGTGCCGACGCGGTCCTTGTAGGCATCCACCACCTGGGCGCGCTCGGCCTCGCGCACCTTCTGCACGATCACCTGCTTGGCCTGCTGGGCGGCAATGCGGCCGAACGCCACCGACTCGACCGGCTCCTCGACGAAGCCGCCGATCTCGGCCTTGGAATTCATCTCCAGCGCATCGTCGAGCCGCAGCTCGCGCTCGGGGACCTCGAGCTCCTTGGAGTCGTCGGCGAACACCTTCCAGCGGCGGAAGGTCTCGTAGTCGCCGCTCTTGCGGTCGATCGCCACGCGCGCGTCCCACTCCTCGCCGTGCTTCTTGCGGGTAGCCGAGGCCAGAGCCGCCTCGAGCGCCTCGAAGATCACTTCCTTGTCGACGCCCTTCTCGTTGGAGACGGCGTCCACCACCATCAGAATTTCTTTGTTCACAGTCTGAGATACCTCGGCGCCACCCTCAGGACGCCAGCCTGGCCTTGCCAATTTCCGCGAATGTCATCGCCACCTGCTCGCGATCGACCTCGAGCGCGATGCCACCATCATCGACCGTCAGCAGCGTGCCGGTGTAGCGCCGCCGCCCGGCGCGCGGCTCCTTGAGCTCCACGAACACCCGCGAGCCGACGAAGCGCCCGAAGTGCGCCCGGGTGCGCAGCACCCGGTCGAAACCCGGCGAGGACACCTCCAGCGTGTAGGCGCTCGGGATCGGATCCTCGGCGTCGAGCAGCGCCGACACCTCGCGGCTGACCGCGGCGCAGTCCTCGAGCCCCACCCCGCCCTCGCGGTCGATGAACAGGCGCAGCACGGCATGCGCGCGCCCCGAGGAGAGCTCGAGCTCCACCAGCTCATAGCCCAGGGAACCGAGCACAGGCTCGATGAGGGCGATCAGCCGCTCGCGCAAGATCCCCGTCACGCCTTGTTCCCCCGCGCAGCGCCCGGTGCAACGCCGCTGCAAACAAAAATGGGCCTAAAGGCCCACCCCAAAAACAAAAAGCCCCGCGGGGGGCTTTCCGGATCTGCTCACTCTCGGGGGTACCGCGCGCCGGACGTCCCGGTCGCGGCAGCGGTACCAGCCACCCGTCCCCGCGCCACGTCGAACCACGGGGGGCCGCGCATTCTACCGGAAGTCCGGCCCCGGGGGGAACTGCCGTCGGGCCCCGCCACCCGGCCCGGGCGGCGGCCCGCCGGCCCACCCGCCCTAAGCCTGTATAGACAACCCAGGGCGGGGCTGCCACCATACGCGCCGGTCCCGCCCTGCCCCCTTAAAAGAGGCGCCCCGTGACGCTGCAGCCGGCCACCGCCCGCTACCAGAAGGTCAAGCACTTCATCCTCGACCGCATCGCGGCCGGGTCGCTGCGCGCCGGGGAACGCGTACCGTCCGAGAACGAGCTCACCCGCACCCTGACCGTCTCGCGCATGACCGCCAACCGCGCCCTGCGCGAGCTCGCCGAGGACGGGGTGCTGGTGCGGGTCGCAGGCGTCGGCACCTTCGTCGCCGAGCAGCGCGTGCACGCCCACCCGCTCGAGGTGCGCAACATCGCCGACGAGATCCGCGCCCGCGGCCACGAGCACCGGCTGAAGGTCGTGGCGCTGGAGAGCGTGGCCGCGAGCCGCGAGCTGGCCGAGCGCTTCGTGCTCCGGCCCGGCGCGCCGCTCGACTACTCGCTCCTCACCCACTTCGAGGACGGCGCGCCGCTGCAGGTCGAGGAGCGCTACGTCAATCCGCTGGCCGCGCCCGGCTACCTGCGCAACGATTTCACCCGCACCACGCCGCATGAGTTCCTGGTGCGCGTGGCGCCGCTGCAGCGCGCCGAGCACACCGTGCGCGCGCTGCTGCCCGAGCGGCGCATCCGGCGCCTGCTGCGGCTCGAGGCCGGCGAGCCGTGCCTGCTCATCATGCGCCGCACCTTCTCGCAGGGACGTGTCGCCAGCATCGCCGATCTCTATCATCCCGGTTCGCGCTACGAGCTCGCCGCGAACTGTCAGCCGAGGTCACTGCCATGAATGACACCGCCTCCCGGCCGAGCCTCTCCGCCCCGCGCGGCCCGACCCTCAGCTGCCGCAGCTGGCTCACCGAGGCCCCGCTGCGCATGCTCATGAACAACCTCGACCCGGAGGTCGCCGAGCGCCCGCAGGAGCTCGTGGTGTACGGCGGCATCGGCAAGGCGGCGCGCAACTGGCAGTGCTTCGAGCAGATCGTGGCCGCGCTGCGCCAGCTCCAGGACGACGAGACGCTGCTCATCCAGTCGGGCAAGCCGGTGGGCGTGTTCCGCACCCACCCCGACGCGCCGCGCGTGCTCATCGCCAACTCCAACCTGGTGGCGCACTGGGCCACCTGGGAGCACTTCAACGAGCTCGACCGCAAGGGCCTCATGATGTTCGGCCAGATGACCGCGGGGTCCTGGATCTACATCGGCAGCCAGGGCATCGTGCAGGGCACCTACGAGACCTTCGTCGAGGTGGGCCGGCAGCACTTCGGCGGCCAGGTCGGCGGGCGCTGGATCCTGACCGCGGGACTCGGGGGCATGGGCGGGGCGCAGCCGCTGGCCGCCACCATGGCCGGGTTCTCCATGCTCGCCATCGAGTGCCGCCCGGAGCGCATCGCCAAGCGCCTGCAGACCCGCTACCTCGACGTCGAGGCCAGGACACTGGACGAGGCACTCACGCTCCTCGAGCGCGCAAGGCACAGCGGCCGGCCGGTGTCGGTGGGACTGCTCGGCAACGCCTGCGAGGTGCTGCCCGAACTGCTGCGCCGCGGCGTGCGGCCCGACGCGGTCACCGACCAGACCTCCGCCCACGACCCGCTGAACGGCTACCTGCCCGGCGGCTGGTCGGTCGAGAAGTGGGACCGGCTGCGCGGCGGCTCGCCGGCGGAAGCTGCGCAGGTCGAGCGCGCCGCGCGCGCCTCCATGGCGCGGCACGTGGAGGCGATGCTCGCGTTCAAGGCGCAGGGCCTGCCGGTGTTCGACTACGGCAACAACCTGCGTCAGGTGGCGCTCGATGAGGGCGTGAAGGACGCCTTCGCCTTCCCCGGCTTCGTGCCGGCCTACGTGCGGCCGCTGTTCTGCCGCGGCATGGGCCCGTTCCGCTGGGTGGCGCTGTCGGGAGACCCGGAAGACATCTACCGCACCGACGCCAAGGTGCGCGAGCTCCTGCCGGATGACCCCCACCTGCACCACTGGCTGGACATGGCGCGCGAGCGCATCCAGTTCCAGGGCCTGCCGGCGCGCATCTGCTGGGTCGGACTCGGCGACCGCCACCGCCTCGGCCTCGCCTTCAACGACATGGTGGCGAAGGGCGAGCTCAAGGCCCCCATCGTCATCGGCCGCGATCACCTCGACTCCGGCTCGGTCGCCAGCCCCAACCGCGAGACCGAGTCGATGCGCGACGGCTCGGACGCGGTGGCCGACTGGCCGCTGCTGAACGCGCTCCTCAACACCGCCAGCGGCGCTACCTGGGTCTCGATCCACCACGGCGGCGGCGTCGGCATGGGCTACTCGCAGCACGCGGGCGTGGTGATCGTGTGCGACGGCACGGCGGCGGCGGCGCGCCGCATCGAGCGGGTGCTGTGGAACGACCCGGCGAGCGGCGTCATGCGCCACGCCGATGCCGGCTACGAGCTCGCCGTGGAGTGCGCACGCGAGCGCGGCCTCAACCTGCCGTTCCTCGCCGGTCGCTGATCATGGCCGAGACCCTGAGGCTCTGGCGCCACGCGCGCCTCGCCACCTGCGATGCCGCGGCGCGCCGCATCGAGCGCGGCGCCCTCCTCACCCGCGGCGCGCGCATCGAGTGGGTGGGCGAGGAGCAGGCGCTGCCGGCGGTGACGCCGGATGAGAGCCACGATCTCGGCGGCGCCTGGGTGACGCCCGCACTCATCGACTGCCACACCCACCTGGTGTTCGCCGGCAATCGCGCCGCGGAGTATGCCGAGCGCCTGCGCGGGCGCTCGTACGCCGACATCGCGCGCGCCGGCGGCGGCATCCTCTCGAGCGTGCGCGCGCTGCGCGCGGCGAGCGAGCAGCAGCTGTTCGATGAGTCGGCGCCGCGCCTGGCGGCGTTCCTCGCCGAGGGCGTGACCACCATCGAGATCAAGTCCGGCTACGGACTGACGCTCGAGGACGAGGCCAAGATGCTGCGCGTGGCGCGCGAGCTCGGGCGCGCCTTCCCGGTGACGGTGCGCACGACGCTCCTGGCGGCGCACACGGTGCCACCCGAGTACCAGGGGCGCGCCGATGATTACATCGACGCCGTGGCGCGCGAGTGGCTGCCGGCGCTGGCGCACGCGGGCCTGGTGGACGCCGTCGACGTGTTCTGCGAGGGCATCGCCTTCAGCGTCGCGCAGGCCGAGCGGCTGTTCGCGGCGGCGCGCGCGCTCGGCGTGCCGGTGAAAATGCACGCCGAGCAGCTCTCCAACCTCGGCGGCTCGCTGGCCGCGGCACGGCTCGGCGCCCTGTCCTGCGACCATCTCGAGTACGCGGGCGAGGCCGAGGCCGCAGCGCTCGCCGCCGCCGGCAGCGCGGCGGTGCTGTTGCCGGTGGCGTTCTACTGCCTCGCCGACACGCACAAGCCGCCGGTCGCGGCGCTGCGCTCCGCCGGCGCTGCGATCGCGGTCGCCAGCGACTGCAACCCGGGCTCGGCGCCCGGCACCTCGCTCCTGACCGCCATGAGCATGGCGACCCGCCTGTTCGGGCTCACCGCCGAGGAGGCACTGCTGGGCGTGACGCGCCACGCCGCCCAGGCCCTCGGACTGGCCGGCCAGCGCGGCGCGCTCGCGCCGGGCGCGGCGGCCGACTTCGTGGTCTGGAACGTCGGCGCCGTGGAGGAGCTCGGCTACTGGATTGGTTTCAACCCCCGCCGGACCCTGGTCCGCGCGGCGGAGGTGCAGCGATGGCCGAATCAGAAGTCCTGAAGCTGGGCGCGCGACCGCTGCGGCTCGCCGACCTGCGGCGCGTGTACGCCGGTCCGGTGACCGTGGCGATCGACGCGCAGTCCCTGGGCGCGGTGCGCGAGGCGCACGCCGCGACGCTGCGCCTGGCGGCCGCGGATGCGCCCGCCTACGGCATCAACACCGGCTTCGGCCTGCTCGCGCAGACGCGCATCGCGCCCGCGCAGCGCACGCTCCTGCAGCGCAACATCATCCTCTCGCACAGCACCGGCGTCGGGCCGCTGCTCGATGACGCCATCGTGCGGCTCACTCTGGTCCTGAAGCTCGCCAGCCTGCTGCAGGGCTTCTCGGGGGTGAGCGAGGAGCTGGCGCGCTTCCTCGAGCGCCTCATCAACGCGCAGCTCATGCCGTGCGTACCGGCGCAGGGCTCGGTCGGCGCTTCGGGCGACCTGGCCCCGCTCGCGCACCTGTCACTGAGCGTGCTCGGGCTCGGCGAGATCCGCCGCCACGGCGAGGTGCTGCCGGCGGCCGAGGCGCTCGCCCAGGAGGGGCTGGCCCCGCTCGCGCTCGGGCCCAAGGAGGGACTGGCGCTGCTGAACGGCACGCAGGTCTCGACCGCGCTCGCCCTCGCCGGCCTGTTCGAGCTCGAGGGGGTGTACGCGGCCGCGGTGGTGAGCGGCGCTCTGTCGCTCGATGCGCTCGCCGGGAGCGATGCGCCCTTCGATCCGCGCATCCAGCACGTGCGCGGCCACGACGGCCAGGCGCGCGTGGCGCAGGTGTACATGGCGCTGCTCGCCGGCAGCGCCATCCGCGAGTCGCACCGCACCTGCACGCGCGTACAGGACCCGTACTCGCTGCGTTGCCAGCCGCAGGTGATGGGCGCCTGCCTCGACCTCATGACGCAGCAGGCGGGCACGCTCCTCACCGAGGCCAACGCGGTCACCGACAACCCGCTGATCTTCGCCGACAGCGACACGGTGCTGTCGGGCGGCAACTTCCACGCCGAGCCGGTGGCCTTCGCCGCCGACATCCTGGCGCTCGCCTGCGCCGAGGTCGGCTCGATCTCGGAGCGGCGCCTGGCGCTGCTGATCGATCCGAAGATGAGCGGCCTGCCGGCATTCCTGGCCGCCGACAGCGGCGTCAACTCCGGCTTCATGATGGCGCAGGTGACCGCCGCGGCACTGGTCGCCGAGAACCGCATGGTCTGCCACCCGGCGAGCATCGACAGCATCCCGACTTCGGCCAACCAGGAAGACCACGTCAGCATGGCGACGCACGGCGCGCGGCGCCTGCTCGCGATGACCGCCAACGCCTGGCAGATCGTGGCGATCGAGTTCCTCGCCGCCTGTCAGGGCCTGGACTTCCGTGCGCCCCTCAAGACCTCGCCGCGCCTCGCCGCCGCGCACGCGCTCATGCGCCTCGCGGTGCCGTTTGCACAGAGCGACCGGCTGCTCGCCACCGATATCGAGGCCGCCGCGCGCACCGTGCGGCGCGACGAAGTGCAGGCCCTGGCGCGCGAGCTGTTGCCGAGCTACCGCTGACGAGCGCTGATGCACCTCGCCGTCGCGCGGGCGACCCAACAGCGCATCAGGAGTCAGTGTTCAAGAGGAGCGGGGTGATGTAGGCACAGGCCGCGCACATCTGAGCGCGGCTCGCGGGAGACTTCAGCGTCGGGCGCGGCCACCGCGCCCGCGGCGGTCAGGCAGGCGCGTACTCCGCGGTCTTGGGCTTCTCGGACACGTCGTCGGAGTCGTTGTTGTTGTGCTGCTCGCGCTTGATGCGCTCGTAGATCTCTTCCCGGTGAACGGCGACATGCTTCGGCGCATTGATTCCGACGCGCACCTGGTTCCCCTTGACCCCCAGAACCGTGATGGTGACGTCGTCGCCGATCATGACTGTCTCGCCGACCCGTCGCGTGAGAATGAGCATCTTCCATATCCCCTTATAGTTTTAGTCCTGCCGCGGCATCTCCTTTAAACCCTCGCCGTGGCTGTTTTTATATCGAAAGTACGCGATTTTATATCGAGCGTACGCGGAATCCGGCTCAAAGGAAAATCCTAACGCCCCGGCATACGCCCTGGCTTGAATGTTCCCGCCATGGCGTTCCTAGGGCATAACCCGCAGCAGCGCAGCGCCGGCAGCTGCAGCGTCGGGACCGACGATGAGGTGCACGCAGCCGGGCGCGGGCTGCGCCACACCGCGCAGCCCAAGTCGCGCCAGCGCTGCGCGATCGAGGCGCGCGCCGTCGCCGACGATGATGCGCAGCCGACTCGAGGCCACGTCGACGGCACGCACGTTGGCGCCGCCGCCGAGCGCTTCAAGAACCGCGGCTGCATCCCCCGTCCACGGCGCCGCTGTCACCGGCGGCACATGCGCCACGGGCGCCGTCGTCACCTCCGGCCGCGGCCGCTGCAGCGCCGCCCGGATCTCCCCCGCCAGTTGGTCGGCATGGGTGCCGACGACCACCTGCAGCGCGTGCTCTGCCGGACGTACGAGACCGCGTGCGCCGAGCCGCTCGAGCAATCGAGGGTCGACCGATGCCTGAGTCGCGATGGTGAGGCGCAGCCGCGTTGTGCACGCATCGACGGAGCGTAGGTTGGCGGCCCCGCCCAGCGCCGCGATCCACTCCAGCACGCTTCCGGACGGTGTGCTGGCGGGGGCCGCCGCGGGCGCGCTCTCCTCGGCCCCGCGCCCGGGAGTCTTGAGGTCAAAGCGCACGATGACGAAGCGAAATAGAAAGTAATAGAGAGCAAAATACCCTGCCCCCACGGGCAGCAGCCACAGCGGGCGCGTGGCGCGGCTGTAATAGAGTATGTAGTCGTACACTCCGGCCGAGAAGTTGAAGCCCAGCTTCACGCCGAGTGCGTTCATGATGATGAACGCGACTCCGGTGAGAACTGCGTGCACGGCATATAACGCCGGCGCGAGAAACATAAACGTGAACTCGATGGGCTCAGTCACCCCGGTCAGCACCGAGGTCAGCGCGATCGAGCCGAGCAGTCCGCCAACCAGTTTGCGCTGCTCCGGGCGCGCCGTGTGATACATGGCCAGGCACGCCGCCGGCAGGCCAAACATGATGACCGGGAAGAACCCCGCCATGAACGCCCCGGCGCTCGGGTCGCCGGCGACGAAGCGCTTCATGTCTCCGGTCACGCCGTGATAGTCGCCGAGCAGGAACCAGGCGATATTGTTGATGATGTGGTGCAGCCCGGTGACGATCAGCACGCGGTTGAGCACCCCGTAGGCAAACAGTCCGAGGGCACCGGCGTGCAGCACGCTCTGGCTCAGCGCGTCCATGCCGCGCTCCAGCCACTCCCAGCACGTGCCGAAGGCCAAGGCCAGCACCAGGCCACCGAGGCCGCTGACGATGGGTACGAAGCGCCGGCCGCCGAAGAAGCTCAGGTAGCTCGGCAGGTTGACGCGGTAGAAGCGGTTATAGAGCGCCCCGCTCATGAGTCCGGACAGGATGCCGACCAGGACGCTGAGCTTGTTGATCTCTTGGGCTTTGTAGGCGTTGCTCGCCAGGTCACGCGCGCGGTCACTAAAGTCGGCAAGCGTCTCGGGTGGTACCGCGATCAGCACCGCGGCGCCATTGGTGGCGATAAGGTAAGCCACCACTGCCGCGAGTCCGGCGGCGCCGTGGTTCTCACGCGCCAGTCCCACCGCGACACCGATCGCGAACAACAGTCCGAGGTTGGAGAAGATGGCGCCGCCGGCGGCCGCCATGGTCACTGAGTTGAACAGGTCGTGCTGGCCGAGACGCAGCAGCAGACCTGCGATCGGCAGCACCGCGATCGGCAGCATTAGCGCGCCGCCCACTTTCTGCAGTCCGGCGAGGAAGTTCTTCATGGGGCCCCCATCTGCGGCGGCGGCAGCAGCGCGCGCACCGCCGCGGCATCCGCCGCCGCCAGCGCCCGCGCCGCGAGCGTGCGGCATTCATCGAAAGTCACCGCGGCGAGTTGCGCCTTGAGCTGCGGGATCACGGCCGGCACCGCCGAGAGCTCCTGCACACCGAGGCCCACCAGGAGCGGCGCCGCCTGCACCTCCGAAGCCAGGCCGCCGCACACAGCGGCGTGCCGCTCATGCGCGCGCGCCGCGGTGGCCGTTTCGGCGATGAGCCGCAAAACGGCCGGGTGCAGCGCATCGAGGCGCGGCGCGAGCTGCGGATGCCCGCGGTCCATCGCGAGGGTGTACTGCGTCAGGTCGTTCGTGCCGATCGAGAGGAAGTCCGCGACCGCGGCCAGACGCGCCGCGAGCAGGGCCGCCGCCGGGGTCTCGATCATCGCCCCGAGGGCCGGCATCGCCACCCCGCGCCCCGCACACAGCTCCTCGAGCAGCGCGCGCACGCGCCGCACCTCCTCGACGTCCGTGATCATCGGCAGCAATACGCGGCAGCGTGCTGCAGGGTGCACGCCGAGCACCGCGGCGAGCTGGGTGCGCAGCAGCT
>Ga0134125_10008224_pt1 | contig 11762 bp, 9 predicted proteins | sample KB31751_FD_96464 | JGI IMG/M metagenome (GOLD analysis project Ga0134125, IMG submission 96464) | Terrestrial soil microbial communities with excess Nitrogen fertilizer from Kellogg Biological Station, Michigan, USA - KB3-175-1 | ecosystem: Environmental > Terrestrial > Soil > Unclassified ... | reverse complement strand
TGGCCCCGCCGGTTCCGGTGACCGCCCCGCAGCTGACCGTGAACATGTGTGAGTGAATCGGGCTCCCCTCCATGTCCGACGTCACTGACACCTGGCTGCCGGCCTTGAGCATCGCCAACATCGCGGTGGTCAGCGTAACGATGTGCGTGTGCGCAGAGATGGTGGCGCCGCCGATCGGCATCGGCTGGCTGGTGGTGATCATCACGGACATCGTGGCGTTCAGATCCGATACGGGGACCGAGAAGGTGTGCGTGTGCATCGTGCCGTCGCCGGGGACCTGCATCTCGGAGCAGCTGTTCCCGTTCGTCCCGCCGGCGCCGAGCGTCCCGCCGGTCCCGCCGTCGCTGGTGTTGTTGCTGGAGCTGCAGGCGGAAGCGGCCGCGGCGCCCCCGAGCAGCGTGAACGTCAGGGTCACGAACTCCTTACGGGTCATCGATTTGGAATCCATTGGGTCACCTCCCCAGCCAAGAAAGAAACGTCATCCTTCGTTGCAGGGACGGTGTGCATTTTCGGGAAGCGGGCAAGGTGTCGGCAAAGTTTCACCGCCGACGCCCGAGGTTTCGGCCGCGATTTTCCGTAGATTTCCGGTGGTCTGCCGATTCCCTGATCCAGGTCTCGGCCTCAGCTTGGCGCTTCGGCCGGGGGGCGGCAGAATGGGGCGATGGAGGCTCGCCCGTCGAGAAGGCTGCTGGCGCGCCTCCTCTTGGGGACTATCGTTCCGACGGTGGGCGCGCTCACGGTGTTCGGCCTCTTCGCCCACCAGCTGGCGCGCCGGGCTCTGGAAGACGAGCTGTCGCGACGACTGGAGACGGCGGCGGCGGGCGCGGCGGCCACCATCCTCCCCGAGCAGTTGCGCGCGATCGGGCCCGGTGACGAGGCCTCGCTGACCTACGCCAACGTCCGCCGCCGGCTGGAGGCGGCGCGCGCGCGGCTCGGCGTGCGCCGCGTCCTGGCGGTCACCACCGACCTCGGCGCGCGCGGCGACACGGCGGGAGCGCTGGCGCTCGGCGCGCGCGCGTACGACCTCGAGGCCGATCGGGTCGAGATCGCGCGCGCCGCGGGGGGGACGCCGGCCGCGTCGCCGCTGTTCGTCGGTCACGACGGCGTCCCCTACGAGCGCGCCTACGCCGCCGTCGGCGAGCCGGGCGACGTCGCGGGCCTGGTCGCCGTGGAGGGGAACGCCGATTACCCGGCGGCGCTGGCGGCCTTCCGGCGATCGATGATCCTGGCCGGGATCGCCGCCGCGATCGGCGTGTTGGGGCTGACAGCCTGGAACGCGCGACGGATCTCGGGGCCGGTCACGCGGCTGGCCCAGGCGGCGGAGCGGCTCGGGCGCGGCGATCTCGACGCGCCGGTGCCGATCGAGACGCGCGACGAGATCGGCGTCCTGGCGCAGACGTTCGACGAGACGCGGGCGGCGCTCAAGGCCCGCGATGAAAGGATGCAGATGATGCTGGCCGGAATCGCGCACGAGGTGCGCAACCCGCTCGGGGGGCTGGAGCTCTACGCCGGGCTCCTCCGCGACGCGCTCGCCGGGCAACCGGAGCGGCTCGAGGAGGTCGGGCGCATCGAGCGCGAAGTGGGGCACTTGAAGGTGGTGGTGAACGAGTTCCTGGAGTTCGCGCGCCGTCCGGCGCCCAACCTGGAGGCCGTCGAATTGGAGCCGCTCTGCGACGAGGTGCGCGAGCTGACGCGGGCCTCGAGCGGCGCCGCGGTGGTGGTCGAGGTGCCGCCGCGCCTGCGCGCGCGTGCCGACGCCGGCCAGCTGCGGCGCGTCCTCTTGAACCTGACCCGCAACGCGGCCACCGCCGCGCGAAACGGGCGCATCGAGCTGGCGGCGCGGCGCACGGTCTCCGGCGTGAGGTTCGAGGTGAGCGACGACGGTCCGGGAGTGCCGCCGGAGCTGCGCGAGCAGATCTTCACGCCCTTCTTCACCACGCGCGAGAAGGGGACGGGGCTCGGGCTGGCGTTCGTGCGGGAGATCGTGCGCGACCACGGCGGCGAGGTGACGGTGCGCGATGCGCCGGGGGGCGGGAGCGTGTTCAGCTTCGAGCTGCCGGCGGTGTCGTCGTGAGCGGGCCGAAGCAGGGGAGGCCGGCCCGCGGGACCATCGTCCTCACCGATCCCAAGCTCCTCGACCACGACCCGGGGCCGGGGCATGTCGAATCCCCGGCGCGCCTCGACGCGATCATGGGCGAGCTCGCGCGCGCGCCGATCGCCGGCATCACCATCGAGACGCCGCGCGCGGCCACCGACGCCGAGATCGAGGCGGTCCACCAGCCCGGCTACCGGGCGCGGCTGGCGGGCCTGCGCGGCGAGTACGCCGAGCTCGATCCCGACACCGCCGTCTCGCCCGGCAGCTGGGAGGCGGCCACGCTGGCGGCCGGCGCCGCGGTGGGCGCGGTGGAGGCCGTGATGCGCGGGCACGCCGCCAACGCGTTCGCCCTGCTCCGCCCGCCCGGCCACCACGCGCGTCCGGGGGCGGCGATGGGGTTCTGCCTCCTCAACAACGCGGCCGTGGCGGCGGAGGCGGCCCGGCGCGCGGGCGCCGAACGCGTGATGATCCTCGACTGGGACGTCCACCACGGCAACGGCACCCAGGAGATCTTCGCGGCCCGCGACGACGTCCTCTACGCCTCGGTGCACCAGTATCCGTTCTATCCGGGGACCGGGGCGTCCGAGGAGGTCGGCGTCGGCCCGGGCAAAGGCGCGACGGTCAACTGCCCCTTGCCGGGCGGCCAGGACGACGCCGACTACGGCGCCGTGTTTCACGATCTGTTTCTTCCGGTGGGGCGCGCCTTCGCGCCCGATCTGATCATCGTCTCGGCCGGCTTCGACGCGCACGCGCGCGATCCGCTGGCCGAGATGGGGGTGACCGAGCGCGGCTTCGCGGCGATGGCCTCGGCGATGGCCGGGCTCGCCGAGAGCGCCTGCGGCGGCAAGCTGGTGCTGCTGCTGGAGGGGGGCTACGACCTCGGCGCGCTGGCGATGTCGGTGCGGGCGACGCTGGAGGTGCTGACCGGCCGGCGCGAGGACTTCCCGCTCGGCGCCGGGACCGAGCCCGCGCTGGCGATCTCCGCGACGCGGGACGCGCTGCGGGCGGGCGGGCGCCTCGTCCCCAAGACATGAGCCGGACGACGTGACCCGGCGCTGGCCGCCCTGGACCTTCGGATCGGGCGCGGCGGTGGCCGGGCTCTTCAACCGGCTGCTGGCGCTGATCTCGCTCGTCGCCTGGCTGTCGCTGGCCAGTCAGGTGCGCGTCCTCATCGGCAGCCGCGGCCTCCTCCCGGTCGGCGAATTCATGGACGCCGTCCGCGCCGAGGGGCGGGTCTCGCCGCTCGATCTGCCCACGCTGTTCTGGCGTTTCCACGGCGACGGTCTGCTCGTCGCCGGGACCGTCGTCGGCGCGTTGCTGGCGATGGCGGCGCTGGTCGGGCTCCGGCCGCGGCTCTGCTTCGGGCTCTCGACGCTGCTCTATCTGTCGTACGCCACGGTGAGCCGCGACTTCCTCTCGTTCCAGTGGGACAACCTGCTGCTCGAGTGCGGCCTCCTGGTCACCTTCTTGCCCGCCGACCGTCCGGCGCCGCTCGTGCACTTCCTCTTCCGGCTCGTGCTGTTCAAGCTCTACTTCGAGTCGGGGATCGCCAAGTGGCAGTCGGACCTCGGCGACTGGCAGGACGGCAGCGCGATGACCTACTACTACGAGACGGCGCCGCTGCCGACGTTTCTGGCCTTCACCGCCCACCACCTGCCGGTCTGGTGGCACCACCTCGAGAGCCGGGCGACGCTGGTGCTCGAGCTCGGGGTCCCGTTCCTCGTCTTCGGCCCCCGCCGCGCGCGCCTCGGCGCCGCCTTCGCCTTCGGCTTCTTCCAGATCGTCAACGCCGCCACCGCCAACTACGGGTTCTTCTGCTACCTGGCGGCCGCGCTCAGTGTCTTCCTGCTGGACGACACCGACGTCGCGCGCGCCGGCGCGCGGGTGGCCGAGCTCGCGCCGGCGAAGCTGCGCCCGGCGCTCGCTGGCTGGCTGACCATCGGCACGCCGCCCACGACCGCCGCGCCCCCGCGCCCGCGCGGGCTCGTCTGGCTCGGTCGGGCGGGCGCGATACTGTTCGCTTTCGTGTCGCTGGTCGACGGCCTCTACGCCTTCACCGAGCCCGGGCGCTTGCTGGCGCTGGCCGAGCCGGTCTTCGATCTCAGCCGCCGCTTCCGCCTCATCAACACCTACCACCTCTTCGGCTCCATCACGCGCGAGCGGATCGAGCCCGAAGTGCAGACGTTGGCCGCGGGGTCCGCTCTCTCTCGCGCCGGCGATCCGGCGGCCCCCTGGACGCCGCAGTATCTCTGGCACAAGCCGGGCGATCCTCGACGCGCGCCCGACTTCGTGGCGCCCCACCAGCCGCGCGTCGACTTCCAGCTCTGGTTCTACGGCCTGTCGTTCCGCCGCCGCGAGCCGAGTTACGTCTCCACGCTGGTCGAAAGAATGTGCGAGGATCCCGCCGCCGTGCAGCCGCTGTTTCGCCAACCTCTGCCGCCGCATCCGGCGGCGGTCCGCCTCGTCTACTGGCGCTACCAGTTCGCCAGCCGCGCCGAGCACCGCGCGACCGGCCTCTGGTGGCGGCGCACGCCCGTGGCGATGAGCCGCGCCATCCCCTGCCCGAGCGCGCAGCGATGACCGCCGCCGCATCCGCTCCTTCCGGGGCCGCGCCCGAAAAAGGCCTCCGCAACGCCTCGCTGGGGACGCTGTTCCTCACCATCTTCCTCGACCTGCTCGGCTTCGGGCTGGTGATCCCGTTTCTCCCCGGGATCGCGCGCCGGCTCGGCGCGGGCGACTTCGTGGCCACGCTGCCGGGGGCGGTCTACTCGATCATGCAGTTCGTCTTCATCCCGATCTGGGGGCGGCTCTCCGATCGGATCGGGCGGCGCCCGGTGTTGCTCTGGAGCATCGGCGCCTCGGCGATCGGGATGACCATCCTCGGCTTCGCGCCCACGCTGGTCTGGCTGCTCGTGGCGCGCATCTGGAGCGGCGCCGCCACCGCCAACATCGCCGTCGCGCAGGCTTACATCGCCGACGTGACCCCGCCCGACAAGCGCGCGCGGGGGATGGCGATCGTGGGGATCGCCTTCGGCCTCGGCTTCATCTTCGGCCCCTTCATCGGGGGCGAGCTGTCGCGCTTCCAGGTCGAGGGGCGCGTGGGGATGCTGCCCGCGCTGGTCGCGGCGGGCCTCTCGACGGTGAACCTCCTGCTGGCGCTGCGCACGCTGCCCGAGTCGCTCCCCCCCGAGCGGCGCGGCCAGTCGCTGCGGCGCGCCTCGCCGATCGATCTCGCCGCCTTCCGCGCGGCGGTCCGCGTGCCCGGCATCGGCGCCGCCGTGGCGATCAACTTCATGCTCTACCTCTGGTTCTCGGGGATGGAGCAGACCTTTCGTCTCTTCACCGCCGACGGCTTCGGGATGTCCGACGCCGGCACGGGGCGCGTCTTCGGCCTGGTCGGCATCGTGAGCGCCCTCGTGCAAGGCGGCCTGGTCGGCCGGCTGGTCCCGCGCTTCGGCGAGGCGCGCCTCGTCCAGGGCGGCCTCGGCGTCCAGGCGGCCGCCTTCGCCCTCCTCGGCCTCTCGCCCCTCTTCGGTCCGTCGGGGGTGGTGGCGCTGCTCGGCGCCTCGGCCCTCATCGCCCTCGGCAGCGGCCTCTGCTCGCCGACGCTGCCGGCCTTCGCCTCGCGCCGCGCCAGCGCCACCACCCAAGGGATGACGCTGGGGACGCTGCAATCGGCCTCCGCGCTGGCCCGCGCGCTCGGCCCCATCGTCGGCGGCGCCTTCTACGCGACGATCGATCCGCGCGCCCCGTACCTCATCGGCGCCGTGGGCCTGGCCGCCGCCGCGCTGCTGGCGGTGGCCCGCCTCCGCTAACGCCCCTCGCGGCGGCCGCCGGCAGGGGTTTACGATTTCGCGCCGCAGGTTTACGATTGCCGGCGAGGGGTTTACGATTCGGCCATGCCGACCGCCGGCCATGACCGAATCGCCCGTCTGTTCGCCGGTGGACAGGCCCGTTCCGCAGGTGAGGTCGCCTCCGCTCTCGGTATTTCTCGCCAGGCGGCTCATCGGCATCTGGTCGCGCTGGTCGGGGAGGGGCAGCTTCAGGTGGAGGGGCGGGGGCGAGCGGTCCGCTACCGGGGCGCCCGCAGTCTCCCCTTCTCACGACGTTACCCGCGGGCCGTCGCCGAGGATCGGGTCTGGAACGAGCTGGCCGCCGAGCTCCCGGCCTTGGTCAGGCTGGGGCCCGACGCGCGGGGTGTCTTCCAGTACGCCTTCACCGAGATGCTGAACAACGCGATCGAGCATTCGGGCTCGCCAGAGATCGAGGTCAGGATCGAGGCGATCCCGCGGGGGCTGGCGTTCGAGATCATCGACGCGGGGCGGGGGGCGTTCGCCAATCTGCGCCGGACGCTGCGCCTCCCGTCGGAGGTCGATGCGCTCGCGCAGCTGAGCAAGGGGAAGCTCACCACGCTGCCCGCCGGGCACACCGGCGAAGGGATCTTCTTCACCTCCAAGGTCGCGGACCACTTCACGCTCGAGAGCGGTACCCTGCGCTGGGAGGTCGACAACCTCCGCGGCGACGTGGGCGTGGGCGAGGTGCCGCGACGGCGCGGGACTCGGGTGCGGTTCGAGGCGGCGACGAAGGTTCGACGCAAGCTCGCCGACGTGTTCGCCGCCTTCACCGACGATCTGGAGTTCGCCAAGACGCGGGTCGTGATCAAGCTGTTCGCCATCGGCACGCGGTTCGTCTCCCGCTCCGAGGCGCGGCGGGTGGCGGTCGGGCTCGATCGATTTCGCGACGTCGTCTTCGACTATCGGGGCGTCGAAGAGGTGGGGCAGGGGTTCGTCGACGAGCTCTACCGGGTCTGGGGAAGCGCGCACCCCGACATCAAGTTGACGTCGACTGCCGCGAACCGCGCGGTGGCGTTCATGCTCCGGCGGGGCGGGGCGGCGGCGTAGCGCGGATTGTCAGCGAGACTTCGGGCATGGCCGTCGCCTCCTTCAGGGCTCAGACGCCGGTCTGACCCTTGTCGCGCCCCTGGCGCGGCTCCGGGCGCGGCGTCTTCTCCGAGCCGTGCAGGCAGACGCGGTTGCGCCCGCTGCGCTTGGCCTCGTAGAGCGCCTTGTCGGCGGCGGCCAGAAAGGCCGCGTGATCGGCGACGCCGCTCTCGGGCACCGCCGCCACGCCCAGGCTTATCGTGACCGGGATGTCCTTGCCGCCGAAGGTGAACTTGCGCGCTTCGACCGCCGCGCGGAGCCGCTCGGCGACGATCTTGGCGCCCGCCTGATCCGATCCCCGGCAAAGGACGGTGAACTCCTCGCCGCCGAAGCGGGCCAGCACGTCCTCGGTGCGCAAGAGCTCGGCCATCATCTGCGACAGCTCGGCGAGCACGAAGTCGCCCGCCGGGTGGCCGTGGGTGTCGTTGATCTTCTTGAAGTGATCGATGTCCAGGAAGATCAACGCCAGCGGGCTCTTGTGGCGCGCGGCGAAGGCGAACTCTTTCTCCAGGTAGTCGGTGAAGTACTTCTTGTTGAAGACCTTGGTCAGCCCGTCGCGCAGCGCCGACTCGTACATCTGGCGCTGGAAAACCTCGTCCAGGTAGTCGTGGTAGGTGAACTTGAGGATGGTCGTCGAGCCGACCATGATCTTGTCCCCGTCGGAGAGCTCCCGGCGATCGATCTTGAGGCCGTTGCAGAAGGTCCCATTGGTCGAGCCGAGGTCGACGGCGATGATCTTCTCTCCCTCGCGCAGGAACGCGCAGTGCTCGCGCGAGACCCCCTCGTCGTTCAGCCGCACGCCGACGGTCGGGCCGCGGCCGACCACCGTCTTGTCGGCCTGGAGCTTGAACATCTCGCCGGCGCTCACGCCGGCCAGCACGACCAGGTAGGCGAGGTTCCGCTTCTGCTCGCGGTCGGACTCGGGCGGGACCGCAGGCTTGGTCTCCGTCGTGTCCTTGAACGTCGAGGGAGCCGGCTCCCCGCTCTTCTTGGCGCCCATGCGACCCGCCTCATCTTAAGCGAAGCGGCCGAATTCTCATAGCTGCTCGCGGTGACCGCGGGCGTCGACGCGCCAGCGCAGGAGTCCCTTTCCCTCGTGGGGGTCGTCACCGAGGCGGATGCGCAGCGCCTCGGCCTTGCGCAGCGGCGGATAGCGGGGCTTGCCGATGAGGGCGGCGGCCACCGCCGAGAGGATCGGCTCGTGCGCCACCAGCGCGATCGACGGCGCGCCGTCGAAGCGGCGGGCGGTCGACTTCAAGAAAGTCAGGACCTGCGAGGCGGCCGCTTCCGGCACCAGCAGATCGGTCACCTCGATGCGATCGCGGTAGGCGATCTCGGCCGCCACGATCTCGGCGCTCTGGACGGCCCGGACCAGCGGGCTCGACAGCATCAGCGCGAACTCGACACCCCGCTTGCCGAGCGCGTGGCCGAGCTGGCGCGCGTCTTCGCGGCCGCGCGCGGTGAGCGATCGATCCGCGTCGCGGGGCGCGTCGTCGCCCGCCTCCGCGTGTCGGATCAGCGTCACCCGCACGACGCCCCTGCGGTCAGCTCTCGTGCGAGGGCGGGGTCTCGTGGCCGCCGGCGTCGCCGGGACCCGAAGGCGCGGGCTCGGAGGCCGGCGAGGGGACCGCCATCGCCTCCGGACCGGGCGCACCGCCGTTGCTGGCGGTGGCCGCGGGGGCTCCGCTGGCGGCGGGCTCGGCCGGGGGCGTGGCCGCCGCGGGGGCCGGCCCCGGATCGATTCCGTGTTTCTTCAGCGCCGCCAGGTAGTGGTCCCGCTCGGCGATCGCCGCCAGCAGGCGCTGCCTCATGATGTCGTTGTTCTGCTTGAGGCGAGTGATCTCCGACAGATCGCGCTGCCGGGTCGAGTCGACGCGCGAGGCGCGGGCGAACGCCTTCAAGAACTCGGCCTGACCGAGATCGGAGATCCCGGCCGCCCGGTACTTGCCGGTCTCGGCCTTCTCCAGGTAGCCCTCCGCCGCCAGGCCCAGCAGCGCCTTCGAGACCTGCGGCTCGCCGGCGCCGATCGCCAGCGCGATGTCGACCGGGGTGAAGGCTTCGTTCGCACCCGCCAGCCGTCTGAGCTCGTCGTAGAGCTCCTGCCGGTCGACCTTCGCCCCGGCGTCGCTGCCGCCGAAAGAGCTCCTGTTGCTCGTGTGGCTCCGCTTGAGGCTCATCCCCGTCTCCTGTCCTTGGACCGTGTCTTATACCATCGAATCGTCAGGAGAACCCGACGCTAGAATCCCATTTGAACGGCCGCCTGGACCTGGTTGACGTTGGGCGCCGACTGACCGTTGGTGCCGAGGTGGCTGTACTCCACCTGCGCCTTGATCCGGTGCCCGCGCACGTAGGTCGAGACGACGCCGCTCTGCTCGTTCTGCCAGCTGCCGGCCAGCACGCGCTCGGCGGCGGTGGCCCCGTAGAGCGGCAGATCGGTGTGGCCCAGGCGCGCCGCCAGCTGCAGCCGATGCGGCAGCAGGAAGTAGCTCCCCTGGACGTAGCCGCCCCAAGAGTCGCGGGTATCGGCGATGGGGCCCAGCATGGCCGCCGCGCCGGGCCCCGGATTCTCGCGGCGTCCGAACCACTCGGCCTGCAGGGCGGCGCCGCGCCAGATCGCGCGCAGCTCGAGCCCCGCTTGCCAGACGCCGACGTTGTCGACGCGGCCGTCGCCGTCGACGTCGGTGTCGGTGATGGTCCCCCCGCTGCGGGCCACGATGTCGGTGGGGACCAGGTTGTAGTAGCCCGAGGCGCCCACCGAGAGCAGCGGGTGCACGTGCCCGTCGATGTCTCCTTCGGACACCGGCAGCGGTCCGAACGGCGTGGCCACGACGCGCAAGGCGTAGGCCAGATCGAAGTTGTCGTTGGGGACGCCGGCGCCGGCGCCGTTGAGCAGCGCGGCCTCGACGGTGAGGCGCCCGGGCAAGAGGCGGCCGACCGCCATGACCCCCAGATCGCGTTCCAGCGAGAACGCCGCCATCGGCGCCGAGATGTTCACGAACTCCAGCTCCGCCTTCCAGTACTGCCGCTGCCGGCCGTAGGGGACCTTGAACTGTCCCGCCTCGACGGAGAGCATCCGGATCGGGTGCCAGGCCACGTAGGCGTCCTTCAGCGCCGGCGACTCGGCGGGATCGATCTGCAGTCGGTACTGGAAGAACGGGCCGCCGACGTGGCCTTCCAGGATCACCTCGGCGCGGCCCAGGGAGAACGACGAGACGTCGGGCGCCGCCATATCCATCGCCCCCCGGCTGGCGATGGCGCCGGTGTAGATCGCCTGCACGCGCACCAGGGGATGCAGGTAGAAGCCGTTGTCGGGCGAGCGGATGGACAGGCCGTCATCGCGGAAACGGATGACCGACGTCTCGGGCGGGTTGGCGTCGTGCGCGGTCGCCGCCTGGCGGTCGAGCTCTCCTTGGCGGGCGTCGATCTGATCGAGGCGGCGGCGGACGTCGTCGTAGCTGGCGCGCTCGCGTTCGAGCGCCTCGATCTGCCGGCGCAGCTCGATCACCTGCGCCTCGGCCTCCTGCGCCTCGTGCTGGGCGGCGGCGGCCTGCGTGCCGGCCGGGGTCGAGGCGTCGGCCGGTTCGGCCGCCCGGGCCCGCGCGGCGACGAGGAGGAGCAGCCCCAGCCCAAGCGCCGGACTTCTCCCCCGCCGCGGGCCCCGCATCACCGCCGCTTGCGCCGCTTGTTGGCGGGACGGTCGCCGGCCGTCGCGGCGGCGCCGCCGCCGTTCCCACCGCCGGCCGTCGCCAGCGTGGGGATGAGCCAGAGGCGCAGGCTGGCGGGGTCGCGCTTGTAGCGGCGCACCAGCGCCACCAGGAGGGCCAGCCCCAAGACCACCGAGACGATACCGATGAACTGCGAGGTCGACAGCGCGCCGACGTTGCCGCGCTGGTCGTCGTCTCGCACGATCTCGATGAGCGGTCGCATGATGCCGTAGCCGAGCACCCAACCGAGAAAGACCAGGCCCGAGAACGGCCGGTGCTTGCGGATCCAGACCAGCAGCAGGAAAAGCCCCAGCCCGACCAGCGATTCGTAGAGCTGCGTCGGGTGGACGGAGTAGGACCACTCGGCGGCGCGCGACATGCCGAAGTCGCGGACGTGATGCTGCCAGGCCGGGCTGCCGTCCGGCCCGCCGTGGATGATGCCGTGCAGGGTGGTGCCCGGTCCGGGGAAGCGCACCGCCCAGGGCAGGCTGCTGCGCGCGCCGAAGTCGCAGCCGAACAGGAAGCAGCCGAGGCGCGTGATGCAGGTGCCGAGCACCACCGAGGGCGCGGCCACGTCGGCCCACTTGAGCAGCGGGATCTTCCGCTTGCGGCAGCCGTACCAGCTGGCCAGGAACCCACCGATCATCCCACCGTAGGCGACCAGCCCGCCGCGGTTGACCATGAACATCTGCCAGACGCTGTCGAAGTCGTTGAGGTTGGTGAGGACGTAGAGGACGCGCGACCCGATGATCGACCAGACGGCGGTCCACATGTAGATCGTGCCGGCCTCCTGCTGATCGATGAGGTCCTCGCCGGCGAAGCGCATGGCCACGAACCAGCCGACCACCAGCGACGTCCCCAGCATCACCCCGTACGAGTAGATCGGCACCGGCGTCCACGGGTGGCCGAACGCGGCGCCGTTCGGGATCAGGAGGTCGGCCTTCACCTTGAGCAGGATGACGGCGCCGACCAGCAGGTAGAGCGGCGTCGAGGAGAACGGGACCGCCGGGTGGCGGCGCCGCT
>Ga0134125_10008223_pt1 | contig 11764 bp, 13 predicted proteins | sample KB31751_FD_96464 | JGI IMG/M metagenome (GOLD analysis project Ga0134125, IMG submission 96464) | Terrestrial soil microbial communities with excess Nitrogen fertilizer from Kellogg Biological Station, Michigan, USA - KB3-175-1 | ecosystem: Environmental > Terrestrial > Soil > Unclassified ... | reverse complement strand
GGCGCGCTGCTCGGCAGCGGGGTGGAGATCTACGAGTATGCGGCGAGCTTTCTGCACGCGAAGGTAGCGGTGGTGGACGGCCACTGGACGACAGTCGGTTCATCCAACCTGGACCCGTTGAGCCTGTTGCTGGCGCGCGAGGCGAACGTGGTGGTGAATGATGCGGGCCTTGCCAGCGAACTGCGCGGCCGGCTCATTCGTGCCATGACCGAGGGCGGTCGGCGCGTGGATGCGGCGCAATATGCCGCCAGGCCGTGGCGCCAGCGGCTGGGCGACCGCGTGGCCTTTGGCCTGATGCGGGCGGCGCTGTTTCTCACCGGCTACCGCTACTGAAAACCACTGACTCCTGAAGTGATAGCGAACTGAATAGAATGCGTATGGGGTTGCGGCATTTACCATGCATCATGAATCGCTGGTAACATGTTTTCATGTTATTGAAAACACCAGACACCATGAGTTCAGCCGAACAAGATGAGGGCACGCCGGTCTCCGTGAAGATACGCGAGCGGCTGGTGGCTGCGCGCAGGCGCTTTCATTCGAACGACAACATCGCCGATTTCATCAAGCCGGGCGAACTCGACCAGCTGCTCGACGAGGTCGAGGGCAAGCTCAAGGGTGTGCTCGAAAGCATGGTCATCGACACGGACGGAGACCACAACACGAACAACACCGCCCGGCGCGTGGCGAAGATGTACCTGCGCGAGGTTTTCAATGGCCGTTACGTGCAGGCGCCGTCGATCACGGAATTCCCGAATGTCGAGCACCTGAACGAGCTGATGATCGTCGGGCCCATTACCGTGCGCAGCGCCTGTTCGCATCACTTCTGTCCGGTCATCGGAAAAATCTGGATTGGCGTGATGCCGAACGAACACACCAACGTGATCGGCTTGTCCAAGTATGCGCGGCTGGCCGAATGGATCATGGGGCGTCCGCAAATTCAGGAGGAGGCGGTGGTGCAGCTCGCCGACCTGATCCAGAGCACGACCCAGCCCGACGGCCTGGCCATCGTCATGCAGGCGAGCCACTATTGCATGGCCTGGCGCGGCGTGAAGGACATGGACAGCAAGATGATCAACTCGGTCATGCGCGGCGCGTTTTTGAAAGACCCGAACCTGCGCCGTGAATTCTTATCCCTGATTCCGCAAAAGGATTGATGCCATGCTCGTACGTTTGCTTTATGCCAGCCGCGCCGTGGACCCGAGCCCGGCCGCGATCGATTCGATTTTGACGCAGTCGCGCCAGTACAACCCGGTCTCGGGCATCACGGGCATCCTGTGCTACGGTGGCGGCGTTTTTCTTCAGGCCATCGAGGGCGGGCGGGTTCCGGTGAATGACCTGTATGGCCACATCCAGAAGGATCCGCGGCACAAGGACGTGGTGCTGCTGAGCTATGAGGAAATTTCCGAACGCCGATTCGGCGGGTGGACCATGGGCCAGGTCAATCTCTCCAAGATCAACACGAATATTCTGATGAAGTATTCGGAGAAGCCCGAGCTCGACCCCTATGCGGTGTCGGGCCGCGTGTCACTGGCCTTGCTCGAGGAGTTGATGGCCACGGCCTCCATCTGCGGCAGGACCTGATGGCGCCGCGCGCGCCCTCTCGCGCGTGCGCTCGGCGGGGTCTGCCGATTGCGCGGCTGGTCGGCGCCCGCTTCCTGTGAGAGGCCCGTCGGTGCCCGAGCCCGGACCCGGTGCACCGCTGCTCGTGGGTTGCGACTTCAGCAGCAGCCCCACGCGCCGGAAATCCATTGTTTTGGCCCTGGGATCCTTGTCAGGTATGCGCGTTGCGCTATTGAAATTGGAGCGACTTGAATCCCTGGACGGCTTTGGGCAATGGCTGCGCGAGCCCCGCGCGTGGACGGGCGCGTTCGACTTTCCGTTCGGCCTGCCGCGCCCGCTGGTCGAACATCTGCGCTGGCCGATGCAGTGGAATGCCTGCATCAATCACTATGCCAGTCTAAGCCGCGACACGATCCGGGCGACATTCGCCGCGTATTGCGATGCGCGTCCCGTCGGCGCCAAGTTCGCGCATCGCAAGACCGACGGGCCCGCCGGTTCGAGCCCGTCCATGAAATGGGTCAATCCGCCGGTGGCCTTCATGCTGCATGCGGGCATGCCGCTGCTGCTGGGCGCCGGTGTGCATTTGCCCGGACTGCACGAGGGTGACCGTGCGAGGGTGGCGCTGGAGGGTTACCCCGGGCTGCTGGCACGCGAAATCCTGGGCCGGCGCAGCTACAAGAGCGACAGCGCCGCGAAACAGACGCCCGAGCGGCTGATTGCGCGCAAAGACCTGATCACCGCGCTGGAGCATGGCCAGACCCGGCTGGGCCTGCGTCTGAAACTGACCCATGCCCAGCGCGATGCGCTGGCCGATGATGCGAGTGGCGATTGCCTGGATGCCACACTGTGCCTGCTGCAGGCCGCCTGGGCGCAGACCCGGCATGCCCAGGGCGCGCCATGCCATGGGTTGCCCGCGGATATCGATCCGCTGGAAGGTTGGATCGTCAGCACGGAGCCTAGCGTACCGGGCAGCTGCTATAAAGCATGAAATTCAAGGAGAACACGCCGTGCTGATCGCTGCGAATGTCGTCGTGGGGCTCGTCGCCCTGCTGCATTTCTACTTTCTTGTGCTGGAGATGTTCCTTTGGGACAAGCCTGCGGGGCTGCGCGCCTTCGGCCAGACACCGGAGTTCGCCACCGCTTCCAAGACCCTCGCGGCCAATCAGGGGCTTTACAACGGCTTTCTGGTGGCGGGTCTCGTCTGGGGTCTGGTGCTGGGCGATGCCGGTATGAGCGTGAAGGTATTCTTTCTCGCCTGCGTGCTGATCGCCGGACTGTACGGTGCGGCCACGGTGAGTCGAAAGATCCTGCTTCGTTCAGGCGGCTCCAGCAGCGTTGGGGCTGGTGCTGCTGTTCCTGACTTGAGCACCGCGGCACCACAGAGCCTTCAGCGCTGCGGCATGTCCTGATAGGAATAGCCCAGGCTGACCGTTGCGCCGGCGGGAATGGCGGGCATGGTGGCGTCCCACGCCTGCCAGGCCGCGCGCATCGCGTCCAGGCGCGCCGGTTCGAGCCGCGCGTGGTTCGCGCGTTCACGCTCGTCGGCTGGAATGTTGAACAGGTATTCGTTTCCGTCCACCATGAGGTATTTCCAGTCCCCGTCGCGCAGCGCGCGCTGGCCGCGGTGGTTCATGCGCCAGTGCAGCGGCCGGTGAAAATGGTGTGATGCATCGCGCAGCACCGGCAGCAGCGATACGCCGTCCGGCGGATAATCCGGATGCGTCGCCGCACCGGCCGCGTCCAGCAGCGTGACCGACCAGTCCATGGTCATGCAGTGCTGGGTGCTTTCGCCGCCTGGCTTGACCATTTCCGGCCAATGGGCGACCCATGGCACGCGGATGCCGCCCTCGGTCAGGTCCATCTTGCCGCCCACCAGCGGCCAGTTGTCGGAGAAACGTTCGCCGCCGTTGTCACTGGTGAACACCACCAGCGTGTTGCGGGCGATGCCATGCTTTTCGAGTGCGGCCATGAGCCAGCCGATGCCCTCGTCCATGTGATGGATCATGCGCCGGTAAATATGGATGTTCCCGCCCGCCAGGTCGAACAGATTGTCCTTGATGGCCGGCGCCTTGCTCGCGTCGTCGCGCGTCTCCCACGGCCAGTGCGGCGCGGTGTAGTGCAGGCTGAGGAAGAAAGGCGCGGGTTGCAGCGCCATGCGATTCACGTAGTCGACTGCACGGTGCGAGAGCAGGTCGGTCAGATAGCCCTCATGGCGCTGCTCCTGCTCACCGAAATTCAGGTCGTGTTGGCCGGTGGAATCGCAATGGGTGAAGTAATCGACGCCGCCCGATGTCGGTCCGAAGAATTCTTCGTAGCCCGAGCGCAGCGGGCTGAAGTTCGGCAGATAGCCCAGGTGCCATTTGCCGATCAGCGCGGTGCGGTAGCCGGCGTCGCGCAGCAGCGAGGGGAGCGTGGGGTGTTCCGGCGGCAAGCCCAGCGTGGCGCTGCCGCGGCTCTTGCTGTTGATCGGCTCCTCTGCCGCGCCGCGCAGACGGTACTGGTAGCGCGCCGTCATCAGCGCGAAGCGTGTCGGCGAGCACACCGGCGAGTTGGCGTAGCCCTGCGTGAACTTGAGGCCCTTTGCGGCGAGGCCATCGAGCACGGGCGAGACGGGGCCAAACACGGCATCACGCCCGCCATAGCAGCCGAGATCAGCGTAGCCGAGATCATCAGCCACGATGAAGATGATATTGGGTTGTTTCACCAGGCCCTGCTTTCCGTATTCAGTCGACTTTCATGCTGGTGGTCTGGATGATATGGCCGAAACGATCCGAATCTGCCGTCAGTCGCTTCTCGGCGGCTGCGCCCGTGGCGCCGTCGAGCTGAAGGTCCAGAATGTCCATGCGCTTTTGCACGTCGGGGCGTGCGAGTGCGTCGGCAAAGGCATGCTGCAGCACCTGCACCACCGGCTCGGGTGTCGTTGCCGGCACCATCGCCAGATACAGCACCTCCTGCTGCAGGGCTGGATATCCGAGTTCCGCCACGGTGGGGATGTCGGGGGCCAGCTTGGAACGCTGCCGGCTGGTCACGGCCAGGGCGGTTATCTTTCCGGCCTTGACGAAGGGCAGCATCCCCGGAGTCGCCAGCACACCGCCATCGACCTCTCCCGAGACGACGGCGCTGACGGCCGGTGAATTGCCCTTGTAGGGAATGTGATTGATCTTCGTTCTGGTCAATTCGTTGATCAGCGCCACCTCCAGATGGCCCGGGCTGCCGTTGCCTCCGGAGCTGAAGTTCAGCGGTTTTGTTTTCGCCTGTGCGATGAGTTGGCTCATGGACTTGATTCCCGTGGACGGATTCACGCCCACCAGCAGACCCGATGTGGCCAGAATCGTCACCGGCTTGAGGTCGCCGGGCTTGAACGGCATGCGCTTGTAGAGATGCGGATTGACGGTGACGGTGGTGCCGATGCCGAACAGCACGGTGTACCCGTCCGGATGGCTCTTGGCCACATAGTCGGTCCCGATGTTGCCGGCAGCCCCGGGCTTGTTTTCCACGACGAAGGACTGCTTGAGACTGGTGTCCAGCACGCTGGCGATCGAACGAGCCAGGATGTCGGAGGGGCCGCCAGGGGGCCAACAGTTGATGAAGGTCACTGTCTTCGCCGGATATGTACCTTGCGCGAGCGCTGGCACGGTGTCCAGGCCCATTTTCATCAGCAGTACGGCGCCGCCGGCGGCGGCAATCGATTGGCGCCGGGTCAACCGGGCGAGGGTGGACATGATGTGACCTTTCGTGGGTGGGAAGTATTCGGGGGATATTTCATGACGACTGGTCAGCCACGGCCAGGACGGCGCGCGCCGGCGCATTTACACGGACACTGTAACCACGACACAATCAATTGATCTAATCAATCATTCTTGGGGGTAACCCGAATGTCGGATCGCGAATCGTTGGCTAACCCTGCAAGCCTGGATGGCCTTTTGCTGTACCGCATGAGCCGGGTCCTGGCGGTTTCGGGCAGCCTGGTGGTGCGTTTATGCGAGGGGCAATTCGGCATCACCCGGCGTGAGTGGCGGGTGCTGGCCCTGCTGGCCCGCGAGGAGGGGGTGTTTTCGTCGCAGCTCGCGCAGCGCGCCCAGCTGGATCGGGCGCGCACCTCCAGGGCGCTCACCACCTTGGTCGCGAAGAAGCTGGTGCGGCGCAATGCGCGGCCGGGTGACCGGCGACAGATTTCACTGGCACTGACGGATGAAGGCCGGGCGCTCTATGCGGCCATATTCCCGCTTGTTACCGGGATCAACCAGCAACTGCTGTCCGCGCTGAGCAGGCTGGAGATCGAGGCGCTGGACAAAATATTGATTCGCCTGCAGCTGCGGGCCGGCGAGATGGTCGAGCGCGCCGACCTGCCCAGGGCCGACCGCCGGCACGGCACACGCATGCGTCGTGAATTGATGAATGCCGATCCCCATGCGACCGAATTCGGCCGCGGGTGACGACTTCAGCAGCCACCGTATCATGGCCGCACGAGGATGCTGTTATGCACGTTCCTCACCCCATTGACGCTGCGCGCATCGCTCACGGCGCGGTCCTTTTCCTCTGCAGACTTGGCGAAACCGGACAGTTGAACCGTGCCGTTCAATGTATTGACATGGATGGCGGTGGCGTCCACATTGTGATCTCCGACAAATTTGGCCTTGACCTGTGTGGTGATGGACGCATCGTCCACGTAGGAACCCATGGTTTCCTGGCCGCGCGAGACGGCACAACCCGTGGTGATGGCCACGATGCCGGTGAGAGCTGCAAATGCGATGGCGCGGGCGTATTTCATGATGGTTTCTTCCAATAGGGCGGATGGCTTTCGACTCGAAGCCGAACATGGCAGATTTACCCGCCGTTTCGACGACGTCCTGAGAGGTGCAGCGATGAAAATCGCGATCGCCGCACCGGTCATAGCAAGCTTGGGGCCGGAGCCCGCCGCTGTTCATCAGCAGGCGTCCTGCGCCGTTGTCAGTTTTTGCGGCGCGGGGTTGTAGGAGCGCGCCGACACACAGGCCGGTGCCTGTGCCGGACATGCAGTCAGGCCTTGCCGGAGTCCTTGGGGATGAAGGCAGAGATGCAGCTCCCCTCGCCGGCGCGGGAGGTGACCGTGAGGCGGCCGCCCGTTGCCTCCACCCGGTGCTTCATGCCGCTCAGTCCGTGGCTGGAGCGGGGCGTGCGGGTCGCGTCGAATCCCTGGCCATCGTCCCTGACTTCCACGTTGATGTAGCTGTCGAAGTTTTGCAGTCTGACGGCGACCTTGCGCGCGTTTGCATACTTGCCAATATTGGTCAGCGACTCCTGCACCAACCGGTAGATGGTGAGTTGCGCCGAATCGTCCAGCTCAACCGGCTCGAGATCCGTGCCGATGTCCACGCGGGCCCGCTCGCCGAATTCTTGTGCCAGGATTTCAAGCGCGGCCGCCAGCCCCAGGTGCGCCAGCGACGACGGGCGCAGATCTTCGACGATGTGGCGCGACAGTGCGATGCCGCCATTGAGCGTGTCGTTCAGGTGTTGCAGGCGCTCCGCCGTATCCGGGGATGCGTTGCCGTGTCTCGACTTGAGTCTTGCCACGTCCAGCTTGGCTGCGGTCAGCAGCGAGCCGAGTTCGTCGTGCAATTCCCTGGCCAGATGGCCGCGCTCTTCCTCGCGCACCTGCTGTAGGTGGGTGGCCAGCGCGGCCAGGCTCTCGGTTCTCTCACGCACCTGTCGCCCGAGCTGGTCGCGCTCCTTCTTCAGCGATTCTTGCTCCCTCTGTCCCGACAGCCGTAGCGCATTGCTCTGCCGCAGATACATGTAGAACGCGAGCAATCCGGTCAGGGCGATCAGCGCGATGCCGATGCGCGACAACTGCAGGGCTTGCAGAATCTGCGCCTGGTTGATCTCCACCTCGCGTGTGCTGCGCCCGATCAGTTTGTCGATCTGGTTGCGGATGGCGTCCATTTGTTCCTTGCCCACGTCGGTGAGCAGCACGGCTTTCCAGCCGTCTTCCTTCCCCTGCTCGCGCAGGCGGACCGTGACGGCCATGGCCGATATCTTGCCTGCCACGTCTTTCGCCAGTTTGTCGAATTCAAGGAGATCGTCAGGATTTTCGGCATAGCCTTCACGCAGCTGCTCCAGGGTCTGGTGTACCGCGTTCACGGCCGAGTCATAGGGCGCGAGGTAATCGGCATTACCCGTCAGCAGATAGCCGCGCTGCCCCGTTTCCGCATCGAGCATGATTTTGAGAAGGGTGCCGAGGTCGGTGCGCGCGCTCTGCGCTTTCGCCATGTCGTGCATGGCCGCGACAGACCGCTTGTAACCCGCCTCGTTGATGCCCACCAGAAGACAGGCCGCCAGAACCGCCAGGACCAGGCTGACCGTTACCTTCGGCATTGCAAACCATTGCATGCGACTCTCCTGTGAATGCATCGCACAAATCGTGAATAATCAGAAACGGCAAGCTTGCCGAAGGATACCGGGATGATCAGAATCGGGATTGTCGACGACCATGTCATCGTGCGAACGGGGCTGCGGCAGTTCTTCGCCGAACAAGTGGACCTGCGCGTGGTGGGTGAGGCAGCCAGCGGGCGCGAGGCCATTGACTTGGTGCGCACGACCGAAATGGACGTGCTGGTTCTGGATCTTGCTATGCCCGGTCAGAGCGGCCTGGATGCCCTGGCGATGATTCGCGCCAAAGCGCCGGACATCGGTGTGTTGATACTGAGCGGCTATCCCGAGGAGCATTACGCCGTGAATCTGATTCGTCAGGGGGCCAGCGGCTACCTGAACAAGCAGTGCGATCCGATGGAAATCGTGCATGCCCTGCGAACGATTGCGCTCGGCCGGCGCTATATCTCGCCTTCGGTGGCGGAATTGCTGGCCCAGCAACTCAACCAGAACAGCGAGGTCGCCCCGCACGAGCAACTGTCGGAGCGCGAGTTTCAGGTATTCCTGAAACTTGCCAAAGGCGAAACGGCGGGAGACATTGCCAAAACGCTGTCCTTGAGTGTCAAGACGGTGAGCACTTACCGCACCCGGCTCATGGAAAAAATGAATCTCTCGTCCAACAGCGACCTGACCTACTACGCACTGAAAAACAAGCTTATTGACTGACCGGCGTATTGGATGGCGGGCCCAGGTCGATACAAAACTGGATCAGTGCGTCGATTTCGTTGGACTTGTCAAAAACCGCGTCGACACCCAACTGCGCGCAGCGCTTGCGAATATCACGTGTGGCGTAATTCGTCAGAACGACAACCTTCTGGCTCGGGCGACGATCGCGACAGGCCTCCAGCACGCGAAGGCCACTGCCCTGGCGCAGGAACAGATCTACGATGGCGAGATCCCACGCCTGGTCGTTTTGGGTCAGCCAATCGCTGCCGTCGTCCTCGGTCTCGGAAAATCCCACGGCTTGGATGCCAGCCAGTTCCTCCAGTGTCGCCACCAGATTTTCCCGGATGGTCGCGTTGTCCTCGACGATATAGGTTCTGGACGACACGGTGGGGTTCATTCGGGAGTTCGGGGCAACAGGCGCATGGAGAGTCTTATGGTCGTCTGGAAATATACCGTGCAGGCGGGGGCACGGATGCCAGCCATGGCGTCGGGCGTCTGTAGGACGCCGCCTACGAGCCGGATGCGCCGGCGTGGGTGCCGCTGCAAACGCTGCATGCGGCGTTGCGCGACACCCGCATCTCGTTCCATTCCATCGAGCGCGCATCCAGCATCAGCAGGCGGCTGGTGATCGGCCGGCCCGCGTGGCTCAGCAGTTTCAGCGCCTCGGCGGCCTGCACGGCGCCGATGATGCCGACCAGCGGTGCAAACACGCCCATGGTGGCACAGCGTGCCTCTTCGAAATTCGCGTCCGGCGGGAAGATGCAGGCATAGCACGGCGATTGCGCATCGCGTGGGTCGTATACCGCGACCTGACCGTCGAACCGGATCGCGGCCCCCGACACCAAGGGCTTGCGGTGCCGGACGCACGCGGCGTTCACGGCATGGCGGGTCGCGAAATTGTCGCAGCAGTCGAGCACGACATCGGCCTGCGCCACCAGCCCGGACAGCAGCGCCGCATCGGCCCGCGCCCGCACGGGGGTCACGGCCACGGCCGGGTTGATCGCCGCCATGGACTGCATCGCCGAATCCACTTTGGCCGTGCCAATGCGTGCCGTGGCATGCGCGATCTGCCGCTGCAGATTGGTCAAATCCACCGTGTCGTCATCGACGAGCGTGATGCGGCCGATGCCGGCCGACGCAAGATACAGCGCCACGGGGGAGCCCAGGCCGCCCGCACCGATGATCAGTGCGTGCGCGGCAAGCAGCCGCTCCTGCCCCTCGATGCCGATTTCGTCGAGCAGGATGTGGCGCGAGTAGCGCAACAGTTGGTCGTCGGTCAATTCTCTTTCTTCGCTTCCTTGCGCTCGATCGTGGCCTTGCTGACCACGACCGGCAGCCCCTTGAGCTGGTTCAGCGCCTGCTCCAGCTGGAAGTCCTGCGCGCTGCCGAATTCGGGCAATTTGGGTATCGTCTTCGGGTTCAGCGTCTCAAGGTCAAGCTCCCTGCGCGCTTCCTTGCGGGCCTCGACCAGAGCCTGGTCCTTGGCCGAGGAACCTTGGCCATTGGCGAGGTGATTGGGCAGATCGGCTTCGCGGGGTGTCAGAGCCCCGAGCAGATTGCCCTTGGCCGTCTCGTCGACCATCACATCGGGCACGATGCCCTTGGCCTGAATGGAGCGGCCGCTGGGGGTGTAGTAGCGGGCCGTCGTGAGTTTCAGTCCGGTGTCCGGCCCGAGCGGGAGCACGGTCTGCACAGAGCCCTTGCCGAAGGTCTGATGCCCCATGATGATGCCCCGCTTGTGATCCTGCAGGGCGCCCGACACGATTTCACTGGCGGAAGCGGTTCCCTCGTTGACCAGCACCACCAGCGGCACGGTTTTCATCGCGGCGGGCAGGTCCTGCAGCGGATCGGGGCCGCCGCTGCGCTGATAGAACTCCGGCGCGGCCTTGTAGGTGACATTGCTATCCGGCAATTGGCCCTTGGTGGAGACCACGGTGGCGTCGCGAGGCAGAAAAGCGGCCGAAACGGCCACGGCCGAGTCCAGCAGGCCGCCGGGGTCGTTGCGCAAATCCAGCACCAGACCTTTCAGGTTGGGATCCCGTTTGTAGATCTCCTCCGCCTTGAGCACGAATTCAGTGACCGTGTCGTCCTGGAACTGGCTGATGCGAATCCAGGCATAGCCGGGCTCGATCAGCTTGCTGCGAACCGAATGGGTCTGGATTTCCTGCCGTGTCAGGGTGACGGGAAAGCTGCGGTTCTCGCTCTTGCGCAGGATCGTGAGGGTCACCGTCGTCCCGGGCTGGCCCCGCATTTTTTTCACGGCCTCGGTGAGCGTCAAACCCTTGACCGCGGTATCGTCAATCTTCGTGATCAGGTCGTTCGGCTTGATCCCGGCCTTGTAGGCAGGCGAGCCTTCGATCGGCGACACCACCTTGACCAGGCCATCTTCCTGGGTGATTTCGATGCCGACGCCGACAAACTTGCCGGTCGTGCCTTCACGGAATTCCTTGAACGCCGCCTTGTCGAAATATTCCGAGTGCGGGTCCAGCCCCGAAACCATGCCTGAGATGGCATCGGAGATGAGTTTCTTCTCGTCCACCGGATCGACATAGTCGGTCTTGATCAGGCCGAATACGGAAGCCAGTTGCTGCAATTGCTCCAGCGGAAGTGGTGCCAGCGCGCCCCGGGCGAGTGTCTGAAGTGAGATCGTGGTCAACGCCCCGGCCAGCAGACCCACGGAAATCCAGCTTGCAATCTTCAGTTTGTGACGCATAGAAAAAATGGTAACTTGACGAGGCCAATATACACCTTGGAATACCGCTGACTGTAACGGTTCCGGGCCGCTGGCGCCTTGGTGGCAAGGGTCTCAAACCTTTACTGTGGCTTTACCTTGCGAGGCCACCGCGGCAGCGGCCCGGGCCACCGCATCGGCGTCTCCCAGATAGTGGTGCCGGATCGGTTTCAGGTCGGCACCCAGCTCATAAACCAGCGGAATTCCGTTGGGAATGTTCAGCCCGACGATGTCGGCATCGGAGATGCCATCGAGATACTTCACCAGCGCGCGGATCGAGTTGCCGTGCGCCACCACGAGAATGCGTTTGCCGGCCTTGATGGCAGGCGCCATCGCCTCTTCCCAGAACGGCATCACGCGGGCCACCGTGTCCTTCAGGCATTCGGTCAGCGGCACCTG
>Ga0134125_10008221_pt1 | contig 11765 bp, 11 predicted proteins | sample KB31751_FD_96464 | JGI IMG/M metagenome (GOLD analysis project Ga0134125, IMG submission 96464) | Terrestrial soil microbial communities with excess Nitrogen fertilizer from Kellogg Biological Station, Michigan, USA - KB3-175-1 | ecosystem: Environmental > Terrestrial > Soil > Unclassified ... | reverse complement strand
TTCGCCGCCGGCGAGCGCTACTGGCCCGACGACATGACGCCGCCGGCGTTTTACCGGCCGGTGGAGCGCGGTCTTGAAATCCGGATCGCGCAACGGCTGCGCGAGCTCAAAAAGCTCAATAATAAGGTGGACTGATCAAAGCCCAATACCGCTGATGGCAAGCAACCTTTCGAGGGTAAACCCGCGGATATCTGTCACTTCGCCCGGGTTGGCCTTGGCTACAATCTCGCCACCCCGAACCCGCCATAGGTCGCACATTGGCGGGTTTTTGCTAGGTGATCAAAAAGGCTTACAAGGTCACACTGTTGGACGGCCAGCGCCGTGGATTCCAACGGCGGTCAGCTAGCACATCAGCCGGTTACAAAACGGAGAATTTTTATGGATATCCTGCTTCAGCAGATCATCAACGGTCTGGTGCTGGGCAGCATGTATGCCCTGATCGCCCTGGGCTATACCATGGTGTATGGCATCGTCAACCTGATCAATTTCGCCCACGGCGACGTGCTGATGGTGGGAGCCCTGACCAGCTGGTCCATCATCATTCTCATGCAAAGGTCGATGGCCGGAACGCCCGGCTGGCTGATCCTGCTGATCGCGACCATCATTGCCTGCGTCGTGTGCGGCGTGCTCAATTACGTGATCGAGAAGCTGGCCTACCGGCCGCTGCGCAACGCCCCGAAGCTGGCCCCGCTGATCACCGCGGTTGGCATGTCGCTGCTGCTGGAGGTGCTCGCCCAGATCATCTGGAAGCCCGACTACAAACCGTACCCGACGCTGTTGCCGTCCCAGCCGTTTAATCTCCCCGGCGGTGCGGTGATCACGCCGACCCAGGTCATGGTGCTGGGCGTTACCGTGATTTCGCTGGCCGGACTGATGTGGCTGGTGAATTACACCCGCCTTGGCCGGGCCATGCGCGCCACGGCCGAGAACCCGGCGGTGGCGGCGTTGATGGGCGTGAAGCCGGACAACGTGATTTCGGCCACCTTCATTATCGGCGCGGTGCTGGCGGCCATCGCCGGCGTGATGTATGCGTCGAACTACGGCACGGCACAGAACATGATGGGTTTTCTTCCAGGTCTCAAGGCCTTCACGGCGGCTGTCTTCGGCGGCATCGGCAATCTGGCGGGCGCGGTGGTCGGCGGCATTCTGCTGGGGCTGATCGAGTCCCTTGGCGCAGGCTATATCGGGCCATTGACGGGGGGCTTTCTCGGCAGCAACTACGTCGACATCCTTGCCTTCGTCGTTCTCATCTGCATACTGACGCTGCGGCCGTCGGGTCTGCTGGGTGAACGTGTGGCGGATCGGGCCTGATCGCGGGAACGGAGTCTGGACATGAAACAGAAAAACCAACTGACCCTGTTTGTTCTCGCGGGCATTGCGCTGCTGGTGCTGCCGCTGCTCCTGCAACACGCGGGCAACGCATGGGTGCGCATTGTCGACAACTCGCTGTTGTATGTGATGCTGGCCCTCGGGCTGAACATCGTGGTGGGCCTGGCCGGTCTGCTGGACCTGGGCTACATCGCCTTCTACGCGCTGGGCGCCTACTCGTATGCCATGCTGAACTCGCCGCAGCTGTCCAGCGCGTTTCCGGCCGTTGCCGCGATCTTCCCGCATGGCCTGTCCACGCCGTTGTGGGTGGCACTGCCGGTGGGCGCCGTGCTGGCGGGGGTATTTGGCGTGCTGCTGGGCACCCCGACGCTGAAGCTGCGGGGCGACTACCTGGCTATCGTGACGCTCGGCTTCGGGGAAATCATCCGCATCTTCCTGAACAATCTGGATGCACCCATCAACATCACGAATGGCCCCAAGGGGGTGGACCTGATCAAGCCCATCAGCCTGTTCGGGCTGAACCTGGGCAAGCCGCACACATTGTTCGGTTACCACATCGCGTCGGTGAGCCAGTACTACTACCTGTTCCTGATTCTGGTGATCTTCACCGTGATCATTTGCCATCGGCTGCAGATGTCGCGTATCGGCCGCGCCTGGATGGCGATTCGCGAAGACGAAACCGCCGCCAAGGCCATGGGCATCAATACACGCAACATGAAGCTGCTGGCGTTCGGCATGGGGGCTACGTTCGGAGGCATCTCGGGCACCATGTTTTCCGCATTCCAGGGCTTTGTGTCACCCGAGTCGTTCAGCCTGATGGAGTCCGTGATGGTCGTGGCCATGGTGGTGCTGGGCGGCATGGGGTATCTGCCCGGCGTGATCCTGGGGGCCATCCTGCTGGCATCGCTGCCCGAGGTGCTGCGCTACGTAGCCACGCCGCTGCAGGCTATGACCGGCGGGCGGATCGATGCGGCCATCCTGCGCCAGTTGCTGATCGCGCTGGCCATGATCATCGTCATGTTGCTGCGACCGCGAGGCCTGTGGCCCGCGCCCGAACACGGCAAGTCGCTGCAGGTGAAGAAATAAGGGGGCGCCATGACAGACACGAATTCGGATTTCGTCCTGAACGTCTCGGGTGTCTCCAAGCGTTTCGGCGGCTTGCAGGCCTTGAGTGATGTGGGCATCCAGATCCGGCGCGGCCAGGTGTACGGCCTGATCGGCCCGAACGGTGCCGGCAAGACGACGTTTTTCAATGTGCTGACGGGCCTGTATGCGCCCGACAGCGGAACCTTCGAGTTGGCCGGGAAACCCTACAAGCCGACCGCCGTGCACGAAGTCGCCAAGGCCGGTATCGCGCGCACTTTCCAGAACATCCGCCTGTTCGCCGACATGACCGCGCTCGAGAACGTGATGGTCGGACGCCACGTGCGTACCGGCTCGGGCGTGATCGGCGCGATTTTCCGCGGCAGCGGCTTCAAGGCCGAGGAGGCCGCGATTGCGAAACGTGCCCAGGAGCTGCTTGAGTACGTGGGCATCGGCAAGTTCGCCGACTACAAGGCCCGCACGCTCAGTTACGGCGACCAGCGCCGGCTGGAGATCGCACGCGCGCTGGCGACGGACCCGCAGCTGATCGCGCTGGACGAACCCGCGGCCGGCATGAATGCCACCGAAAAAGTCCTGCTGCGTGAGTTGATCGATCGCATCCGAAAGGACGACCGGACCATCTTGCTGATCGAACACGACGTCAAGCTGGTCATGGGGCTGTGCGATCGCGTCACCGTGCTGGACTATGGCAAGCAGATTGCCGAAGGGACACCCGACACCGTGCAGAAAAACGAGAAAGTGATCGAGGCCTACCTGGGCACCGGGGGAGGGCACTGAAATGGCCAGCAACGCAAGAACATTACTCAAAGTGAGCGGCCTGAAGGTCGCGTACGGCGGCATCCAGGCGGTCAAGGGCGTGGATTTCGAGGTCCATGAAGGCGAACTGGTTTCGCTGATCGGCTCGAATGGCGCCGGCAAGACGACCACCATGAAGGCCATTACCGGCAGTCTGGCGCTGGCCGATGGCGACATCGAATACATGGGCAAAAGCATCCGCGGCCAGGGCCCCTGGGACCTGGTGCAGCAGGGCCTGGCCATGGTGCCCGAAGGCCGCGGCGTGTTCGCGCGCATGACGATCACGGAAAACCTGCTGATGGGCGCCTACGTGCGCGGCGACAAGGCGGAGATCGCGGCGGACATCGAGAAGATGTTCACCATCTTCCCGCGGTTGCGGGAACGCAAGGACCAGCTGGCCGGCACCATGTCGGGCGGCGAACAGCAGATGCTGGCGATGGGTCGCGCGCTGATGAGCCGGCCCAAGGTGCTGCTGATGGATGAGCCGTCCATGGGCCTCTCGCCCATCATGGTGGACAAGATCTTCGAGGTGGTGAGCGATGTGTACGCGCAGGGCGTGACCATTTTGCTGGTCGAGCAAAATGCCAGCCGGGCGCTGGCCATTGCGAACCGCGGCTATGTCATGGAGTCCGGCATCATCACCATCAGCGGCGACGCCAAGCAGATGTTGAACGACCCGAGGGTGCGCGCGGCCTATTTGGGCGAGTGACGATGAAGCCGGCGCGGGGTGTCAGGCCGGGGCGTCGGCGCGCGCCTTGTCGGCCTCGGTCGTGAACGCATCGGCGTAAAACTCATCGGCCGACAGACCGGCCAGGCGCGTGTAGTCGGCGCGCGCCGAATCCACCACCACGGGTGCCCCGCAGGCATACACCTGGTGGCCCGAGAGGTCGGGGAAATCCTGTAGCACGGCGCGGTGCACGAAGCCGGTACGGCCGCCCCATGCGTCTTCAGGCAACGCGTCGGAGACCACTGGCACATAGGCCAGGGTGGGCATTTCGGCCATGCGCGCCCGGACCCATTCGTCCATGTACAGATCCGACGGACGGCGACCGCCCCAGTAGAGTGTCGCGGGGCGCGTGATGTCCTTGAATTGCAGTTGCTCAATGACCGCCTTGATCGGCGCGAAACCCGTGCCCGAGGCCAGCAGGATGATCGGCTTATCCGAGTCCTCGCGCAGGAAGAAGCTGCCGTACGGTCCCTCGATACGCAGGATTTCCTTCTCCTTCATGCTGTGGAAGACATGGTCGGTGAACTTGCCGCCCGGCATGTGCCGGACATGCAGCTCGATGCCGGGTCCGTTGTGCGGGGCGTTCCCCATCGAGTAGCTGCGCCGCGTCCCGCCCTGCAGGATGAATTCGATGTATTGGCCCGCGTGGTAGCGGAACGTGTCGTTCGCCGGCAGCTGCAGCTTGACCAGCATGACGTCGTGCGATTTTTTTTCGAGCGCAATCACCCGGGTTGGCATTTTCCGGATCGGGAATGCACTCTCGTCGGTCACCTGGCGCGACTCCAGAACGACATCGCTGTGCGGCACGCCGCAGCAAGTCAGGATGAAGCCGTTGGCCTCTTCCTCGGCGGACAGCGCCTTGCTCTGGTGCGGCCCGAGCACGACCGTTCCCTCCAGCTTGCGGCACTTGCACGAACCGCAGGCCCCGTCCTTGCAACCGTACGGCAATCCGACCCCGGCGCGAATGCCGGCCGCCAGGATGGCTTCGCCGGGTTCCGCCGGAAAGCTGCGGCCGCTTGGCAGCACGGAAATATGCAGGCTCATCTTTCGGTATCCTCGGGGACAACTTTTCTTTGTGAAGCGCTGATTTTGCCCGCAAACCAATCCCCTCTCGGCGCCTTGCCCGCGCGCTTTCGCCGCGAGCGCGTGCTGATCGTGGGCTGTGGCGATATCGGCCTGCGCGTGGCCCGCGCCACGGCGGGGCGGCTGCGGCTGCTGGCGCTGACGTCCTCGCCCCAGCGCATCCGTGCACTGCGCGCCGCTGGCGTGACGCCGCTGCGGGGCAACCTGGACGTGCCGGCCAGCCTGCGCCGGCTCGCCGGTATCGCCACGCGCGTCGTGTATCTGGCGCCGCCGCCGGGCGAGGGTTGGGGCGACTCGAGAACCCGCGCGCTGACCCAGGCGCTGCGACTGCGCCGTGCGCCGGTCTCGTTCGTGTACGGCTCGACGAGCGGTGTGTATGGCGACTGCCACGGTGCGCTGGTGGCTGAGAACCGGCCGGCCAGTCCGCGCACGCCCCGGGCCAGCAAACGTGTGTCGGCCGAGCAGGCGGTGCGGTTCCTGGGCCGCGGCGCCGGGCCTGCGGGTTTTGTGCGCGCCAGCATCCTGCGCATTCCGGGCATTTACGCACCGGATCGCGAGGGTGGCACGCCGCGCGCGCGCCTGCAACGGCGCACGCCGGTACTGCTGGAGCAGGACGACGTCTATACCAACCACATTCATGCGGACGACCTCGCGCGCGCCTGCCTGCTGGCGCTGTGGCGCGGCAAACCGCAGCGCGTGTACAACGTGAACGACGACACGCGGCTCAAGATGGGCGAGTATTTCGATCTCGCCGCGCAGTTGTACGGACTGCCCCGGCCGCCGCGGGTGGCGCGCGACACCGCGCAGGACCAACTGCCGCTGATGCTGCTCAGTTTCATGAGCGAATCGCGGCTGCTGGACAACACCCGCATGAAGCGCGAACTCGGGCTGGTGCTGCGGTATCCGACCGTCCACACCGGCTTGCTGGCATAAAAGGGACAGGGACGGTTTCGGATCGACAAGTGGCGTGCGCCCTTTCCCGCCACAATGGCTGCCATGCGCAAACATTTTTCCGAAACGACGAGCCACCAGCGATTGATCTACGCCGTGGTGGTGGGCGTGGCCACGGCCCTGGTCTCGCTGCCGCTGCCATTGACGTCGCAGGCACGTGGCCTGTTGGCCTGGTGTCTGGGCGCGGGCTGCTATCTGGTGCTGGCCTGGTGGCTGGCCGTGGAATTCAACGCCAGCCGCACCCGGTCGCGGGCGCAGGCGCAGGACCAGTCCGGCATGGTCCTGTTTTTGCTGATGTTGCTGGTGGTGCTGGCCAGCGTTGCCGCCATCGTGCTGATGCTGCAAAGCGTGAAGGGGCTGTCGCCCGCGCAGCGCACCGGCCACCTGATTCTGGCGATGGCCGCGCTGGCCTGCTCCTGGCTGGAGATGCACACGCTGTTTGCGTTCCGCTACGCGCACCGGTACTACCAGGAGTTGCTGAAGCCGGGCCCGAACGGCGGCGGCCTCGCGTTTCCAGGCAGTCTCGACCCCGACTATTTCGACTTTCTGTATTTTTCCTACGTGATCGGCATGACCTCGCAGGTGTCCGACGTGCAAGTCACTTCGCGCCCGATGCGGCGCCTGACGCTGGTGCATGGCGTCACGTCGTTCGCCTTCAACATGGTGGTGCTGGCGCTGAGCATCAATGTGATCGCAGGCGCCATTCAGTAGTCGATTGGGCAGGGCGCCGTCCGCGCGCCGGCCCTGCGGGGCTGTGCAAGGCCGGCGTCATGCGGGCCGAACGCGGCGCCCGAGCCGCAGCAGGCCGGTCGACAGCGCCGTGCCGCAGATGATCACGCCGGCGCAGCCCGTCATCCACGGCGTGACATGCTCGCCCAGGAACGCCACGCCGTACAGCACCGCGAACACCGGCACGACAAAGGTCACCGCCAGCGCGCGCGCCGGCCCGGCGTGCTCGATCAGCCGGAAGTACAGGATGTAAGCCAGGCCCGTGCACAGCACCCCCAAGGCCAGCAGTGACAGCCAGGATCGGGCGCCGGGCATGTGCGCGGGCCACAGCCACAACGCGGGCAATGCCAGCCCGAGGGCGGCGCCGAGCTGGCTGCCAGCCGCCGTGAGCAGGGGCGGCAGCCCGACCAGATAGCGCTTGGTGAAGCTGGCGGCGGTGCCATAGCAAAGACAGGCCAGCAGACAGGCGCCGATCGCCAGCAGGTTGGCACCCGCGGAGGTGCCACCGCTCAGGCTTGTCTTGTTCCAGACCAGCAGCGCTACCCCGGCCAGCCCGATGGCCAGACCCAGCACGCGCGAGGCGTTCAGCCGGTCGTTCAGCCACAACCATGCCACCGCCGCGCCAAACAGCGGCGCCGTGGCATTCAGCACGGCCGACAGCCCGGTGGGAATGGTCAGCAGGGCGAAGCAGTACAGCGCGAACGGAATGCCTGAATTGAGCAGGCCGACGACGAACACCGGCTTCCAGTGCCGCAGCAGTTGCGGACCCAGGCCGCGCTTGAGAAGCAGCGGCATGAGGAACAGCGCGGCGATCGTCACGCGCACGGCAGCTGTGGGCACGGCGCCGAATTCCACCGTGGCCAGGTCCATGAACAGGAACGACGCCCCCCAGATGGCGGACAGCAGCACGAAGTCGCCCACCCAGCGCGGCCTTGCTGTGGCGGTGCCCGGCGCAGCAGCGGCCGTCAAACGAGACTCCCCGGCAGGGCGGCTTCGAGCTCGAGCAGCGCGACCTTGCGATCGAGCCCGCCCGCATAGCCCGTGAGCGAGCCGTCCGATCCGATCACGCGGTGGCACGGCACGATGACGCTGATCGGGTTGCGTCCCACGGCGGCCCCCACCGCACGCACGGCCGCCGGCTTGCCCAGCCCCAAGCCGAGGGCGCCGTAGCTCGTGGTGGTGCCGCGCGGGATCCGCAGCAGCGCCTGCCACACCGACTGCTGGAACGCCGTGCCGCCATGCAGGTCCAGCGGCAGGTCGAACGCCGTGCGCGCGCCCGCAAAATACTCGATGAGCTGCTGCACGGCGCGCACCAGCACCGGGTGCCGGTCATCGACGCGCCAACCGGTCCGGTCGGGCAAATGGCGCTGGCCCTCGAACCACACGCCGGCCAGGCCCCGGTCGGTGGCGGCGAGGATGACGGGGCCGAGCGGGCTTTGGAACATGGTTTGCACGGTTTGCGTATCGAATTTCATCGGGTTCACCTGTTGATTCATGATGATTTCGGGGCTTAGCCCTTTAGACACCTTTGGTTGAAGCTATCTTTTTAGTAGTTTTCGTTTTTTTCACGGGCTCGGGCAGCGTGGCCCAGGCGCGGATCACGGCATAGCTGCGCCAGGGCTTCCAGGCCGTGGATGCGGCCTCGGCCTCGCGCGCGGCGCGCAACGGATTCTTGCGATCCGTCACGCCCAGCGCTTTTTGCAGCGCCACATCGCCGGCCGGGAATGCGTCGGGCCAGCGCAGCGCCCGCATGGCGATGTACTGCGCCGTCCAGTCGCCGATGCCGGGCAGTTCCTTGAGCGCGGCCACCGTGGCCGGCACATCGACGCCGCCATGCAGCTGCAGGCGCTGCTCTGCCACCGCGCGCGCAATCGCCACGATGGCGGCCTGCCGCTGTTTCACAATGCCGAGCTGCCCCAGCGCATCGCCGCTCGCGCCCGCGAGCACGGCCGGCGTTGGAAACAGCCGCGTCAACTCGGGGAAGGGCGTGTCGATCGGCTCGCCGAATTCCCGCACCAGCCGCGTGCCCAGCGTACGCGCCGCCGCCACCGTGATCTGCTGGCCCAGCACGGCCCGCACCGCCATCTCGTAGCCGTCGAGTGTGCCCGGCACACGCAGCCCGTCGCCCTGCGCAAAGCGGGCGTTCAAGGCACTGTTGATGGCCAGCGGGTCGGCATCGAGGTCGAACATGGCGCGTACCCGATGGATCACCTGCGGCAGCACGCCCTGCAGCGCGTCGCTCACGCGCAGGATCAGTTGATGCTGGGCAGCGTCGAATTCGACGGCCAGCCAGCCGGCGTGCGTCTTGCCCCCGGATTTCATGCAAAAAGTCCAGCCAGCCGTTGCCTGATTTGGCTCGGTAGATACGAATTCGATAGCACCCAGCTGCCGGGTCCGGAAAAACCCGAGCATCGCCTGGACGTCGTAGGGCGGCCGGTAGCCAAGCCGCACGCGGATGCCGTGGCCCGCCGGTGCGGCGCCCGCGCGGCGCAACTGCGTCGGGTTCAGCTTGTAATGCGCCGCGAACGCCGCGTTGAAGCGCCGCACGCTGCCGAAGCCGCTGATCAGCGCGATCTGCGTGACGGCCAAGTCGGTGTCGGCCAGCAATTGCTTGGCCGTGAGCAGCCGGCGGGTTTGCAGGTATTGCACCGGCGAGACGCCGAACTGCGTCTCGAAAATGCGCCGCACGTGGCGGTCGCTCACGCCCAGGCGTGCCGCCAGTTGCTCCACCGACGGCGCCGCGTCGCTCCAGGCCTCGGGCTCGTCCAGCAGCCGCGCTGCCTGGTGCGCCAGGATGGTGGAGGCGTCCTGGATCGACCAGGCAGCCGAGTGGGGGGCCAGCTCGGGGCGGCAGCGCAGGCAGGGCCGAAAGCCGGCGCGCTCGGCCTGCGCCGCGTGGCCGAAGAAGCGGCAGTTTTCGCGCTTCGGTGTCTTCACGCCGCACACGGGGCGGCAGTAGATGCCGGTGGAGGTGACACCGGTAAAAAAGCTGCCGTCGAAACGTGCGTCCCGGGTCTTCAGGGCCAGGTAGCAGGCGTCGTCGCTGCGGGTTGCGTCCAGGGTGTTCATGGCTTGATGATACGCGGCACGAGGGCGAAGACTAGCCGTTTTCGGACATGTCCCCCACGCAGCAGACGCCTACAATGCCGGGCAGCAACCAACCTATCCGGGCACGTCTTTCATGCAGCTGGCACCCGCCATTTTCAAGGCCTATGACATTCGCGGCGTGGTGCCATCCACTTTGAACCCCGAGGTGGCCGAGGCGCTGGGCCGGGCGTTCGGCACTGTCGCCCGCGCCCAGGGCGAGCGCACGGTCGCGGTCGGCCGCGACGGGCGTCTGAGCGGCCCCGCGCTTGCCGCCGCACTCGTGCGCGGCCTGCTGGCCGCTGGCGTCGACGTGATCGATATCGGCATGGTGACGACGCCCATGCTGTACTTTGCCGCCAGCACGCTTTGCGGCAGTGGCATCCAGGTGACCGGCAGCCACAACCCGAAGGACGACAACGGCTTCAAGATGGTGCTGCAAGGCCGTGCCATTTACGGCGACGATATCCAGGCGCTGCGGCGCATGATGGAAGATGAAGGCTGGGTGCTGCAGCCTGGTGGTGGCATCCGCAACATCAATGTGCTGGCGCCGTACCAGGCCCGCATCGTGCCCGATGTGAAACTGGCGCGGCCCATGCACATCGTGGTCGATTGCGGCAACGGCGTGGCCGGTGCGTCTGCCCCCGCTATCTTTCGTGCGTTCGGCTGTCGCGTCACCGAGTTGTTCTGTCAGGTGGACGGCAACTTTCCGAACCACCATCCCGATCCGAACAAGCCCGAGAACCTGCGTGACCTCGTTCGGGCCTTGCGCGACACCGACGCCGAGATCGGCTTGGCCTTCGACGGCGACGGCGACCGGCTCGGCATCGTCACCCGGGACGGCAACATCATCTACGCGGACCGCCAGCTGATCCTGTTCGCGCGCGACGTGCTCGGCCGTGTGCCGGGCGGCCAGATCGTGTTCGACTCGAAGTGCTCGCAGCGGCTGGCGCCCGCCATTGAAGCCGCCGGCGGCAAGGCGCTGATGTACAAGACTGGGCATTCGCTGATCAAGGCGAAGATGGCACAGATCAACTCGCCCCTTGGCGGCGAGATGAGCGGCCACATCTTCTTCAAGGAGCGCTGGTTCGGTTTCGACGACGGCACCTATGCGGGATGCCGCCTGCTCGAAATCGTGAGCCGGTCGCCCGACGCGAACGCCGTACTGAATGCGCTGCCGACCAGCTTTTCCACGCCGGAGCTGAACATCGGCTGTGCCGAGGGCGAGCCGCAAGGCATCGTGGCGCGCGTGGTGGCGCTGGCCCGTTTCGAGCCGCCGGCGCGCATCAGCACCATTGATGGCCTGCGCGTCGACTGGCCCGACGGCTTCGGCCTGATCCGCGCCTCCAACACCACGCCCGTGCTGGTGCTGCGCTTCGAAGGACACACGCCCGAGGCCCTGCAGCGCATCGAAGGCGAGATGCTGGCGCTGTTGCGCCAGGTCAAGCCCGACGCAAAGATCGAGGAAGCGGCGCATTGAGCGCAAGCCGCAGCCTCTACTCGCTGCTCATGTGGCTGGCGCAGCCCTTGCTGCGCCGCAAACTGGCGCGGCGCGGCGCGGCGGAGCCCGTTTACCTGCAGGCGGTGCAAGAGCGCTTCGGCTACTACGATGCGCCGCCCGATGCCGGCTTCATCTGGCTGCATGCCGTGTCTTTGGGCGAGACGCGCACCGCTGCGATTCTGATCAACCAGTTGCGCCAGCGCCTGCCCGGCATGCGCCTGCTGCTGACGAACGGCACGGCGACCGGGCGTGCCGAAGGCGCGAGCCTGCTGCAACCGGGCGATGTGCAGGTCTGGCAGCCCTGGGACACGCCAGGCGCGGTGAAGCGGTTCTTGAGCCATTTCAACCCGCGCATCGGCGTGCTGCTGGAGACCGAGGTCTGGCCGAACCTGGCGGCAGCTTGCCGGCAGGCTGGCGTGCCATTGGTCTTGGCGAATGCGCGATTGAGCGAGAAATCGCTGC
>Ga0134125_10008220_pt1 | contig 11766 bp, 10 predicted proteins | sample KB31751_FD_96464 | JGI IMG/M metagenome (GOLD analysis project Ga0134125, IMG submission 96464) | Terrestrial soil microbial communities with excess Nitrogen fertilizer from Kellogg Biological Station, Michigan, USA - KB3-175-1 | ecosystem: Environmental > Terrestrial > Soil > Unclassified ... | reverse complement strand
GCCTGGCGGTTCTGCGACATCATGATTACAGGAGCCTGGATGGCGGCAATCATCGACAGGAACAGGTTCAGGAGTATGTACGGATACGGATCGAAATGGTTCGAAAAGAGCGCCGAGGTATTCAGCAGGACCCAAACGAGCATAATTGCGGCGAAGATGGAGATAAATGTCCAGGAGCCGCCGAAGCTGGCGACTTTGTCCGCGACGCGCTGGCCGAGCGTCATCCGTTCCTGCTCTTCCACATTCAGGTTGCGTGACACCCGTGTGCGCAGCAGGTCGTCAGTGGTGCGCAGGCGCCGGCCAACCACGGTCAACAGATCCATGGCGGCATGAGGGTGCTTATCGATAAAACCAAGCAGGCGTTCGCGATGCATGGTCAATACCTGCGTGTCTTCGCGGGCAATGGCGGTGGCGGTACGCGGGCCGCCATCGAGAAACGAGAGCTCGCCGATGACGTCGCCGTGTTCATTCTCGGCGAGGATGATTTTCTCGCCGTCATTGCTTTCGACGAAGACTTCCACGCGGCCAGAGCGAAGAATGAAGATCTCGCCGCCTGGATCTCCATAATGAAAAATTGTATTGCCCGATCTGTAGTCGCGGCAATCCATCATCTCAGCCAGGGCTTCGCGCTCTTCCGCATCCAGCAGTTCGAAGATCGGCACTTCGCCGATCATGGTGATCGTTGTCGACATAGGTCCTTTTCCTTGCGCTTCGTTTGGAAATGATAGACCGGAGCGGGCCCTGGCGAGAGCAGGAATCCGGGAATTTTTTGCGGCACCCTGGCCTAAAGTGAGAGCCAAATATTCCGCGGCCAAGGGTAGGAGTTACTTCACGCGAGAAGCCCTAACGGGCACGGTTCCGAGCGGCGGGTCGACTTGAGGGTTTGTAGTCTCTGGGGTACAGCACTACATAGCGACGAAGCCCTTCACCCTCACTCTGCGTGACCAGAGACTGATGATCGCGAAACGCCAGATGAATCAGGCGACGTTCGCGTGAAGACATGGGAGCGAAAGAGTAGGGCACTCCCGTGCGAAGGACTTTTTCCGCAGCGACGTCCGCGGCCATGTTGAGCTCGCGCTGGCGTGCGGCGCGATAGCCCCGACAATCGAACGCAATGCGGTCATGCTCCTCGCCGTGCAGGTGAACAGCTTCATGAGCAACTGTCTCGAGCGAGCGCAACAGTTCTCCGCCACGTTCCAGAACCAAGTCGCTGTCCGGACCGGCCAGCTCGACCAGAATGTCCGGGGTTTCAAGCTCCATGCCGGGAGTGACCGGTGGGTTTACTGTAATGCGGTATTTGAGACGGAATCCGCCGGAGGCGATTACGCTCTTTAAGAGCGAATCGATCTTTTTCGCCGCTGAAACCTTGTCCTGAAGCATCTTTATCGTTTCCCGAAATTTTTAGACACAGAAGTCTTATCTACTCAGCCCGGGTCATCGCTTGCGTGTGGCTCGTCGCTCCTGGCTTTTGCGCACCTGCTGCGCGAGTTCAGAACGGTTCAGAAACACCTGCTGGACGTATCCCAACAGGTTGCTGATGGCCCAATAGATGCAAAGGCCGGCGGCCACAAACCAACTTATGTACCCGATCATGAGCGGACCCATCAGGTTGAGCATCTTCTGCTGCGCCGGGTCCATTCCCGCCTGCGGCGTGCTCCTCTGCATGATGAACATCGTGACAACGATGGCAATCGGCAGAATATGGGTCGGATCGGGGGCGGAGAGATCCTTAATCCATAACCAGGGAGCGAGGCGCAGTTCGATCGCATTGCCGAGCATGGAGTAGAAGGCAAACAGGAAAGGCATCTGCAGCAGCATGGGGAAACAGCCGCCGACTGGATTGACGCCTTCGCGTTTGTACAGCGTTGACATTTCCTGCTGCATTTCCTGTCGCCGCGGATCAGTAATGCTGTAGCGCTTGTACTTTTCCGTAATCGACTTCACCTGCGGCTGGATCTTCTGCATCTTCAGCGCTGATTTCTGGCTGGAGATGCGCAAGGGCAGAAGCGCCATGGTAATGACGATTGTCAGGAACGCAATCGCCCATCCCCAGTTCGGGATCCAGTGTTCGTACGTCCATTTCAGCCAGAGGAACAACGGTTTAGCAATGAAGCCGAAGAACCCGAAATCGATAATTCCACGAAGATCGGGGCCGCCCACCTGCGCCTTCGTCGCTTCCAGCAGATCGACGGCTTTGGGTCCGGCGAAGATACGAACCTGCGTCAGCCCCGTTGTGCTGCCGAATGCGGTACCAAGAACGGAAACTTTTTCTTTGGTGGTGTCGCTGGGATTTGTGGGGTTCTTGGGGACCTCAATCTGATTGTTCAGCGTCACCAGCGCATTCCCCGAAGGCGAGTGAGGCATAAAGGCGACAGCAAAGTATTTGTCCACCAAGGCAATCCAGTTCATGGGCTCGTTGATGGTCTGGCCGTTCGACACATACTTGTGCCCCGTGATGGGATTACCCGATACTGCTGCCTTGCGTTCGATGCTGCCGTTCTGGTTCCAGCTGATCTGAGTGCTGGAATAGGTACCCTGGTTCGCCTGATCGCCCACTCCGCCTGGCCATTGAGGAAAAGCGGTGACGGGCTCCCCGGCCCGGGTAACTTCAGTTTCGATGGCGATTACGTAACTGTTTCCTTCGGGATGAAAAACCTTGCGAGCAGAAAGATCGCCGTCAGAGTATTCGAAGATTATTTCGTCCGAATGCGCTCCGGTCCCACGCACCACATAGAGAGCTTCATTCAGCCTTTTTTCAAGATCCTTGTCGTAAGAAAAGAAAGAAAGCGGATATCCCAGGGTTGGTGCGGTTGCTTCGTTGACCAGATCGAGCGGCTGGCCTTTGTCATTCTTATACTTCTTGAGGATCCACGACTTCACCAGCCCGCCACGGTTGGTGAAAACGATTCTATAGAGATCGTTTTCAAGAACACTTTCTGTTTCGGCGGTGGCCTGCACGGCGCGGACTTTGGCGGCCCGAGGCGGAGGAGTCGGCCTGGCCGCGGCTTTTGCCGGCCCCGTTGTCACCAAAGGCGTACTTTGAGCCTGCTGTTGCGGCGTCTTCTGTTGTTGCGCCTGTTCTGAAGTTTTCTGTTGCTGTGGCTTGGGCGCCAACCATTGGATAACGGCAATCATTACAAACACCAGCAAAAAAGCCAGCATCAGTCGTTTCTGCGCGCCTGGATCGTCTTGGGGATTGCGATATTCGGTCAAAGGTTGTTCTCAACTAACTTTTCGGTACAGGATCATAGCCGCCGCGCGCCAGAGGATTACAACGGAGCAAGCGCCAGCCTGCAAGTAGTGCGCCATGAAAAATGCCGTGGCGAGCCACAGCCTCCGCTGCGTACTCCGAGCAACTGGGAACGTAGCGACACGCGGGCGGTAATAGTGGCGAAACCAGACGCTTATACAGGTTCAATAGACGTTCTGCCACGTTGTTCATCGTGCCGCGCCCTTCTGGACAGTGGCAAAAAGCTGCCGAATTTCAGCATCGAGTTTCACAAAATTCAGGTCCAGAACTGATTTGCGCGGATGCAGGACAACATCAATCGGAGCATTCAGAAGACCCAGGTTCTTGCGCACCACCGCACGCATTCTCCGCCGGATTCTGTTCCGAGTCACTGCTCCGCCAAGCACTTTGCCCACGGCAAAGCCCACGCGAGGCCCGCGGGACTCGTGCTCGGCACGAATCCGGTACAAGGCGGTGACATTTCCGCTAAAACTCTTCCTTGCCTGTTGGTACACCAGCTGAAAATCCGCGTGTTTCAACAGCCGCGAGCTTCTTGGAAACCTGGCTGAAGGCTCATTCGAAACTGTCTGGACAGCCAACTGTAACTCTCCAGGAAGAAGACTACTCCCGGAATCCCGGCTTTACGGAAACGCGCTTGCGCCCTTTGGCGCGACGGCGCGACAGTACTGCCTGTCCGCTCTTGGTCTTCATTCGGGTACGGAAACCGTGCGTCTTGGACCGACGGCGACGGTTAGGTTGAAACGTGCGCTTGGGCATTTTGGGTCTGGCGCTCCTACTTAAATCTTTTTGCCTGGTGCAAACAAAAAGTATAAAGGAAATCAGGCATTGGTGCTACACGCGCTTGGGAAGCGCAGCACTATTTTGTTGCATACAAACGGACTTCATGATCGCGGTGCAACGAGCTTCGTGCAATTTGAAAGCGTGTTACGAATTTCTTGAACAACCGCATTCTGTCGCAGAACTGAAAATGAGGATGTGCGCGAGACCCGCCTGATTGCTGGTTTTGCACCACTGCCGCAGCAAACACGTGCGGTTGATTGGTAAAAGTTTCTCACTCTTCGAAGGAGGAAAAATTTTTTCCAAAAAACTTTTTCCTCTCGTTTCCACAGGTGAATGCTTGTGCTAGTATGCCCTCCAGTCAATTGAAATTTTTGTTGCTGTAACAGTTGTTCAACTGCTCTGTAGCGCCCATTCAGAGCATGCAGATCCAGTTCTTACTACGTGGGCCCCTGGCCGGCTCGCAACAGGAAAATTCAATCAATGTCTTTATCCACTGCGACCGTTACGGCAACCGCGAACCCATGGCTACGAATCCTTTCTGCCATTGAGAAAAAAATAAGCCGCCACTCGTTTGACACGTGGCTGAAGCCGACACGTTTCAGCCATACCAACTCGAACGTGATCTTCGTCCGTGTTCCCACGCCGGAATTCCGGCACATCGGGGAGAAGTTCGGCGATCTGATCCAGGAAGCCATGGATACTCTTGAGCCGCAATATCAGGACGTAAAGTTCATCACGGCTGAAGAAGATCCGAGTACACCGCCTTTGCGCGCCGACGGTGGCTTCGCTCCGGTTTCAGTGCCGGCCATGCAGCCGGGTGGAGGGAAACAGCAGAGATTTGACTGGGACTCCGCCGCGCAGCTCAACCCCAGATACACATTCGACGCATTTGTGATCGGCGCGGGAAACCAATTTGCGCATGCAGCCGCGCAGGCGGTTGCGGAACGCCCTTCCAAGGCCTATAACCCGCTCTTTCTTTATGGCGGTGTGGGCATGGGGAAGACCCACTTGATGCAGGCCATCGGTCATGAGGTGAAGCGACATCAACCGCAAGCGTCCATTTGTTACGTCTCGAGCGAAAAGTTTACCAACGAGATGATCAACTCGCTGCGGTATGACCGCATGACAAGCTTCCGCGATAAATTCCGCAACGTTGACGTGCTGTTGATCGACGATATTCAGTTTCTCGCCCAGAAAGAACGGACGCAGGAAGAATTTTTCCATACGTTCAATGCCCTGCATGAGTCGATGAAGCAGATTGTCATCGCGAGCGACCGCCCGCCAAAAGAGCTGGCGGAAGTGGAAGACCGACTGCGCTCGCGGTTTGAGTGGGGATTGATCGCGGACATCCAGCCTCCTGATCTGGAAACCAAAGTCGCCATTCTGCAGAAGAAGGCGGAATCGGAACGTGTTTCCCTCGCTACCGACCTGGCCCTCTACATTGCTTCCAACGTAAGGACCAATGTCCGGGAACTGGAAGGCGCGCTGATCCGCCTGATTGCGTATTGCTCTCTGACCGGCGCCGAAGTGAACCTGATTACAGCGCAGCAGGTGCTCAAGAACTTTATTGATTCACAAGCGCGGAAGATCACCATCGACGCCATCCAGAAGGCGGTAGCGGAGCAGTTTGGTCTGCGGGCAACAGAAATCAAGGCGAAGAGTAATTCCAGAGCAATTGTCTTCCCGCGGCAGATCGCGATGTTTCTTGCCAAGCAGATGACGGAGGCGTCGCTGCCGGAGATTGGCAGACAGTTCGGCGGAAAGCACCATACCACGGTGATGCATTCAGTAGAAAAGATTGAACAGCAACGGCAGAGCGACAAGGACCTGAACCGGCTCCTGAATAAACTCACTGAGACTTTGAATAGCTGAGGACGCTGGTGTTCAGTGAACACAGGTTCCGTCCCGGGTTTTCCACTTTTCCGCCGCATTTGTGATCACGCATTGTGGAATGAATGTGGAAACGGTGCAAGACGGGGCAAAAGGACAGAAGTGATGCCGGGTTTTGCAGTGAGCAAGGCAGCTCAGGGTTTAGAATTGCAGCGGGATGAACTCCGGAAGAGCCTGGAAAATAACCTCTTGTCGCTGATTCCCACTTTTCCGCAGGTATCTGCTATTACTGCTGTTATTAGATTTATTTTTTTGAATTAGAGAGAACCGATAATATTAGGGGGCCACAAAATTATGCCTTCCTCCGTGGCAACTGAGGTGGGAACCACCATGGAAATCACCGTCAGCAAAGCTGATTTGCTCAAGGAACTTACGGCCACTCAGGGCGTGGTGGAACGCAAGACAACCATCCCGATTCTCTCGAATTTTCTGTTCGAGGCGGGCAATGACAGACTTGCGATCACCGCGACGGACCTGGATTTGAGCCTGCGCACTTCCTGTCCGGCGAAGGTGAAAAAGGAAGGTTCCTGCACGGTTCCCGCGCGCAAACTCTATGACTACGTGAAGCTGCTGGGCGACGGAGATATCAGCATCAAGCTGCTCGAGAACCACTGGGTTCAAATCCGCAGCGGACGCTCGAACACGAAGATGGTGGGTATGGCGCGGGCTAACTTTCCTGCGTTACCGGCGTTTGCAGCGGAAACGGCAACGCAATTACCCGCACAAGTGCTGCGCAACCTGATTGCAAAGACCATTTTCGCCATCTCGAACGAGGAATCGCGTTACACACTGAATGGCGCCTTGCTGGTACTCAAGCCGGAATCGATCACCATGGTCGCCACCGACGGACATCGGCTGGCCCACATTGAAAAGACCAATGCGAAGATATCGGTCAGCGGTGAACTCAAAGTCCTGGTTCCTAAGAAGGCCATGGCGGAACTGAATACTCTGCTCAACAGCAGTGATGCGCAGGTAGTGGAGTTTGCCAGGGATGAGTCGACGCTGTTCTTCCGCATAGGCGGCCGGCTTCTCACTTCAAGGCAGCTTACGGGCCAGTTCCCGAATTATGAAGCGGTACTGCCGCGCGATAACAACAAATCTGTGGCAGTGCACTGTGATGAGCTGTCTTCCGCGATCCAGCGCGTGGCCCAGTTCGCGGACGAGCGTTCCAATGCCATCCGCATGCGTCTGGAGAAGAACGAACTCAAAGTCTCTTCTTCCAATACAGAAACCGGTGAATCCGAAGATTCCATTGAAACCGCCTATACCGGAGACTCGATGGTGATCGGATTCAATTCACAGTATCTGCTGGAGTTCCTCAAGGTAGTGAATTCCGGCGATGTGCGCTTTGAATTTAAGGACGCGCAGTCAGCGGGGCAGCTGCGACCGGACGAAGCGGCTGACAGCGAATACAAGTACCGCTATATCGTGATGCCGATGCGAATCTGAGCAGCAATTTCCATGCAAAATGAAAAAGGCCGGACATAATGTCCGGCCTGATCTTTTGGTTCGCGAGAGTTGCTTAATTCACCATCTTGCGGGACATCACGCGCTCCACGGTCCTTTCCACATTGGGAAGGAAGGAGTCCATTTGGGCGACCATTGCACCTCCACGGGACGCGAATGGTGTAGTCATGAGGGCTTCGTTCCAACGCTGGAAAATCAGCTTTGCGGGCGAATCAAGAACGTTCTTTTTCTGCGGTGCCGGCAAGTACAGGCAAACCGCCCAGAAAATCACAATTGCGGTGGCAGAAAGATTGTCCGCGAGGTTGATTGCATTGGCCTGGGCCGCAAAGTGGTCATGCAGATACGAAAACAGTAAAGTCAGAGTGGAAGAGAAGCCCAAACCGATGCCTATGCTCACGCTATGGCTTCGCCATGCGAGCCCCAGGCGACGCTCAAAAAGGAAGAACAGGAACAGGAGCCCGCACTGGACAAGCAAAATGCCACGCTCAAAGTGGGCTACGAAAGCCGCAATGCAGTTGATAATTTTTGTATCGCCGCCACCTGAAGCGGTAAATGCAGCCGCCATGATCAGGAAAACCGCAGCCCAGCGAAACAGCATCTTCCCAAGGTCAATGAGGGCAGAATAAGGCTTGAGCGCGTTAACGAAAACCTCGTACATCACCGCAAATTGCAGCAACATTTGCAGGAAGTTCAGCACCCACCACATGTAGGTGTAGTTCGCTCCCAGGACATGAGGAGAGTGAGCGAGGTAGATGGTCTCCAGGAGTGCCATCGCCACGCTGCTGAAGACGAGGTAAGAGAAGAATACCGGGAAACTGGATTTGAGCTTGCGGCTCTGGAGGATCGCCAGAATAGCGACCTGAACAACAATGCCAACAGCCGTTAAGCCAATCGCGAACCACTCAGATGCTGAGAATTGCACAGAACCCTCCAGGGAGAGTGAGAGTACTACTCCCTTTGGGTACCGTACAAGTCTCTCTTACTGCACCAAAGTACATTAACTGATCAGTTACCCAAGGAGAGTTCTCAGCGAAGCCCTGCGGCCATTCGTTCAGAGAACATCTCCTTTGCAACGAGTCGGTTAGCGCAAGTTTTACTTTGCGCAAAGACCCTGGATCGCGCACGGCAATGATGGCGGATGTGGGGCATTGATGCTATTCAAACCGCCCTTCAAATCAGCGGAACATGCGACAAATCCAGCAAAAACGGTGAGGGCAAGGATGGAGGAACGAAGCAACGCTTTCATGGGGAAGGCTCCTGTTTAATTTTAGGGTTTGGTGGTTGCCTAGCTGCGCTGGTGGAGCGGAGTTAAGCGGGCCTAAGTATACAAAGCAAATGAGAATTTTCAAATGGAAATTTGTACCATTTTGGAATTTGTAAATTGGACGTGCACCGGAACGGCAGCAGACCCCTGCTTGAGCTCTGCTGTGGTACAATAGGGAGTGCGCACAAATAGCCAATAAAGTATGCGATTTCAGTAACTTGGGCTCGCTGGAAAGCCCTAAATTCTTACCTGGGATAACCTAAACTAGCATACGGAAACGGGAGTAGAGGGATTGGCCGCGAAAGAATCCGCAACAGCACTAGCAAAATCCATGGCAGAGCAAAACAAAGGCAAAAAAAACGGCGGTAATGGAAACGGCAACTACACAGCCGAGGACATAAAGGTGCTTGGTGGAATGGAAGCTGTACGGTTACGTCCGGCCATGTACATCGGCTCCAACGGCGAGATGGGGTTGCATCACCTGGTTTACGAAGTAGTAGACAATTCCGTCGACGAGGCGCTCGCCGGTCACGCTACAAAAATCGAAGTCACCATTCACATCGATAATTCCATCACCGTTGTGGATGACGGCCGCGGCATTCCCGTGGACGATATGTTGATCGACGGAGAGAAAATTCCGGCAGCGCAGGTTGTGCTCACGAAGCTCCATGCTGGCGGGAAATTCGACAGTTCCAATTACAAAGTGTCAGGCGGACTGCATGGAGTGGGGGTCTCCTGCGTTAACGCGCTGAGCCACCAGCTTGACGTGGAAATCTGGCGCGACGGTCACGTATGGGAGCAGAGCTACTCCAAAGGCGAACCGCAAACCAAGCTGAAGAAAACCGGAACTACGAAAAAACGTGGAACCAGAGTCCATTTCCTGCCGGACAAAGACATTTTCACCACCACGGAATACAACTTTGACACGCTGGCACAGCGGCTGCGCGAGCTGGCTTTTCTGAATAAGGGCCTGCAGATTTCGCTTACGGACGAGCGGCAGACGGATGCCAAGACCGGCGAAGCCAAGCACCTGGAATTCAAATATTCAGGCGGCATTGCGGAATTCATCAAGCACCTGAATCGCGGCAAAAGCGTGTTGCATGACAAGCCGATTTACATGGAAGCCGAGCGCGACGGCGTGCAGATGGAGATTGCGCTGCAATACAACGACGGCTATTCAGAAACCGTCTTCAGCTTTGCCAACAACATCAACACGGTTGACGGTGGTACGCATCTGTCCGGCTTCCGGACGTCGCTGACCCGCACGATCAACTACGCCGGCCAGCAGCTTGGGTTATTCAAGGACGTAAAAGAGAACCTGACCGGCGACGACGTCCGTGAAGGCCTGGTGGCGGTGGTCAGCGTAAAGCTGCCGCAGCCACAGTTTGAAGGCCAGACCAAGGGCAAGCTGAATTCAGACATTGCCGGCGTAGTGCAGGCGTTCGTCAATGAGCGGCTGGGCGGGTTCTTCGAACAGAATCCGACCGTAGCAAAAAAGATCATCAACAAGGCCATTGAGGCAGCTCGGGCGCGAGAAGCTGCCCGCAAAGCCCGCGATCTCACGCGGCGCAAAGGCGCGCTCGATGGCGGTGGACTGCCAGGCAAGCTGGCCGACTGTTCTGAACGCGATCCGAACCGCTGCGAATTGTTCCTGGTAGAGGGTGAATCCGCAGGAGGAACGGCCAAGCAGGGCCGGGACCGGCGTTTCCAGGCGATTCTGCCGCTCAAGGGCAAGATCCTGAATGTAGAAAAGGCCCGCTACGACAAGATGCTGAGCCACGAAGAGATCCGGGCCATGATCACGGCTCTGGGCACGGGTATCGGCAAGGAAGATTTCGATCCGGCGAGGCTGCGCTACAGCAAGGTGATCCTGATGACAGACGCTGACGTGGACGGATCGCACATTCGCACGCTGCTGCTCACGTTCTTCTTCCGCCACATGAATGAGCTGGTTAAGCGCGGCAACGTATTCATCGCGCAGCCGCCTCTGTACGGGATCAAAAAAGGCAAGACGCAGCAGTACATCAAGGACGATCGTGAATTTGTGCGTGTGATGGTGCGGCGCGCAGCCGAGGGGATGGCGGTGCGTTACGGTGAGGGCGCGGCCAAGCTGGAGGGCACGAACCTGGCCAAGTTTATGACCACGCTGAATGAATACCTTGGATTTTTCGACAAGGTGGACAAGCGCATGCGCAACGAGAAGATCACGGCCCTGATTCCAAAAGCAGGGCTGGCACAGCGCGCGGATTTTGAAGGCGATAAGAAAAATCCGCCGAAGAAGATCGACAAGCTGGAGAAGGACCTCAACAAGCTGGCCAAGGCAGAGCAGCTCAAGCAGGTGGAAAGCTACTTTGACGAAGAACACAACCTCTGGGGCGTGAAGTTTACCGATTCCCAGGGCGCGGAGCGCCAGGTGAACTGGGGCCTGATTGCGACACCTGAGTATCGCCAGATGGTTGCCAAGTTCAAACAGATTGAAGAGTACATGGAGCCGCCATTCATCGTGGAAGTGGCCGGTAAATCCAGCGACGGCGATGAGGCCGCTGACCTGAGCGATGCCGAGCGCGAGGACCTGGAGAAAGCGGCCAAGAAGACGTCCAAAGCATCCGTTCGCAGAACGAAGGCGGATGCAGAAGTTGTGGAGAAGCAGTCGGCGCGCGAGTTGTTTGAGTACGTGCTGGCGGAAGGAAAAAAAGAATACAGCGTCCAGCGTTATAAAGGGCTGGGTGAAATGAGCTCAGAACAGCTCTGGCAAACCACCATGGATCCGGAACGACGCACGTTGCTTGAAGTAAAAGCGGAAGACATTGAAGCCTGCGAATCCATCTTTACCACGCTGATGGGTGAAGATGTAGAAGCGCGCCGCAAGTTCATTGAAGAAAACGCGCTCGACGTTAAAAATCTGGACATATAGAAAATTGCTCTTTACCGGAGGCCTAAAGGCCTCCTCCACCCTGCAATTGCCATCACGGCGGAGCTGAGAGTGATCGCCTCGGCTTCCACTCGGACGGAACCCGGAAGTCACTGCCATCGAGGCGGCACAGGTGCACCAAACTCAATAACCGGCGCTGGTTGTCTCCGGTTGCGATAAACCAAATAGAAAAGCAGCATCATG
>Ga0134125_10008219_pt1 | contig 11767 bp, 10 predicted proteins | sample KB31751_FD_96464 | JGI IMG/M metagenome (GOLD analysis project Ga0134125, IMG submission 96464) | Terrestrial soil microbial communities with excess Nitrogen fertilizer from Kellogg Biological Station, Michigan, USA - KB3-175-1 | ecosystem: Environmental > Terrestrial > Soil > Unclassified ... | reverse complement strand
TTCTGCGCCCCGAACCCCATGTCGCCGGTCGACAGCGTCATCACCCGGTAGTGGAGCTCGAGGCGCTTCAGCACCTCTTCGGCGCATGCCAGCATCCGCTCGTGCTCGTCGGCCGACTGCTCCGGCGTCGTGATCGACACCAGCTCGACCTTGTTGAACTGGTGCTGGCGCAGCATGCCGCGCGTGTCGCGCCCCGCCGATCCCGCCTCCGACCGGAAGCACGGCGTCAGCGCCGTAAACCGCAACGGCAAGTCTTCCTCGCGCTGGATGGAGTCCCGCACGAGATTGGTCAGCGGCACCTCGGCAGTGGGAATGAGCGCCAGCCGGCCGTCGCCATGCTTGGCAAAGAACAGGTCTTCCGCGAACTTCGGCAACTGCCCGGTCCCGAACAGCGCGTCGTCCCGCACCAGCACCGGCGGCTCGACCTCGGTGTACCCATGTGTATCGACGTGCAGGTCGAGCATGAACTGCCCGAGCACCCGCTCCATCCGCGCCAGCTGGCCCTTGAGGATCGTGAACCGCGCGCCCGAAATCTTCGCGGCTGTCTCGAAGTCCATCATCCCGAGCGCTTCGCCGGTCTCGAAATGCTCCTTCGGCGTGAATGGAAAGCTCGGCTTGGCCGGCCGCGACTTGGCCGCCGTCGCGGCATTTCCGTTCGGCCCGAAATACTCGACGTTGTGCGCCTCGTCCGCGCCGCGCGGCACCTCGTCCTTGGGCAGGTTCGGCATCACCAGCAGCGCGCTGCGCAGCTTCTCCTCGGCCTGCCGCCGCTCGTCCTCGCCGGCCTGGATGACGTCCTTGAGGTGCGCCACCTGCGCCATCAGCTCGGCCGCCTTGGTCTCGTCCTTCTGCGCCTTGGCCTGCCCGATCTGCTTGGAAAAGGCATTCCGCGCCGCCTGCGCGTCCTCGAGCCGAGTGATCACGCCCCGGCGCGCATCGTCGAGCGCGATCAGCTCGGACGCGGAAAAGGGCACGTTCTTGCGCGTGTCGAACGCGCGCTGGGCAGCGTCGGCGTTGGCCCTGATCCAGTTGATGTCGAGCATGGTGAAGTCCCGAGGAAAGAGGGCTTCTTTTGCAGAGGCGGCTGGCCGATGGCAAGTCCCCGGCGCTGCCCGGCGCTACGCCTTCGCAGCCGCGGCCTCTCTCGCCGCCCGCTGCTTTTCCACCCACTTCACGGCAAAGATCGAGAATTCGTACAGCGCATACATCGGGATCGAGAGGCCGATCTGGCTGATCGGGTCGGGCGGGCTCAGCAGCGCCGCGACGATCAGGATGCCCACGATCGCGTACTTCCGGCCCTTGCCGAGCTGCTTCGAACTCACCAGCTCGATGCGCGCCAGCAGCGTCAGTACCACCGGCAGCTGGAAGCAGATGCCAAAGGCGATGATCAGCGTCATGATGAAGCCGAGATACTCGCTGACGCGCGTCTGCATCTCGATCTGCACGTCTCCCGGCGCGGCCGCCGTTTGCTGCATGCCCAGGAAGAAGTGGAGCGCCATCGGCGCCACCGCGAAGTAAACCATCAGCGCGCCGAGGATGAAAAACACCGGCGTCGCCACGAGATACGGCACGAACGCACGCCGCTCGCGCTTGTAGAGGCCCGGCGCGACGAAGGCGTAGATCTGCCCCGCGATGATCGGGAACGCCAGGAACAGAGCCCCGAACAGCGCGACGTTCATGTACGTGAAGAACAGCTCCTGCGGCGCCGTGAAGATCAGCTTCACGTCCTGCGAGCCGCCGGCGGCCCAGCGGTACGGCAGGAGCAGCAGGTCGTAGATCGGCTTGGCAAAGAAGAAGCAGACGAGGAAGAACACCACCACCGCGGCCAGCGAATAGATCAGCCGTTTCCTCAGCTCGATCAGATGGTCGAGTAGCGGCGCTTCCGAGCCCTTGAGCTCGTCTTCTTCGGTCTTGGGCGGCGGCAGCTCGGCGGTCGCCATCTCTTAGGCCTCGGCTTTGGGCTTTGGTACCCGCGGTTTGCGCGGCGCGGCCGGTTTCCTGGCCTTGGGAACGGCGGCCGGCGTCGACGCCACCGGCTCGACCGGCGCTGCCGCGGCAGCGACCGGGGTACGACGGGCCCGCGGCTTGCGGGCGGGCTTGGCCGCCTCGACCGGCGCGATCGCTTCGGCCGGAGCCGGGCTTTCGACCGGAGTAGCCGGCGGCGCCAGCTCGGTCATCATCGGCTGCAGCGGATCGTTGCTCGCCACCGGCGTCATTCCGGCCTTTTCATTGATCTCGGCAACGATGCTCTCGGCCCCCGGGTTCTTGGGCGCAATCACGCCCGTCGGCTCGGTGAGGCCCAGCTCCGTTGCCTTGTTGAACTCGCGCTTGATCTCGTCGGCGGTCTGCTTCAGCGGCTCGGTGATCGAGCGTCTGAGATCAGTGAGCTGGTCGAGCCCGGTGGTCTTGTTGAGCTCCTGCTGGAACTCGTTGCCCAACCGCCGGATGGTGGCGACGACCTTGCCGAGCCGGTTCATCACCACGGGCAAATCTTTCGGGCCGATGACGACAAGCGCCACGACGCCGATCAACAGCATCTCCGTCCAGCCGACACCGAACATGAAAGTCTTATCCTTGTGTCAGCGGCAGCGCCGCTCAGGCGTCCTTCTTCTCGGGCGCCGGCGCGGGAGCCTGCACCTGGGCCGTAGTGCTCACGGCCTCGGGCTTGTCTTCGTCGCGCATGCCCTTCTGGAAGGCTTTGATGCCGGCGGCGAACTCACCCATGGTCCCCGCGATCTTGCCGCGGCCGAAGAGCAACACGACCACGACGGCAACGATAATGATGCCCCAAAGTCCTGGACCGTGCATCGAAAACTCCTTTTCACGCGGGCTTGGAAAGTTCGTTCACAGATAGGAGGAAACCACTGCGAACACAAGGATAGCGTTGCCGCATCCTTTATTCCGTGGGCTCGTCCTGTCCCTCGATATCGTCGGGGTCGAGCGGATCCTCGTCCTCGCGCAAAGGCCCGTCGAACGGCAGCGGAATCTGCAGGTTGGGCGGCAACCGGTTGCTGAGCAGCCCCGCCCCTTTCAACTCTTCGAGACCCGGCAGGTCGGCCAGCGACTCGAGCCCGAAGTGATCGAGGAAGGCCTCGGTCGTTCCGTACGTCACAGGGCGCCCCGGCGTGCGCCGGCGGCCGCGCATCCGGATCCAGCCCGCCTCCATCAGCAGGTCGAGCGTGCCCTTTCCGGTCGCAACGCCGCGCACTTCTTCCACCTCCGCGCGGGTCGCCGGCTGGTGGTAGGCGATGATCGCCAGCGTCTCGAGCGCCGCGCGGCTCAGCGGCTTGTTGTCCGTCTGCTCGCGCCTGAGCAGGAATTCGAGGTCGGAAGCCGTCCGGAAAGCCCATTTGTCGGCGCGGCGAACGAGGTGCACGCCGCGCGTCGAATACATCTCGGCAAGCCGCGTCAGCAGCGCCTCGACGTCGGCGCCCTCGCCCAGATGCGGCGCCAGTTCCGCCGCCGACAGCGGCTCCGCCGAGGCGAACAGCAGGGCTTCGAGGATGCGCAGCGAACGCTCGGCGAGTTCCGGGTGCTCGCTTGGCGCAGACGCGGTCTCAGGCGTAAGGTCTTGGTCGGACATCAATTTTCGGTTGGCGGCGGGCCGTCGCTCTTGCGGCGGCGCACGAGAAGCGGCCCGAAGGCCAGCGATTGGCGGAGTTCTACCTGTCCGAGCCGCACCAGTTCAAGACTGGAAGCGAACGTCGAGGCCATGGCCGTCACGCGCAGTTCCGGAGCGTCCAGATACTGCGCCAGATACGCATCCATCGGCACCCAGTCCATGTTGTCGCCGATCAGCCGGTTGAGGATCTCGCGCGCCTCCTGCAGCGACCACACGTGCCGTTCGAACGGCGTGTAGTCGTTGGGGATGCCGCGCTCCCGCTGCGTTGCATAGGCCTTGAGCAGGTCGAACAGTGACGCTTCCCACAGCGCCTTGCGCTGTACCGTCACCGGCTCCGGCGCGCCGCGCGCGAACACCTGGGCGCCCAGGATCGGCCGCCCCATCAACCGCTGTGCCGCCTGCCGCATCGCCTCGAGGCGCTTCAGCCGGAACTGCAACAGTGCCGCCATCATCTCGCCGGTCGGCTCGTCGTCCGAGGCCGTCTGCGGCACCATCAGCCGGCTCTTGAGATAGGCCAGCCAGGCCGCCATCACGAGGTAGTCGGCGGCGATCTCGATGCGCTTTTCGCGGACCGTCTCGATGAAGCCCAGATACTGCTCGGCGAGCGCCAGCACCGAAATCTGGCTCAGATCGACCTTCTGTCGCCGCGCCAGGTCGAGCAGCAGGTCGAGCGGCCCTTCGTAGCCGCCGACGTCGACATACATCACCTCGTCGTCAGGTGGCGGCGGCGCGGGCTCGACCCAATCGGTTGGCGTTTCGGCGTTCAAACAACACGTCCAGGCTGTGGCGAAGCCGGCAATTTACACGGACTTCCGGGCGAAAAAGCCGGAATCGCCGGCCGGGCCGGCTGCGCCCACAGGAAAAGCGGCCCTCACGGGCCCGTCTGCCGCCGCTTGTCTCGATCAGCCGTTCGTCGCGAAGCAGTCGCCGCCTTGCGCCTTGATCTGGGCACAGATGCTGGCCGCCGTGCTGAGCGAGTCAGCCGGCAGCCGCACGCGCCAGCGAACCCCCTTCTGCCCGAGGTCGACCTGCTGGACGACCAGTGTATTGCCGCCAAACAGGCTACCGTACTTGGCAGTCATCGACTTGACCGACGCCTGCGCGTCGCTGGCGCTCGGTTGCGAGCTGAGCTGGACATAGGCCGCAGCATTGCCGCCGGCCGATGGCGCTGCCGGGGTCGGCGTCGCCTGCGCCGGCTTGGTGGCCGCGACCTGGACCGGCTTCTGCGTCGTGGTGTTGCCGCCCCCCATCAAATCGAGTTCCTGCGGCTGCGGCGTGGTCTTGGGAAGCAGCGCGTTGACGCTCGTGTTGGTCGGCACACTGCCGCCCGCCTTGGGGGCCGCGGTGTCGCGCACCGGGAACTGCATTGGCGTCGGGGCCACGAGGCTCGTATCGATCACCGGCGACGCATCGGCCGTCTGCGTAGCCGAGCTCATGTCCTGCGTCGCATCCAGTGCCGACGGCACCAGCGGCGTCGGCGAGGCGCTCTGGTCGCCATTGCCGAGCAGGTTCGTCGTCTCGGTGCTGGGCACGGTGGGCACGTTCGGCCGGTCGACCGGCAAGGCTTCGCCGCCGGCAACGGCGTCGTCGCCCGAAACGATGGTCCCATCCGGACGCACTGTCACGGTGCGCACCTTGCGATTGGCGAGGCCGCTCTCATTGTCGCCAGCGGCGGCCGGGGTGGCACCATTGGTCACGTCCGCCACCGATTGCTCGGTCGAAACCAGCTGCTCGGAGCTGGGCGCCGGTGTGGCGCCGTCCATCTTGGCAAGTACCGGCGACTTGGCCACGTCGGTCGGCGCACTCGGCGCTGCCGACGGCAGCACCTTCGTCGGCGTCGCATCGGCGGTCAGCACCGGCGCATTGGCGCCGGTTCCGGACGTCCGGCCCATGCCGAGAACCCAGTAGAGGCCCAGCCCCGCCGCCAGCAGCAGCGTACCCGCGACCGCCATGCCGATGTACTGGCGCAAACCGCCGGAGAAGAACGACCGGCGCTCCGGTTTGACCTTGAGTCGGCGATAGGGGCTTTCCCCGCCCACCGACGGCTCCATCCGGCCGACATCCGAACCCGAGGCGGCGGCGGCCGCCAGAATTGCATCCTCCGCCGACCGGCTGGCGGCATCGTCCTTGAGGTTGGCCCGGCGCGGCGCGAACTGCGTCGTCAACGGCGGCACCACCGGGGGCGGCGCCGGCTCGGCACGATGCGCGATCTCCGCCTCGACCTCGTCCTCAGGCTCCAGTTCCACCCGCGGCGACACCGACTGCGGCGCCTGTACCCGGATCGGGCCGGGCGTCAATTCCACCCGCACAGCTTCGCCGATGAGGCTTTCGATCTCCGACATCGGATCGTCGTCGTCATGCGCCGGCGCCGGATGCGGCGCCCGCGAGGCGGGGGAGCTCAACGGCTGGCTCCCCGGCGGCTTCATGTTGAGCCCGACGCCCGGGGAAATGGCGAATCGGTCGCTCTCGGGCGGACGCGGCGCCACGCTCACCGGCTTTAGCGGGATCGGCGCATTCGTCGCCGGTCGCGCCGCGACCGAACTGGCCGGGGCAATCGTCGGCTTCGCCGGCGCGACCTGACCATTGACCGCGCGCAGCACAGGCGCGGTTGGCGGCGCTGCTTCCCTCGACGACTCATCGGCCGCTAGAGCTTCAGTGTGATCGACCATCTCGGCTTCGATCAGCGCGGCGATCGGATCTTCCGCCTCTCCACCAGGCTCCCTGGCGGCAGGCTGGGGCTGGGGCTGGGGCGTCGGTCGCGGCGCGGCGCTGGCCGTCGGCGGATTCTGCGCAAAGCCGAAATCGAAGCTGAAGTCGCTCGCCACCGGAGCCGGGGGCTGCGGAACCGGTTTCGCCACCGAAAGTGCCGGCCCTTCGGCGAAGGACCGGTTCTCGCTCACCGGTGTCAAGCTCGACGGAACGCGTGGCGTAGCCGGGCCCGACGGATTCTGCGTGGCCAGCCGCTCGGAGAGCGTCGAAAGCGGCTCCTGCTTGATGGCCGCCGCCGCCACGGGCTTGCCGAAATCGAACTTGCCGACGGGCGCGCTGGTCGAAACCGGCGCCGGCTGGTCCATGCCGGGAATGCGGATCGTGCCGGTCGCAGGCGCCCGGGTGTCGGCGGCGGGTGCAGGGGCCGCCGGCGGCGTAACAGGTTGGGCTGTCGGTTTGGGCGGCGCAGCATCCATGCCGGGAATGCGCACAACAGGCGGGGCGGACGCCGTGGGCGCCGGCGCCGGGTTGGTGGAAATCGGCGACAGGTTCAGCGGCGCCGGCCGGGTTGGCGGCGGAACGGCGTTTTCCTTGCCGGTCGGCGCCGCCATCAGCTTCGCAAGTTCGGCGATAAGGTCGTCTGATTTATCGGCCGGATCAGGCATCTGCTGCGAACTCGCTGGCGGCATTGACAAGGCTCACGATGTGCTTGGTTTCCCCGCTCGACCCCGCCGAGACGTGGTGGCCAACCATCACACCAATGCGCCCGAATTATGAAAGCTCATCTGGAGCAGACACCCCCAAGACCGTGAGGCCATTGACCAAAACCTGCCTCACAGCACTCACTAGCGCGAGTCGCGCCGCGGTTAGTTTCAGGTCCTCAGGGTTAACAAAACGTAACGTCCTGTCGTCCTTGCCCTTGGCCCAGAAAGCGTGGAACGCCGCAGCCAGCTCGTACAGGTAAAATGCAATGCGATGCGGCTCGTGCGCAAGCGCCGCCGCAGAAACCGTCCGCGGCCATTGCGCCACCACCTTGATCAGCTCGAGATCGGCTGGGCTCACGAGCAGTTCGAGCGGCGCGCGGCTGAGCTCATCCGGGCTCAGCTCCAGCCCCGGCAGTTCCGACTCGGCGGTGCGGAACACCGAACAGGTCCGCGCGTGCGCGTACTGGACGTAGAACACTGGGTTGTCCCGCGTGTGCTCCTTGACCAGCGCGAAGTCGAAATCCATCGCCTGCTCGTTGCGCCGGTAAAGCAGCATGAACCGCGTGGCGTCCGCGCCGACCTCCTCCACCACGTCCGACAGCCGGACGAAATCGCCGCTCCGCTTGCTCATCTTGAACGGCTCGCCGTTCTTCAAGAGCCGCACCAGCTGCATGATCTTGACGTCGACCTCGGCTTCGCCGCCCGAGACGGCCTTCACCGCCGCCTTGAGCCGGCTGACATAGCCCGAGTGGTCGGCCCCGAACACATTGATCATGTGCTTGAAACCGCGCAGGTATTTATTGCGGTGGTAGGCGATGTCGGCGGCGAAATACGTGTAGCTGCCGTCCGACTTGACCAGTGGCCGGTCGACGTCGTCGCCGAAATCCTTGGCCCGGAACAGCGTCTGCTCGCGGTCTTCCCAGTCCTCGTCCGGCGCGCCCTTCGGCCGGTCCAGCCGCCCTTGGTACACCAGCCCCTGCTCGCGCAGCCATTGCACCGTGAGGTCGATGTCGCCGCCCTGCCCATGCAGCGTCCGCTCCGAAAAGAACACGTCCTGCTCGACGCCGAGCTCCGCGAGGTCGGTCTTGATCAGGTCCAGCATCATCTTGAGCGTCAGCTCTTTGACCTTCGGCAGCCACTCGGCTTCCGGCATGCCGAGCAGGTCGTGGCCATAGGCGTCGGCGAGTTGCTCGCCCACCGGCTTGAGGTAGTCGCCCGGATAAAGTCCCGCTGGAATCTCGATGGTCTCGCCGAGGGCCTCGCGATAGCGCAGGAACGCCGATTGCGCGAGCACGTCGACCTGCCCGCCGGCATCGTTGATGTAGTACTCCCGGGTCACGTCGTAGCCGACATAGCCGAGCAGCGAGGCCAGCGCGTCGCCGAACACCGCGCCCCGCGTATGGCCCACATGCATCGGCCCCGTCGGATTGGCCGAGACGTACTCCACGTTGACCTTTTCGCCCTTGCCCAGATCGGTTTTGCCGTAAGCGCCGCCGAGCACGTCCACCGACTTCAGCACCCGGTGCCAGGCCGGCTCGTCCAGGCGGAAATTGAGGAAGCCCGGGCCGGCCACTTCGACCGTCTCGACATCCGGATCGTCCTTGAAGTGCGCGGCCAGCGCCGTGGCCACCTCGCGCGGATTCTTGCCCAGCGGCTTGCCGACGACCATCGCGGCATTCGACGACAGGTCGCCGTGGCCGGGGTCGCGCGGCGGCTCCACCACGGCGCGCGCGATCAATTCGTCGGACGCCTCCGGATAGAGCGTCTTGAGCGCAGCAGCGACCCGCGCGGCGAAATCGGCGAAAATGTCCATGGTCGGTCCGGTTGTAGGGTTCGGAGCCCCTACTCCACCGGCCGTTTCCCGTCAAACAACCGGGCATGCTCGGCTTCGGCATAAGGATCGGTCATGCCCGCGATGAAGTCCGCAACGATCCGCGCCCGGGCGTGCTCGTCGTCCGCCCCGCGTGCCATCTCACCCCATTTCCCGGGCATGTCGCCGGTCGCGACATAGCGGTCGAACAGCTCGCCCACCAGCGCCTCGCTGCGTCGTACCGGAACCATCACCAACTCGGAGCGATAGACACGGTCGAACATGAAGGCCTTGAGCCCCTGCTCCGCCGCGGCTGTCGCGTCGGAAAAATGGATCAGCGTCCGCCCGGCGTGCCGGACCTCGTCCGCCGAAGCCGGATGAACCGAAGCCAGCTCCCCCTCCGCGGTCGAAATGACGTTTTCGATGGCTCGGGTGATCAACCGCCGCTGCACCTCGTGCGCCTGCCGGCGACGCTCGATATCGGGCCAGCGCTCGAGCACCTCGGTGACGATCGGGCCGACCAGCGGCACCGCCACCAGTTCGGGCAGCACGATCAGCCCGGCCCTGAGCGCATCGTCGATATCATGGGCGTTGTAGGCAATATCGTCGGCCACCGCCGCCGCCTGCGCCTCGAGGCTCGCATACGAACTCGGCAGCAGGTCGGCGCTGGCCGGAATGTCGCCGAGCCCGAACGGCAGCCCTTCTTGCACATAGCGCCCGACCGGCCGGCCGACCTCATCCACCAGCGGTCCATTGTGCTTGAGGATGCCCTCGAGCGTCTCCCAGCTCAAATTCAGCCCGTCATGCTCGGCGTAGCGGTTCTCGAGCCGCGTCACCCCGCGGATCGCCTGCATGTTGTGGTCGAAGCCGCCGAACCGCGCCATCTTGTCGTTCAGCACGCGCTCGCCCGCATGCCCGAACGGCGTGTGCCCGAGATCGTGCGCCAGGGCCACCGCTTCCGCCAGGTCCTCGTTCAGCGCCAGCGCCCGTGCGATCGAGCGCGCCATCTGGCTGACCTCGAGCGTGTGCGTCAGCCGCGTGCGGAAATGCAGTCCCTCATGCTGCAGGAAGACCTGCGTCTTGTACTGTAGCCGCCGGAACGCCGTCGAATGGATGATCCGGTCGCGATCCCGCTGGAATTCCGAGCGCGTCGGGCTGTCCGGCACTGGGTACATCCGGCCCCGGCTCTGGGCCGGATTGGAGGCATAGGGCGCTGGTTGGTTCATCGGGCCCTTTTCATCGGCAGTCGACGATATTAAGTTCAGCAAGGCGGACGCTTGGCGCCGCAAGGAAAACTCATGACTGACGCCGCTCTAGCACCAAATCCCGTCGTTCTCACCGACCGCGCCGCCAAAAAGATCGGCCGCGTGCTCGCCAAGCAGCCGGCGGGCACCGTGCTGCGCATCGTCGTTGCGGGCGGCGGCTGCTCGGGCTTCCAGTACGAATACAAGATCGTGCAGGAGACACCCGCCAACGACGACCTCGTCCTCGCCAAGGACGGCGCCACCGTGCTGATCGATTCGCTCAGCCTCGAATTCATGGGCGGTGCCGAGATCGACTACGTCGACGACCTGATCGGCCAGAGCTTCCAGATCAAGAACCCGAACGCAGTTGCCTCCTGCGGCTGCGGCACCAGCTTCTCCGTGCCCGTCTGACGGTTGCAAGTTCAAACCCTGCACCCTAGCGTTCGCGCAAAGGGGAACTGTCGATGGATCTGAAAAGTCGTGTCGACGCCGCGATCGATGCGGCGCTGTGGAGCCGGATCGTCGGCTGCGTCGTGCTGATCCACCGGGACGGCAGACCGGTCTATGCGCGCGCCGCCGGCTACGCCGACCGCGAGGCCAGGCGGCCGGTGGGCGAAACCGCCATCTTCCGCCTCGCCTCCTGCACCAAGCCGATCGTCGCCACCGCGGCGCTCGCGATGATCGATCGCGGCCTCCTCTCGCTCGACGATCCGGTCAGCAAATACCTGCCCTGGTTCACCCCGCAATCCCCCGACGGCTCGGTCGAGCCGATCCGTATCCGGCGGCTGCTGACCCATAGCTCCGGCATCACCTATGACGTGCCCGACGACGTCTCGACCGGCTCCGATCCCGGGCCGGCCATGAGCCTCGAGGAGAACCTCCGCCGCCTGTCGCGCGCCCCGCTGGCCTTCGGGCCGGGCCAGGCCTGGGAATACGGCATGTCGATCGACGTGCTCGGCGGTGTCCTCGCGGCGATCAATGGCAATCCCTCGGACGTCGAAGCCGTGGTCCGGAAATATGTCACGGGCCCGCTCGGCATGGTCGATACGCACTTTTACGCCGCCGAGCCGGACCGCCTCGCCGTCGCCTATGCCGACGGCAGGCCCGAGCCGATCCGCATGGCCGAGCCACAGGAAGTTCACAACAACGAGGACGACCCGGAGGAAATCGACGTTTTCTCCCCCGGCCGCATCTTCCTCACCGACCGCCCGCAGTGCAGTGGCTCCAGCATGGCTGGCACCGCCGGCGACTTCATCAAGCTGCTCGATGCCTGGGTCGTCGGCGACCTGCTGCAGCCGGCGACGCGGGACGCCGCCTTCGCCAACCAGATCGGCGCCCTGCCCCGCCCCAAGGATCCCGGCCAGAAGTTCGGCTTCCTCGGCGCCGTCATCGAGGACCCCGAAGCCTCCGGCTGGCCGGCCAAGGGCATGCTCCATTGGGGCGGCATCTGGGGCAACAACTGGATCGTCGAGCCGAAGTCGAAAACCACCGTCGCGGTGATGACCAACACCATGCGCGAAGGCTGCAACGGCCCGTTCCGCGACGAAATCCGCGACGCCGTCTTTGCCTGAGGTTGCCGCCCCCCGAGTCGCTGGCTAGGGTCCGCCAATGCGCATCGCCACCTGGAACATCAACGGCGTCAAAGCCCGCCTCGGCCACATGCTGAAATGGCTCGAAG
>Ga0134125_10008218_pt1 | contig 11767 bp, 19 predicted proteins | sample KB31751_FD_96464 | JGI IMG/M metagenome (GOLD analysis project Ga0134125, IMG submission 96464) | Terrestrial soil microbial communities with excess Nitrogen fertilizer from Kellogg Biological Station, Michigan, USA - KB3-175-1 | ecosystem: Environmental > Terrestrial > Soil > Unclassified ... | reverse complement strand
GAGGAAATTGAAACAGAGATACAGGAACTACGTGAGCAGGAAGAACGCGAGGACTACGAATGATGCACAGAGACAGACCACGTAAGCTTATCCCACCATTGAAGGCGTAAGGAGGCTGTGATGCAGGATAAACAGCGACTAGAGCACATAATTGATCACCTGAACGAACTATCAGGTAACGAGCAGGTACTTCTATGGCGCGGGCTTGGTGCGCAACTACTACAAGCCGGTAACGCGCTGGACAAGATGATTGCAGGCCAGCCCGATTTGGAAGAGGCGGTCTATAGTCTGCTAGTTGAAGCCGTGATGCATCGCCCGCCGAGAGACTAAGGAGGTTAGTGTGACACACGATCCATTATTTGATTTGCCTGATGTGGGCAAGCGCGATATTCCCAGGCGAGAAGATCATCCGTTGCTTCTCGCCTGGATACGACCGTGTAGCGATCCATTGCAGCGTTGTGAGCAAAAGAACTGTACTCGGCCCGCCTATGTGGAAGTCGCTGAATATGAAGATTGGACATTTGCCGAAGCTGAGATGAAGAAAAGTCAAATTATCCTCATGCATGAAATTGAAGATAAGCTGTGGCGACATACGCTTGAAGAACAGCTAGGAGGCAAGTACACCGTCTATCAGACCTGTTATTGGTGTAGAGATTATATGATCACGCTACTCATGCGCTTTCTCAATACGAAGAAACATGAGGACATTACTGAAGTGCTCGACGGCATGAGGGATAAACACTATACCCTCGTGCAATATCACCGCCTCTCGTATCCAGAGATGGGACTGTGCGCCATTGTGCCAGAGCGGGTTACTACACCGAATGCGTTTCTGGACTGGCTCAAAAGTGGCGTAGAAATTGATTTGAAGCTACAGCGTTGAACGTGTAAGGAGGTCAAACGATGTTGAAGCGCCTCTTCACCCGCCTGTGGAATTGGTACTTTTGCATCGATCCGCCGGAGCATAAGCCCTGGCAACGCTGCACCATGGCCGATTGTGAGACGATAGAGGTACCCGCCGTCAAAGTACAACAGGCCCGCCGTGTGCAACGACACGAGTTTTCCAGAAATCACCAATATTGGTGATTTTGGTACCAAAAAGCCTTGCAAAGTCACCAAATATGGTGTATACTAAGAATGTACCAAAGATGAGGTACGGAGAAACAAGCAAGGAGCAATGAAATGGAGAAACAAGCAATGAAGTGGAACTCAGAGAAACAAGCGTACTTCGGAGTGACAAGCGATGGGCAGACAATTCGCGTAGAGGGTGATGAGTATCTTGAGAATGAGCAGGACGGCGTTCCTGCTGAAGAACTCAACGACCCCGACGTATGGGCGATGTGCCTGGGCGCTAATCAGAATGTTGAAATCGTAAAGAAGTAAGGCACAAGGAGAAACGGCAATGCAGTGGGATACACGAGAGGAAGCCTACACAGGCAAATGTTCAGATGGTAAGCATGTTCGGGTAGAAGAGGACACGTATCAGCGAGTGCAGCAAGGCCAGCCGGAATTGACGCCTGACATGTGGGCTGCACTCTTCGACAAAGAGCAGGGTGTTGATCTTGAGTTTGGTGGGATTGTTGGCAAAACTGATTTCATGAGATGGTAGCCATGGAGTACAAAGCCATGAACAGGGGCGATGGCTGGCAGGTGTTCAGGGTTGACGGCCCTGACACCGAGCCGGTACTCATCCCTCGCATCAAGAACGGGAAAGTGACCCCGTACCCGTACAAACAAGGGGCATATCGCAAAGCCAAACAGTTAAACGATGCAATCAAAGAGATTGATGCGATGATCGCCAGAGACGGCGCGATCATCGTGTAGCAAGGGGAGTACGCTCCCCACGTTGGAAACAGCAGAAAGGTAAGGGCATGAAGACAGTCAATATCAATCAAGTTGATTATCAGGTGTTTGATCGTAGTGAGCATGAGGCAATCGTAAAGGCGTATCGTGAGGATCGGCCTATGCTCGTAGAGCGCCATTGTGTTGTGTGCAATGATCCCGTCATCGGAGAAGTTGATGCCGAAAATTCTCCCAATTGGGAGTGCCGGTGCATGGCATGTGATGTTCGGGATAAAGACGGCAATTATCTAGTGTAGTATAGTCGCTCCGTTGCAGCGTGTAGCGGAGCAGAGTTGAGCACAAAGAAGCGGCGTATCACCCGATACGCCGCTTCTTTGTGCCTGACATATCGCAAACAGCACGCGATTTTACACAAGACTATTGCACCGGTGGTTGTACCGGCACGCCAAACTCAGCACCTGGCTGTGTCCAGGGCGTTGGCTGTGGTGGTGATTGGGTAGCAGCAACCGCCGCCGGTAGTGGCACCTGGGCGACTGGCTGTGTTTGTGGCACAATCTTCTCAGCCTCCATGATTGCGACGTTGGTTGCCTGGGTAGCGAGACTTGCAACAGGAAGCGGTAAATCAGACTGAGCAGAAAGGTACTTTTTGAATGCCAATAAGAGGGACAGTAACGCTGCTCCACCTGATGCACGTAGGATGAAGGCATAATCCGCATTGCCGCTCATGAGTAACTGATAGACAATCGCTGCACCTGCCAGGAGTGCGGTAATCACCCAACCCTCAGCGAGCTTGACAAAAGCACGTTCGCCTGGGGAGAGGTTGAGTCCCTGCCACGAACGAGCGAATACGTTGAAAAAATTCATGCTAGAATACTCCTTATATTATGAGTGACTAAAGGACAAACTACGATGAACGATCATTCTCAAAACGAAGTCCAGAAAGCCATTGCTGGTGAACTTCAGAGAACACTTCCCGATACTCCGATTTATACCGGAATGAATGAAAACGAACGCGATACGCACTTTCTCGGCTTTGCTGAACGCCTATGGGCTGAAATCAACGAGAAGGGTAAGTTCAACATCGATATGGAAGCGCCCGATACCGACGAGATTGTTACAACCCTCATCGCTCAATTTGCCTATGATCTGGTTTATCACACTATGGAACATATGACACAAGGCATGGCGGCAGAGAATGAGCATCACCCCGCAATTGCTGAGAACGTGCTACATATTCCAGACCTCGATTCCTTATAAGTGATACTTTTGAGCAATCGCCTCTATTTGCTGCACGTTGGCCGCAATCGTCTGGAGATCGGTAAGCATCTGCGGAGTGCCGCCCGCCAGCAACTTCTGATACGCGTCAAAGAGCGCGGCGTACTCCTGACGGGTGTATTGCAGTTCCGTTCCTATATACTCTTCGATCACGGTATCCTTGAGATGTGCCATTGCCCCCGTTGGATTATGCGGATAGCCGAGCATGTGCTTTTTCGTGATGATCTGATCACCTCCGCCAAGTGCCGGATTGCTCGCCTCTAATTGCGGTACGGAGTATTGTGGCTTGTCGTTGTAGTCATCTGCTTCCCATGTCCCGGCGAGCAACTTCTGATAGACATGGGCGGCAAACCCTAGCACCATATCAGCGCCGGGGGTATGCAGTGTCGTACCCACATATGACCAACCTTGCGGTAAACCCATAGAACCTCCTTGTATTGTTGGTGGGGTACTCGACGTTGGGCGTGGCATCCATGGAGGTACCACCGCCGTCGCTGAAACCAGCACGAGTTTACCCGCGTCATAGGTGCGCGGCCCCGGTCGTAAACTGCCTGGATCGTACAGATTGGTGCAATTCGCTGAGTCCCTCACAAGCACATTTCCATCAGAGGCAACGCCTGTTACCAGAATGACATGCGTCCCGGCTGCCGTCCAGGGATAGGGGTTACTATCGCCCAAGGCCAGATCATGTACCGAAGTCTCAGTAACCGCAATAATCACCGGGTAGCCCGCCTGCACCCACTGCTTGACGATAGCGATATCGGTTGCTGTAGACTGATAGTGCAGCCCGATTTGCGCGAGTAGGTTATAGAGTTGTGGTAAGCTCATGCCGTTGGTGTTGCTGATTGCATCCGTCCCGTCGTATTGCGCATACCAACCCTCGGCATCGCTGATAATTTGTGCAACACTGAGGATAGGCGGTGATCCAACGGGCGCCATAGATTTAGCGATAGCACAGGCAAAGAAGCCACATTCAAACATGGATTTAGCGGGCTGGAATTGGTCTGCTTCCTGGAAGTCCCCGATCTCTCCGTGGCTATTGAGTATCAAACACACCTCCTTTCTTGAAACCGCCCGCCCTCACATCACATCCAGGTACAAATTGATGGGCGTACCCACGAACGTTAACCCTTTTGCCCCACATTGCTCGACCACCATCCCGATTTCAGCAGGTGGGAAGTTTTCAGGGATGCCGTGCTCTTTTGCCAGTTTGATGTCACCGGGGGCAACCTGATAGTTGCCCTGTGCGTCCAGTGCGTAGTGTATTTCTGTCATAGATTTCTCCTTTATGCTATACTTTTCTTGCCGGGTATGTAAGGCTTACGCCGGAGTGTAAGAAACGATGGTCATGCACGCGTTACCCGGCACACGAGCGCGGCTAAGGACGGTGTGTGCTTCCACTTAGCCAGGATTACCGGGCGCTCCGTCCTCGGGCCTCGGAAGGACGCTAAAGGAAGAGGCACAACACTCACCCCTACACGAGAGGCTTTGCTAGTGTCAAGGCGCGGGCTTAATCAATAAGAGCTTCATATCGGCGTGAACGGGCAAACCTGCTGGATTTGTACACACAATATACAGGTTCCACATACCGGGCGTGTTTACATCGGCTGCCTGCCACTGATAATGAGCCTTGCCGTTTGGTGCATCGTCAATTGTCCACTTGGTTGGGTCGCACGTTTTGACCGTGGCATCCTCCCCTTGCATCTTCATGGTGATCGTCAGGTTGGTCAGGTCAAACGGCCCCAATGTCCCGTCAGGCTGTTTCTGGACAAATCCAGGTGCAAACGGCTTCCCGGTGTCGCCTACAGTCATAGGGCTATAATCGTCTATAGGAATCGTGAATGTCATCGTACCTCCTTTCAAACTGATACGTCATAAGGCGGCTGTTGAAACACCGTTTCTGAAATACCGGAATAGAAAAAGCTGTACCCGCCATTGATATAGAGCGGTTGTGCTGATTCGCTTACTTGCCACGCAGGGACTATACGCCCATCAGTCAGTTCCACTTCACCCCCATAGACATCATGCGTCACTCTGCCATTGCTTCTACGATAGCCGATACAACGTTGGGTTACCCAACGTTTGACGCTATTCTGATCGATCATGAGCGCACCTCCATTTCTGCTGTGCCTGATCGTATCTGTACTTCCGCTATACCACTACGCACCTGTGCCATGGCTATGCCACTACGCACTTGCGCCTCTGCCATACCACTACGCACCTGTGCCATGGCTGCGCCACTACGCAGAAAGAGCACCGCGTTCGGGAATAATGGCACTATTCCCGGTATGCTGATGCTACCCGCGAGCGCCCCTATCCCGGCAAACGTGAGTGAGAGCGCGACCCCTATGGAGAAGACGCCAGTAAGCGCCCCCGTTCCTCCACACGATACAGCAAGCGCCGTCGCCAGTGCAAGCGTGCCTGAAAGTTGCCCACTACCCGCAAGCGTCCCGGTAAGTGCGACCGCCCCCGCTACAGAAATCGCACCTGTCAGTGTACCCATTCCCGGTATGGTCACTGTAAGCGCGGTGGACAGTGAGAGCGTACCCGCAATCGTCCCGACCCCCGTACAGGTCGTTGTAAGCGCCGTAGACAGTGAGAGGGTTTCGGACAGTGTTCCTACCCCTGCTACACTGGCAACAAGGCTTGTGGTAAGCGACGGCGTTGCTGAGAGCGTGCCAGCCCCCGCAAGCGTCCCTGAAAGCGTTTCCTGTGCTGAAATCGCACCTGTGAGCGTTCCTACCCCGTCCACTTCAGCGACAAGGTTTGTTGCAAGCGTGGGCGTGCCTGAAAGCGTTCCACTGCCCGTCATGGTAGCAACAAGCGCGACGAGTCCCGATACAGCAATAATCCCTGTGAGCGTGCCACTACCCGGCATGGTTGCCACAAGAGCGGTAGACTCCCCTATCGTTCCGCTAAGCGTACCAGCCCCAATCAAACTTGTGGCGAGGGCTGTTGTGAGCGTCAGTGTCTCTGAAAGTGTACCAGCCCCCACTAGCGTCGTTGTGAGTGCTGTAGAAAGCTGTAGTGTCTCTGAAAGCGTACCCGCTCCGGCCAGTGTGCTGGAAAGTGACGTGCTCGCCGCAAGTGGCCCGGTGAGTGTCCCTACTCCTGGCAGTGTTACCGCAAGGGCCGTCGAAAGTTGCACCGATCCTGTAAGGGTGCCAGCCCCTACAAACGTACTGCCTGAAAGTGTTTCGCTTGCCGAGAGCGCCCCAGTGAGCGTTCCAACACCCGCGCAGGTCATAGAGAGTGCCGTGGTAAGCTGTACCGTGCCTGCGAGCGTTCCTACCCCTGCTAGTGTTGTTCCGGTGAGCGTTTCATTAGCGGTGAGCGCACCTGCCAGCGTTCCTACCCCCGGTATGGTCGTAGCGAGCGCGGTGGTAAGACTCACTGTTCCTGAAAGTAGCCCAACACCCGCAAGCGTTGTGCCGGTAAGTGTCTCGTTTGCCGAGAGCGTTCCGGTAAGCGTTCCTGCCCCTGGTATGGTGCTTGCCAGGGCTGTAGAGCGTTGTACTGTTCCTGCCAGCGTTCCAACGCCCGCAAGCGTCGTGCCTGTGAGCGTTTCGCTTGCGGTAAGCGTTGCTGTGAGGGTACCCACCCCAGCCAGCGTACTGCTGAGTGGAACGGCAACACTGAGCGTCCCGGTAAGCGTCCCCACGCCTGTAAGGCTGGTTCCTGTGAGGGTGAGGTTTGCCGAGAGCGCCCCTGTCAGTACCCCTGCCCCCGGTAGAGTGTTGGCAAGCGCCGTTTTGAGCGAGAACGTACTTACTAGTGTGCCAACGCCTGTGCAGGTGAGAGCAAGAGGCGTCGTAAGACTCACCACCCCGGCTATCGTGCCCACTCCCGGCATGGTGAGGCTGGCAAGTTGCAGGGTTGCCGCAAGTGTCCCTGAAAGCATGCCAGCCCCCGATAGAGTGCTACTGAGTGGGACAGCAATCGAGAGCGCGCCCGAAAGCGTCCCGGCGCCTGAAAGCGTAGAAACGAGCGCCGGGGCATAGCCAGGCGTGATCACCTGATTTGTCGTTGAACCCAGCCCACTCGTCGCGATCTGTCGTGAGGTAATGGTTGCACCCGCGTTGGCGTTGGGCGTGGTGATATTGGCCCACTCATCGATATACAGTTTAGAGCCAATAGGGAAGGAACCGGCAGGTAGCGCTGTTCCAGTGATGGTATACCCTACCACTGAGGTCGTGAGCGCGGCCCCTACCAGTAGCATATCCCCAATGTGGGTATAGACGCCTGCCAGGTAGACGTATGCCCGGACATAGAGTGTGGCCGTTGTGGTGCCTACCGACACCTTATGACTGAATGTGGCTACCCAATCACCGACCAGGCTCTGGCCGTCCAGCGTGCTGACATCGAAAAACCAGCCGTGGCCCGTCGGGTTACATGCGCTATCGGTAATCGCGCCCCCATACGCTTGCCACGCGCCGCTACTGCCCTGTGACCAGATTTCGCCCAAACCACTAGCCGTGCCAATGAGCGTGGTGATACTGCCGATGGTGCCCCCCACGCCGGTTACTAGCTGATTAGCGGTAGCAAGTGTGCTTGATGGCGCAAAACTATTGATGTAGACCGTCAGCGGGGTGACAGCCCGCATGGTACCTGTAAGCGTGCCTACTCCTGGCAGAGACGCAGTAAGTGTGGTCGCATAGGCCGGTGTGCCTGCAAGTGTTCCGGCCCCTGGGATGGTACAGGTAAGCGCCGTCTTTGCATCCATCGTTGCGGTGAGCGTGCCAACGCCTGACATGGTGGAAGCGAGCGCCGTCGAGAGTGTTGCTGTCCCTGACAGCGTGCCCACCCCGTCACACTCACCGCTGAGTGCCACCACGGCGGGTGCGTAGCCAGGCGTTGCCACATCCACGCGGTTCACCAGACCGGTGGAGGTGGAGCTTTGCGAGACGGTGATGGTTGTCGTGCCTGAACTCGCCGCCACGGTGATGTCAACCCAGGCATCAATATACAGCTTATCGCCTACTCCAAATGTGGCCGCTCCCACCGATGTGGCAGTCAGCGAGTACGCCACTGGCGAGAGGGTGAGAACCTGCGCCGCAAGTGACCAGGAACCAATAGCTGTATACACCCCACCTGACGAACGCACATAAGCACGTACAAAGATTGTCGCTGTGAGGTTACTACTGGCAGCCAGCAAAATCTTGGGCGTCCAGGTACCCGCCGCGATCTGCTGCCCCTCTAAGGTCGTCGCATCCAGCAGCCAGCCATGCGCGGTGGGCGCACCGATAGAGCCAGCACCCGACGGTGTGCCGGAAAATCCCTGACTGAACAATTCAATGTAGCCAGTGATTGTCCCCACCTTGGTGGTGGTGCTGGCCGATGTCCCACCGGTCGCCGTTGCCAGTTTATTGGCGGTAGTGACCGACGCCGCCACCGTTGTCGCGTAGACCTCAAGTGCTGTCATAGGCGTGGTTACTCGCTTTGCGGAAGATCAGCTAGTCCATCGTGAGCACGAGCGCACCTATAGCGAAAGAAGCCACAACGCCTATTCCTATAGACTGTGATGTAATACTACTCCACCACAGTAGATTACCAGTCGTAGAAGCATCGAATATACCCACACCGATAATCGTACCCCATGAGACGGTCGGCGTTGGGAACGTGATAATGCCCGCGTTGCTGATCTGCGAAGGAGTGGTCGAGCCGCCCGTGATTGCTGACCATCCAGAAGATGAGGTCACAGCCACGCGTGCATACGAGCCGCCCGTGACTTCCGTTCCGGTATAGCTAGCACTGGCGTCGGTTGTGGGGTTAGTTGTAAAAAGTCCCACATAAGTAGTGACCGGTGCTGCACCCCATGCGCCTGTACCCGGCCATGTTACGCCCTTCATCCACGATAAAATGTTGTTTTGTGCCTGCGTAGTCAAGCCAGACATAATAATTCCTCCTTCTGTCATCTCGACAGTAGTGTTACACGCTCTAAACTTGCTTGTAGAGCGGATTTATAACAATTGGTAGCATGGATAGGCGATAGCCTTTGCGCGTGCCACTGCCGCGTCAATGGTAGACTCCCCAAACTGAGCGCCTGGAATAGAGACATAATTGTTCGGGTCGGTATAGCACCAGGCGACCCAATTGCCGCTCACATCTTGCCGGTAACGCACGAGGTAGAGCGTTGAGACGTAGCGGTCACAGCCTGCTATGGCTGCCTGATCATAGGAAGTGCCAAACACCTCATCGGTCACATCTTTGGTCGCATGATTCAGGTAGACAATATGTACATTGTCGGCTTGTGGACAGTAGGTACCCGGCGCCTGACAGAAGAACACGCCGTAAATGGGCTGCGCCTGCGCATGTGCAACGCCCGGTAACAACAAAACCAGGGTAAACAGGAGTCCAATGACTAGTTTTCTGAGCATGGTATTCCTTTACTAAAAACGGTATAAACTAGCTTCTGAGGCGGGTTTGTGGTATAATGTAGGGGTAAAACATGAAGATGCTCCGCGCTGCTGATAACAACCGGAGCCGGATAAGGAGATAGCCCTATCATGAATATTCTACCCGCATGTGTGCGTTGTGGCAACACATTTACCCTCAACCCACGCCTTCCAAAGCAAAAGTATTGTGCTGTTTGCATTAAACAGTCACAAATCTGTATCGATTGCGGAGTCAAGAAACATCGTAGCTTCAGAGGCCCACGCTGTAAGAAGTGCGATACTCTCAACCGCATCGATAAGCCCAACCTCAAAAACCGCCGTCCTGAGAAGCCCATTGAACAAGTGATCGTTGAAGCTGAAGAGTTTGGACTTGTACCAGAAAAGCAATATGCCTTCGGGTATGTAATGGGCGTGGTGTTTGGCGACGGCTGCGTCAGCAAGGTATCAAACCGCCAATCCCATGTACGAAGTGATGGAACACAATCAGTTAAGCGAACAGGTACATACTTGATTCGTCTCTCAGTAACCTCGCAAGCATTTGCAGAGCGATTTGCAAGCCAATGGGAAGTCCTGACAGGCAGACCGGCTACGATATCGACAAAGGTTCGCACGAACTTCAGCAAATCAACCTTAAAGGGGCGCAGTGAGGGATATAGCGTACAACTCTTCGACGTCAATCCAGCCCACATGCTCTTAGGGCGGTACTTCAAGCACCTCAAGCATGAAAGTGAATTGTATGAACTCTTGCGCTTTCCTATTGAAGTGATGCGAGGTTTTGTACATGGGATGATTGACTCAGAAGGATATATAAACCCCAAATTCCCTGGGCGCATAGACATAGCCAACAAGCGCATAACGCTTCTTGATGTCATTGTCCTTATGCTCGAATCACTCGGATGCTCAGGCACGGTCTATACCTCTTCCAGTCAAACGGTAGCTCACCTTGTTACTCGCATGGCCTACCGCAAGTACAATAATAATACATAAACTATATATCTCATTCTTCGCTCCAGCAAATCGAATAATCGTAGACACCGCCTGCTGGAATGGCCGCGCCGTTGAAGTTGATTGCGCACTCCTGAGCCACGCCACGCAAGGTGAGCGGTTCATAGGCTGCGTCGTTGTAATCCCACACGAACCTGTCAGGCACGACGTTAGAAGCGGTCTGAGCAACGATGGTGAGCGTCGTGCGAACGACTTTCCAGATTGTTGCAGAGGCGTCGATGGTGGGTGCTACTGAGTACAGCCGGATAACCCCGGTGGGTGGTGAGTCAAGGCTATCCAGTTGCATGATTGCCGGTTGTGTCGATGTGCCACCCGTATTGGCTATCGTGTGCTTGCGGATGGTGAACACAATACCAGCCGTCGCAGCCGTCGCAGCGCCCGAAAACTCGATACGTACTACTTTGATCAGCTTTGTTGCTGATCCTCTCAACACAATCCAATCCGTTGGGGTCGCATAGGGTGCGGTTGCGAAAATGCTATAGGTGTACGTGGACTTCATACCGCCAACGTTGGTTACTGCTGCGGGTGCGCTGATGTTACCCTGGCTATCGGTATATTCATCGCCGCCTTGTAGTGGCCGTGGCGTTGTATCGCCTGGGCTAATCACACATCCCAGGGGGATACCGTCTGACCCCGTGGGTGTGGCTCCGAAACCTGCCATACTATTTACTCCTTAATGCCTCCCGGCGTGAAGGATGAACAACGGTTAAATGCGTGCTATACTCTCTTCTGAGGCTTCAAGCGTTGAGACGGGGACAACTATGTACGCACGGTCTCTTAGCACCCGTCTGCTAAAAGTGAATGACCCCCACTGCCATCAGAAAGAGCAGTAAGGCCGCGATAGCCGCGACAAATGAACCCACGGTCTGATAGCCCACCTGCACGCGGTAGACAAAGATACCAGCAAACACCACCACTAACAGAATGATGGCAACCAGTAAATTGACCGACATAGAACTTCCTTTCGTTATTTCAGGAGCGCAATCAGCACGCCTATCATGCCAAACAACATGCCAGCCCCGCCAACAAGATACATCCAGCCTTGTTGTAATCCAGTTTTGGAGCCGCCCACTTCACTGCGGGACTCGCGTAAGCTGCCAATATCTTTTTGCAAGCTGTCCAGGCTCTTTTCAAAAGCCAATCGCTGTGCTTCGAGCTTGCTATCAAAGAACAGGCGCATGGTTTCAATCTTGTCATCGTTCGACTTGAACAGCCCTAACGCCTCGCTACGCTGCATCAAGAGCTTCGCCTGATCGTCTAACTGGCCCCGAAACTCGTTGGAACGCTGG
>Ga0134125_10008217_pt1 | contig 11767 bp, 11 predicted proteins | sample KB31751_FD_96464 | JGI IMG/M metagenome (GOLD analysis project Ga0134125, IMG submission 96464) | Terrestrial soil microbial communities with excess Nitrogen fertilizer from Kellogg Biological Station, Michigan, USA - KB3-175-1 | ecosystem: Environmental > Terrestrial > Soil > Unclassified ... | reverse complement strand
TGACAGGTCGCGGATCTTGCCGTCGTCACCGATGATGCCGGGTTTCTCGCGGCCGGGCGCGCCAAAGCGAACGAGCTTCATTTGAAAGTGTCTCCCGTGAGCGTTCTGTTTTTGAAGGTTAGAAGTCGCTGGTCGGCGCATCATGCATGGCCACGGGCGGGGAGCAACCCTCCTTTGCAGGGTGCAGGGACAGGTGCAGCGGAAAAAGCTCCGCAAGATCAGGCTTTTGCTTCTGTGCGCGTTGTGGTTGGCAGAGTCATGGCTCGACAAATAGGCAAACCTACGATGCCATCGGCCGTTTCCGTCTGACGTCTGGCCAAAAGACACACCTCGCGGCCGTCGCGCGGATGCCGTGTATCGACGGAGGCAGCGATAGACGAAAGACAAAGATTACAGCGCTTACGCGCCCTGAAAGCGGGCACGATCTCTTTCAACCGTGCCGGCGGCATCAATTGCCGCGTGCGCAATATGTCGCCTGCGGGCGCGTGCCTCGAAGTCACAAGTCAGGTCCGCATTCCGGACAATTTCGTGCTGGTCGTCAGCTACGACAAAATCCGTCAGGCTTGCCATGTGATCTGGCGCCCGGACACGCGCCTGGGCGTGGAGTTTCGCGCTGCCTGAAGGCGCCGCGCGGCTGCGGCTGTGCCGGGATGGTCTTACCTCCCGCGCGGCGGACCCGCGGTCGGCAAATTTCCGGTGCTTAACACTTTGACAAACCCGGACATTCGAACTGCTGCAGTGCAGTAGCGAGCCTGTGTCATCGCCGCAACAGGCGCGTTATTTTTGCTGGCAGCGCCCCCATTCTACGCGTTCTTAAGGGTGCCGCTATTGTCCCTCGCGCAACCTCCGGCCACGATGTCAGTACGCATGGCGGATGGCGCGAATCAGCTGGGGGACTCACTTCAATGTCAGGTCGGGGTTGGACAGGCTATTTGCGCTCGGGCACCGCGCTCGGGCTTTTGATGATTGCGACTGCGCAGGCGAGCGCGGGCGGTTTTGGCATCCGGGAGCAAAGCGCATACGGGCAGGGCACATCGTTTGCGGGTATTGCCGCGGGCGGGGCGCTGTCATCGATGTTCTGGAATCCGGCAACGATGACTCAGGTGCCGGGCATCGTGAACGAGACATCTGTCACCGCCATTCTTCCATACTCGAGCAACACGCCTAGCGCAGGAAGCTTGGTGTCCGCCGGGTTCCCTGGAACTTCGAACGTTGCCGACGCAGCCTTTGTTCCTTCTGGCTACACGTCTTATCAGTGGGCCCCGAACCTCTGGCTCGGCGTGTCGGTCAATGCGCCGTTCGGTCTCTCGGTCAACTTCCCAGACAATTGGGCCGGTCGCGACTATGCAGGCCAAACGCTTTTGAAAACATATAACGCCACGCCGAGCATCGCCTGGCGAATCAATGACTGGATCAGCATCGGGGCCGGCGTGCAGATTCAATATGCGAAGGCAACCCTTGAGAAGGGTATCGGCCCGGTGCCTGGCGTGGTCCCACCCGGCGTGCAAGGCACGCTTCGCGGTACGGGATACGCCGTTGGCGCGACGGCAGGTGTTACACTAACGCCGACTCCAACGACGACGATCGGCGTTGGTTGGCGCTCGGGGCTAAACCAAAAGATCGAGGGTGTTGTGGTGACCAACGCCGTGCTGCCTCTAACCACCACAGGTTCCGCCACGACGACAGTCGACTTGCCCGATATTGTATCGCTGGGCATTCGCCAGCGACTTGATCCGCGATGGACACTGCTCGGAACGGTGGAATGGTCGAACTGGAGCCGTATCGGAACGTCGAATATTACCCAGCCCAGTGGGTCTCCCGTTTTTGTTCTCGGCAACGCCCAATCAATTCCGTTTCAATACCGAGATGGCTGGTTCTTTTCGGGCGGCGCCGAATATATTTGGACTGACCGGCTGACCGTACGCGCGGGTGCCGGCTACGAAATATCACCCGTCACGGACCAGGTCCGTACGCCGTTGGTGCCGGACAATAACCGAGTCTGGGCGTCGCTCGGAGCGAGCTGGAAAGTCTTCAAAGGCGTACACTTCGATCTCGCCTATTCGCACATCTGGGTGCAGGACACGTCCGTCAATATCACGGCGACCTCGGGAAATCCCTCTTTCAACGGGATCAGCTATGTCGGCTCAGTTAACTCGCATGTCGATATTCTCTCAGGGTCGCTCGTCTTCCGGTTCGATGACATCGAACCGACCGTCAAACGTCCGTTCATGAATTAATCAGCGGGGACGGGCAGGGCATTTTCAAAGGGCGCCGTTGAACGTACCGCCGTCAATCAGAAGATTCTGGCCGGTAATGTAGCCGGCGTGCGCCGAACACAGGAACGCGCAGGCGGCGCCGAACTCATCCGGGTTGCCAAAGCGTTTGGCCGGAATGGTGGCCATGCGGTCGGCAGCGATCTGGTCAACGCTCTTGCTCTTCTGTTCGGCCGTCTTGCTCAAGGTTCCGCGTAGGCGGTCCGTATCGAAAGCGCCGGGCAATATATTGTTGATGGTCACGTTCTTGTCCGCCACCGTACGCGCGACGCCGGCGAGGAATGCAGTCAAACCGGCACGCGCGCCTGACGACAGATCAAGACCGGCGAGCGGCATCTTCACCGAGCTGGAGGTGATATTGACGATGCGCCCGAATTTGCGCTGGCACATCGGGTCAATCACTTTCTGGATCAGCTCGACTGCCACCACCATGTTGGCGATGACGCCGTCGATCATCTGCGCACGTGTGAGCTCGCGGAAATTTCGCATCGGCGGGCCGCCATTGTTGTTGACCAGAATATCCGGCTCCGGACAGGCAGCGAGCAGCGCCTTCTGACCCTCTGCGGTCGCAACATCGGCGACGACCGGGATCACCTTGACGCTCACGAGACTCGCAAGCTCGGCTGCGGTCGCTTCCAGCTTTTTGGCGTCGCGTCCGTTGATCACGACCTCGCAGCCAGCCTCCGCCAGGGCCCGCGCGCAGGCTTTGCCGAGCCCGCGGCTCGACGCGCAAACAATGGCCTTGCGGCCGGCAATTCCGAGATTCATGGGGTCCTCATGAGTGCGACGGTACGGGAGTTTTAGAGGCCGGACAGGGGGGCGGGGTCAAGAGGCCAACCAGTCAAAGCATGAGTGTCGCTTGGGTGTCGCATAGGCTTGTTACGTCCCGTCGCGAAAAGCCAAAACGATTCGCGAGGTATCATGCAGCGCGACCCCGACCGCCAGGTGATGGAAAAAGCATACGCCCGCTGGGCTCCCGTCTATGACGCGCTGTGCGGGCCGGTCTTCGTCAATGGGCGGCGCGCCGCCGCAAGAGCGGCCCGGGAGGTGGGCGGACAAATTCTCGAAATTGGCGTCGGCACCGGCCTGTCATTCGACGACTACGACGCAACTACGAAGATTACCGGCATCGACATATCCGAACCCATGATTGCCCGTGCGCGCGAGCGGGTCAAAAGCGGCCGCTATCCATTCGTCAGAGAACTGACGGTGATGGACGCACATGCGCTGGGCTTTCCTGACGCAAAGTTTAACTGCGTGGTCGGCCAATTCGTGATCACGCTGGTGGAGGACCCGGAACGCGTCCTGTCGGAATGTGCGCGGGTGCTGCGGCCGGGCGGTCAGATCGTTCTTGTCAATCACCTTTACTCCGAACGAGGTTTTGCCGCCGCAGTCGAACGGTTGCTGGCGCAAAAGGCACGCACGCTTGGCCTGCGGCCGGAATTTCCGTTTCAGCGCCTTGCGGCCTGGGCGCAAGCGCATGGCGGCGCCGAACTGATCGAGCGGCGCAAGGTCAGGCCATTCGGCGTCTACACGCTGGTGCGTTTTCGGCGTGCCGAAACGCAAAGTGCCGCCGCGTGAATCGCGAAGGTATGAAAAAGGTAAACAGCGCTGTCATAAAACTGATAAGGCCGGCTGGTACATGTCGCGTATGATTGGTGCACCGGAGATCGCTGTACCGTGACGGATAACGCCACGCGACGGTTTCGCGCGCTGTTTATCTCCGACGTCCATCTGGGAACACGCGGCTGCCAAGCCGACAAGTTGCTCGACTTCCTCCGCCGTCATGAAGCAGAAGTGATCTACCTCGTCGGCGATATCGTCGACGGCTGGGCGTTGCGCTCCTCGTGGTATTGGCCGCAGGCGCACAACGACGTAGTGCAGAAATTTCTGCGGCAGGCCCGCAAGGGCGCGCGCGTCATTTACATTCCCGGCAATCACGACGAATTCCTGCGCGGCTACTACGGCACGCACTTCGGTGGCATCGAGGTCGTGGAGAATGCGATTCACGAAGGCCTCGACGGGCGGCGGTATCTGGTCGTGCATGGCGACATATTCGATCTTGTGGTGACGCAGGCGCGTTGGCTCGCGCTCCTCGGTGACAAGGCCTACGAATTCGCCCTTGCCGCCAATCGTATCTTCAATGCTTTCCGCCGCGTGCTCGGTGCGCCGTACTGGTCGCTGTCGAAATGGGCCAAACTCAAGGTCAAGAACGCGGTGAACTATATCGGTGCCTTCGAGAAGGCGCTGGCAACCGAGGCCAGGCATCATCAGGCGGACGGCGTGATCTGCGGTCATATTCATACCCCCGCCATGCATGACGAATACGGGCTGCGTTACATCAATTGCGGCGACTGGGTGGAAAGCTGCACCGCGGTCGCTGAAGGCCACGACGGCAGGTTTGAGATCGTCACCTGGACGCACACAGGCCATGACAGCGGGCCCGCGATGACGCTGCCGCCGGCAGCCAAAGCAGCCTGAACGTATGAAAATTCTGATTGTCACTGACGCCTGGCACCCGCAGGTCAATGGCGTCGTGCGTACACTGGGCCATGTCGCGCGCGAGGCGCAGGCAATCGGTGTCGACATTGAATTTCTCAACCCCGATCAATTCCGCACCCTACCCATGCCGAGCTATCCGGAAATCCGGCTGGCGCTGGCCGGCTCGGGCAGTATCGAGCGGCGGCTTGAGCACGTCCGACCGGATGCAATTCATCTGGCAACGGAAGGCCCACTCGGACATGCCATGCGTCGCGTCTGCCTGCGGCGGAGCTTGCCGTTTACCACCAGTTTTCACACACGATTTCCCGACTATCTCGCCGAGCGACTGCCGGTGCCGGAGCGGTGGACCAGCGCGGTGACATGGGCCTGGCTTCGGCGTTTTCATGCGCCGGGCGCCGCGGTCCTGGCGGCGACGCCAACGCTTGCTTCCGAACTGACGACGCGCAGCTTCAAGAATGTGAAACTGTGGCCGCGCGGCGTGGACGCCGGGCTGTTTCACCCGCGCGCACGCGTCAATTTCAACTTGCCACGGCCGATTTTTCTGACAGTCGGCCGGTTGGCGGTCGAAAAAAATCTCGAAGCGTTCCTCGCGCTCGATCTGCCCGGCACCAAGCTCGTCGTTGGGGACGGACCGGCGCGGACCGCGCTTGCGCGGAAATTTCCGGAGGCGGTGTTTATCGGATCGCGCCATGGTGAGGCTCTGGCTGAGGCTTATGCTGCCGCAGACGTCTTTGTGTTTCCAAGTCGCACCGACACGTTCGGGCTCGTGCTTTTGGAGGCACTGGCGAGCGGCGTGCCGATTGCCGCGTTTCCCGCTGCGGCGCCACGCGACGTGATTGGGCAAGCGCCGGTTGGCGTTCTCGATGATGATCTGCGCCGCGCATGTCTTGGTGCGCTGGAGTGTTCTCGCGAAGATTGTCGCGATTTCGCGCTCGGCATGACCTGGGCTGCCAGCGCTCGGATATTCCTCGGTCACGTGACGCAAGCGGTGAAATTGGCACGCGAGCTCGCCGGGGCGCAAAGCTTGCCGCCCATCCCGGCCTAGCGAAGGCTATGCATCACACGCATTGCTGTCGTCCCCGCCGCGAATGCGGGGACCTATGCTCCACAGCGATGAGAGGCTGCCAGTATGGGTCGCGGCGCGGCGCCTGCCGGGAGAGACAATTCGGATTCCCACCGATGACACGGTGACCTCCCGGCGCTACGCTTTGGCCATGGGCATCATCGACAATACCATTCTACCGACGGCCGCCGACATCGAGGCTGCGGCCAAACGGCTTGCCGGTGTCGCGGTCAGAACGCCGCTGATCAACGCGTCTGTGCTGGACGATGCGATTGGCGCACGCGTCTTCCTGAAGGCTGAGACCCTGCAGCGCACCGGATCGTTCAAATTCCGGGGGGCCTATAACAAGATCGCCTCTATTCCCTCCGAGCGGCGCGCGGCCGGCGTGGTAGCCTATTCGAGCGGCAATCACGCACAAGGCGTGGCGGCGGCCGCACGTCTGCTTGGCATGCGCGCGACCATCGTGATGCCGGCCGATGCGCCTAAAGCCAAGCGCGACCGCACCCTCGCACTCGGTGCTGAGGTCGTACCCTACGATCGCAATACCGAGGATCGTGCCGCCATCGCCAAAGCCATCATGGCGGAACGAGGTGCGACGCTCGTGCCACCCTACGACGATCCGCTGATCATTGCCGGGCAAGGCACCATTGGCGCCGAGATCGTCGAGGATCTGGCCAGGCTTTCGTTGAAGCCGGAGGTGGTGGTCGTCGGCGCGTCCGGTGGGGGGCTTGCCGCCGGCATTTCGCTCGGCGTGAAGGCGAGGGTACCGTCCGCGAAGCTCTATGTCGTGGAGCCGGAGGGTTTCGACGACACGCTGCGCTCATTTGCGAGTGGCAAACGCGAGGCCAATGCGCGTATGAGCGGGACCATTTGCGACGCGCTGATGAGCAATACGCCGGGCGAATTGACCTTTCCGATCACGCGCGAACTGATCGGGCAGGGAACGACGGTGACCGACGCCGAAGTCGCGCAGGCCGTGCGCTATGCCTTCCGCGAGCTGAAGTTGGTCGTTGAGCCGGGCGGCGCCATCGGTCTCGCGGCGCTGCTCGCCGGCAAGATCAGTGTCAAAGTGAAAATCGTTGTCGGTATCTTGTCGGGCGGCAACGTGGATGCCGACATGTTCGACCGGCTGATCGCGGCGTGAACGCCGGCCGATCACGTAAACAACGCAAGCCGCTCCTCTTCGCTGAGCGCCTTGATTGACGCCAGCGGATCTGCCGGCGGCACAGCTTTCGCGGCGGGCATTGCCTCGGCCGTTGCAGCCGTCGGTCCACTCACAAGCGTGTTGATCGCCTCCGGCGCGGGGTGAGGACGAGGTGCGGGCGACGGCTCAACGAATGCGACCTCCGCCATGATCGTCTCGCTGCGCACGAGCGAGATTGACGGGGGTTGCGTCGGAGCCGGCGAGGGGATTGGCAATTCCGGCTGCTCGGGTAGCGGCACCACCGTGAGATGCGCGCGTTCGGTATCTTCGACCGGCTCGGGCGGCGATTCAGGTGGCTGGGGCGGGGCCTCGATCACCGGGTCGACCTCCCGGCCCGGCGCCTCGAGCATGTTCGCGATGCGCCGTTCGACCAGCGCCACGAGCTCCGCAAGCTTTGCGGCTTTCGTGGCAAGGATGCTCGCGTCGAGCTCGCACTGTGCCATAACGATTTCATCATGCAGCGCGCGCAATTCCTGCTTGATCGTTTCCAAGGTCTCCGGTGTCGCCGGGGTCGCCACCAAAGACTGCAACCGTCCAATTGCAGCCAGTAGCTGCTCGGTGTCGGCATTGCGATTGCGGCGCGCGTACTCGGCGAGGAAAGCGCGTCCGCGCGCGCTCGCGGACAGCGCTTCGCAGAACGCCTGATAGTCGCCCTCGTCCGGCGCATTGGGCAATTGCTCGACCTGGGCGGTCGTTTCGGTCGGCATGTGCAATCCTTGCCGGTCCCGTTTATCAATCATGCGGCTTGATTCGGCCAGTCAAACTGCGCCCGGCAATCGGCCGCCGGCGCGCAAAAACCCTGTACAGGGAATGCGTTGCATGGAACTGAGGCGAGGCGATGCAGCCTGATTTGCGGAAGTCGTTGGACTTCGTTCCCCGCCTGGCGGCATTCTACGCCGCTTTGTTCATCCTGCCCGGCATCGCGATGCCGTTCTTCCCCGTCTGGCTCAAGGCCATGGATGTGGACGCCAAACTCATCGGCATTGTCCTGGCCGTGCCAATGGTTGCCCGCATGCTGGCGATCCCGGTTATCACGCGCGAAGCCGACCGGCGCGATGCGGTACGCACGGTTCTGCTCGTGGCGAGCCTTGCAACCGTCGCCGGCTATGCACTGGTCGGCCTGTCATCCGGCGTCATTGCGATCTTTGTCACCTATGCGCTGACATCACTTTTCTGGACGCCGCTGATGCCGCTCGCCGAAACTTATGCATTCAAGGGACTTATGGCGCGCAAACGCGCCTATGGGCCGGTGCGGCTGTGGGGCTCATTCGCTTTCATCCTGGGTAATTTCGCAGCGGGCTTTGCCGCCGACACCATTCCGGCGCGGCACCTGATCTGGCTCATGGTGGCGGCAAGCGCATTGGTCGCGTTGGCCGCGTGGGCGCTCGCACCGCTTGCGACGAATGTGCCCGAAGGGGCCGCGCACGCGGTGCCGCGTCAGAAGTTGCTGCGCGATCCCGCGTTTATCGCAGTACTCGCGGCCGCGAGCCTTGTTCAGGCAAGCCACGCGGTGTTCTACGGCTTCTCGGCAGTGCAATGGCATGCCGCCGGTCTTGATGGCACTTACATCGCCGCATTGTGGGCATTGGGGGTGGCCGCAGAGATCGTGTTGTTCGCGGTCCAGGCGCGGCTGCCGCCGTTCTTCACGCCGACGGTGCTGTTGATGACGGGCGCTGCGGCCGGGACATTGCGCTGGCTGGGCATGGCGATCGATCCGCCGACGCTTGTGCTGCCGTGGCTACAATTGCTGCATGCATTGTCATTCGGTGCGACCCATCTCGGCGCGCTGATGTTTCTCGCGCATCACGCACCTGCAGGCCAGGCAGCGACGGCGCAGGGTTATCTTGCGATCGCCGCAGGCGCGGCGATGGCCGCCGCCATGGGACTATCTGGCGTGCTATTCGCAGACTTCGGCAGCCGCGCCTATGCGGCGATGGCGCTAGCGGCCTTCGCCGGAGGCGCTTGCGGACTGGTAGCGCACCGGCTGTGGCGCCAGTCGACGCGCTGAGCGCGTCTGATAGCGCGGATTGCGATCGCAACTGGCCACGATGCCGTTGAGTTCGTGGCCCTGCATGAAGATCATCTTGCGCGACAGACCGCCGTGCTGATTGATCCAACGCCGCACCGAAGCCGGATAGATGCTCCAAAGCGCCTGCGTGCCGAGCGGACTGGTCACGGGCCGTCCGTCGCGATCTGGCATCCATGCCGCGTGAAATCCGAGGCGCGCGCGCTCCGTGGCGCAGATGCGTTCGCGCGGGACCAAACCTAGCACCAGCGTGCAGGCTGACAGGCAATTTCCGTCGATGACGACGGTCTCGCCTGATGAGCGCACCGATGCAAAGGCTTGCAGGTACTGTCCAATTTGGCCGCCGCGATCCTCTGCGATTCGCATGGTCGCGGATGCTGATGTCACGGTAAGCGCCGCTATTGCGGCGCCGTAAAACAGGCCCCGAATTCGCATATCCCCGTCCCGTTATCGTCGCCCCTGTCTGAATCGACGGTGCGATGTTGGCTCAATTCTAAGCCAAGCAGGCGGTCGACGGAAAGCATTGGTTTCAAAAACTTTGAGCAACCCAGCACAAGGTGGGGCACATTTCATGAACGAATTCAGGCGTGGGCGATTGGAACTGCGGCTTTTGCCCTGTGGACAGTTTCAGCATCAGGGCAGCCGTCCATGAGTTCCGGCGGTCTCACCCCCAAAGGGATGATGAGGGCGGATAGACAAGACTATCGGCGTAGCGCAGGCCGTCCGCGCGGTCTTTGCTGAGCAGAAGCGGGCCGTCGAGATCGACAAACCGAGCGGTTTGCGCGAGCAGCATCGCAGGCGCCATTGCCAGCGATGTGGCAACCATGCATCCGATCATGATCGTGAAATTCTGCCGCTGCGCCTCGGCGGCGACAGCCAGCGCTTCGGTCAGCCCGCCTGCCTTGTCGAGCTTGATGTTGACCGCGTCGTATTTGCCGGCGAGCGCCGCAAGTGAAGAGCGGTCATGAGCGCTCTCATCTGCACAGACGGCAATGGGCCGCTGCATTTGCGCCAGCATCTGATCTTTTCCTTCGGCCAGCGGCTGTTCGATCAGGGCAACACCGGCTTTGGCGCAGGCCGCAAAATTGGCGGCGACGGTGGATTCGCTCCAGCCCTCGTTGGCATCGACGATAAGCATGGAATGTGGCGCAGCGGCGCGCACCGCAGCGATGCGTGCGGCATCTCCCTCGGCGCCAAGTTTGACCTTGAGCACGGCGCGGCTGGCGTATTTCTCAGCTGCTTTTGCCATGTCGGCCGGAGCGGCGAGCGAAATCGTGTAAGCGGTCGTGAGCGCGTGGGGAGCGAGAAGGCCTGCGAGCTCATGCACGGGCCGCCCGCTGCGTTTTGCCTCCAGATCCCAGAACGCGCAGTCGACGGCATTGCGTGCGGCGCCCGGTGGCATCGCGGTTTGCAGCCCGCGACGGTCGAGACCGCCCTCGAGCTGCGGCCGCATGGCATTGATCTGTGCCGTGACGCTGGCGACGCTTTCGCCGTAGCGGGAATAGGGAACGCATTCGCCGCGTCCCCGGCTGACACCGTCGCTTAATTCCGCAACCACCACGACGGCCTCGGTTTTTCTGCCGCGGCTGATGTCAAAAGAGCCTGCAATAGGCCAGCGTTCGGTGGCAATGGCGAGGGCGAGGGGCAAGCGCACCTAAGAAATCCAAGGCTTGGGCCGCGCGACCGCGCGGATACATTCGCCAGCGCTACGTCGGGCAGACCCCGCGATCAGTCGAACCGTCCTGCCGCGTGCGCGAGCATGGTGTAAACCTTGCCGGTTTCCGAAGTCAGATAGGTTCGCGCCACGACCTGGCCGCGATCGTCGCGAGAAACCTCGTCGAGCAAGCGTTCGAACTCGCTGATGTAGCGGTCTACCGTCTGCTTGAACTCGCGATCCGCGCGATACTTCTTGCGGATGTCGTCGAAGGCCTGTTGACCCTGCAAGGTATAGAGTCGCCGGGTGAAGACGTTGCGTTCACCACGCTTGTAGCGGTCCCAGAGGTCGGCGGCCGCATCGTGGTCAATCATCCGCGCGATGTCGACCGAAAGCGAATCCAGCGACTCGATCGTGTGCCGTGGCGGCCGTTCTTCGTTTCCGCGCGCAGGGGCCGGTTCACGCGCGCTTTCACGTGCCGGCTCGCGCGGGAATTCGCGTTGTGGCTCGGTTTCCTCGCGCGATGCGCGGGTGAGGAGGTCGGAAAGCCACCCGCGCCCCGGCGCGATCGGCGTTGCCGCGGATGAAGGCGTTTCGCTGCCGCGGCGCATCGCCGGAGGAAAGCCTCCGCCGGGTTCGCTGCGCTGGACAGGGCGCGGGGGACTATCGCCGCGAGGCGCCGTTTCACTGCGTGAAGGTATCTCGTTACGTGAGGGACCCTCATTGCGCGACGGAGCCTCGTTGCGCGGTGGCGCCTCGCTCCGCGGTGCCGGTTCGTTGCGGCCACCGCCGATGATGGCAAGGGTCGGCTCCTCGCGCACGCGACGGACTGGCTCGACCGCGTCGAGATTCCGGCCGTGACGGGCGACTATCCGGTTGAGTTCGGCCAATGCCTCGATCTGGTCGACGATCACCCGGCGCATTTGCGCAGCGCTTTCGGCCGTTTCCTGCGGCAGCTCGAAGACCCCTCTGCGTAGTTCGGCGCGCGTGGTTTCCAGCTCGCGGTGCATCTCCGCGGCCATCTGCTTCATGCCCTGGACGGCCT
>Ga0134125_10008216_pt1 | contig 11767 bp, 10 predicted proteins | sample KB31751_FD_96464 | JGI IMG/M metagenome (GOLD analysis project Ga0134125, IMG submission 96464) | Terrestrial soil microbial communities with excess Nitrogen fertilizer from Kellogg Biological Station, Michigan, USA - KB3-175-1 | ecosystem: Environmental > Terrestrial > Soil > Unclassified ... | reverse complement strand
GGCGCACGCCCGAAGAACTCCCCAACGGCGCGCTGGATTTGCGGCATGCGTGTCGCGCCGCCCACCATCACCACGCCCTTGATGTCGGCCACTTCAAGCCGGGCATCGCGCAGGGCCTTGCGGGCCGCCGCGAGCGTGCGCGCCGTCAGCCCCGCAGTGGCCTGTTCGAATTGCGCCAAATCGACATCAAAATCGACTCGGACCCTTTCCAGTTCTATATTGAATGCTACGGAATCAGAAGCATTTGATAGACTGGAAAGCGCTTCCTTACAAGCGCGCGCTGCCGCAATCACGCGCGCCTTGTCCGCCGCTGTAACCACGTGCGCGCCGGCTTGGGCCAGAACCCAGTCGGCCAGCGCCCGGTCATAGTCGTCGCCACCCAGGGCCGAGTCGCCTCCGGTGGCGATCACCTCGAACACACCTTGCGTCAGCCGCAGGATGGAAATGTCAAACGTGCCACCCCCCAGGTCGAAGACCGCATAAATCCCCTCCACGGCGTTGTCGAGCCCGTACGCCAGGGCGGCCGCCGTGGGTTCGCTGATCAGGCGCAGCACATGGATGCCGGCCAGTTGGGCCGCGTCCTTGGTCGCTTGGCGCTGGGCTTCGTCGAAATAGGCCGGCACGGTGATCACGGCGCCGTACAGGTCGGCGCCGAACGTGTCCTGTGCGCGCTGCCGCAGCGTGGTCAGTATTTCGGCACTCAGTTCCACCGGCGATTTCGCTCCCGCCACCGTGTCGATCGACAGCATGCCGGAGGAGATGGACGCGCCCGCGTCGACAAACCGGTACGGCAACTTGTCCCGGCTCGCAATGTCTTGCAGTCCGCGCCCCATGAAACGCTTGAACGAGGCGATGGTATTTTCCGGGTCCTGCGTGAGTGCCGCGAGCGCGGCAAAACCAGTTTGCCGCATTCCACCCGGGAGGTAGCGCACCGCAGAGGGAAGGATCACCCTGCCCTGCGCATCGGGCAGACATTCGGCGACGCCACTGCGCACCGAGGCGACCAGGGAATAGGTCGTGCCCAGGTCGATCCCCACCGCGATGCGCCGCTGATGCGGGTCGGGAGACTGGTCGGGTTCGGAAATTTGCAGAAGCGCCATCTGATCTTGTTCGAGCCTGTTCGGTTGTCAGGCTCTATTGTCCCTTGACGACGGGACTCGTGGATTCCTGGCTGGCGTCCACACGATCTTCGACGTCGCGACCAAAACGCTCGATGAACATCCAGGCACGGACTAGCTGCACCGCCTGCCCGTAGTCTTGCTCGACATCCAGCAGATGCTCGCATCTTTCCAGCGCCTCACGCCGTGCCCTGGCGACTTCGGCGCCGATGTGATTCAGCTGAGCGACGCCCACGGCATCATCGAGCGACTCGCGCCATGCCATCTGCTGCTGCAGGAACTGCGCCGGCATCGCGGTATTGCTTTCGGCATGCACCGGTGCGCCATTCATCTCGCACAGATAGGCTGCGCGTTTCAGCGGGTCCTTGAGACGCTGGTACGCCTCGTTGATGCGTACTGACCACTGCATCGCGATGCGCTGGGCCGCGGCCCCTTGCTCGGAAAACCGGTCGGGATGAGCCTGCCTTTGCAAATCCATCCAGCGCTGATCCAGCGCGGCGCGGCTTTGCGCGAACCGCGCCGGGATGCCAAAAAGCTCGAAGTCGTTGGACTGCAGATTCATGTCAATAAAAAACCGCCATCACGCAATGTGAAGGCGGTCGTACGAGAACGCGCGGTGCTCAGACGCGAAAGCTCTCTCCGCAGCCGCAGCGATCACGCTCATTCGGATTGTTGAACTTGAAACCCTCATTCAACCCCTCGCGCACGAAATCGAGTTCAGTACCGTCGATGTAAGCCAGGCTCTTGGGGTCGATCAGAACCTTCACGCCATGGCCCTCGAACACCAGGTCCTCCGGCGCCACGTCATCGACATATTCGAGCTTGTAGGCCAGGCCGGAGCACCCCGTGGTCTTGACACCCAACCGCACACCCACGCCCTTGCCGCGCTTGGCCAGATAGTGGGTGACATGCTGCGCCGCCGCTTCAGTCAAGGTAATCGCCATTGCAATGCACCTTTTGCGTCAGTGAACCTGCGTCGCCGCGTGCTTTTGCCGGTAATCGTTCACCGCGGCCTTGATCGCATCTTCCGCCAGGATCGAGCAGTGAATTTTCACGGGCGGCAGCGCCAGTTCTTCCGCAATCTGGCTGTTCTTAAGCGCAGCCGCCTGGTCCAGCGTCTTGCCCTTGACCCATTCGGTCACGAGCGAGCTCGACGCAATAGCCGAGCCGCAGCCATAGGTCTTGAAGCGCGCGTCTTCGATCACTCCGGTTTGCGGATTTACCTTGATCTGCAGCTTCATCACGTCGCCGCAGGCCGGCGCGCCCACCATGCCGGTGCCCACCGCATCGTCGCCCTTGTCGAACGAACCGACATTGCGCGGGTTTTCGTAGTGTTCAACAACTTTTTCCGAGTAAGCCATGACATTTACCTGTGGGCTATTTTCTATGAATCAATGGGCGGACCACTGGATCGCGCTGATATCAACGCCGTCCTGGTACATCTCCCACAAAGGGCTCAAGTCGCGCAGTTTGGCGACATTGTGTTTAATGGTCTGCACCGCGTAGTCGATCTCGGCCTCGGTGGTCCAGCGCCCGATCGTCATGCGCAGGCTGCTGTGCGCCAACTCGTCGCTACGGCCCAAGGCGCGCAACACATAGCTGGGCTCCAGGCTCGCGGAAGTGCAGGCCGAGCCGGACGACACCGCCAGCCCCTTGATGCCCATGATCAGGGACTCGCCTTCGACGTAGTTGAAGCTCATGTTCAGGTTGTGCGGCACGCGCTTTTCGAGGTGGCCGTTGATGAACACCTGCTCCACATCCTTCAGCCCCGCCAGCATGCGGTCGTGCAGAGCCCGGATGCGCAGGTTGTCCGCCGCCATTTCGGCCCTGGCGATGCGGAAGGCCTCGCCCATGCCGACGATCTGGTGCGTGGGCAGGGTGCCGGAGCGCATGCCCCGTTCGTGACCGCCGCCGTGCATTTGCGCCTCGATCCGCACGCGCGGCTTGCGGCGCACAAACAGGGCACCAATGCCCTTGGGGCCGTAGGTTTTGTGCGAGGTGAGGCTCATCAGATCCACGGGCAACTGGCGCAGATCGATATCGACCCTGCCTGTGCCTTGCGCCGCATCGACGTGAAAAATCACACCTTTTTCGCGGCAAATCGCCCCAATGGCCGCAATGTCCTGGATCACGCCAATTTCATTGTTGACAAGCATGACGCTAGCCAGAATGGTGTCCGCCCGAATGGCGGCCCGGAAGACTTCGAGGTCGAGCAGACCATCGGGCTGGACGTCCAGATACGTCACATCAAACCCTTGCCGTTCCAGTTCGCGGCAAGTGTCGAGCACCGCCTTGTGCTCGGTTTTGACCGTGATGATGTGCTTGCCGCGGGTCTTGTAGAAGCCGGCAGCGCCCTTGAGCGCCAGGTTGTCCGATTCGGTGGCCCCCGAGGTCCAGATGATTTCGCGCGGATCGGCGCCAACCAGCGCGGCGACCTGCTCGCGCGCCTTTTCAACGGCGGCTTCCGCCTCCCAGCCCCAGGCGTGACTGCGCGAAGCGGGATTGCCGAAATGCTTGCGCAACCACGGAATCATGGCATCCACCACGCGCTCGTCGCACGGGCTGGTGGCGCTGTAGTCCATGTAAATGGGAAAGTGCGGAGTCATATCCATAACTGCTTCGATGCGGGTCGATCTGGACGCATGCGGTCTTTATCTAGGTTTTGGCAAACGCATTGCCCAGCGCAAATACCGAATTGGGCGCGTTCACGCGAATCGGCTTGAGCACCGGCATGCTGGAGATCGCGCGCTTGACGGCGGGCTTGTCCTCGATCTGCACGCCCTTGGCGAGCTGGTCGTCCACCAGTTTTTGCAGCGTGACGGAATCCAGGAACTCCACCATGCGGGCATTCAGGGAAGCCCACAGCTCGTGCGTCATGCAGCGGCCGGCCTCGCCCAGGCAATTTTCCTTGCCGCCGCACTGGGTTGCATCAATCGGTTCATCCACCGAGACAATGATGTCGGCCACGGTGATGTCCGTCGCCTTGCGACCCAACGTATAGCCACCGCCAGGGCCGCGAGTGGATTCCACCAGTTCGTGGCGACGCAGCTTGCCGAATAGCTGTTCAAGATAGGACAATGAAATCTGCTGACGCTGGCTGATAGCCGCCAAGGTGACAGGACCATTGTTTTGGCGCAAAGCCAGATCAATCATGGCGGTAACCGCAAAACGACCCTTGGTTGTAAGACGCATGGCAAGCTCCTTCAGTTCGACCCAGGCACCACAAAACGACCCGTAAAACTTGGCGGACTGCCAGGTGCCGCACCTTTTGCTGTTGGTACGACCTGGTCCGCTGAGGACAGGTTCCCGGTTTCTCGACTCAAGCTTACCACAAAACCCGATTGAATTAATCAACTAATAGAACCGATAAGTTCAAAATCATACTTATTGGTACAAATAATCCGTTCAATCGCATTCACAATGGAGCCAGGTTATCCGAGCCCGGCGCCCCGAACACCTGTTGCTTGAGCAGCACCAGCTGGTCGCGAACCCGCGCCGCCTTTTCGAATTCCAGATTGCGGGCGTGCTCCAGCATCAATTTTTCGAGCCGTTTGATCTCGCGCGCGATGTCCTTCTCGCTCATGTCCTCGACCCGCGCCCGTTGCATCGCATCCTGTTCGAGCATTTCCGCTTCCCGGCCCGCTTTTTCACTGTAGACACCGTCGATCAGGTCCCGTACCTGCTTGACGATGCTGCGCGGCGTGATGCCCTGGGCCTGGTTGTGCGCGAGCTGGCGGGTTCTGCGCCGTTCGGTTTCGTCGATGGCCTTGCGCATCGATTCGGTGATGTTGTCGGCATACAAAATGGCGCAACCGTGGAGATTGCGGGCGGCGCGGCCAATGGTCTGGATCAGCGAGCGTTCGGAGCGTAAAAAGCCCTCCTTGTCGGCGTCCAGAATCGCCACCAGGCTGACTTCCGGAATGTCCAGCCCTTCGCGCAGCAAATTGATGCCGACCAGCACGTCAAAGGCGCCAAGACGCAGGTCGCGCAGGATTTCCACCCGCTCCACCGTGTCGATATCGCTGTGTAGATAACGCACCTTCACGCCGTTGTCGCCGAGGTAGTCGGTGAGCTGCTCGGCCATGCGCTTGGTCAGCGTGGTGATTAGCACTCGCTCGTTTTTCTCGGCACGGATGCGGATTTCCTGCAGCACGTCGTCCACCTGATGCGCGGCGGGCCGCACCTGCACCTCGGGATCCACCAGGCCCGTGGGCCGCACCAGTTGCTCGGCCACGCGCCCCGTGTGTGTGCGCTCGTACTCGGCCGGGGTGGCGGAGACGAACACCACCTGGTGCATGCGCCGCTCGAACTCCTCGAGCTTGAGCGGCCGGTTGTCCAGCGCCGACGGCAGCCGGAAGCCGTATTCGACCAACGTAGTCTTGCGCGAGCGGTCGCCGTTGTACATGGCAGAGAACTGCCCCATCATCTGATGGCTTTCGTCGATGAACATCATCGCGTCCTTCGGCAGGTAGTCGGTCAGCGTGCTCGGCGGATCGCCCGGCGCCGCGCCCGACAGATGCCGCGTGTAGTTCTCGATGCCCTTGCAGTGCCCGACCTCACTGAGCATCTCCAGGTCGAACCGGGTGCGCTGCTCCAGCCGCTGCGCCTCGACCAGCTTGCCCATGCCGACCAGTTCCTTCAGCCGCCCGGCCAGCTCGGTCTTGATGGTTTCCACCGCCCGCACCACCTGGTCACGCGGCGTGACGTAGTGGCTGGACGGGTACACCGTGAAGCGCGGGATCTTCTGGCGGATGCGCCCCGTCAAAGGATCGAACAGCTGCAGGCCCTCGATCTCGTCGTCGAACAGCTCGATGCGGATCGCCAGCTCGGAATGCTCGGCCGGAAACACGTCGATGGTATCGCCGCGCACGCGGAATTTGCCGCGTGAAAAATCCACGTCGTTGCGCTCGTACTGCATGCGCACCAGTTGCGCAATCACGTCGCGCTGGCCCATGGGGTCACCGGCGCGCAAGGTCATCACCATCTGGTGGTAAGCCTCGGGCTGGCCGATGCCGTAGATGGCGGAGACGGTCGCCACGATCACCACATCGCGCCGCTCCAGAATGCTCTTGGTGCAGGACAGGCGCATCTGCTCGATGTGCTCGTTGATGGCCGAGTCCTTCTCGATGAACAGGTCGCGCTGCGGCACATAGGCTTCGGGCTGGTAGTAGTCGTAGTAGCTCACGAAGTACTCGACCGCGTTCCTCGGGAAGAACTCGCGGAACTCGCTGTACAACTGCGCGGCCAGCGTCTTGTTGGGTGCAAACACGATGGCCGGGCGGCCCAGCCGTGCGATTACGTTGGCCATCGTGAAGGTCTTGCCGGAGCCGGTCACACCGAGCAAGGTCTGGAACACCTCGCCATCGTTCACGCCCTCGACCAGCTGCTCGATTGCCGTGGGCTGGTCGCCGGCGGTCGGATACGGCAAAAACAGCTCGAACGGTGAGCCGGGAAAGTTGACAAATTCGCCATTGCCGGCGCCGGCAACCGGCTCACTGTGTGGCTTGCCTTCAAGGAGGGAAATAGGTTCTGGCATGAGGAGGGAATGGGGATCACGGCGACGAGTGGCGAGCCGGCGTACAAAAACAATGGTGCCGACAAGTTTATATAAGATCACATCGGGCCGGGGACGGATTGGCGATCGCCAGGCTGGCACCATCGGCACCCCGGTTTTATACTTTGAACGCTCACCACGTGCCGCGCCGTGGCGACGCATGCACCACGATGAACGGGCGGCGTCTTCCCAACCCAGCGAGAGGCGGCGTATGACAAAAATCGAAGAACGACTGGCCGCCCTCGGGCTGGTGCTGCCGCCACCGGTCAAGCCGCCCGTCGGCGTCAAGCTGCCGTTCCAGTTTGTCAGACTCGTGGGCAATCGGGCGCTGGTCTCCGGTCACGGACCGCAAAATCCGGACGGATCCCTCGCCGCGCCGTTTGGCAAGCTCGGGCGGGAGGTTTCGCTGGAGCAGGGGTATGCCGCCGCACGCCTGACCGCGCTCTCCATACTGGGCAGCCTGCAGCGCGTGCTGGGCGACTTCGACCGCGTGCGCGCCTGGGGCCGCGTCTTTGGCATGGTGAATTCGGCGCCCGGCTTCAACCGGCAGCCCGGCGTCATCAACGGCTTCTCCGATCTCATCCTCGAACTGTTTGGCCCTGACATCGGCGCCCATGCGCGCAGCGCGGTCGGGCTGGCGGAGCTGCCGTTCGACCTTCCGGTGGAGATCGAGGGCGAAGTCGAGATCGCCGTCTAGTGTGGCCTTGCAGGCAGGCGGTTAAAATTTAGGCTGACTGCCCACCTGCCACGACACCGGCAGACGTGCCAAGGCACAAAATCTCCAACTCCCCGCACAGGACCCTCCATGTCATTGTTTACTGCCGTCGAACTGGCTCCCCGCGACCCGATCCTGGGTCTGAACGAACAATTCAGCGCCGACCCGAATCCGGCCAAGGCCAACCTGGGTGTGGGCGTGTATTTCGACGAGAACGGCAAGCTGCCGCTCCTGCAGTGCGTGCAGGCGGCCGAGAAGGCGCTGATGGCCACGCCCAAGCCGCGCGGCTACCTGCCGATCGACGGCATCCCCGCCTACGACAGCGCCGTCAAGGGGCTGGTGTTTGGCGCCGATTCCGAACCCGTCAGGAGCGAGCGCATCGCCACCGTGCAGGGCCTGGGCGGAACGGGCGCACTCAAGATCGGCGCCGACTTCTTGAAGCGCCTCGCGCCGCACGCCAAGGTGCTGATCAGCGATCCGAGCTGGGAAAACCACCGCGCGCTGTTCACACAGGCGGGCTTCTCCGTCGGCACCTATCGCTACTACAACGCCGCCACGCGCGCCCTCGATTTCGAGGGCATGCTGGCCGATCTGAATGCGGCCGCGGCCGGCACCATCGTCGTGCTGCACGCCTGTTGCCACAACCCGACCGGCTACGACATCACGCCGGCGCAGTGGGACCAGGTGATCACCGCCGTCAAGGCACGTGGCCTGACGCCGTTCCTGGACATGGCCTACCAGGGCTTTGCGAACGGCATCGCCGAGGACGGCGCAGTGATCGGCAAATTCGTCGCCGCGGGACTGACCTTCTTCGTCTCGACCTCGTTCTCCAAGAGCTTCAGCCTGTATGGCGAGCGCGTCGGCGCGCTGTCGGTTCTGTGCACCAGCAAGGACGAGGCCGAGCGCGTGCTGAGCCAGCTCAAGATCGTGATCCGCACCAACTACTCCAACCCGCCCACGCATGGCGGCGCGGTAGTCGCGATGGTGCTGAACGACGCCCAGTTGCGCGCCCAGTGGGAGCAGGAACTGGCCGGCATGCGCACCCGCATCAAGGCCATGCGCACGAAGCTGGTCGATGGGCTGAAGGCCGCAGGGGTGAAGAAGGACATGGGCTTCATCACCACGCAGGTCGGCATGTTCAGTTACTCGGGCCTGTCCAGGGACCAGATGGTGCGCCTGCGCAAGGAGTTTGGTGTGTACGGCACGGATACCGGGCGCATGTGCGTGGCGGCCCTCAACGACAAGAACATCGACTACGTCTGCGCCTCAATTGCCAAGGTCATTTAAGGCTTTTACCCATACGGGGTATCGGTAGATTGCTACTCTTTTTGTAGAATATCGAATTCGGCGCCGCGCTGGGCGCGCCCGTAGCGGCCGCGTCAGCCCCAAATCACCGAGCGCATCGAGATCGAGGCCAGCTGGAAGCTGGTGTTGAAGAAGCGCGGCGGCTCGCCCGCGTCCACCGCGCCAGCCGCATAGAGCAGTGGCAGGTAGTGCTCGTAGGTGGGATGGGCCTGTTGCGCGACGGACCCCAGCTTGCGGAAATCCTGCAATGCGTCCAGGCGCCCCTGTGCGATATGTTCACCCGTCACGGCGTCGAATTCGAGCGCCCAGTCGTAAACATCGTTGCCGGCGCCGGACCAGCGCGCCGCACGCAGGTTGTGCACGATATTGCCACTGCCCACGATCAATACGCCGCGCTCGCGCAAGGCCTTGAGCTGGCGCGCCAGCGCATAGTGCTCTTCAGGCGCGCGGCCGTAGTCCATGCTGAGCTGCAGGACCGGGATGTCCGCATCAGGAAACATCGGCTTGAGCACCGACCAGGCGCCGTGGTCCAGCCCCCACTCCCCATCGTCCAGCCCCAACGGTGCCGATTGCCGCTGCCGCACCAGCAGGCTGATCGCCCGCGCGGCGTCCGGGTCTCCGGAAGCGGGGTATTGCTGATCAAAAAGCTCCTGCGGAAAGCCGCCAAAGTCGTGGATGGTCCTGGGCTGCGCCATGCCAGTCAGCCACCAACCTGTGCTCAACCAGTGCGCGGAAATGCACAAAATCAGCCGTGGCCGCGGCATGGTGCCGCCAAACTGCGCACCGAGCGCCTGCCAGCTGCGCCGGTATTCGTTGTCTTCGATCGCGTTCATCGGGCTGCCGTGGCCAACAAACAGCACCGGCATGCGGTCTGATTTTTGTAGCGATGCGACTTGATCGAGCTCCGCTGCCGAAGGTGCAATGCTGCTCATGAGGTCTCCATCAAGGCTTCGTCGAGCACTTCAACCCAATGTCTTACCGGTGTCGTGGTGCCGGCCTGCAAGTGCTGGATGCAGCCGACATTGGCCGAAACTATACATTGCGGCGTCAGCGCGGCGAGTTGGGCGAGCTTGCGGTCGCGCAGCTGGTATGCCAGTTCCGGTTGCAGCACCGAGTAGGTACCCGCCGAGCCGCAGCACAGGTGGCTCTCAGCGGCAAGCTTGACATCGAAGCCCAGCGCTTGCAGGTGCGTTTCCACGTCGCCGCGCAATTGCTGACCGTGCTGCAGCGTGCACGGCGGATGGAACGCGAGCTGGCGCGCATCACCGTGCACCCGCACCTTGCCCCGCAACTGCGCCGCCAGTTCGGGCAGCAGTTCGCTCAGATCGCGTGTCAGGGCGCTGATGCGCGCAGCCTTGTCCGCGTAGGCCGCATCATGCGCGAGCGCGTGGCCGTATTCCTTCACGGTGACGCCGCAGCCGGATGCATTCATCACGATCGCTTCGACCGCGCCGGCCTGCACCAGGGGCCACCAGGCGTCTATGTTGCGGCGCATATCGGTAAGCCCCCCTTCGCGGTCATTCAGGTGCGTGCGCAGCGCGCCGCAGCAGCCTGCGCCAGCAGCCACCACGGTCTGGATGCCGACGGCATCGAGCACGCGCGCGGTGGCGCTGTTGATGTTCGGCATCATGGCCGGCTGCACGCAACCGGCCAGCAGCAGCACCTTGCGCGCATGCTCGCGCGTGGGCCATGCCTGGCCGCGCGCATCGACCGGCGCCGGCACCTTGTTCTTCAGCACCGCAGGCAGCAACGGTCGCACGCTCTGGCCGAGCTTCATCGCCGGCGCGAACAAGGGCGATGTCAGCCCTTCCTTGAGCAGCGCGCGCGTGACCTTCTCCAGCGCGGGACGCTGCACGCGCTGCTCGACAATATGGCGGCCAATGTCCACCAAACGGCCGTATTCCACCCCCGAGGGGCAGGTGGTTTCGCAGTTGCGGCAGGTCAGGCAGCGATCCAGGTGCAGTTGTGTCTTGCGGGTTGGGGCGGCGCCCTCCAGCACCTGCTTCATCAGATAAATGCGCCCGCGCGGGCTGTCGAGTTCGTCGCCCAGCAACTGGTAGGTCGGACAGGTGGCGAGGCAGAAGCCGCAGTGCACGCATTTGCGCAAAATGGCCTCGGCCTCCAGGCCGTCCGGCGTGTTCTGGAATTCAGGGGCAAGTCGGGTTTGCATGAGGCACGCCGTCACAGGTCGGGGTAAAGACGCCCGGGGTTGAAGACACCGGCCGGATCGAACGCCTGCTTCAGCGCGCGCTGAATGCGCGCCAAAGGCTCGGTCAGCGGCGCGAAGGTGCCCGCGGATTTGTCGGCGGCGCGAAACAGCGTGGCGTGCCCGCCTGCGCGGGCAGCCGTCTCGCGCACTTGCTGCGCGGGTAGGGTGGTGCGGCACCAGCGCAGTGCCCCGCCCCACTCGACGAAACCGTCACCCGCAAGCCCCAGCGGCGGCGCGGTGTCGGACACCGACAGGCGCCACAGGCACTCTCCGCGCGCCAGCGCCTGCTCGCCCACTGCAAAGAACGCATGCTGCTGATCCCGCACCGACGCCCACCAGACGTCGGCCTCGGTCGGCGCCAGTTCGGCTCCGCCAAGCCGCTGCACGGCGGCGCCGACCGCCGCGCGTGCGCCGGCCAGCCGCAGGCTCAGACGGCCCTTGTGCCAGGCACTGGCGTTCAACGGCAGCGGCTGGCCGGCCCAGCCATTGAGTTGTTGCAGCGCCCGCTCCTCCTCCATTTCAAACACCAGCGTCGCACTGGCCGGCGCCAGCGGCAGCACCTTCAGCGACACCTCGCAGATGACGCCGAGCACGCCGAGCGATCCAGCCATCAGCCGCGACACGTCGTAGCCCGCCACGTTCTTCATGACCTGGCCGCCGAAGGTGAGCATCTCGCCGCGCCCGTTCAGCACGGTGGCACCCAGTACGTAGTCGCGCACGGCGCCCACGTTGGCACGCGCCGGACCGGACAGGCCCGCCGCGACCATGCCACCCACAGTACTGCCCGGCACGAATCGGGGCGGCTCGAACGGCAGGCACTGGCCCTGGTCGGCCAGCTCCGCCTCGAGTGCAGCCAGCGGGGTGCC
>Ga0134125_10008214_pt1 | contig 11768 bp, 6 predicted proteins | sample KB31751_FD_96464 | JGI IMG/M metagenome (GOLD analysis project Ga0134125, IMG submission 96464) | Terrestrial soil microbial communities with excess Nitrogen fertilizer from Kellogg Biological Station, Michigan, USA - KB3-175-1 | ecosystem: Environmental > Terrestrial > Soil > Unclassified ... | reverse complement strand
TCCGCGATGGCAACCTGTGCCAGCTCGCGGCATTATCTCGGGCGAGTTTGTAGCGAAGCGCGAAACCGAGGTCGGTACTGGCCGGGCAGCCGCAAGTATTCCGGCTATGGACGCACGGGCTTTCGATGCGCTTCCTTCTCCGGCGGCTTGTGCGCCCTTTGCCCCTTACGGTCAGGCGTCCGCGGTCGCGTCCACGCAGCCGGGTGACGAGAGCCCTTCCGGTGGGGAGACGACGCACATCTCCGTGGTTGATCGAGACGGAAACGCTGTCGCGGTAACGGTCACCAATAGCAACACGTTTGGAAGCGGCGTCGCGGTCGACGGCTTCTTCCTCAATAATTCGGGCGCTTCAATTACTCAGGCCGAGCTGGATCGCCCCAACGGCCCTGCGTGGGTCACGCGTGTTACCACGATCGCCCCGACACTGGTGATGCGCGACAATTCTGTAGAAATGGTCATCGGATCGCCAGGCGGCGGCCGAATTCCCCTGGCCATTTCGCAGACGATCTGGAACGTCCTCGACTACGGGCTCGACCCACTAGAGGCAGTACGGATGCCGCGGATTACGCCGAACGCGCGCAACACGACCGTTGAGTTGGAGAGCGGGTTTGATCCACCCATACTTGCTGCGGCACGCGGTATGGGTTACGTGCCGGTCCCACCAGGATTCGAATATGCGCGTATCTACATGATCGTACGTCGTGACGGTGCCTGGATCGGTGTAGCCGATCCTCGCCACGACGGCCAGGTCCGGGGCTACTAGCAGCCGCGGCGTTCGTTGCTCCTTTCACTGACTTGCTACTTCCTCTACCTAGAGAATCGCATGAGCATTTCCATTCGATCGTACGTCGTGATACTGGCCGGGTTCCTTGGTCTGCCACTGGTGCTTGCGGCACAGAAACCTACCGGAACCATTACCGCTACGGTTACTGAAGCCGGCACGTCGCATCCCATTGCCGGAGCCGAAGTATTCATTCCGGCTACACGCCAGGGCGGGCAGACGAATGAGGCCGGAGCGTTCACGATCCGCGGAGTGGTCCCGGGTACGGCTACAGTGCGCGTTCAGATGATCGGGTACGAACCAGTTGAGAAGGCTGTAACTGTCACAGCGGGAGGAGCAGCCAGCATCGCCATAGCGCTCAAGCGCACGGCGACTTCACTCTCCGAAGTTGTCGTTACAGCGACTGGTCAAACACGGAAGAAAGAGATCGGGAACAGCATTGCAACGATCGATACCGGCCAGGTGCTTCGACAGGCTGCCACCAACCCGCAGAACATTCTTGCGGGCAGCACACCCGGCGTTACGGTGCTCGCCAACTCCGGCCAGCCGGGTGCTGGTGGTACAATCAAGTTGCGCGGCGTGAACAGTATCAGTGAAGGAAACGGTCCGCTTATCTATGTAGATGGCGTGCGCATCTATAGCGGCAACACACCCAACAGCGGCCAGGGGCGTCAATTCGTCAATCCGCTCAACGATATCTCTGCTGATGACATAGATCACATCGACATCGTCGAAGGTCCATCAGCGACGACGCTGTACGGTACGGAAGCGTCTGGCGGTGTCATCCAGATCTTCACGAAGCACGGTTCCGAAGGTCAGCACTGGAGCGCCAGTGTTACGCAAGGCATCAACAACATGGGACACGTGGGGCCTGCTTCAGATCCCACGGGACAGGGCTTCAACGAGTGCAGCGGTCCTAATCTGGTGAACGGTGCAGGCGTTCACTACATCGATACGACCTGCCCATCGAGTGGGACCTGGTTGAGCAACGGCCAGGTCCAGCGCTACGACCTCAGCGTGAAGGGCGGCGCCGGCGGAGTGAATTACTTCGTGTCGGGCGCCGACAACTCCGAGCAAGGGGTGTTGCCAATCGGCGGTAACCGCGACCAGGATCTGCGGGCGAACTTCGGCTTCCTCGCGAACCCGAAGTTTCACATGGATGTGAATTCCTCGATCACGCACCGAGTGGTGACCTTCGTTCCTGATGGAAACAACGCCGCCGGCGCCATGCTCAACCTGGCGCGTGGGCCCGGCTCGGGTTTCCGCGGTACGGGATGCAGCACCGATCCCACGGTGGTCTGCCTTGTAAACGACAGTCTATTCACAATTCATTCGACCACGACGACCGATCACTTCACAACCGGCAGCACGATGACGTATCAGCCGACTGAAGCGTTTTCGAATCGGCTCGCTGTTGGATACGACAACAATAGCGCTGACATCAAGGATATCCGCCCGCTTGGGTTCATTCTCACCCCGCTTGGCTCATATGGCGAAACGCTGTGGAACCAGCAACTGATCTCCGCGGACTTTGCGAGCAACTATCGCCTGCCAGTCGGTGATCGCTTCGTTTTCACGACGTCGGTCGGCGCTCAATCATTCGACAGCCGGCTCCACTCGACGAGCCTTTCGGCGAGCGATTTTGCCGCTCCGGGAACGCCTACCCTCATCACGGGATCGCAGCGTACAATCAACGCGGTTTCGGAACAACGGGTAATCAACGCAGGCATGTTCGGACAGGAGGTTGTGGCGTGGCGGGACCGGGCGTTCCTCAATCTCGGTCTACGTGTAGACGGCAACAGCGCGTTCGGGAGTGGGTTTGGATTGCAAGCCTACCCGAAGGTAAGTCTCTCTTACGTACTCTCGGACGAATCTTTCTGGCCAACCGGACTGATCGAGTCGATGAAACTACGCGCCGCCGTTGGCGAGTCGGGCAAGGCGCCGGGTGCGTTTGACGCGGTGCGCACATGGAGCCCCGTCGCAGCGAACAATGGTCAGCCGGCATTTACCACGAATGCCGTAGGCAATCCGGACCTTGGACCCGAGCGGACTCGCGAGACCGAGGCAGGTTTTGACGCGAGCGCGCTGAACGGACGTATCGGTATCGCCTATACGTATTACATGGCGCACACCTTTGGCGCTCTCATTCCAGTGCAGCAAACTCCATCCCTCGGCTTTGCCAGCGCACAACTCGAGAATGTCGGGCAGTTATTCAACCACGGCAACACACTACAACTCACTGTCTATCCCGTTCGTCGCGACAACGTTGCGTTGATGACCCGGTTGAATGTTTCGACGTTCGCGAGCGAGGCAGGTGAGATCGGGGGTCAGCCGATCACTGTCGATGCGGTCGATCGAACTTATGTCGTGCAGGGCCTGCCAGTGCCGGCGTATTACGGTATCAAGATCAGGAACCCCAACGCGTTTGCTGCTCCGGACACCGCCGGGAATCAGTTGCTCGGGTCCGTCTTTCCAACAAGAATCATCAGCCCGAACGTCACACTGACGCTATGGCGTCGTCTGACACTCGACGCTCTCGGTGAGTGGCAGATTGGCGGTCACAACTTGAACGCAGTTGGGTACGTAGACTCCAATCTTCAGGATTGGCAGCCATGCTATGCGACGCAGGCCAAGCTGAAGGCAGCAGCAGCGGGCGATGCAAGTGCTCTCAACGATGTAACCGCACTACAGCGGGCAAAGTGCACGCTCAGTTCGACGGAGCGTGATCTCAGCTACTGGGTCGAGAGCAATTCCTTTTTCAAACTACGCAGTATCTCGGCTACCTATGAGCTACCACCTCGGTTCCTGTTTGGCTGGAATAGCACCTCGATAACATTCGCGGGCCGGAATCTGTTCACCAGCACGAAGTACGATGGGACTGATCCGGAGGTCGCAGACCAGACCGACAATACCTTCGCGAGGCGTGACTACTATGTGTTCCCCACATATCGCACCTTCGTCATGACCCTCAGGGTGGGATTCTAATCATGATGCAAATAACCCAACGACCCATGAGCGCTCTATCAACGCGTGCAGTGTTTCTCGCGATTGTTGTGTTTTGTGGCGGCTGTGATTTGACCGTCACCAATCCGGGTCCGATCCAGGACTCGCAGCTGAACACTGCGTCGGCGCTGGCCCCACTCGTCAATGGTATGTCAGGTGACCTGTCCTTTGCGCTAGGCGACTATCTCGATCGTGAAGCGATAGCTACCGACGAGCTCACCAACGCTGGCAACTTCACGCCTGAAAACTTCTATTCTGCGGGTGTGATCCGCCCAGAGGACGATATCACCGACTGGGCAAATATGCAGTCAGCGCGATGGAGCGCCGAAAATGGGCTGACCCGCATGCAGAAGGTACGCGGGGCTGCGTTCGAAACCGATACCATCACACCATGGGCTTACCTCTGGGCGGGCTACGCCAATCGGCTACTCGGTGAAAATGCCTGTACTGCCGTAATCGATGGCGGCCCGCCTGAAAGCGATAGTGTGTACTTCGCGCGTGCCGATAGCCTGTTTACACGCGCATTCACGCTGGCGCAGGCACTGAAGAAACCGACGGTGCAGAGTGCCGCGTTGGGCGGCCGCGCATCGGTCCGCGCGGCGCAAGGAAACTGGACCGGCGCAGTTACAGACGCCGCACAAGTACCTACAAGCTTCGTCTTCAACGCGATTTTCTCAACGAATACAACACGAGAGAACAACGCCTTGGTTGCGCGCACTGTTAGCGCCCGGATAGTTTCGGTTTACGGAACGGTGTATGCAAAAACAAGATCGGATCCTCGCACGCCGTGGGATACGGTGAAGACTGCTGCGGGAGGAGTGCAGGTCGGACAGAACGGGAGCACACCTTATTTCGTTCAGAAGAAATATCCGACGCTCGGCTCGCTTGTACCGCTCACAAAGGGCACCGAAATGCTGCTCATTCGTGCAGAGGCGGCCCTTCGCAACGGCGATGTTGCGGGTACCATGGCGTTGATCAATCAGGAGCGGGCGAGCTATGGAATGGCACCGCTCGCAGCGACGACTGGCGCAGCGGCCGAAACGATATTGCAATCCGAACGCGGTGCGGTACTCTGGCTCGAGGGTCGTCGGTTATGGGACCTTCGGCGTTGGCAAGCAGATGGGACCAACACATTTCTAAACGGGCGAGCCAGTTGCCTTCCACCAAGCAGCACGGAGCAAGCTGCCAATCCCAATTTTCATACGCAATGATGCTCCAGTTGAACAGCGGGGTTGCTCGATCTGCTCAACCCCGCTGTTCATAACGTCTGATACGTCCGGGATGAATTGCGGTTGCATGTCGATCATGAGGAGAGGTGACATGCGCCGAGACGAACTTCCACAACACCACCTGATGAAACCCGCAATTAGAGCGACAGGAACCCTTGCACTCATACTGACGGCGGTATTTTGCGTCAACCCGTACCTTGGGGCGCAAGTACCGGCGCTCGTTCCGGGGACCGTCGATACGGTCAACGCGCCGCTTCACGCGCCGCTTCACGCGCCGTTCCACTTTCGTTCTCTTGGGCCGGCCGGGCCGGGCGGACGCATCGACGATATTGCAGTCTCGGAAACCAATCCAAGCATCATCTATCTCGCTTACGCCACGGGCGGATTATTCAGATCGGTCAACAACGGCACGACGTTCGAGCCGGTATTTGAGGCATACGGATCAGCATCATTTGGCGACGTCGCCATCAGTCCGACAAATCCCAACGTCGTCTATGCTGGAACGGGCGAAGCCAATAACCGAAATTCCTCCTCGTTTGGCGACGGCATTTACAAGACGACGGACGGCGGCAAGACGTGGGCCAACATCGGTCTCAGAGGGACGCAGACAATATCGCGCGTCGTCATCGATCCACAGAACCCGGACATCGTATACGTTGCCGCGAATGGACACCTCTTCGGACCGAATCCAGATCGCGGTATTTACAAAACCATGAACGGCGGCCGCACGTGGGACAGGGTCGAATTCATCGATGACAATACAGGATTCACAGACATCGTCATGGACCCGTCGAATAGCAATACGCTCTACGCCGCAAGTTATCAGAGGCGTCGCAGCGGATGTTGCTACAACGGAGGTGGGCCCGGAAGCGGCCTTTGGAAGACGACCGACGGTGGAAAGAGCTGGGATAGACTGAGCGGTCACGGCCTTCCACAGGGAACCTACGGCAGGATTGCCATCGACGTAGCTCGCTCCAACCCACGCGTGGTGTACGCGCAGATCGAAGTAGGTGAGGTGGGAACGAAAAACACCATCGCAACTGTCGGCGAGGAAGCGCCGGCTGCCGGTGGGCGCCGGGCATTCGACTGGTGCAATAACGGTATGTCCGCCGGGGCGAGCGGGCGTGGCGCGGCGCCAGGAGCCGATCAACAAGCGGCGCCAGCGCTGGATCCAAAACGTAGCGGGTTGTACCGCTCTGATGACGACGGTGTTACCTGGACGCTCACGAGTAACTGCGATGAGCGGCCATTGTATTTCAGCCAGGTCAGTATAGACCCTGAGAACGCAAATACAGTCTACGTTGCCGGGTCGCCCGCCGCGAGATCGCTGGATGGCGGCAAAACGTTCACGACACTCAGTCGAGCCGGCGGGAACGGTGAGCCGGGGCATGTCGATATTCATGCGATTTGGGTCGATCCCAAGAACTCGAACCATCTCATGCTTGCAACCGATGGGGGCCTCAATATTACCTGGGACCAGGGAAAGAATTGGAATCAGATAACCACGATGTCCACCGGACTTTCCTATTGGGTCTCCGCCGATATGCGGCACCCATACCATGTCTATACCGGAATGCAGGACAACGGCGGCTGGGGAGGGCCGAGCGCAACGCGTTCAGTCGAAGGAGTCATTCCCAACTCGGCATGGTTCGGAATCAGTCCGGGCGATGGGTTTCATACCGCCGTCGATCCAACCGATTTCAACATCGTGTACACGGAATCCCAGAACGGCACGGCGAATCGATATGATTTACGCACTGGCGCGCAAAAGAGTATCAAGCCGGTCGCGGGTGGTACTGCTGGTCGCGACTCCACAACCCCAGGCAGTTGTGTTGACGGACGGATCGTTGGCGCAAGAGGGCTTCCGCGTGCACGCGGCCCGGTAGGTGGCTCTGGGAACGTTCTCAACGCGCAGCCGGGAGAGCAGTACCGTTTCAACTGGAACACAGCCTATGCACTGTCTCCCAACGATCCTGATATCGTTTGGTTCGGTGGCAATCGGCTGTTCAAGTCATACGATCGCGGCGACACGTATGTGGAGAGCGCTGATCTCACGAAACAGATCGACCGATGCAAGGTCAATCTCATGGGAATGCGTGGAGATAGATCCCAACTCGCGAAGAACGACGGTGTTACTTCCTACAGCACGATCATTTCGATCTCCGAGTCGCCGGTGCTGGCTGGCGTGGTGTGGGCGGGAACCGACGACGGCAACCTACAGGTCAGTCGCGATGGAGGCATGACGTTCGCGGAAGTCGGGAAGCATCTTCCCGGGATGCCGCAAGGAGCGCTCACTGGAGACAATCCATACTGGATTTCGCGTATCGACGCGTCACACTTTGATGCCGCGACGGCGTACGTTGCGGTCGACGGGCATCGCAGCGATGATCTCCATCCGTACGTGTTCGTGACGCACGATTATGGGAAAACCTTCACCAGCATCACGAACGATCTGCCGAGCTATGGTGACGTCCAGGTGATCCGGGAAGATCCGAAGAACAAGGAACTTCTATACGTCGGTACGGAGTTTGGTCTTTTCATATCGCTCGACACCGGAACGCACTGGACAAGAATGAAAAATGGCTTTCCGACGGTTCGGACCGATGATATCCTGATCCACCCGCGTGACGGAGACCTTATAGTTGCGACTCACGGCCGCGGTATCTGGATTGGTGACGATATCACGCCATTGCAGCAGTTGACACCTGTGGTGACTGCACAGGAAGCGTACCTGTTCGATGTGCGACCTGCTGTCGCATACCTGAGCGATTTGCAAACGGACCGCTGCCGTCCAACGCTGCCTTGTCTGGCACAGAGCGTCTTCGTCGCCGAGAACGCTCCGCGAGGAACCGCGATCAATTACTACCTCAAGTCCAACGTGCCAAGTGGTGTAAAGATTTCGATATCCGACATCACAGGCCGGGTTCTCTGCACGGCTGACGGGCCCGGGTCTGCCGGGATCAATCGTGTGCAATGGACGCTCTCCGGCCCACCTCGTACCGGGACAGCGAGTGCACGCGGAGCGAATGGCGCGAGTCGAGATGCGAATTGCAGCGGAAACAACAATTCCGACGAGGTAGCGCCCGGCGCCTACACTGTCAAACTGAGCGTCGTCGGCCACGATTACGCAAAGGTCGTTCAGGTACTCGAGGATCGTTGGCTTGAAGAGCGCTGAACTTACCTCGGACGAGCCCTGGCGCTGGAAGGAGGTCCGCTGGCGCGGTTACGTCGATCGTGTACGAGCAGGCCGCTGTTTAACGCCGCAAGTCTGGCCGAATGGAGCTCGGGCTGCGGTCGCGTTCTCCTTCGATTCGGATCATGAAACGAGTGCGCTCCGCGATTGCGAAACGTCACCCGGACGACTTGCGCAGGGGGAATTTGGCGCAAGAGTAGGAGTACCGCGAATACTGCGCCTCCTCGCCGATCACGGAGTCCCGGCAACATTCTTTATTCCAGCGGTTGCGGCGCAGCTGCATCCCGGTGAAGTTCGTCAGTATGTCGACAAAGGTCATGAGGTCGGCGTGCACGGGTGGATTCACGAACGTAACGTGCTTCTGGAAGGCACAGATGAGCGCGAGCTGACAAATCGCAGCCTCACCACGCTCGAACGTGAATGTGGCGTCAGGCCGGTCGGCATCCGTACGCCATCGTGGGATTTCAGCCGCAACACCCTGGATATTATCCGTGAATGCGGATTTACATACGATTCATCGCTGATGGCTGACGACGAGCCGTATGAGATCTTGGCAGACGGCGTCCCGACTGGAATCATCGAGATCCCCGTCGAATGGATTCGTGACGATGCTCCCTATCTCGCAATGAATCGAAACAGCGGATTGCGTCCGTACATGCCGCCAAGGCAGTTATTCGAAATCTGGCGTGACGAATTTGACGCTGCATATACCCATGGGGGATTATTTCAGCTGACATGCCACCCGCATCTGATCGGTCACCGTTCGCGGATTACCATACTGCAGCAGCTCATGGCGTACATTCAGGAGCATAGCGACATCTGGTTTGCGACTCATCAGGGAGTCGCTGAGTATGTAGCGGCTTCGGCGGCCGTCGCCACCAAATCGATGGGCACAGATGTGGCGCGCGCGTGACGCGACGAACAATCCCGGCGACCGGTCAGCAACATCGGCCGTCGTCCAGGCAGGCTATTCTCGCTGGTAGCATAGGAAACGCTGTCGAGTTCGTCGACTGGAACATCTACGCAACATTCTCGCCGTTCTTTGCCGATCAGTTTTTCCCCTCCCATGACCGAACAGCTGCGCTGCTTTCGACACTGGCGGTGTTTGCCGCCGGCTTCATCATGCGTCCGGTCGGCGCCGCACTGCTCGGATCATTCGCTGACCGGCACGGTCGGATGACAGGCCTCATGGTGAGTGTAACGCTCATGGCTGGGGCGTCATTGGTGATCGCCATGTGCCCGACGTACCGTTCAATCGGCGTGGCGGCTCCAGTTACGCTACTAGTCGCGCGCCTCGTTCAAGGTTTTTCAAATGGCGGTGAGTTTGGTGCGTCGTCGGCCTTTCTGGTCGAGATGGCTCCTACGGGACGGCGCGCTTTCTTCGGGTCCTGGCAACAAGTCACGGTCAGCGCATCGCACATTGTGGTGGCAGCTCTGGGCACGGCACTGGCTTTCCTGCTTCCAAGCGCATCGATGCATGCATGGGGATGGCGTGTCGCCTTCTCATTCGGTGCAGTGCTCGGTCTGGTAGGCTTTTGGCTGAGATCTTCCGTCGGTGAGAGCGACGTCTTCACCGCTGAAGTCAGAAACCGGCGGGACAGGGGTATCGAACCGCTGCGTGCAATGTTGACGCATCATTCGGGCGCCGCGCTACGTGTCATCGGCATCACGATCGCCGGGACGCTGACGTACTACATCTGGGTCACATACATGTCCACTTACGCTCATGTAGCGACCGGAATGCCCCTGGCCACCGCCCTTCTGGCAAACACGATTGCGGTCTGTGTATTCACGTGCCTGATACCGTTTGGCGGCCTGCTATCTGATCGGTTCGGACGCAGGCCGACCATGATGATCTTTTCAGGTGGATTCGCTCTCATTGCGTGGCCCGCATTACATCTGATTCAGAACAATTTCTGGACCCTGCTTGCAATCGAACTTGTCGGCATTGTTCTCTTGGTCGGCTACTCCGCAAATTGCGCAGCCGTCATGGCAGAACAGTTCCCGACGGAGGTCAGGACAGTAGGAATTGCACTTCCATACGCATTGGCGGTGGCAATCTTCGGTGGCACTGCGCCATACATCACGACGTGGCTCGTTGCCCATCACCGGATCGGCTGGACGTCGCTCTATGTAATCGCTGCGTCGCTCGTGAGTTTCATCGTTTACGCTACCATGCCAGAGACAAATAGAAGAGAGATCGCATGAGTGCCGTCGACGCTCTGCCCATGCATGTTCTGGTGACTGGTGCTGCGAATGGAATCGGGGCGGCGGTCTGCCGGCGGTTTGCCAGCGAGGGCCACCGCATCACTGCTGTCGATCAAATGGTCGACGGTTTACAACGCTTGAGCGATGACATCGCAGAGAAAAGCGGTGCTGTAGCCGGAATTCTCAGTGGGGATCTCGCCGACGAGGCGTTCGCTGAGCAAGTGATGCCCGAGGCCTGGAACCGCTGGGGACCTGTGGACGTCGCTGTGATGGCAGCGGGGGTCTATCCGGCGATCGGCTTTCTCCAACTCACCGCGAAAGCGTGGGATCGTGTCCAGGCCATCAACGTGCGGTCAGTCATGCAACTGACAAGATCTCTGGCCAGTCTCGCGATCGCGAACGGACGCGTCGCATCCGTCATACACATCTCGTCCGGTGCCGCCCAGCGTGCGAGGCCCGGCGCTGCTCACTATTCGGCGTCGAAAGCCGCGCTCGAGATGCTCACCCGGTCTGCCGCCATCGAACTAGGTCCGTTCGGCATTCGAGTTAATGCGGTGAGTCCCGGCTTCGTCGAAGTCGACAGTCCGGTTAATCCGGTCACCGAAGCTTATGCCGCCGCAGTCTCGGTCAATCCGCTCGGGCGACGTGGACGACCGGAGGATATCTCGGCCGCCGTGCATTGGTTGGCCAGCAAGGAGGCGAGTTGGGTTACTGGCGCCGTGCTACGAGTAGATGGCGGAGCTAGCGCTGGTACGATTGCCTTGCCAATGCACTGGCCTGATCAGACGGAGCTTCAAATCCCGCCTGCTACGCAGTCTGGTCGCGATGGAGTGGACACACACGATGAGTGAGCAGGGCAAACGAAAGTACGTGATTCTTGGGGCCGGTGCCATCGGCGGCACACTTGCGTTTTATCTTGCCCGTGCCGGGCATGCAGTTCTCGCCATTGATGCCGACACTGATCATGTCGCCGCCATCAGGCGAAATGGCATTACCATTTCGCGTAACGGTGTTCGAGAGTCGGTCGCACTGCCGGCGACAACGCCGCTCGGGGCTGTTATCCAGGATGCGAGATGCGTACTCATTTGCGTGAAGGGGGTTGGTGCTACCGAAGCAGCCGCCGATTGGATTGCTCCGCGACTTTCTGCTGACGGATTCGCAGTCTCCATGCAGAACGGCCTGCAGGTGCAAAAGATTGCGGAACGCCTGGGTCCCGATCGCACGGTGGGAGCGTTCGTGGACTTCTTCGCGGATGTTACGGAGCCGGGTCTCATCCTCGATGGTGGCGCCGGTACGCTCAGAGTCGGTGAAATCGACGGTAGTCCGTCGCAGCGCGTGAATCAGATTGTCGCGG
>Ga0134125_10008212_pt1 | contig 11770 bp, 8 predicted proteins | sample KB31751_FD_96464 | JGI IMG/M metagenome (GOLD analysis project Ga0134125, IMG submission 96464) | Terrestrial soil microbial communities with excess Nitrogen fertilizer from Kellogg Biological Station, Michigan, USA - KB3-175-1 | ecosystem: Environmental > Terrestrial > Soil > Unclassified ... | reverse complement strand
GTCGATGTGACGCTCACGAGCGTCGGCACGGGACTGGAGCGGCGCACCGTCACCAACGACACCGGCCTCTACACGTTCCCGAACGTCCCCGTCGGCACCTACACGGTCAAAGCCGCGCTCTCCGGCTTCAACACGGTGACGAAGACCGGCGTGACGCTGAGCGCCGGCGTGAACATCCGCGTCGACGTGCAATTGAGCCTGGGCAACCTGAGCGAGACGGTGCAGGTCCGCGCCGAAGCCGCGGTCGTCGACACGTCGGTGATCGGCCGCACGGTGAAAGCCGAACAGATCGAGCAGACGCCGCTCAGCGGACGCCGCGCCGCGCAGGTCGCGCAGCTCGCCCCGGGCGTCGTCGGCGGCACGATGAGCGGGTCGGTGCCGGTCGGCGTGTCGACGTTCGCGACAGGCGTCACCTCGATTAACGGCGGCCGGTCCGACGAGTTCATCACGACGGTCGACGGCGCGCCGTCCATTCGTGTACGCGCGGCCGGCGGCTTCATGATGGGCGCGCAGAACTTCGACACCGTCGAAGAAGTGCAGGTGCTCACGACCAACTACCAGGCGGAGTTCGGTCGATCGTCGGCCGGACAGCTGCGCCTGGTCACGAAGAGCGGCACACAGAGCTTCCGCGGCAACGTGTTCTGGAGCGCGCAGAACGACGCGTTCGACGCCAACACGTGGTCGCACGAGCAGGCCGGCCTGCCCAAATCGCCGCACACCTACAACGCGTGGGGCTTCACGCTGGGCGGCCCGCTCTACATTCCCGGCGCGTTCAACTCCTCGAAGCAGAAGCTCTTCTTCTTCTGGGGCGAGGAGTGGCAGCGCGATCGCTTCGTCGAAGAACAGGTCGGCATCGTTCCGACCGCCGCGATGCGAAACGGCGACTTCAGCGCGCTGCTGCCGTCGCGCGTTGTCCGCGATCCGCTGACCGGCGTTCCGTTCGCGGGCAACATCATCCCGGCGAGCCGCTTCAGCGCGCAGGGCCGGGCGCTGCTCAACGCGTTCCCGCTGCCGACGCCGGGCTTCGCGCAGGGCGCGAACAACTGGATCGGCAACCCGCCGACGTTCAACAACCAGCGCAAGGACAGCATCAAGATCGACTACGTGCCGAGCTCGAAGCACCGCCTCGCCGTGCGGCACACGTGGGCGCCCAACGTCTGGAACGACCCCGAGCCGTTCGGCGTGTATTCGACGATCTGGGATTATCCGGGCCGCACGCTCGCGGCGTCGCTGACCAGCACGCTGACGAACACGCTGATGAACGAAGCGTCGTTCTCGTGGGGGACGACGTCGCCGTCGAAATATTTCGGCCAGCGCAACTGCGACTACTGCCCGGGCGGGACGACCGCGTTTCTGTATCCGACGCAGTCGGACGTCGGACTCAACTATCAGTATCTCTTCCCGGGGACGAAGCTCGATCCCGACAAGATCCCCAACATCTCGCTCCAGGGCTTCACGGCGATCAACAACGCCGCGTACCCGGGGTCGTGGAACGACTTCGTGTTCCTGTGGGCGGACAACGTCACGAAGGTCGTCGGCAACCACGCGTTCAAGACCGGCGTCAGCATCGAGCGGTCGGGGATGAACGATCGCATCCAGCTCAGTTTTGCGACCGCGCCGGCGACGGTGAATCAGAACGGCTCGTTCCGCTTCTTCGACACGCGGCCGGCCGGCACGGGATATTCCGCGGCCAACGCCTTGCTCGGCCTCTTCGACGACTACACGGAGTTCGGCAACAAGCCCGACACGCCGTGGCTCGCGATGGGCTACGACGTCTACGCGCAGGACAGCTGGAAAGCCTCCCGCAATCTCACGCTCGAACTCGGTCTGCGCTACTCGTTGTGGCAGCCGTGGGGCGTCACGAACGGCGCGATGGCGTCGTTCGACAGCCGCTTCTACGATCCGAAGACGGCCCCAGTGATCGATCGCGCCGGCGGCTTCCTCGTCTCCGGCGATCGCTTCGACGGCATCGTCCTGCCGGGCAGCGGTCCGAGCGCCGACGCGCTCACGCAGTTCCCGCAGCTCGCCGGCCTGACGCGTCTCTATCACGATCTGCCGAACGGCTTCTCCGAGACGCCGAAGAACGGCTTCCAGCCGCGCCTCGGCTTCGCGTACGCGGTCAACGACAAGACGACCGTCCGCGGCGGCGTCGGCCGGTTCCTCAACCGCGTGCAGATCAACACGACGGCGGCCTACGGCTTCAACCCGCCGCTGTCGGAAATGCAGACGGTGATCAACGGCGTCGTCGCGACGCCCGGCGGGGCGGCCGTCCGAAACTTCCCGCTCGTGATGGCGATGCAGGATCCGAACTTCACCAATCCCATCTCGTGGGCGTGGAACGCGACCGTCGATCGCGAGCTCGGCTGGCAGATGCGCGGCACCGTGTCGTATGTCGGACGCTCGGCCACCAACCTCGAGCGCGCGCGCAACATCAACCAGCTGCAGCCGGGGACGCTGCAGGCGAATCCCGGCGTGAACGCGAACGCGCTCCGGCCGTATCTCGGCTACAGCACGATCACGCTCTACGACACGACGGGACGCTCGAAGTACAACGCGCTGCAGACGCAGATCGAACGCCGCGCGTCGCGGTTCGGCTTCAACCTGTCCTACACGTACTCGCGGACCACCGACAACGGCGCCGGCCGGAACGATCTGCTGCCGAACGCCTTCGACGACAGCGGGTACTACGGCATCTCCGACCTCGATCGGCCGCACGTGCTCGTCTCCCAGGTCCACTACCGGTTCCCGGACCTCGCCGCCTCGTCGCTGCCGGTGAAGGAAGTGCTCGGCGGCTGGGACGTGTCGGGGATTTTCCAGGCGCAGTCGGGATCGCCGTTCGACGTCCGGACGACGGTGGACATCGCCGGCGTCGGGCCCGGCAGCGGCAACCAGTTCTACAACACCGTCGGCGATCCGACCGCCGTCCGGACGGAGTGGGACGACGCCACGAACCGCGCGGTGTGGTTCGACAAGACGGCGTTCGCCGCGCCGCGAGCCGGCACGTATGCGACGGCGTTCGAGAAGGACTTCCTCCGCAACCCCGGCTTCTGGGAGTTGAACATGTCGTTCCGGAAGAGCTTCGCGCTCGCCGGGACGAACCGTCTCGATGTACGCCTCGAGGCGTTCAACATCCTCAACCGGACGCGGCTCGGCAATGCCGTCTCCAACCCGACGCTGTCGGACTTCGGCCTCATCACCTCCCGGACCGGCAACCGGACGATGCAGTTCGGCATCCAGTACGTCTTCTAATCGAAACGTACGGTTCTGACCCGGCCGGCGGTTGCGCTAAGATTCTGGCGCAACCCCGGCCCCATGCCTGAGACGCCCACTGCCCGAATCGCGCTGAACGAGCGCGGCCTGCTGATCGTTCGCATCAACGACGGCGCGAGCCAGTCGCTCGACGACGCCAAGACGAACCTCGCGCTGGCGGTCCGCGAGACCGGCGGCGTCCGGCGTCCCCTGCTCATCGACATCCGCACGGCGCAGCCGCTCGACGCGGATGCACGCCACCACTATTCAGGCCAGACGCTGGTCGAACGCTTTTCCGCACTCGCCCTGCTCGTCGACGCCAGTCCGTTCGGGCGCATGATGGGCAACGTGTATCTGCGAATCGCGCGTCCGGGAATTCCCACACAGTTGTTCGCGGAAGAGGCGCACGCGCAGAAATGGCTGACGGATTACCTCTAAGCGGCGGCCGCGTCGCCGAATTGCTGAAGACCCTGGAGATGATGGCGGCCGGCGATCTCAAGAAGCGTCTGCCGATCTCCGGCCGCCACGACGAGATCGACGCGGTCTCGCACGGCATCAACGTCCTCGTCGGCGAGCTCGGCTGGGCCACGGCGCGCGCCGTCGAAGCGCAGGAGGAACGCGCGGCCGCGGCCGAGCGCGCGAGCAACGCGAAGAACAACTTCCTCCGCAACATGAGCCACGAGATCCGGACGCCGATCGCCGCGATGCTCGGCATGGCGGAGCTGCTGGGATCGCCGGCGGTGAAGAACGCGGATCGCCAGGAGCTGCTGCAGCGCCTGCAGGCGAACGGCCAGGCCGTGATGTCGCTGCTCGACGACCTGCTCGACCTCGCCCGGCTCGATGCCCACAAAATTCTGTTCACGCCGGAACCCGTGTCGGTGATCGAAATCGTCCGCGACGTCCTGTCGAGCCTCGAGCTCGAGAGCCGCGCGAAGGGGCTCGCCGTGCGCGTGGAAGTCGCCGACGAGGCGCTCGGCTCGATCCGGACCGATCGCTTCCGGCTCCGTCAGATCCTGATGAACATCGTCGCCAACGCGATCAAGTTCACGGACGCCGGCAGCATCGTCGTCTCGCTGCGCGCGACCGACGTGGCGAACGATGCGGCGGACTGGACGATCGACATCACCGACACGGGCGTCGGCATCGCGCAGGAAGAGCAGACGCACCTGTTCGAGCTGTTCGAGCAGGCGAACCCGTCCATCACGCGGCGGTACGGCGGCAACGGCCTGGGCCTGGCGATTTCACGCAAGCTGGCCGAGCAGCTCGGCGGCTCGCTGGTGCTGCTGCACAGCATGCCGGGCGCGGGGACGACGTTCCGGCTGACGCTGCGCCCGCTGACGCCGCCGCCGCAGGAGCGGCCGGGCGCGGGGGCCGCTGTGGCCGAGGCTGTGGGGTCGATCGCAGGCGTCCGCATCCTGCTGGCCGAAGATCATCGCGACATGCATTTCGCGCTGCGGGCCTCGCTCGAAGGCGCGGGCGCGACCGTCGAGTCCGCGCGCGACGGCAGGGAAGCGGTCGACCGTGTGATGGCCGCGACATTCGACGTCGTGCTGATGGATCTCCGGATGCCCAACATGGACGGCCTGCAGGCGACGCGCGCGCTGCGGCGCCAGGGCTGCGCCGTGCCCGTGATTGCGCTCACCGCGGATCCGGCGACGCTCCGCCGCGCGGAAGCGCTCGACGCCGGCTGCGACGCCTGCCTCTCGAAGCCGTTCAAGGTCGACGATCTGATCGCGTCAATCCGCCTGTCGACACGCGCCGCGGGATGAAGACACCCCTGGCCCGCGCGCTCGTCGCGCTTGCGCTCGCCCTCATCGCGTTTCTCTATTACTACCGGCTCGGGAGCGCCCCGATCTATCTCGCGCACGACGAGGCGATGTTCGGCGTCGTCGCCCACGAGATTGCGTGGCACGGGCGCGACGTGGACGGCCATGTCCTGCCGCTGATGATGCCGATGTCCGGCACGTACTGGAACATGCCGGCGCACGTGTACCTGACCGCGCTCTTCGTCCGTTTTCTCGGGACGACTGAAACGGCGATCCGGGCGTCCAGCGCGACGGCGGCGCTGCTGGCGATCCTTCTTATATATATGTTCGCGCACCGGGTGTTCCGGCACCGCGGATACGCGCTGCTCGCGGCGGCGGTGCTCGCCCTGTCGCCGGCGTTCTTCATCGACAGCCGGCTGTCGACCGACCACCACTATCCGGTGGTGGCGGTTGGACTGTGGCTGATCTGTCTCGCGCGCTTCTACGAAGATCCTTCGCGCGATCGCTGGCTCGGACTTGCGGGCGTCAGCCTCGGCGCCGGCGTGTACACCTACGGCGCCAGCGTGCTGCTGATGCCGATCTACGTCGCGCTGACGGCGATCCTCCTGATCAGAACGAAGATCTACCGGCCGGGCGCATTCGCGGCGTTGTTCGTGGCGTTCGCGCTGCTGGCCGCGCCGTTCGCCGTGTTCGTGCTGCGTCATCCGGGATACATCGGCGACGTGGCGAACATGTACAAGGTGTACGACGCGAAGCGGTTCAACGCCCTGCAGGGCGCGCGCGAACTGCTGGGATGGACGAGCCTCGGCGCCCGGGCCGACGTCTACTTCAGCTACTTCAATCCATCGATGCTGTTCTTCTCCGGCGGCAGCAGCCTCGTGCAGTCGACCCGGTCGCAGGGATTCTTCCTCGTCCCGCTGCTCCTGCTGCTGCCAGCCGCGATCGTCTACGTCCTCCGGCGCGAGTCCGAGTGGTACGCCTGGCTTTCGCTTTGCGCCTTCTTCGCGACACCGCTGGCCGCGTCAATCGTCGATGAGCACGGCGCCGTGCAGCGGGTGATGGCGCTCGCGCCGTTCGGCGCGATTCTCGTCGCGTATCTGGCGATGCGCGTGACGCTGTACGGCCGGCGGTGGCAGGCCGCGGCGACGTGGGTGCTGATCGCGATGTTGCCGCTCGTGTTCGCACACTTCCATGCGGATTACCTTGGCGATTACCGGACGCGTTCGTCGGGATATTTCGAACAGAACATCCGCGGCGCGCTTGAGACCGCGATTGACGAAGCCCGCGATCAGCCGGCGCAGATCTGCATCAGCCGCGGCGTCAACCCGCTGGTCGACTGGTACTGGAAGTTCTACCTGCGGAAGCACGGCGCCGAATCGCTCGCCGCGCAGACGACGTACTTCGACACGCCGGGCCAGGCGCGCAACCGGTGCGCTCCGGGCGTGATCATGGTCTCCGAGGCTGCCGTGTGCGATCAGATCGCGGCGACACGCGCGCCGACTCCGAAGAAGATCCTGGAGCCGGGCGGGTCGGTGTCGTTCTGCGTGTGGTGAGGGGAGGCCGCTCTTATTTCCCGGGATTCGGAGCCGGCGTCTGCGGCGCGGGTGACGCCGGAACCGGCGCGGGCGAGCCGGGCGGCGTCGCCTGCTGCGGCGGCGCGGTCGGAGCCGCCGGATTCGTCTTCTGCTGCGTCGTCGCCGGCGGAGCGGGCGTGCCGCTCACGAGCGACCGCGGGCCGCGCTGGCCGATGATCGCGAGCACGAGCGCGCCCACCATGAAGAGGACGGCGCAGACGGTCGTGGCCTTCGTGAGGAGCGTGGCGCCCGTCCGCGCGCCGAACGCAGCCGTGCCGCTTCCGCCGCCGCCGAACGCGCTGCCCATGTCGCCCTTGCCCTGCTGCAGAAGAATCACGAGCAGCAGCACGAGGCAGACGATGACGTAGAGGAACGAGACGATGTAGTAACCAATCATTTTCTGGACTCTGAACTCTTAACTATATCAGCAAAGCTCCGGACCTCGAGGCTGGCCCCGCCGACAAGCGCGCCGTCGACGTCAGGCTCGGCAATGAGCTCGCGGATGTTGTCGGGCTTCACGCTTCCGCCGTAAATCACGCGACACCTGTCGGCCCCATCGGCCCCGAACCACTGGCGCAGCCGCGTGCGGATGTGCGCATGCGCCTCTCCGGCCTGCGCTGCCGTGGCGACCCGGCCCGTGCCGATGGCCCAGACCGGTTCGTAGGCGACGATCATCGCCGCCACCTGCCCGGCCGTGACGCCGTCGAGCCCGCCTTTGATCTGCCGATCGAGCACCGCGAGCGTGTCGTTCTTTTCGCGCTCGTCGAGCGTTTCGCCGATGCACATGATCGGCGTGAGCCCCTGCGCGATGGCCGACTGCACCTTGCGATTCACGAGCGCGTCGGTCTCGCCGAACAGCTGACGCCGTTCCGAGTGGCCGATGATCACGTACGCCGCGCCGGCTTCCTTGATCATGCCGGCGGAGATTTCACCCGTGAACGCGCCCTGCTTTTCCCAGTGGAGATCCTGCGCGGAGACTTCGATGTTCGTGCCGCGCGCCGCCTGCGCGGCCGCGTGAATCGCGGTGAACGGCGGGCCGACGACGACCTGGGCGCCTTTCACGTCCTTCACCGCCGACGCCAGATCCGTGACGAACGCCGTCGCTTCGGCGACCGTCTTGAACATCTTCCAGTTGCCGGCGATAAACGGAATCCTGCCTGTCCCGCCCATCCCGCCTATCCCGCCTTTTCTGTGAGCGCCGCGACGCCGGGAAGCGTTCGACCGCCGAGAAACTCGAGCGATGCGCCGCCGCCGGTGGAGATGTGCGTGACGCGATCGGCCATGCCGGCCTTCCTGATCGCCGCGATGGAATCGCCGCCGCCGATGATGGTCGTGCCTCTGACGGCCGCGACGGCCTTCGCCACCGCGTTCGTACCGGCGGCAAACTTGTCGATCTCGAAGACGCCCATCGGTCCATTCCAGACGACCGTCTTCGCGTCGGCGAGCAGGCCTTCGTATTTCCTGATCGTCTCAGGGCCGATGTCGAGTCCCATGCGGTCGCCAATCGCCTTGTCGCCGACCTCGAGGACCTCGGTCGCGGCGCCCGCGTCGACCTTGTCGGCGACGACGTGGTCGACGGGCAGGGCCAGCGCGACCTTCTTCGCGGACGCGTCGGCTTCGATCTTCCGCGCCGCATCGAGCTTGTCGTCTTCGACGAGCGACTTGCCGACGGGGATGCCGCGTGATTTGAAGAACGTATACGCCATCGCGCCGCCGATGATCAGCCGGTCGACTTTGCCGAGCATGTTCTCGATGACTTCGAGCTTGTCCGACACCTTGGCGCCGCCGATGATCGCGACGAACGGACGTTCGGGTGATTCGAGCGCATGGCCGAGATACCGGAGCTCCTGTTCCATCAGGAGACCCGCCGCGGCTTTCGGCATCAGATGCGCGATCGCTTCGACCGACGCATGCGCGCGATGCGCCGCGCCGAAGGCATCGTCCACGTAGAGATCCGCCAGCGCCGCCAGCGACTTCGCGAATTCCGCATCGTTCTTCTCTTCGCGGGGATCGAAACGAAGGTTTTCGAGCAGCGTGATCTTTTTACCTGCCTCGAGCTTTTCGAACGCGACCGGCTGGCCGAGCAGCTGCGCCAGCCGATCGGCCACCGGCCGAAGGCTGAGCTCAGGATTCGGCCTGCCGTTCGGCCGGCCGAGATGACTGGCGAGCACGACGGAAGACGCGCCGTGATCAAGCGCGTACTGAATCGTCGGCAGCGACGCGCGGATCCGGGTGTCGTCGCCGATGACGCCGTTCTTCAGCGGCACGTTGAAGTCGACACGGATGAAGACGCGCTTGCCCCCGAGATCCAGGTCCCTGATCGAGAGCTTCGCCAACTAGAGGCCCTTTTTTACCAGCAGGCGCAGGAGGTCGACGCAGCGGTTCGAGTATCCCCACTCGTTGTCGTACCACGAGAGGACCTTCACGAAGTTGCCGTCCATGACCTTCGTGTATTCCGCGTCGATGATCGACGAGTGCGGGTTCCCCTTGAAGTCGATCGACACGAGCGGCGCCGTCGAGTACGCGAGCACGTTCTTCATGGGGCCGTCGGCCGCCGCTTTGAGCGCGGCGTTCACTTCTTCCGCCGTCGTGTTCCTGTTCAGCATCGCCGCGAGATCGACGACCGAGACGTTCGGCGTCGGCACGCGCATCGCGAAGCCGTCGAGTTTGCCCTTCAATTCCGGCAGCACTTCGCCGACCGCGACGGCCGCGCCGGTCGTCGTCGGAATCATCGACAGCGCGGCGGCGCGCGCGCGGCGGAGGTCCTTGTGCGGGAGGTCGAGCAGTTGCTGGTCGTTCGTGTACGAGTGAATCGTCGTCATCCAGCCGTTCCTGATCCCGAACGTCTGGTGCAGGACCTTTGCGAGCGGCGCGAGGCAGTTCGTCGTGCACGACGCGTTCGAAATCACGTGATGTGTCGCCGGATCGTACTTGTCTTCGTTCACGCCGAGGACGACGGTGACGTCCTGGCCCTTCGCCGGCGCCGTGATGACCACCTTCTTCGCGCCGGCGGTGATGTGCTTGGCGGCGGCGTCGCGGTTGGTGAAAAGGCCCGTCGACTCGAACACGACGTCGACGCCGAGGTCCTTCCACGGCAGTTGCGCCGGATCCCTGAGCGACAGCACCTTGAAGCCGTCGCCGTCCACGGAGATCTCGTCGCCCTTCGCCTCGACGGTCGCGTGGATGTTGCCGAGCACCGAGTCGTACTTGAGCAGGTGGGCGAGCGTCGCGGCGTTCGTCAGATCGTTGACAGCGACGAAGTCGATATTTTTATCGCCGAGCGCCGCACGCATGATGTTGCGCCCGATGCGGCCAAATCCGTTGATTCCAACCCTCACAGGCATCCTCGAATCCTCCATGCCAAACAGGTCATTTTAGTGAACGCGTTGTAGACTTAGCAAGAAGCGCGCAATCCATGTATTTCCTGTACAGCGCCCTGTCGCTCGTGCTGTTCGTGCTCGTGTCGCCGTACTTCCTGTATCAGGCGTTCCGCTACAAGAAGTACATCGGCAACCTGCGCGAGCGGCTGGGGTATCTGCCGATTTCGTTCAACGTCGACGGCGAACCCTCGATCTGGATTCACGCGGTCTCGGTCGGCGAAGCACTCACGGCCCGTGCGCTCGCGTCCGACCTCAAGTCGCGCTACCCGCGCCTCAAGCTCTATCTGTCGACGACGACGATGGCGGGACAGCAGGTGGCGCGGACGAGCCTGCGTCATCTGGTGGACGGGGTCTTCTACTTTCCTTTCGACTGGTCGTTCATCATCAGGCGCACGCTCGACATCGTGAAGCCGCGACTGTTCATCATGATGGAGACCGAGATCTGGCCCAACCTGCTGCACGAGTGCCGGAAGCGCGGCATCCGGACGGCGATGATCAACGGCCGGATCTCCGCGCGTTCGTATCCGCGGTACAAGCTCGTGCGGCCGCTCTTCCGCCGCGTACTCGCCGACGTCGATCGCTTCTGCATGCAGAGCGAGGAATCGGCGCAGCGCCTGATGGCGCTCGGCGCCGAGCCGTCGCGCGTGGTCGTGACGGGCAGCCTGAAGTTCGATTCGCTCGAGCTGCCGCCGCCGACGGCGCACGGCAAGCCGCGCGAGCGCGTGCTGCGGTTCTTCCGCATCTCGTCGCACCGTACGGTGATCGTCGCCGGCAGCACGATGCGCGGCGAGGAGTCGGCGGTCCTGCGCGCGTTCTCGAAGATCAAGGCGACGCAGACGCACGCGGTCTGCATCATCGCGCCCAGGGCGCCCGAGCGCTTCGGCGAAGTCGAGCGCATCGCCCGCGAGGCCGGCTTCGTCACGGCGCGCCGATCCGAGCTGCCGATCGACGCCGAGCCGCGCGCCGATGTCATCGTGCTCGACTCGATCGGCGAGCTGGCGCAGCTGTATCAGCTCGCGACCGTCGTCTTCGTCGGCGGGAGCCTCGCCGACCACGGCGGCCACAACATCCTCGAGCCCGCGATCTTCGGCAAGCCGATCGTCTTCGGTCCGCACATGCAGAACTTCCGCGAGATCGGCGAGACGTTCATCGCGAGCGGCGCGGCTATTCAGGTCGGCTCCGAGCGCGAGCTCGGCGACGCGATTCTCGGTCTCGTCCGCGATCCGGTCCATCGCGCGAGCCTCGGCGCGGCCGCGCGCGCGCTCGTCGAAGCGAACCGCGGCGCGAAGGACAAGACGCTCGCGGTGATCGGCGATCTTCTGCCGCCGGCGGGATCGGGCGGCGTCGTGCGCCCGTTCCGGCTGGTGCATTAGGTTTTGCCCCACGCGCTCAGCACGCTGTACGGCGCTGTCGCGGCATGGCGCCGCGAGTGGTACGTGCAGCATCCCGAACGCCGGCGCAGCCTCTCGCGCCCGGTCATCAGCGTCGGCAACCTCCGTGTCGGCGGCAGCGGCAAGACGCCGGTGGTCGATCACATCGCGCGCCTGCTCGCCGACGCGGGATACCGGCCCGCGGTCCTTTCACGTGGCTACGGACGCCGATCGCCGGGCGCGAGTCCGACCATCGTGTCCGACGGCCGCGACGTGCTGGCCGGCATCGACACCGCCGGCGACGAGCCGCTGATGCTCGCGCGATCGCTCATCTCCAGGGGCGTCAGCGTCGTCGTGGCCGCCGATCGTCATGCCGCCGGACGCGTCGCTGAAAACGAACTCGGTGCGACCGTGCACATCCTCGACGACGG
>Ga0134125_10008211_pt1 | contig 11770 bp, 15 predicted proteins | sample KB31751_FD_96464 | JGI IMG/M metagenome (GOLD analysis project Ga0134125, IMG submission 96464) | Terrestrial soil microbial communities with excess Nitrogen fertilizer from Kellogg Biological Station, Michigan, USA - KB3-175-1 | ecosystem: Environmental > Terrestrial > Soil > Unclassified ... | reverse complement strand
CGCCGCCCGGTGCTAGCGTTCCAAAAAACGCGGCGAGGGAGGAATAACATGTCCGGTTTCGCAGGCTTCCCGGGGCGCGACGTCCGCGCCAAGCTCGATCATCCCGTGATCGATGCCGACGCGCATGTTGTCGAAAGCGATTTCGCGCATATCGATTTCGTCCGCCAGCTCGGCGGCGAGTCGATGGTCAAGGCGGTGTCGGCTGTACAGGCCAATCATGGCCCCACCGTACGCGGCTTCTGGTGGGGCCTGCCGTCGGGCAAGCACACTGGCGACCGCGCGATGGCGCAATTGCCGCGCTATTTCCGTTCGCGCATGGATGAGCTCGGCATCGACTTCGCGCATTGCTACACGACACGCGGCCTCTCTCACGTCTATATCCCGGAGGAAGACGTGCGGCGCACCTCGTGCCGCGCGCTCAACATGCTCTATGCCGAGATGTATTCGGAGGTCGGCGACAGGCTGCGCCCCGCCGCGGTGATTCCGACCTACACGCCGCGAGAGGCGATCGAGGAACTGGAGTTTGCCGTCACGGAGCTAGGCCACAAGGCGGTGATGATCGGCACCGAGTTACGCGGGCCCGGCCGGCCCGCGACCGGCGGCGATCCGTTCCTGCATCCGACGCAATCGACGCGCTCGATCGTGATGGATTCGCCTTACGACTACGATCCATTCTGGCGCAAATGCATCGAGCTGAAGGTCACGCCTGTGTGCCATACCTCGGGCCGCGGCATCGGCTTCCGCGCCAGCCCGTCCAATTACGTCTTCAACCATCTCGGCGATTTCGCCACCGGCGCCGAGTTCTTTTGCCGCTCGCTGATCTTCAGCGGCGTGACGCGGCGGTTCCCCGGCCTGAAATTCGCGTTCCTCGAAGGCGGCGTCGGCTGGGCGGTCAATCTCCTCAACGACATCGTCGAGCATTGGGAAAAGCGCAACGTCCAGTCGATGGAGGAGAATCTCGACCCGGCGAAACTCGATGTTGACCTCCTGGTGCGGCTGTTCGGCGAATACGGCGACAAACGCCACACCGCCGAGCGCATCCGCGAAAATCCGCACGGCAACCTGTTCTTCAAGCGTCCCGATTCGATTGACGAGTTTGCCGCGTGCGAGCTGACCGACCTGAAGCAGCTCCGCCAGCTATTCGTCGATCCGTTTTATTTCGGCTGCGAGGCCGACGACCGCATGGTGTCGACCGCGTTCAACAAGCGGCTCAACCCGCTCGGCGCCACGCTGAAGCCGGTATTCGGCTCCGATATCGGCCACTGGGACGTGCTCGACGCGACCTCGATTCTGACCGAGGCGTGGAGCCTGGTGCGTGGCCGCCTCATCACCGAGGAGAATTTCCGCGACCTTACTTTCGTCAATCCGGCGATGATGCATCTGTCGATGAATCCCGATTATTTCAAAGGCACGGTTGTCGAGGACGCGGCGGCAAAACTGCTGCGTGAGCTGGACGCGGCGCAAGCGGCGTAACCCGGACAGCACACGATGGGTTTTCGGGGCCGTGTAGCGATTGTCGGGGCCGGGGTCGGCGGTTTGGCGCTTGCCGGGTTCCTGTCGCGGCAGGGCGTGTCTTTCGCGGTTTACGAACAGGCGCGGCAATTCACGCGGCTCGGCGCCGGCATCCAGATGAGCCCCAACGCCGTGAAGGTGCTGCGCGCGCTTGGACTCGAACCGCGCCTCCGCGAACTTGCTTTTGCGCCTCGCAGTTGGAGCAACCGCGTCTGGGACAGCGGCGAGAAGCTTTTCGACTTCACGTATGGCGCCGAGGCCGAGGCAAAATACGGTGCGCCCTATCTCCTGATGCATCGTGGCGATCTACATGACCTGCTCCATTCGACGGTACCGGCCGGGTCGATCGCGTTCGAGAAGACTCTGACCGGGATCGCGCGCAGGAACGGCGGTTACGAATTGCGCTTTGCCGACGGCATGGTCGCGGCGGCCGAAGCGGTGATCGGGGCCGACGGCGTTCATTCCCGCGTGCGCGAGATCCTGCTCGGGCCGGAGAAACCGCGCTTCACCGGCCGAGTCGCGCATCGCACTGTGTTCGGGTCGGCCTTGATGAACGGCTACCTGGTCGAGACCTGCACCAAATGGTGGGGACCGGACCGACACATCGTGATCTATCCGGTCAATCCGCGGCGCGATGAGACCTATTTCGTGACGTCGGTTCCCGATCCGGACTGGAACGTCGAATCATGGTCGGCCCGCGGCGACATGGACAGGGTGCGCGCCGCCTTCGCGGGTTTCCATGATCACGTGCACCGAATCCTCGCGAACTGTCCGGTAGTCCATCAATGGGCGCTGTTCGAGCGCGATCCCTTGCCGCGCTGGACCGACGGCGCAATCGCGCTGTTGGGCGATGCCTGCCATCCCATGACGCCCTACATGGCCCAGGGCGCGGCCACCGCGCTTGAGGACGCCGCCGTGATCGCGCGCTGCCTCTTCGCGTTCGGCGACCCGGCCGAAGCGCTGGGCCGCTATGAGGCCGCCCGCAAGGACCGCACCGCGCGCATCCAGCTTACGTCCCGGCAAAACAATTGGGGAAAGAGCGCGACGGACCCCGGCTGGGTCTATGGCTATGACGCTTTCGCAGCGCCTCTCGAGGTCTAGGCCTTGCGCTCGTCGGCCGGGCCGGTGGTAAGATTGGCGGCGATTTTCAGTCGGCGGGTACGATGATGAGCTGCATTGGTTTGCTTGCGCGTTGTGTCGTCCTTGGGGTGGCCGGTTTCGCCGGCTTGGCGGCGTGGTCGCACCAAGCTGGCGCCTTCACGGAAAAACAGATCGAAGACGTGTTTTCGGTCCTCGACTCGGACAAAACAGGGAAAGTCGACCGCGCCGAATACGACCGCAACAAGGTCGCGGCCATGTTTTGGCAGGCCAAGATCGGCGCGAGCGGGATCGGCGAACTGCGCTATGAGGACACCCAGTTCAACCGGACTTTTTTCGACGCGGCCGATGTCGATCATAAAGGCGTGCTCGATGGGGTCGACATGATCTATGCCCTGTCGTTCGACAAGATCGACACCGACCGCAAGGGCTATATCACCATCGCCGATTTGCGCCGGTTCATGCAGAAGGCCGGGCGCTAAAAACCCCCGCTTTTTCGGTCTTTTGCCCCGCGACCTTGCGTCGCTTGACCTGCAGCGACACCACGGCTACGGTGCGCGCCGTTTCGGCGGCGGGGTCGCCGGGACCGTAAGTCTTTGCCTTTTTGAGCGGACGGTTCGCCCATGGATGAACGCGACCCGCTTCAATCCCTGCGGGACCTGGAAAAGGGGCTCGATCGGGCACGGCAGGGACGCCCGAGCGCCACGGCGCCGCGGCAGGGCGGTCTCGGCCAGGGCAGCCAGAACGCGTTGGGGCTGGCCTTACGAATCGGCCTGGAACTGGTGGTCGCCGTGATTGTCGCCGCGGGGATCGGCTGGGCGCTCGATCGGTGGCTCGGCACGAAGCCGTGGGGGATGATTATTCTATTCTTCCTCGGCATCGCAACGGGACTGGTCAATGTCTACCGGACGATTTCCGGCATGGGCATGGCCATCGGGTATAAACAGCGCGGCGCGCCCCCGGCGAGCAGCGTGGGGTTCGACGACGAGGACGACGAGGATTAAGGCGTGGCGTTAGGCAAAGAGAATCCCCTCGCTCAGTTCACCATCGACCGGCTGGTGCCTATCCATATCGGCGGCGTCGATGCCTCCTTCACCAATTCGGCGCTGCTCATGGTCATTACGGGCGTGCTGCTGACCGTGCTGATGCTGGCCGCGACGCGCAAGCGCGCGCTGGTGCCGAGCCGATGGCAATCGCTCCCCGAGATGCTTTACGAGTTCGTCGCGAAATCGCTGATTGACGACAATATCGGGCCGGAGGGACAGCGGTATTTCCCCTTCGTCTTCACGCTGTTCATGTTCGTGCTGTTCGGCAATCTGCTCGGTCTGATCCCCTACAGCTTCACCTTCACCAGCCACATCATCGTCACGTTCGGCATGTCGATCGTGATCTTCATCGCCGTCACCATTATCGGCATCGCGCGGCATGGCTTCCATTTCTTCACGCTGTTCGTGCCGCACGGCGTGCCGAAGCCGCTTCTCGTCCTGCTCGTGCCGATCGAGATCCTGTCCTATTGCATCCGGCCGATGACCCTGGCGATCCGGTTATTCGCCAACATGCTGGCCGGGCACACGATGCTCGTGATCTTCGCCGGTTTCGTCGCGCCGCTCGCGACGTTCTACCTGGTGCCGGCGCTGTTCCCGATCCTGATCGACGTGCTGATCTTTTTCTTGGAGCTGCTGGTCGCGGTGCTGCAAGCCTTCGTGTTCGCCATCCTGACCTGCCTCTATCTCAACGATTCCATCCACCTTCACTAAGCTTTATTCGAGAGGAACATCATGGATCTCGCATCGGCCAAAATGATCGGCGCCGGCCTCGCCTGCGTCGCGCTTGTCGGCGCCGGTATCGGCATCGGCAACGTGTTCGCGGCCCTCATCGGCGCGCTTGCCCGCAACCCGGCGGCCCAGGTCACGCCGTTCGCCTTCCTCGGCTTCGCGCTGGCGGAAGCGACCGGCCTGTTCGGCCTCGCGATCGCATTCCTTATCCTGTTCGTGTTCTGACCTAGAGTCAGATGCCGCAACTCGACTTCTCGACCTTCCCGCCCCAGCTCATCTGGCTGGCGATCACGTTCGTCCTGCTCTATGTGCTGATGTCGCGGCTGGCGCTGCCGAAGGTCGGCGGCATCATCGCCGCGCGCCGCAACAAGATCGACGGCGATCTGGAAAAGGCGGGCGCGATGAAGGCCGAGGCCGAGGCGGTGATCGCCGCCTATGAGCGCGCGCTTGCCGCCGCGCGACAGTCGGCGCAGGCGACCCTCAAGGAAACCACCGACAAGCTCGCGGCCGCGGCGGCCGAGCGCCAGAAGGTGCTGACCGACAAGCTCGCCGCCGAGACCGCGGTTGCGGAGAAACGTATCGCCGATGCCAAAAGCGCGGCGCTGGCCGATCTCAAATCGGTCGCCGCCGAGGTGGCGCGCAGCGCGGTCGGCAAGCTGACCGGCGAGACCATCGATCCGTCGCGCGTCGCCGTCGCGATCGACCGCGCGGTCGCGGAGCGCGGCTGATGGAATTGTTCCACGAAGCCGAGTTCTGGGTCGCGGTCGCCTTTGTCATCGCATTCGGATTCCTGGCCTGGAAGGCAGGCCCGGTGGTCACCAAAATGCTCGACGACCGCGCCGCCAAAATCAAAGCCGATCTCGACGAGGCCGCGCGGCTGCGCGACGAGGCGCGACGCACCCTGATCGATTTCCAGCAGAAACAGCGCGACGCCATGAAAGAGGCAGACGGAATCGTGGCGCAGGCCCGGCTCGAGGCAGAGCGCGTCGCGCAGCAGGCCGAGCGCGACCTGGCCGCGTCGATCGAGCGCCGCCAGAAACAGGCGGTCGAGAAGATCGCGCTGGCCGAGACAAAAGCCCTCGCCGAAGTGCGCAACCAGGCGGTCGATGTCGCCATCGCCGCGGTGCGCCGCATCCTCGCCGACGATCTCGGCGCCGCGCGCAAAAGCGCGCTGATCGACGCCGCCATCGACGATCTATCGAAGCGGCTGAACTAGACTCCCGCTAAGACCGAGCGCCCAGGTTTGGTGTGGCGGCCGCGGGCTCATAAAGTCAATCCCGCGTCGCAGACCACGGTCTGGCCCGTTACCATCGTCGCGCCAAAGCCGAGATAGACAATCAAGTCGCCGATCTCTGACGGATCCGCGCGTTTTTTCAATAACGAACGGCTGACCGACCCCTCGCGCTGTTCCGGGGTCCATTCGATCTGCCACGACGAATTGACGCCGCCCGGCGCGACCGCGTTGACCCGCACTTCGGGGGCGAGGCCGCGCGCGAGGTTCTTGGTCAGATTGATCAGTGCCGCCTTGCTGGCGCCGTAGGGCATCGAGCTGCCGCCCGACGCGGTGCCGGCGATCGAGGCGGTGTTGACGATGGCGCCGCGCGCCGCCTTGAGGGCCGGCGCCGCCGCCTTGGAACAGCGGAACGGGCCAAGCAGATTGGTGGCGAGGATGGTCGCCCACAATTCCTCGGTGACGAGATCGAGCCGGCTCATATCGACCGTCTTGCGCACACCGGGCGTGCCCGCGTTATTGACCAGCAGGTCGAGCCGGCCGAGCTGGCCGATGGCCTTGCCGATCATGCTCACCGCCGCGTCCGCCTCGCCGACATGGCCGGGAGCGCCGATCACATTCAGCCCTTCGGCCCTGAGCTTTTCGATCTCGTCGGCGCCGCGCGGATCGTCAGGCAGATAGTTGATCGCGACCGCCGCGCCCGAGCGCGCGAGAATGGTCGCGGTCGCAAGGCCGATCCCCGATGCCGCGCCGGTCACGATGGCGGTCTTGCCGGTCAATTCGTAACGAACCATCTGTGTCTCCCGAAAACAAAACCGTTAAATGCCAAGGCGCCGAGTTCGACAATAGCTAACGACGCCTCTTCGGCGAAAGCCTTGGCGTCTTGGCGTTTCAAATTTTTCAGTTTCCCGGCTCCCAACCTGCCGGCGCCAGTTCGAAGCCCGCGAACTCGAAGGCCGGCGAGACGGTGCAGCCGACCAGCGTCCAGTCGCCGAGGCTGCGCGCCGCCTGCCAGGCGAAAGGCGGCACCACGGCCTGAGGCCGCTCGCCGGCAACGAGGTCGCCGCCCAGCCGCACCGTGTCGTGGCCGATACGCAATTCCAGCGCGGCGCCGCCATACCAATGCCATATCTCCGACGCATCGACGCGATGCCAATGCGAGCGCTCGTCCCGGCGCAACAGGTAATAGATCGCGGTGGTCGCGGCGCGCGTCCCCGGCGCGGCGTCGCTACGATAGGTTTCGCGATACCAGCCGCCTTCGGGATGCGGCGCCAGTTCCAATGCCGCGATGACGGCGTCGGCGGAGTCCATCAGCCGTCGCGCGGCACCGTCAGTTGCATCGATTTGCGCTTGCCGAATTCCTCGAACCAGGCCGCGAGCTGGCGCTGTCGCATCCGCCATTCCTCCTTGGCGAAGCGGAAATCGAGATAGCCGAGCGCGCAGCCGATGGTGACGTGTCCGATCGTCAGCGGCGCGTTGAGCGCGCCGGCCTCCGTCTCGAGTTCCAGCGCCGCCAGCGCACCGCGCACGCGCCGCATCTGACTGTCCACCCAGTCGCTCCAGCGTTTTTCCTCGGGCCGCAGATTCTCATAGCGGCACAGGATCGCCGCCTCCATCAGCCCGTCGGCCAGTGCCTGCTGCCGGAGCGCGGTCCAGCGCGCCTGGCCGCTCGCCGGAAACAGTTTCGCGCCCTCGTGGAGCGTGTCGAGATATTCGCAGATCACCGCCGAATCATAGAGAACGGCGCCGTCATCGGTGATCAGCGACGGCACCTTGATGAGCGGATTTTCCCGCGCAACGTCCTCGTTCGGCTTCACCGGCGACACCGAGGTCGAGACGCGTTCGATGCGCTCGGTCAGTCCGGTTTCGAGCGACACGACGACGACCTTGCGGACGAACGGCGACGCGGCGGCAAAACGCAATTTCATCATGTCGGATTTTCCCTCAGAACACGTCCTTGCGGTGGCGGATTTCGGCGAGAGTCGCGACCGGATCGCCGACATGGCCGGCGGTCTCCTGAAGCGACCGCACGTCGGCGCGCAAGAACGGATTGGTCAGCAATTCCTCGGCCAGCGTGCCGGGCACGGTCGGCATGTTGCGCGAACGCATCTCGTCGACGCGATGCGCCCGCGCCTTGAGGTCGGCGTTGCCCGGCTCGACGCTGAGCGCGAAACGCGCATTGCTTTGCGTGTATTCGTGGGCGCAGAAAATCCGCGTCTCCGGCGGCAGCGCCTTGAGCTTTCCGAGCGATTTGTACATCTGCGCCGGCGTGCCTTCGAACAGCCTTCCGCATCCCATGATGAACAGCGTGTCGCCGCAGAACAGCGCCTTCGAATCCGCGAACCAGTAGGCGATATGGCCGCGGGTATGGCCCGGCACGTCGAACACGCTGGCGGCACGGTTGCCGAACTCGTATGTGTCGCCGTCGCCGACCTCGATGTCGATGCCGGGAATCCGGTCGCGGTCGGCGCGCGGCCCGACGATCTTGCAGCCGGTCGCGGCCTTCAGCTCGAGATTGCCGCCGGTATGGTCGCCGTGATGATGCGTGTTGAGGATATGCGACAGCTTCCAGCCGGTTTCCCTCAGCGCATCGAGGACCGGTTGCGCCACCGCGGGATCGACCGCCCCCGTCGCGCCTGTATCGGGATCGCGGATCAGGTAGACGTAATTGTCCTTAAGCACCGGAATTTGCCGGATCGCCAGTTCAGCCATGCGGGAATCCCTCCTCGTTAGCCCTTAAGGTAATTCTTCACGCCGCGTCATGCTACACTTAAGCCATGTTCGTCGACGTTGTGGATTTGCGCGACTTTTACGCGACGCGCCTCGGTCAGGTGGCGCGGCGTCAGGTGCGCGCGCGTATTCGCCAGGTCTGGCCCGACGTCACCGGCATGCGCGTCCTCGGGCTCGGTTATGCCACGCCGTATCTGCGCCCGTTCGTCGGCGAGGCTGAGCGTGTCTTCGCGCTGATGCCGGCGGGGCAGGGTGTGCTGCCGTGGCCGGAACAGGAATCCAACCTGGTGGCGCTGACCGACGAAAGCGAGTTGCCGCTCCAGGACTATTCCATCGATCGCGTCCTGTTGACGCACGGACTGGAATTCAGCGAACGGAGCCGCGCGCTGCTGACCGAAGTATGGCGCGTGCTGGCGGGCGGCGGACGGCTCCTGGTGCTGGTGCCGAACCGGCGTGGCCTGTGGTCGGTCAATTCCAGCACGCCCTTTGGGCAGGGCAACCCGTATTCGAGCAATCAGCTCGCGCGCCTGTTGCGCGACGCACAGTTCACGCCCGAGCGCACCGAGGCCGCGCTGTTCGTGCCGCCGGCGACGCGCTCGCGCATGTTGCTGGGCTCGGCGGGCGCGCTGGAGCGCATCGGCGCGCGCTGGTTCAACCGTTTCGGCGGCGTGGTGATGATCGAGGCGACGAAACAGCTATACCGGCCTGCCGCGGAACGTGCGGAAAAGCGCCGGGCGGTCTATGTTCCCGCCAACGCGCCTTTGGTTCCGGGGAGATAAAAATGGGTTGGATGGAAGAAGCGAGGACGATGTTGCCGCAAGCCGTGGCGCTGCGCCGCAAGATCCATGAGAACCCGGAGCTGGGCCTCGACAACCCCATGACCCGAGACCTCGTGATCGGTCAGTTCGAGGGCATGGATGTCGAGATCGCACTCGGCAAATCGACCTCCGGCGTGATCGTGTCGATGCATGGCGGGCGCAAGGGCAAGAGCATCATCCTGCGCGGCGACACCGACGCCCTTCCGATCCTCGAGGACACCGGCCTGCCGTTCGCGAGCAAGACCGACGGGCACATGCATGCCTGCGGCCACGACGCGCATACCTCCATGCTGGTCCACGCCGCGAAGCTGCTCGACCGCAACCGCGACAAGTTTGCTGGCACCGTCAAATTCATGTTCCAGCCCGGCGAGGAAGGCTTCCACGGCGCGCGCTACATGATCGACGAGGGCATGATCGCGGCGGACGCCTGCTTCGCGCTGCACATCATTCCGAACATCCGCGCCGGCGCCATTGCCGGCAAACCCGGCCCGACCATGGCCTCCGCCGACCGTTGGGAGATCGTTGTGAAAGGCAAGGGCGGCCACGCCTCGGCGCCGCATGACGCGGTCGATCCGATGCCCGCGACGTTCGAGATCGGCCTCGCGCTCCAGAACATGGTGACACGGCGCCATTCGGTGTTCGATCCGATCGTCGTCACCGTCGGCCGCGTCACCGGCGGCACCACCAACAACGTGATTCCGGAATCGGTCGAGCTCGAAGGCACGCTGCGCGCGACGTCGCCGGGCGCGCGCCAATCGGCGCAGGAGAATATCCGCCGCGTCGCCGAGAACATTGCCCGGGCGCATCTCTGCACCGCCGAAGTCACGATCGTCGAAGGCTACCCCGTGACGATCAACGATGCCGGCTTCGCCGGTTTCGCGCGTGGCGTCGCGCATGAATTGATCGGCGAGAAGAACTTCCTCGACATGGCCGCGCCGGTGATGGGCGCCGAGGATTTTTCCTATGTGCTGCAAAAAATCCCCGGCGCGATGTTCGTGCTCGGGGTCATGCCGGAGACGCGCGACGTCTCGGGCCATGTCGCGCCCGTGCATTCCAACCGCATGATGCTGAACGAGGACGCGATGGCGACCGGTATCGCAATGCACGCCGCCGTCGCGAGCAGATTCTTGGCGGCTTAGGTCGTCGTCCTCTTTTCCCGATCAGGTGAAACCCCGCCTCTACGCCGCGACCTCCTCGGCGGCCGGGACGCGGGTGATCTTGTGCGCCTGGAGCGCGGGCATGACCTCCTTGGCGAAGCGGCGGATCTGGTTGAGGAACAATTCCTGCGGCATCGCGCCCCGGTTCATGCTGACCAGCACCGTGTCGGCGCCGGCATGCTCGGCGGCTTCGATGATTCGGTCGCGCACCTCGTCGGCCGTGCCCCAGGGCGCGTCCTCGGCGAAGCGCTCGACGTCCTGCATCGTCATGCCGCGGAAATCCTCGCGCGAGCGCGCGGCGAATTTGCGATTCTCCGGCCGAACATAATCCATCGACGCGTCGCTGACATAGCCCGTGGTCTTCGCCACCGCGGTCTCGGTGATATTGCCGTGGCTGAACAGGGTGCGATGAAAATAGAGATGGTATGGCGCCATCTCCTTCACCGCCTGCGCCTTGCTGTCGGCGACATAGGTGCCGACGCCGATCGACAAATGCTGCGGCGTGACGCGATGGCCGTGGCGGCGCATCGCCTGCGCATAATAGCGCACAATGTCTTCGGTAAGGCCGCGTGCCCCCAGCCCGGGCGTGATCGGCACGCCATGCTTCGCTGCGAAGTCGATCGATTCCTTGCTGGTGGTGATGGGAATCCACACCGGCGGATGCGGCTGTTGCAGTGGGCGCGGCCAAATTGCCACGTCTTTGTACGACCAGAATTTACCCTGATACGAAAAGGCCTCTTCGGTCCAGGCCTTGAGAATGATCTCGAACGCCTCCTCGTAGCGCGCGCGTGATTCGCCCTGCTTGACGCCGTAGACATTGTATTCGCGCGGAATGCCGCGGGCGAAACCGGAGATCAGCCGCCCGTTCGACATGCAGTCGAGCATCGCCAGTTCCTCGGCCAGGCGCAGCGGCTCGTGCAGCGGCAGGAGGTTACCGTAGATCAGGAGTTTGAGGCGCTTCGTGCGCATCGCCGCGGCGGCCGCGAGCAGGTTCGGCGAATTCATCAGCCCATAGGGGGATGTATGATGCTCGTTGAAGCCGATGCCGTCATAGCCGAGCCGGTCCATCTCTTCCCAGGCGTCGAGATGTTCGGCATAGGTCTGCGCCGCGACCGACGGCTTGAAATGTTTCTTTTCGAGCGGGAACGGCAGTTCGTTGCCGACCTTGAGATGGTCGAGATGCTCGCCGTACGGCAGGAGGTCGAAGACAAAGACTTTCATTGCGCAACTCGTCACAGTTTCCAATATGGGCCCGGGGATCATGGCAAGCCGACCGGAAATCATCAAATCGTTTCGCGATCAGGCGGGTTACGCCGACGCGCTTGGCTCGCCGTTCATGGCGGCGTTGATGAACCGTGCCGCGGAGTCAATCGAGGCAGGCGGCCCGCTCGCCGTGCTGGTCGGCGGCTGGCCGGGCGACCCGGCCGCGGACGGCCTGCCGCTGCGCAT
>Ga0134125_10008209_pt1 | contig 11773 bp, 10 predicted proteins | sample KB31751_FD_96464 | JGI IMG/M metagenome (GOLD analysis project Ga0134125, IMG submission 96464) | Terrestrial soil microbial communities with excess Nitrogen fertilizer from Kellogg Biological Station, Michigan, USA - KB3-175-1 | ecosystem: Environmental > Terrestrial > Soil > Unclassified ... | reverse complement strand
TCCGACCAGTCGCGCAGATCCATCTTGTTGACCGCGACGAGCAGGTGCGGAATGCCGAGCAAGGAAGCGATGTAGGCGTGGCGGCGCGACTGCTCGAGCACGCCGAGGCGCGCGTCGATGAGGATGACGCCGACGTCGGCCGTCGACGCGCCGGTGACCATGTTGCGCGTGTACTGTACGTGGCCGGGCGTGTCGGCGACGATGAACTTGCGCTTCTCGGTGGCGAAGTAGCGGTAGGCGACGTCGATGGTGATGCCCTGCTCGCGTTCGGCGGCGAGGCCGTCGGTGAAGAGCGAGTAGTCGATGGCCTCGCCGGCCATGGTGGTGGCGCGCTTGACCGCCGAGAGCTGGTCCTCGTAGACGGCGCTGATGTCGTGAAGGAGGCGGCCGATCAGCGTCGACTTGCCGTCGTCGACGGAGCCGACGATGACGAAGCGCAAGAGCTCCTTGGCTTCGTGACGCGCCAGGTAGGCGTGGATGTCGCGCTCGATGAGCTCGGATTCGGCGACGGCGGCCATTAGAAATAGCCCTCGCGCTTCTTCTTCTCCATCGAGGCGTCCTGATCGTGATCGATGAGCCGGCCCTGGCGCTCGGAGACGCGCGTCAGCAGCATCTCGCGGATGATCTCGGGCAGCGTCGTCGCCGTCGACTCGATGGCGCCCGACAGCGGATAGCAGCCGAGCGTGCGGAAGCGGATCATCTTCTCGACGGGGACTTCGCCGGGGCGGAAGCGCATGCGCGCGTCGTCGACCATGACGAGCGTGCCTTCGCGCTCGACGACCGGCCGCTTCGCCGCGAAGTAGAGCGGCACGATTGGCACCTCTTCCAGATACAGGTACTGCCAGATGTCGAGCTCGGTCCAGTTCGACAGCGGGAAGACGCGGATGCTCTCGCCCTTCTGCACCTTGGCGTTGTAGAGGTTCCACAGCTCGGGGCGCTGGTTCTTCGGATCCCACTGCTGGAAGCGATCGCGGAACGAGTAGATGCGCTCCTTGGCGCGCGACTTCTCCTCGTCGCGGCGCGCGCCGCCGAACGCGGCGTCGAAGCCGTACTTGCCGAGCGCCTGCACCAGCGCCTGGGTCTTCATGATCGTGGTGTACTTCTCGGAGCCGTGGTCGAACGGGTTGATGCCTTCGCGCACCCCGTCTTGATTGGTGTAGACGAGGAGCTCGAGCTGGTTCTGCCGGCAGAAGCGATCGCGGAAGGCGATCATGTCGCGGAACTTCCAGGTCGTGTCGATGTGCAGGAGCGGAAACGGCAGCGGCGCCGGGTGGAACGCCTTCATCGCCAGCCGCACCAGCACCGACGAGTCCTTGCCGATGGAGTAGAGCATCACCGGCTTGTCGAACTCGGCGGCGACCTCGCGGATGATGTGGATGCTCTCGGCCTCGAGCTGCTTCAGATGCGTCAGTCGGTGGGAGCCGATTTCGGACTGCCGGGCGGACATCTCGACGTCTCCTATTGGAGGAGTATCCGTTATAGCGGATGGTTCGTCAACGAAGAACGACGCGGCGCGTGATGCCGCAGCTTGCTAGACTGCGGGGCGTCTTTGGGGGGGCGGGGGATGAGCGACGCGGATCCACTCGAGCAACTGCGCGTCCTGCAGCGGGTCGCCGAGGACGTGACGTCGGCGCTGGATCTCGACGAGATCCTGGGGCGCTGCGCGACGACGTCGTCGGCGCTGGCGGAGACCAGCTCGTGCGCGATCTACCTGCGCGACGATCGCCGCCAGCTGTTCCGCCGCCACATCTCGCGCGACTCGCTCAACGAGAGCATCTTCTTGCCGACGGGGCAGCTCGACGCGTGGCTCGGGCATCAGGCGAGCGTGTTGTGCAATCTGCAGGATCCGGCGCTGGCGCTGCATCCGGGCGTGCTGGCGAGCCGCGCGCGCGGCTTCACCGCCACGCTCAACCTGGCGATGCGCTGGCGCGGCAAGCTGATTGGCCTGCTCATCCTCGCCTTTCGCGATCGCGTCGTCCTGCCCGAGGCGACGGTGCGCACGCTCGAGGCGATCATCGGCTATCAGGCGGCGGCCATCGAAAATGCGCGCGCGCATCAGCTCATCGAGCGGCGCGCGCGGCTGGCGCTCACGTTGCGCCAGTTCTCCGAGCGCGCCATCGCCATCGCCGACGCCGACGCGCTCCACCGCATCATCCTCGAGACGGCGCTCGGGCTGAGCGGCGCCGACCGCGGGCTGCTCTCGCGCGTCGACGGCGCCGGCACGCTGGTGTTCGCCGGCATCGGCTGCTGCGAGCGGCTGGTGGGGCAGGTGGTGCCGCTCGCCGATCGCTACGTCGCCGAGTCGATCGCGCGCTCGGAGCCGCTCGTCATCGACGACGTGGCGGCGATGGAGCCGGCCTCGCCGGTCGCGGCCGCGGCGCAGCGCCACGCCACCGAGCAGCTGATGATCCTGACCATGCGCCACGACGAGACGCCCATCGGACAGGTCATGGTGGGCACGGCGGCGGCGCGCGACTGGGGCGACGAGGAGATCGAGGCGATGCGCACGCTGGCGTCGATGGCGGCCGAGCTGATGGAGCGCGGGCGCATCCAGGCGGCGCGCGACCTCGAGCGCCGTCGCCTCGGCGAGAGCATCGAGCACCTGCCGATCGGCGTGGCGGTGATCGATCCGACCGGTCGCGCGCTGCACATCAACGGCGCCGCGCGCGCGCTCGCCGAGGCGCTCGGCATCACCTACGAGAACTGGCGCGAGAGCATGGCGCGGCTGCGCAAGGCGAACGGCGAGCCGCTCAAGCCCGAAGACTCGATGCTGCTGCGCGCGTTCCGCGGCGAGCACCCGCCGGCGCACGTCATCCGCTTCACGCCCATCGGCAGCGATCGCAGCTTCACGCTGCGCGGGGCCGCGGCGCCGCTCTGCGATCTCGACGGCCACGTCACCGCCGCCGTCATCGGCTTTCAGGACGTCACCGAGCTGCAGGATCTGGCCGACGCCAAGGAGCGCTTCCTGCGCATCGCCTCCCACGAGCTGCGCTCGCCGGTCACCAGCCTGCGCGCGACGACGCAGCTGTTGGCGATCGATCCGAGCGCGCTCGCCGATCGGGAGCGGCGCGAGACGCTCCTGCAGCGGCTCGATCGGCAGAGCGTGCGCCTGGTGAACCTCGTCGGGCAGCTGCTCGACACGACGCGGCTGCACGCCGAGGAGCTGCCGCTGCAGCTCGGCGACTGCGATCTGGTCGCGTTGTGCCGCAACAGCGTCGAGGCCGGCGACGCGCGCGTGCGGGTCGAGGCCGCCGGCGCCGTCATCGGCCGTTGGGACGCGGTGCGCATCGAGCAGGTGCTGACCAACCTCGTGGCCAACGCGCTCCACTACAGCGCGGCGGAGGCGCCGGTGATCGTGCGCGTGCGCGAGCAGCCGGGACACGCCGTCGTGCAGGTGATCGACCGCGGCATCGGCATCGCGGCGACCGAGCTCGGGCGGCTGTTCACGCCGTTCTATCGCGCGCCGGGCGCGGCCGGGCAGCATCGCGCCGGGCTCGGGCTCGGGCTGCACATCACGCGCGAGATCGTGCGGCGCCACGGCGGCAGCATCTCGGTGGAGTCTCAGTCGGGGCAGGGCTCGACGTTCACCGTCGAGCTGCCGCTCGGCGGGCCGGCGTCGCCCGCGCCGTCGTAGCCCGCTCAGCGACGGGCGTAGCTGCCGAGACCCTTCCAGACGCGCATGTTGCGCGACGAATCGAAGGTGTAGAGGATGCCGGCGAGGCCACACAGCGCGGCGCCGCCGATCGACGTGGCGAGCACCGCGATCGAGCGGTCGCGCGGGCCGAAGAAGTCGGTGAGGCCGAAGAAGTAGCTGGCGCCGGTGCCGACGAAGCCGACGACGCCGATGGCGGTGCCGACGCCGAAGGTGCCGCGCCCGGGATCGACGCCGAGGCGATCGAGCAGGTGGTGCTCGTAGCCGAGCGCGCTCGCGGAGAGCACGAAGCCGGCGGCCGAGGCGCTCGAGCCGACGTAGGCGAGCGTCGGGCCGGGATCGGAGGGCGAGGGCGGGTTCGTCAGATCACTGGCGCTCGGCGGATAGTGCGTGGCGGCGATGTAGAGGACGCTCGCCAGCGAGAAGCCGGTGCCGATGACACCGAGCATGGTGCCGACGAGCGAGACGATGCGCGCGCGCTGCCAGCGATCGACGACGTCGGGCGCAGGCGTGATGCCGAGCGGCAGCGGCGGTGGCGGCGGGAGCGCCTCGATCGGCGCGGGCGGCAGCGGCGCGACCGAGGCTTGCGTCGGCGTGGGGGAGGGCGCCTGCGCGATCGCGTCGAAAGAGAGTGCAACGATCAGCGTCGCGACGATCACGCGCATGACTCGCGGTACGTAGGGGTCGGGCGCGGCGCGACAAGGCTCGACGCGCGCAACACGCCGGGGGCCCGATCGCCGGCGCCGCGGCGCGCGCGATGCAACGCCTGGTCGAGGAGGTGCCGCATGCGCGCGCTCGGGCTCGTCGCGGCGCTGGCGATCGTCGCCGGCTGCGCTCCGGTCCGCACCCTGGTCTACGGTCCGACGCCGACGACGCGGCCGGCGCACGCGCCCGGGCAGATCGACGGGCACGACGCGGAGAAGCATCCGGTGCCCGCCGGGGATCCGCGCGGCGACGTACAGATCGCGGTGGTGCGGCTGACGTCGGTGATCGAGCCCGACGTGCCCGACGGCCGGCGCATCCCCGTCGTCGTGGTGCGCATGATCGTGCACAACCGCGACGCCGAGGTGTGGTGCGTCGAGAGCACGTCGATCGACGCCGTCGTCGAGTCGCGGCACGAGTATCCGGTACGCGCCTTCGGCGACGGGCAGCCGCTGTGGTCGGTGGTGGTGCGGCCCGGCGAGACGCGCAGCGTCGATTTGTACTACGAGCTGTCGGAGCCGATCGCCAGGCCGTCGGTGGCGGTGAATTGGCGCGTGAGCACGCCGAAGGGCCCGCTCACGGCCAGCATGCGATAACCGCGCAGGGCCGCCGCGCGGGCGCTAAGATGCGCCCGGCTCGCGGAGGATTCACATGACCAGGCGATGGCTGGTGTTCGCGTTGATGATCTGCAGCAGCGCCGCGTGGGCGCAAGCGACGACGCCGCTGCCGCTCCCCGACGGCAAGGGCGGCATCGGCTTCGACGATCTGCGCTACGACGCCGCGCTCGGTGTGGCGCTGATTCCGGCGGGGCGCACCGGCAACGTCGATCTGATCGATCCGGCGACGCGCGCGGTCACGCCGATCGACGGCTTCCGCAAGATCGCGCGTTACGACGCCGGCCATGGCCAGAGCGTCACCTCCGTCGACGCCGGCGAGGGCTGGCTCTTCGCCACCGATCGCACGGCGCTCGAGCTCGCGGTCATCGATCCCAAGGCGCACAAGATCGTCGCCGAGGTGCCGCTCGCCAGCGGGCCCGACTACGTGCGCTACGTGGCGCCGACGCGCGAGGTCTGGGTGACCGAGCCGGGAAAGAAGCGCATCGAGGTCTTCACGCTGGGCAAGGCGACGCCGCCGGTGCCGGCGCACGCGGCGTTCATCGACGCGCCGGGCGGGCCGGAGTCGCTCGTGGTCGACGCGCGGCGCGGGCGCGCCTACACGCACAAGTGGAAGACCTCGACGATGGCGATCGATCTGAAGTCGCGCGCCGTCGTCGCCACCTGGGCGGCCGGCTGCGGCGATCCGCGCGGCATCGCGCTCGACGAGGCGCGCGGTTGGCTCTTCGTCGGCTGCGAGGATGGCACCGCCGCCGCGCTCGACGTCGGCCACGACGGGCGGCTGTTGTCGACGGTCAAGAGCGGCCGCGGCGTCGACATCATCGCCTACGACGCGCGGCGCGCGCACCTGTACCTGCCGGGCGACGAGAGCGCGACCATGGCGGTGATCGGCGTGTCGGCAACGGGCACGCTCGCGGTGCTCGGCGTGGTGCCGACGGTCAAGGAGGCGCACTGCGTGACCATCGACGGGCATGGCAGCGCCTACGTCTGCGATCCGCAGCATGGGCAGCTCCTCGTCGTGCCCGACCGCTTCTAGGCCGTCTGCGCCCCACGCCGATTCGGGTGCTACGATGCGCGCCATGCGCGTCGCGGTGCTCGACGATTACCATCACGTCTTCGACGGAGATCCGGCGATCCAGCGGCTGCGCGAGCGCGTGCCGGTCGACGTGTTCACCGAGAAGCTGACCTCGCTCGACGCCATCGCCGGGCACCAGATCGTGATCGCGCTGCGCGAGCGGACGCGCTTCGACGCCGCCTTCTTCGCCGCGCTGCCCGAGCTGCGCCTGATCGCGCAGACCGGCAGCCACGCCTATCACGTCGATCTCGCGGCGGCGACGCGCGCCGGCGTGCTCGTGGGCAAGGGCTCGTCGGATCGCGCGGCGATGGAGGGGATCGCGGCGTCGACGGTGGAGCTGACCTTCGCGCTCCTGCTGGCGCTCTTGCGCCGCGTGCCCGAGGCCGACCGCGCGCTGCGCGACGGCGGCTGGCCCTCGTGGGCGGGACGCACGCTGCAGGGCAAGCGGCTCGGCATCCTCGGGCTCGGCCGCATCGGGCGCAAGGTCGCGGCCATCGCGCGTGCCTTCGGCGCCGAGCTCTTGGCGTGGGGACCGACGCTCACCGACGAGCGCGCTGCCGCCGCCGGCGCCACGCGGCTTCCGCTCGACGGGCTGCTCGAGGCGGCCGACATCGTGACGGTGCACCTGGCGCTCTCCGATCAGAGCCGCGGGCTGCTCGATGAAGCGCGGCTGCGGCGCATCGGCCCGCGCGGCGTGCTCGTCAACACCGCGCGCGGCGCCATCGTCGACGAAGCGGCGCTGGCGCGGCTGCTCGGAGAGGGCGCCCTCGGCGGCGCCGCGCTCGACGTGTTCGCCGTCGAGCCGCTGTCGGCCGATTCGCCGCTCCGCCGGCTCGACAACGTGGTGCTCACGCCGCACCTCGGCTGGATGGCGGACCAGACCTATCGGCTCATGGCCGACGCGGTGGTGCGCATCGTCGAGGCCTTTGTCGACGGCAGCTGGGACGGCGCTCTCAACCCCGAAGCGCGCCGATCCGTCTCGACCTAGGAACAGCCACTAGCGGACCTTCGGCGGTGGCGATGTAGGCATCGTGCAACCCGGGTAGCGACAATCCGCAATTGGAAGGCCGATTCGGTATCGTGGCGAATCATTCTTTATTCGTTTTTTAAAATATCTTTTCAAATACGTTTCGTTGTTTCTAAATATGCGGTCATGATGACCCGTAGACTGCCTATCGCCTTGGTCCTGGCCTCGGGCTGTCTCTTCGCCTCGGGATGCGCGCAGTCACCCGGCGTCGGCGCCCTCGACGAGCGGCTGGCGGCCGACGTCAAGGCTCCTTCTCTCGGCGATGAGATGCCCTCGCCGACCGGGCGCTTCCAGACGCTGTCGACCACCGGCTCGATCGACGCGACCAATCCGTTCTTCGCCAACCTCGGCAGTAACGGCCGCACCTGCGCCACCTGCCACGTCGCCGCCGATGGTTGGACCATCGTGCCGGCCGACGTGCAGGCGCGCTTCGAGGCGACCACGCCGAAGGGGACCGACCCCATCTTCCGCACCAACGACGGCTCGACGTCGCCGCGCGCCGACGTCTCGACCGAGGCGGCGCGGCGCGTGGCCTACGCCATGCTGCTGGGCAAGGGGCTCATCCGCGTCGGCATCGGCATCCCGGCGGGCGCCGAGTTCGGCCTCTCCGAGGTCGACGATCCGTATGGCTACGCCAGCGCGTCGGAGCTGTCGCTGTTCCGGCGCCCGCTGCCGTCGACCAACCTCGGCTTTCTGTCGACGGTCATGTGGGACGGCCGCGAGACCTTCGTCGAGCAGCCGCTGAGCTTCGATCTCATGGATCAGGCCAACGGCGCCACGCTCGGACACGCGCAAGCGGCCGCCGCGCTCGATTCGTCGACGAAGGCGTCGATCGTCGCCTTCGAGAGCGCGCTCTACACCGCCGCCACCTACGACAACAACGTCGGCAGCCTGACCACCAAGCAGGGGCAGGGCGATCCCACCGATCTATCGACGCAGCCGTTCCACCTCGGCATCAACGACGCGCTCGGCGGCGATCCAGCGCCGGGGGCGCCGCCCTTTACGCCCAACGTCTTCACGCTCTATCAGAAGTGGACCGACTCGGTCGGCAAGACCAGCGGCACCGACGGGGCGCGCGGCGCGGTCGCGCGCGGCATGATCCTCTTCAACACCAAGCCCATTGCCATCACCGGCGTGCGCGGGCTCAACGACACGCTCGGCGTCACCAGCATCGCCGGCGCCTGCTCGACCTGCCACGACACGCCGAACGCGGGCAACCACTCGCTGGCGCTGCCCATCGACATCGGCATCTCCGACGGCGCGCGGCGCACGGCCGACCTGCCGCTCTACACGCTGCGCAACCTGACCACGGGCGAGACCATCGAGACCACCGATCCGGGGCGCGCGCTCATCACCGGACGTTGGGCCGACATCGGCAAGTTCAAGGGGCCGACGCTGCGCGCGCTGTCGTCGCGCGCGCCGTACTTCCACAACGGCTCGGCGGCGAGCCTCGACGAGGTGGTCGACTTCTACAATGGGCGCTTCGGCATCGGGCTGACGGCCCAGGAGCACAGCGACCTGGTGGCGTTCCTGCAAACCCTGTGAGGAGGCACGTGGGAACTGATTCACGCACCGCGAAGCTGGCCGTGGCAGCGGCGGCGCTGGCGCTCGGCGGGCTCGTGCTCGCCGCGGCGGCGCGGCTGTGGGCCAGCGGCGCCGTCGACGGCGGGAACGGCGAGGCGCTGGTGCAGGCCAATCGCCTGGGCGAGATCCTGTCGGCGGCGGCGGCGACCGCGCGCGTGCGCGCCGAAGGGCTGGCGGCGATGCCGACGGTGCGCGGCGCCGTCGAGACCGACGTGGCCACGGTGCGCGACATGACGCGCGCGCAGGGCTTCGTGTTCGCGCCGGCGCCGCACGAGGTGCTCGAGATCGTCCAGCTGTCGTCGCGGCACCCGCCGCTGTCGTTGTATCGCGCGCCGGAGACGGCGGCGTCGCTCGGCATCACGCAGGCGCACGAGCTGCGCGTCGACGAGGCGGGCGGCGCGCTGGTGGTGACGGTGGCGGCGCCGTCGCAGCCGCTCTATCAGCACGCCGGGCTCGAAGGCGCGGTCGCGGTGGCGACGCGCGTGGATCTGGCGCCGCTGGTGGCGTCGTTGCAGTCGAGCGGGATGGCCGCCGAGCTGCTCGGCGCCGGCGATCCGGTGGCGCTGACCGTGCAACGATCGGGCGAAGGCGGCACGCGCGTGAAGACGGTGCCGGTGCCGTTCACCGTCACCGACGGCAAGGCGCCGAGCCTGAGCTTGCGCGTGAGCCCGCGCGCGCGCGCCGGCGGTGGCGCGCTGCTCCTGGCGGGGCGTGCGCTGCTGGTGGTGGCGTTCCTCATGGCGCTTCTGACCTTCGTGTCCTATCTGCGGCGCGTGATACCGGCGCTCGACGACGCGCCGACGGCGCCGGTGTCGACGTCGGTGGCGGCGAACGGGCCGGCGGCGAACGCACCCGAGCGGCGCGGCGACGGCGATCACCTGGTGTTGGCGTGGAGCGCGAGCATGCCGACGCCGATCACGCAGCTCCGGCCCGCGCTCGAGTCGCTGCCGATCGTCATCGATCCGCGCGGCGACGAGCTCGCCGGGCGCTATCGGCTGTTGCAGCCGCTCGGGCGCGGCCACTCGTCGGAGGTGTACCTGGCGCAGTCGTTCGTCGCCGGCGCGACCGGCGCGGTGGCGCTCAAGGTGCTGAGCGGACGCGACTGCGACGAGCGGCGGACGTTCCTCGAGGCGGCGCGCGCGCAGATGCGCCTCACGCATCCGCACGTGGCCCGCGTGCTCGACGTCGGCGACGGCGATCATGCCTACGTGGCGATGGAGTACGTCGAGGGCTGCACGCTCGAGGCGCTGCTCGGCGATCTGTTCCGCCGCGACGAGCCGCTGCCGCTGCCGCAGACGATCGCGATCGTCGGCGCGATGTGCCGCGCGCTCGAGGCGGCGCGGCCGCTGGTGCATGGCGCGGTCAAGCCGTCGAACGTGCTCGTCGGGCGGCACAACGTGGTCAAGCTGGCCGACTTCGGCGCGCCGCCGTCGGCGACCGACCGCCACGCGCCCGAGCAGTACGCGGGGCAGCCGGCCGATCGGCGCGGCGACGTCTACGCCGTCGGCGTGGTGCTGCACGAGCTGCTCACCGGGCGGCGCATGCAGGTGACGGGCGGCGATCCCAAGCGCTGGCCGGCGCTGCCCGCGCCCTCGACGGTGCGGCCGATGTTGCCGCGCGAGCTCGACGGCGTGGTGGCCAAGGCGACGCGCTTCGCCGCGCGCGGACGCTACGGCTCGGCGAACGAGCTGCTGGCGGCGCTGCACGACGCCGCCGCGGGTGCGGCCGAGATGGCGACGGAGGCGTGGCTCGGCGACTGGGTCGAGCGCGCGCGCCGCTCGTCGTAGGCGCGCTGCGTAGGCACGCCGCGCGCGTCGTGATCAGCCGGTGCCGGCCTTGAGCTCGCCGGCGCGCAGCGCGCGCACCACGTCCATCGCCTCCTCGCGCGTCTCGTAGAGGTTCGACGGCCGGTGGATCTTCATGCCCGCCAGGCGGGTGAGCGTGCGGTGCAGGTGGTTGCCGCCGTAGCGCACCGATGAGATCGCGCACTCGGCGTGCGCGCGGTCGGTCTCGCGCGCGTAGAACTCGATCTCCTTCATGTTGATCGTGATGTTGTCGATGTCGACGACGAAGTAGCACTTCTTGCCCTTGGCGTGGCTGCGCCAGTAGCCGACGACGCGCTTGAAGTGCGCGGAGATCTCCGCCTGCGTGACGAGCTCGGTCGGCTCGGCGAAGCGGATGAAGATGATGTTCTCGTCCTTGTCGTAACGCAGCTCGGCCTGCGCCATCGAGACCCCTCTTCCCTCGACGGTATCAGATGGGCGGGCTTCGTTGTACGCTTCAGCTTTTGGGGGATCATGGGCTCGTCATCGGCCACACGTGAAAGCTGGCTCCTGCAATCGCCGATACAGATCGAAGAGACGGCTGATCGCGTCGTCGCCACGCTTCGGCCGATGCGGCTCGTGCGCATCGCCGCGCTGGCGCTGCTCGCGTTTTGCGCCTTCGACGCCCAGTCCGTCTACGACATGCTCTTCGGCAGCCACTCGCAGCACCTCGTCTGCGATCGCCACACAGGGCGCTGCGAGCTCAACGGGGACGAGATCGCCATCGTCGACGAGCTGAAGGACGCCGAGCTGAGCACCGACTCGATGCATCGCTCGGGACACTTCGCGGGGGGCTCCAAGATCGTCACGCTCATCCTGCGCAACGGTACGCGGCCCGACGCCAGCACGCAGGGCGCGCAGTCGGCGCGCTCGATCGCCGAGTATCGCGCCGTCGTGCAGGCGATCCGCGCCTTCATCGCCGATCGCGCGCAACCTCGGCTCGACCTCACCTACGTCTATCGGCCGAGTCTCTACGAGAAGATCTGGGCGGTCTTCTTCTTCTTCGTGCTCGCGTTCATCACGGCGCTCGTCGTGCGGGCGTGGCGCACCCGGCACGTCGTGATCGATCGCGCGACCGGTCATGCGGTGATCACGAGCAGGCCCTTGTTGCGGCGGGCCACCACGCAGGAGCGCACGATCGCGGACAGCGCCGGGCTGTCGGCCGCGCAGCTCGTGGCCAAGCTCTGATCAGCCGATCGCGGCGGCCACCAGCTTCTCGAAGTGGGTGATGCGCGCCTCGCGCAGATCGCTGTGCACCGCCGGCGGCAGCCCGCGCGCACGCAAGCCGCGCTGCAC
>Ga0134125_10008206_pt1 | contig 11777 bp, 13 predicted proteins | sample KB31751_FD_96464 | JGI IMG/M metagenome (GOLD analysis project Ga0134125, IMG submission 96464) | Terrestrial soil microbial communities with excess Nitrogen fertilizer from Kellogg Biological Station, Michigan, USA - KB3-175-1 | ecosystem: Environmental > Terrestrial > Soil > Unclassified ... | reverse complement strand
GAGGCAGGTGTGGAACGAGGGGAAGCTGATGACGCCCTGCAATTGCCGGAGGTCGACATCATGCAATTGCCCGGCGCGCAGCCGGTCGAAATCGGCGACCGAGGCAGCGTCGAAGGATGCTCCGACCTTGTAATAGAGCCAGGCGCTCTCGACCGGCAGCAGGCCGGACAGCGGCACGATGATCAGCAGCGACAGCATGATCGTCCAGACGAGTTCGCGGCTGCGCGCAGGCTGGCCGGTCAAACTCAGATAGCAGGCGATCAGCACCATCTGCGCGATGGCGCTGGGATAGGCGAGCTGCAGCGCCAGGCGCAGCGTCGGATGCTGCTCGACCCAGCCGAACCAGCTCAGCCAATCGAATCCCAGCGCGCGATCCATGGCCGCGACGGCGTCATTGGCGAGCGGTAAGTTGGCGGCGGTCACCACATAGCTGAAACAGCCGGTCGCGGCGAAGAGCGCGATGAGCTGTGCCGCGCATTGCGCGAGGTCGACGATCCGCTCATCCGGCCGCCAATAGGTGTAGATGGCGGCGAGGGCGCCGAACACGAAGAGCGCGGCGGCGCCGCTGGCGAGCCCGATAGGCGCCAGCTGCAGACCGTCACGTGCCAGCCCGATGCCGTCGAAAATGACTATGAGGAGGATGGCGAGCCATCTCGCCCGCGCATTCGAGGACACCTGACCGCTCCGATCCTGCACCCGCCGCGGCAGGATGGGCGCAGCCTCCTTGAGAGAGGGTTAAATCGGCCGCCCGCGCGGACTCAGCGTGAGCGCGGTCGAACAGCAGGAGGCCTGGATTCCAGCGTAAATTCCCGCCACTGTGGCAGGCGAGCGTGACCTCTGCGGGTTGCCGACGGTCCATCCCGGTCATCGATCGACGCCGCAGGGAAATGACGCCGATCGTTCACTCAGACCGCTTTACCTTTGGTTGTCGCCGGCTCAGATCTCCCGCCCGAGCGCGCGGTCGACCGACAGCCGATCGCCGCCGCGGAAGAAGATGGCGAGGCAGAGAATACCCAGCAGCAGCGGATACTCGACGCCGCGGCTGGTCCAGAAATAGCCTTGCGGCATGTGTACGCCGAAGACGATGACCACCATCTCGACGAACAGCATCAGCGCCACCGGCCGGGTGAGCAGGCCGATCGCCAGCATGATGGCGCCGAAAAACTCGAGGCCCCCCACCCAGTAGGCCCAGATCATGCCGGGATGGAAGCCCATTTTGACGAGGTTGCCGGCCAAGCCGGTGACGCCGCCGTGGAACAGCTTCATGTAACCATGCGGCACCAGGATGGCGCCGGTGGCGAAGCGGATGAGCGGATAGCTGTACGGCGCCAGCGCGTCGTAAAGCCCGCCGAGTGCGGGAATTGCGAGCCGCGGCGCGGCGGTCTCATTGAGGCTCATGCGAATTCTCCCCCTGGCGCCGGCTGTTGCGACAGCCGGCGCGTCTACCGCCATCATAGCAGTTCGGCGGGCCGTCCGGAATCGTGTCGTTGTCAGGGTGTTACGCAACTATAAGTAGAGCGTGCCGGGATGAGCACCGGGCAGTAGTCGAGGGTGAAGTCGCGCCCGGCCGGCTGCGGCGTGGTGCCCGGGCCGCAGCTTGCGGCGGCGATGCCGAGCAACTGCTCGGGCGAGGCGGTGAGGGCGTTGTAGCAGACCGCGACCCGCGTTGTCGCGCTGTCCGCCGCAACGCCCGTCGGCGGCACCGTCTCGAAGGGCGACAGCCAGCCGCTGCACTGGGTGAGGCACAGCAATAGCGGCCACAAAACCGCGCGGCGCAAACGCATCATCGCCGCAGAGTCGCCGATCACGCGGCCGGGTGCAACCTCGTTGTCAGAGCCGCGACGCCGCCGCCGGACGTAGCAGCAGGGTGACGAGTGCGGCGATCACCAGCAGCAGTGCGGCGAGCTCGGGCGGGCCGACCGGCTCGTGCAGCAGCAAGGCCGAGGAGAGCACGCCGATCATGGGAACGGCGAGCGAGCCGATCGAGGCGACCGCCACCGGAAGCCGGCGGAGCACCGAAAACCACGCCCATTGGCTGAACACCATGCCCATGAGGATGACGTAAGCGAGCGCCGCGAGGCCGGCGCCGTCGGCGTGCTCCAGCCCGGGAAACGGTCCGATCACCAGCGCCGCGGCGACGATGGGCAGGCCACCCAACGTAGTCTGCCAGCCGGTCAGCGCCGCCACCGAGCAGCTCCAGCGGAAGCGTTTCATCACCACGGTGCCGCCTGCCCAGCCGATCGCCGCTGCGAGCATCGCCATCGCGCCCAAGGGAGCTGTGGCAATTCGTGCCAGGTCCGGCAACATCAGCGCGCCGACGCCGCCCATGCCGAGGACGAGTGCGACCAGGCCGCGCGCGCCGAACGGCTCGCCGAGGACAAGCGCGCCCAGCAACATGGCCCAGGCCGGCATGGTGTAGGCGATGATGCTGGCGCGGCCCGCCGCCATTAACGAAACACCATAGGCCGAGAACAGGTGCCAGAGCGTCACGTTGAGCAGCGCCGCGAGCAGCAGCGGCACGATCTCGTGCCGCTTCAGCGCCAGCGCGTCGCCGCGCAGCGCTGCGATCGCCAGCAGCAGGGGCCCGGAGGCGATGAGGCAGAGCGCGCGGAACGGCAGCACTGGAATCTCGCCCAGCACCACCTTCATGACCGGCCAGTTCAATCCCCAGAACAGGCTCAGCGCCGCCAGCAGCACATAGGCGCCAGCCAGCGATGGCCGCGCCGCCGTGGCGGGAGCGCTGCTCACGCCTGGCCGAGGGCCGCTTCAGCGAAGAGAGCAACGGCAAGAAGCGCCGCGTCGCTGTGGGGTGGCCCAACGAGCTGCACGCCGACCGGCAGTCCGGCGGGACCGCGCTTGCCCGGCAGCGTGACGCAGGGCAGCCGGAGCAGGGTCCACGGCCGGTTGAACACCGGATCGCCCGTCGTTGCCGCCGCCGGCGCCTCGCCCGGCGCGGCAGGCACCAGCATCGCGTCGAAATCACCGAAGAACTCGGCCACTTTCGCCTGCGCCGCGTCCGCGTACACCCGCGCCTCGTCATAGGCGGCGGGTGTCGTCGCCATGCCTTCCACGAAAAGGCCGGCGGTGCGCGGCATCACTTCGCTCGGGCGGTTGTTGCGCTCCCAGGCGAGGTTGCGCGCCATCTCATGCCCCATGATGGCGAGCTGCGCCGGCACCAGCCGGTCGAATGCGGCGAAGGATGGCCGCTCAGCGAGCCGCGCACCGGCGCGCGCCAAACGCTCGCGCGCCTCGTCGAGCGCGGCGATCGTCGCCGGCTGTGCCTGGTCCCACGGCTGCGTGCGGTAGACGCCGAGCCGCGGCCGCGCTGCTGGCGCTGTCGGCACCAGCTCGGGCCTGCCGGTGAGCGCAGCGATGAAGAGGGCGATGTCGGCGACGCTGCGCGCGAAGCCGCCGACGGTATCGAGGCTGGGCGCCAGCGCCTTGGTGCCGGAAATGGCGACAAGGCCGAAGCTCGGCTTGTAGCCCACGACCCCGCAGAACGACGCCGGACGAATGATCGACCCTGCGGTCTGAGTGCCGAAGGCGAGCGGCACCATGAAATCGGCGACTGCCGCCGCCGAGCCGCTCGACGAGCCACCCGGCGTGTGCGCGGTGTTGTGCGGGTTGCGCGTCTTGCCCGGGCTCAAGGCGGCGAATTCCGTGGTCACGGTCTTGCCCAGCACCACCGCGCCCGCCTCGCGCGCCAGCGCCACGCAGGCGGCGTCGGCGCGCGGCCGGAAGTCGTGATATGCCCGCGAGCCGTAACCCGTCGGCAAGTCGCCGGTATCCATGATGTCCTTGACGCCGATGGGCACGCCGTGCAGCGGCCCGCGCACCGTCGCCTGATCGCGCGCCCGCGCCTCGGCCAGCACGCGGTCGCGATCGATATGCGCCCAGGCGCCGACCTCGTGCTCGCGTGCGGCGATGCGCTCGAGGCAGGCGCGCGCCAGCGCCTCAGCCGTGAGCTTGCCGGCAGCGATACGTTGCGCTGCCTCGCTTGCGGACAGCCGGAAGAGATCGGTCATCGGTGGGCCCCTCGGATTTGACGGTGCGCCATTCCAGCAAGGATGGCGGCCCGCGTCGACTCCCAACTATGCTGGCGAGGCCTAAGCCTGGAGACAGCGATGAGCGATCCCGTCGCCGACACCGCCGGTATCGAGGGGTATCACGCGCACGTCTATTACGACGCGGCGACGCGGTCCCAAGCCGAGCGGCTGCGCCAGGCGATGGGCGAGCGCTTCGCGGTGACGCTTGGCCGCTGGCACGACCAACCGGTCGGGCCGCATCCGCAATCGATGTACCAGGTCGCCTTCGCGGCGACGGAGTTCGCGCGCTTGGTGCCGTGGCTGATGCTCAACCGCGCCGGCTTGAGCATCCTCGTCCATCCCAGCACGGGCAACGACTACGAGGACCATGCGCGATTCCCGCTGTGGCTCGGCACGCCGCTGCCCCTGCGGCTTGAGATGCTGCACCACGGCAAGGACCCGGATTGATGGCAGCGGTGGGAACCTGTCACAAGTTTAATCTGAGACGCTGGCGCGAGCCGCGTTCACTCGGGTGAAAGGCGCGTCGCGAATGGCGCGTGATGAACGACGAATTATCCGATGGTCGAGCAACGGTTCCTGATCTTAGCGGCAGTTGCACTGTTCCTCGCCTGGGGTGCGGTGCTCGTGCTCATGGTGGATGGCGCGCAGGCGGTGTCGCTCCTCTAGGCATCGGCGCACATTGCAAGGCTTTAACTTGCGGCGGGCCCTTGGGGCGCGCACGCTTTTCATAGTGCGGGGCACTGCAGGTGCAGGCCGCGTGTGCAGCGGCCCGTCCCCTGCATCCTCGCTTCTTGCAGCGAGAGATGACAGATGATTAAAACGATCACATCCGGCATTGCGGCCGCGCTCGTCGTGGCGGCTGCTCCCCTGGCCGTGGCGGCTACCAGCCACAGTGGCACCACGGCAGGCTCAGGCTCTTCCACCCCCGGCATCAGCAAGACGCAGGCGATGAAGGAGATCCAGCTCGACGGCTACACCAACGTGCAGGATCTGCATAAGGCCAAGGGCGGCTGGGCCGCAAATGCGATGGAAAGCGGCAAGCAGGTCTCGCTGCGCGTCGACAATCGCGGCGACGTCCGGAAGGAGTAGGCGGCCTCCCTTTGGGGGAGGCTGCACGGCGAGTGCGCCCGCGCATCGCGTCCTTGTATCCCGTCGCCGACCGGCAGAAAATAGCCGCCAGGGCAACGGCTGGCGAGGACAGTGGGCGATGCGGAACCGCTATGTGCTGGCGTTCCTGTTTGTGGCCTCTCTGGTGAATGCGGTCCCATCGCGTGCGGAGTTCCGCCCGATAAAGTGGCACTCCGATCCGGCCCAGGACGACCTCATGGGCTCGGGCATGGAAGTGCCGAGCGAGCGCCGCGTGCGTGCGCAGGCGGCAACGCGGCGCGATGGGCCGGACGAGGCCGCTGCTGGCTGGCGCGACTTGGCGCAGCGCGTGCGACGCCTCGCCGCGCAGGTGCCCGATCAGGAGCGTCAGATGCTACTCGATCTGGCCGCCGAGTACGACGCACGCGCCGTGCGGCTCGAGCAGCCGCGCGGTGCGTAGCAATCGCTCTGTCGCTGTCATGGCGACCCGCCCGGCGCCGCGGCAATCTCCCTCGGCCGCTTGCAATGCGTGAGGGAGATTGCTTCGCTGCGCTCGCAATGACACCCCTTGCTATGCGCGCATCCGCTCAAACAGCAGCAGGAAGAGGGCCCAGCCGATGCCCCAGGCGGCGTTGAGCACGAAGCCGATGACGAAGAGCCCGACCATGTCGGGCGGCAGGCCGCCGATCTTGAGCGGCCACACCACGAACATGAAGACGAGCGTGAGCGCCACGCCGCCGATGATCGCGGCGGCAGCCCAATAAGCTGCGCCTCGGAACCATTGCCGCACGGTGAGGGCGAAGACGATGCCCCACACCCCGCCCCAGAACGAGATCGAGATGACGTCGGGGACGCCGAGCGGCTTGGTCGGTGCCCAGCTGAACGGCGCGAACGGCACGACCTTGGCGAGATAGAGCACGAGCAGCAGTATCTGGTGGAAGACCGGCACGGCCAGCGCGCCGGCGATGAAGGCAAGTACCAGAGTTGCCGGCGATATCTGAGCCCGCGCGACGGGCAGCGACGATGTGCTCATGGGTTTCCCCCTTGATGGTGAGCAACGCGGCGTGATCTTGCGCCGCTTCCCGGCCGCAGTCCAACCCGACTCGGCGACTCCACGCCGCCCCGGGGTGGCGCTTGACGCGGGCCGGCGTCTCTCGGGATACTGAGCCGTTTCCAAGGGGAGCCCCGCTAAGGGGCTGAGACACCACTGGACATTCGACGTGGGAACCCTTTGAACCTGATCCGGATCGTACCGGCGTAGGGACAGGAACGGCGCGGCTCGGCAAACTAGGCAAAGCGAGCGGCCCCTCAACTCCGCAGGCACCGGATCTCCTGTTGCACCGACGAGTCGGGAAAAGGAGATCACCATGCCCGAAGGCGATATTACCAAGGATTTCAGCGTATCCACGGGAGCGCTGCCGGCCTCGCGCAAGATCTACGTGCCTGGCAGACAATATCCCGAGCTCCGCGTGGCGATGCGCGAGATCGATCTCTCGCCCGCGGCCAAGGAGCCGGCGGCGCGCATCTATGATCCCTCCGGCCCCTACACCGATCCCGCGGTCGTCACCGACATCCGTGCCGGCCTCGCGCCGCTCCGCGCCGAATGGATTGGCGCGCGCGGCGATGTCGAAGAGCAGGCGGGCCGCAGCACCCGCCCCGAGGATAACGGCCTCAAACCCGGCGAGGCGTCGAGCGTGCCAATGTTCGATCGCGGCGCGCGCCGGCCGCTCAAAGCGCGGCGCGGCCACGCCGTGACCCAGCTCGCCTATGCTCGTGCGGGGGCCATCACGCCAGAAATGGAGTACATCGCCATCCGCGAAAACCTTGGCCGCGTGACGCTGGCCGAGGCAGCGCGGCGCGACGGCGAATCCTTCGGCGCCGCCATCCCCGATCATGTCACGCCCGAATTCGTGCGCGACGAGGTGGCGAGGGGCCGCGCCATCATTCCCGCCAACATCAACCATCCCGAAAGCGAGCCGATGATCATCGGCCGCAATTTCCTGGTCAAGATCAACGCCAATATCGGCAACTCGATCGTGACATCGTCGGTCGCAGAGGAAGTCGACAAGCTGGTCTGGGCGATCCGCTGGGGTGCCGACACGGTGATGGATCTCTCAACCGGCAAGAACATCCACACCATCCGCGAATGGATCATCCGCAACGCGCCGGTGCCCATCGGCACGGTGCCGATCTATCAGGCGCTGGAAAAGGTCGGCGGCCAGGCCGAGGAGCTCACCTGGGAGATCTTCCGCGACACGCTCGTCGAGCAGGCCGAGCAGGGCGTCGATTATTTCACCATCCATGCCGGCGTGCGCCTGCCCTTCATCCCGCTCACGGCGAAGCGCGTCACCGGCATCGTCTCGCGCGGCGGCTCGATCATGGCGAAATGGTGCCTGGCGCATCATCAGGAGAGCTTCCTCTATACGCGCTTCGAGGAAATTTGCGAGATCATGCGCGCCTATGACGTGTCGTTCTCGCTGGGCGACGGCTTGCGGCCCGGCTCCGGCGCCGACGCCAATGACGAGGCGCAATTCGCCGAGCTGAAAACGCTGGGCGAGCTCACCCATATCGCCTGGAAGCACGATGTGCAGGTGATGATCGAAGGCCCTGGCCACGTGCCGATGCACAAGATCAAGGAGAACATGGATCTGCAGCTTGCCGAGTGCCACGAGGCGCCGTTCTACACGCTGGGGCCGCTGGTGACCGACATCGCGCCCGGCTACGACCACATCACCAGCGGCATCGGCGCGGCGATGATCGGCTGGTTCGGCACGGCGATGCTGTGCTACGTCACGCCCAAGGAGCATCTGGGCCTGCCCGACCGCGATGACGTGAAGACGGGCGTCATCACCTATAAGATCGCGGCGCACGCCGCCGACCTCGCCAAGGGCCATCCGGCGGCGCGCGAGCGTGACGACGCGCTCTCCCGCGCCCGCTTCGAGTTCCGCTGGCGCGACCAGTTCAACCTGTCGCTCGACCCCGAGACGGCGGAGAAATTCCACGACCAGACCTTGCCGGCCGAGGGCGCCAAGCTCGCGCATTTCTGCTCGATGTGCGGCCCCAAATTCTGCTCGATGAAGATATCGCAGGAGGTGCGCGACTACGCGCAATCGGGCATGGCGGAGAAGTCACAAGAGTTCCGCCGGCTCGGCAGCCAGCTCTACAGGGTGGTCGAGGGCCGCGCCCAGCCGATCGAGCCGTGACGCGAGGCGATCGGCTCTATCCCGACCGCCCGATCGTCGGCTGCCTCGCCGTGGTGCGGCGGGGCGGTCGCGTGCTGTTGGCGCAGCGCTCGGTCCCGCCCGGCATCGGCCGCTGGGGCTTTCCCGGCGGCATGCAGGAGCTCGGTGAGACCGTCCACGCCTGCGCCTGGCGCGAGCTCGAGGAGGAGACCGGCATCATCGCCGATCCCGTAGCCACGCTCCGTGTCATCGACCGCATCGGCAAGGACGATGCCGGCGAGGTCAAGTCGCATTTCACGCTCGTCGCCGTGCTGCTCGACTGGCGCTCAGGCGAGGGCACGCCCATCGAGGACGCGACGGCGCTCGGCTGGTTCACGCCCGAGGAGGCGAGGGCACGCGCACTCGAGCTCTTCCCGCATGCGTTGGAGCTCATGGAAATGGCACTGGCGCAGCGCGGCTGAACGATATCGGGCCGGGACTGGCTATTCCGTTGCCATTTCACAATCCGTCCGGCAGCATTCCCGCGGCGCCGTGCCTTTGCCCGGGAAACGGCGCGGCGCAGGGGGAGGACATCGTTGGGAACGCCGGCATCGGTCGAACTTGCCAAGCACACCTTGATGTCCGGTGGACTCATTCTCGCCATCGGCACGCTAACCGGGTTGCTGGCCCAGAAGATCAAAATTCCCGATGTGGCGGTTTTTCTCGTCGTCGGCATGTTGATCGGCCCGGCGGTGCTCGGCTTGGTCGATGTCAAGGCGGACTCGGCGCTCAATCAGATCATTTTGCTATTCGGCGCCAGCTACATCCTGTTCGACGGCGGCGCATCGCTGCGCTTGGAGGTCCTGAAACAGGTCTGGATCACCATCGTCGTGCTCGCCACGATCGGCGTGCTGATCACTGCGGCGGTGACCGCGGTTGCCGCCTATTTGATCCTCGGTGTCCCATCGATTGTGGCGCTGCTGCTCGCCGCGTCGATCGCTTCGACCGACCCAGCGACGCTGGTGCCGATTTTCCGCCAGGTCACCATCCGCGACCGTGTCGCGCAAACCGTAATGAGCGAATCGGCCTTCAACGACGCCACGGGCGCGATCCTGACCTTCGGCGTGCTGGCGGTGGCGATAGGCGGCGGCGAGTTCTCGTTGACTTCGTCGCTGCTCGACCTGCTCAAGCAGGCGAGCATCGGCATTGTCGCCGGCGTCGTGCTCGGATATTTGGCCGCCTTGCTCATCGCCCATGAGCGCTGGGCTTTCCTCATGGAATACGCGCCGGTCGTGACACTGGTGGCGGTGATCGGCGCCTATTTCGCTGCCGACGGATTGCAGGCCAGCGGGTTCATGGCGGTCTTCGTCTTTGGCATCATGCTCGGCAACAAGGATTCGTTCGGCTTCAAGATGGACGAGCGGGAGCAGAGAAACCTCGACCAATACGTCACCACAACCGCGTTCATCATGCGGCTGTTCATTTTCATTCTGCTCGGCGCCCAGGTGGATTTCGGCCTGATGGGTCAGTACGTGGCGGGCGGCATCTTCGTGGTCGCCGTTTTCATGCTCGTCGCGCGGCCGCTCACCGTGTTCTTGTGCGCATTGCCCGATCGGCGCGCCCGCTGGACCATCAACGAGCTATTGTTCATGTGTTGGACGCGCGAGACCGGCGTCATTCCCGCCGCGCTCGCCGGCCTGCTGCTCGGCATGAAAGCGCCCGGCGCGCAGATCATCGCCTCGGTCACCTTCGTCGCCATCCTCATGACCATCCTGATCCAGGCGCCGACGACAAAGTGGCTGGGCAACAAGCTCGGGCTGCTGGAGGACAGGGGGAAGCGCTGATCGCGCGTCCCGTCGGCACCGACGCGAGCGCGGGCGACTTTCTCGTCGGCCATATTTAGGCGATAGATGGCGACGGGATGTCGCGAACCTTGGCGGTGGCACAGCATGCATGACGCCGATCCACTGCTGCTCAGCCAGATCGTCGTCCGGGTCTCCCTGTTCCTTGTCGCCGCCATCGCGATGTTCGGCGGCGCCCTGCAATTCTTCCTCGGCCAGCCCGAGACCGCGCCGCGCCTGGACAATGTCCACCGCTTCATGGCCGGCGTCTATTTCTCCACCGGACTCATCTGCCTCTGGGCAGGCATCACCATCCGCCAGCAAGGCACGCTGGTCTACCTGCTGGCGCTCGGCGTGCTTCTGGCCGGTTGCGGCCGGCTGCTCTCCATATCGCGCGTCGGCTTGCCGAAGCCCGCCGCCCTATGGCTCGGCTATCTCGTTCCCGAACTCGCTCTGCCCTTCATCATCGCCGGCGCGCACTACGCGAGCCAATGACGGCGCTGTCAAGTTCGTTGGTCCGGTCACGCACAATCTCGAGACCGCAAGCAATATGCCAATAAGTAACATTCGGCCGCGCTGTCCGTGGAAAATCCAGTCGGCGGCGTCGATCAATGTCAGTTTGCGACCAAAATAGGGCGGCACCTACCCCACGACCACCGCCACCACGCCCGCCACGCCGAGGACCCAGAGCGGGTTGAGCTTGGGCGCCCATAGCAGGACCGCGGTCGAGGCCGCGGCGATCGCCCAGAGCAGCGGGTCGCCGCCGCTGGCGCGCAGGATGACGAGGGAACCGGCCAGGATCAGGCCGGCGGCGACCGGCGCCAATCCGAGCTCCAGCGCGCTGTGCCAGCGCTTGCCGCGATGCGCGCTCCATTGCCGCGCAATGGCGTAGTAGACGAGAGAGGACGGCACGAAGAGCGCCAGCGAGGCGACAATGGCGCCGGGAATGCCGGCGACCTTCCAGCCGACCAGCGTCGCGAGCAGCACGCCGGGGCCGGGGGCAGCGCGGGCGATGGCGAACAGGTCGATGAAATCATGCTCGCTCATCCAGTGGCGCGACGAGACGGCGTTCTGGATGCCGGCGAGGATGCTGGGGCCGCCGCCGATCGACAGCAGCGACAGCGGGATGAACACGATCAGCAATGCGATGAGCGGATTGTCACGCATCGTGTCGCTCCTCGCTGAGCCACGCAAGCAAGAGGCTGGCCGGCGTCACGCAGATCACCACCGGCACCATCGGCCAGCGCAGCACGCCGACGGTGAAGAACAGCAGCAGCAGGATGGTCACCGGCCCGAGCCGGCGCTCGACCCGGTGGCTGGCGCGAATACCGACCATGATGGTGAGGCCGATCGCCGCCGCGGCGACGCCGTCGATGAAGCGATGCAGCCAAAGGATCCCGGCGACGCGGTCGTAGAGCATGCCGAGCGCCAGCACGACGATCATCGGCGGCAGCAGCATGCCGACGAGCGCCACGACCGCACCGACGCCGCCGCGCAGCCGCTGGCCGATATAGAGCGACAGGTTGGCGACATTGGCGCCGGGCATGATCTGGCCGAGCGCCAGGCCGCTCAGGAAATCCGCCTCGTCCATCCATTGGCGGCGCAGCACGATCTCGCGATGCATCCAGCCCGAGAGCGCACCG
>Ga0134125_10008205_pt1 | contig 11777 bp, 6 predicted proteins | sample KB31751_FD_96464 | JGI IMG/M metagenome (GOLD analysis project Ga0134125, IMG submission 96464) | Terrestrial soil microbial communities with excess Nitrogen fertilizer from Kellogg Biological Station, Michigan, USA - KB3-175-1 | ecosystem: Environmental > Terrestrial > Soil > Unclassified ... | reverse complement strand
CGCAGCTGATGGTTCGACTGGACGAAGGCGGTTTCGCGGCGCGCGCGGTGCGTCTCTTCGCGCCCCGGCCCTCGCTGCGCCGATGGGTGCAGCACGTCTCGATCCAGCCGGGGCCGGCCCGCCATGGCGGCTGGCGGGTCGTCCCCGACACCTGCGCGCACGTGATCTTCAGCGTCGAGGCCGGCGGCGCGGCGCGCTGCCGCGTCGTCGGGGCGCGGCGCGCGTATGCCGACATCGACGTCGCCGGCCGTTCGTTCACCGCCGCGGTGCGGCTGCAGCCGGGCGCGCTGGCGGCGCTCACCCGCGAGTCCGCCGCGTCGTTCACCGATCGCGCGTTCGCCGCCGCCGACGTCTTCGGCGCTGACGCGCGCGGACTGACCGATCGCCTGTGCGAGATGACGCCGCTCGACGCGGCGCGTCATCTCCTGGCGTTCGTCGAGCAACGATGCGCGCGCAGCGACGCCGGCTTCGATCCTTGCCTCATCGCCCACGCCGCGCGCGTCGCGGATCTGCGCCACGCGCTGGGCCTGTCGCCGCGCGCCGTCCACGCGCAGCTGCTCGCCACCGTCGGCCTCGCGCCGAAGCGCGCGTTGCGCATTCATCGCCTGCTCGCCGCGCTGCGGCACGCCGGCACCGGCAGCACGCTGTCGGCCGCCGCCCTTGCCGCCGGCTACAGCGATCAGGCCCACTTCACCCGCGACGCGCGGCAACTGCTGGGCGAGCCGCCCGCCGCCTGGCGCCGCCGCGGGGCCACGCCACCGACACACACGGATAAACGCCACAGATAAACACGGATGAGCACGGATGAAGGCCACAGATAAACACGCATAAACACAGATAAGACGACGAACACCGATTCGTGAAGTTGCGCTGGAGCAGCCGCGACGCAGTGCGCGACACGTTCCACGCATCCGCCGCGAGCGACGCATCGAAGCAGAACGTCTCCCTTTCCTCATGAACTCCTGTTTTCCACACGCTGCGATCATCGAAGCAGTCGCAGGTTTGTTAACTATGCCTAGCGACACTGGACTCCGCCCCCCCGCGCCGAGATGGGTGAGTCGCCGGCCTTCGGCAACATGCTGCGGCTGCGCGAAGAGGCGCGCGACGCCTGGGGGTGGCGGTGGCTCGACGATCTGGTGCATGACACGCGCTTCGCGTGGCGGACGCTCCGCCACAGTCCCGCGTTCGCGCTGACTGCCATCGTCACGCCCGCCCTCGGCCTCGGCGTCAACTCCGGCATGTTCAGCTTCGTCAACGGCCTGCTGGTGCGGCCGTTGTACGAAGGCGGCGACGACGTGTGGCAGGTGCACAGCCGGCGCACGGACGTGCTTTCACCACCGAAGAGGAACGGCTCGGCGCCGGGACGCGGGTGGCGATCCTGGTTGCCGCCTCGCTCCTCGCCTCGTACGTCCCGGCGCTTCGCGCCACGAGAGTGGATCCGACAGTGGCCCTGCGCGCGGAGTAAGGCCAGCTCGCAGGGAAGGACGTGATGCCACCGAAGCTACGGCGCAACCGTCGGCTCTGTCGGGAATCATTGTCTCTGTCGCGGGGAACACTGACGACGATCAAGGCGAGGACCGAAGGCCGATTCGACACGGAGCTGGAGAAGGAGCTCGCGTTCAGTGCGGGCAAGAAAGGATCGGTCGCGATGACGTGTCGGCAATACAAGACAGCAGAGGAGTGCGAAGGGAAGTAGCCGCCGCGCCTCTTCCCTGGCCCGCCGATTTGTTCAAGAAAGCGCAGCACGCGCGCGCTATCGTCAGCGGAGGAGGTCCTGTGCTGATCCCGCTGCTGCTCGCGTTGTGGGTTTCGCCCACCTCAGCCACGCCGATCCGCGACGTCCCGGTCGATCGCGCCCTGTTCAGGTTCCGCGTCGGGTTCTCGAACAACCTGCATCACTTCCTCTACGTGCTCGGACGCGCGCGCAACAATGCGCCGGACGCGCGGCGTGAAGCGGTCGTGAATGCGCCGAAGGACGTCGAGGGGCTGGCCGCGCGATCCGAGGCCGAGCGCGCCGCCTGGGACGAGGCGGTCGCCTTCTATGCCGCGGGCCCGTCGAAGAAGGATGCGGTCTTCGACGGAGATCTCGTCCGGCAGACGCAGCGGATCGCCGCGGCGCGCGACACCACCGACCTGCCCGGGACCGATCTCGACCCGGCGCTCGCCGCCATGCTGGCGAGGGCGGCGCCGATCTACCGCGCCGTGTGGTGGCCGCGGCATCAGCGCGCGGCTGCCGCACGCCGCGACGAGCTGCAGGCGCTGGTCGAGAAGCACGGCGACGCGCTCGTCAAGCGGCTCACCTCGCTATACGGGACGACCTGGCCCGATGATCCGCGCACGATCGACCTCGTCGCCTATTCCAACTGGGCCGGCGCGTATTCGACCGACGGAGGGCTGATCGTGATCGGGTCGCTGAACGATTACGGCGGCTCGCTCGCGCTCGAGTCGCTGCTGCACGAGTCGTCACACCAGTGGGACAGCGAGATGGATCGCCGTCTGTCGGCGATCGCCGCAAAGAGCGGCAAGCCGCTCCCGCCGCTGTTGTCGCACGCGCTCATCTTCTACACGACCGGCGAGATCGTGAAGGAAGCGTTTCCCGGACACGTGCCGCTCGGGGAGAAGGCCGGCGTCTGGAACCGCGGCCTGGCCCCGTTCAAGCTCGTGCTCGAGCAGTACTGGCAACCCTACATCCGCGGGCGCGGCACGTTCGACGAGGCGATCGCCGCCGTCCTCGCCCACTTGAGTCAATGAGGCGCTTCTTGTGAGGGACCGGTGCTCGCTGTTGCTCCCCGATTCGCGGTGTGATGCTCGGGCCTGCAACGTACCGGTCACTGCCCGCGTGCGGGAAACAGGCGTCCAGGAGGAAAAGGAGACGTTTGTTTTTCCGGAGATGCGCAACGTCGCGGCAAAATCGCGGTGCCATCAAAAACAAAGATCAGGCCGCCCCCGAATTGGACGACGTACCTCGGCCGTCGCCCGATGTAGGCTCGACGGATGGCCGATCGCCTTTACGACGCACTGCTCGGACGCGCGCACGAACACGCCCGCATCTTTCTCGACACCCTCCCGTCGCGGCTCATCAATGCGCGGACGACTGATCCTGCGACCGGCGATCCGCAACGCCTCTGCGAGCCGGCCGATCCGCTCGACGTGCTCGACGGCCTGTCGCGGCTGATTGACGAGGGCGGCCTGGCGACGGCGGGTCCGCGCTACTTCGGGTTCGTCACAGGCGGGACGCTGCCGGTCGCCGTCGCCGCCGACTGGCTGGTGTCGGCATGGGATCAGAACTCGGCGCTGCACGTCATGTCGCCGGCGATGGCGCACCTCGAAGACGTCACCGCCGGCTGGCTGATCGATCTCTTCGGTCTTCCCGCCCAGGCCAGCGTCGGGTTCGTGACCGGCGCGACGATGGCCAACGTGACGTGCCTGGCGGCGGCGCGGCACGAAGTGCTGCGCCAGGCAGGATGGGATGCCGAGGCGGACGGGCTGCAGGGGGCGCCGCGGCTGCACGTCATCGTCGGCGCCGGCGCCCATGCCTCGATCGACACGGCGGCGAGGGTGCTCGGCTTCGGGACCTCGAAGCTGGTGCGCGTGGCCGCGGACGGCCAGGGACGCATGCTGCCGGATGCGCTCGCGGCGGCGCTCGCGCGCGTCGATGGTCCGGCGATCGTCTGCCTGCAGGCCGGCCACGTGAACACCGGCGCGTTCGATCCGTTTGCGCCGCTCGTTGATCTCGCCCACGCCCACCGCCATCGCGCCTGGGTTCACGTGGATGGCGCCTTCGGCCTGTGGGCGCGTGCGGCGGACGACGACACGATACGGGCGCAGGCGGACGGTCTCGAGCGGGCCGACTCGTGGGGCGTGGACGCGCACAAGTGGCTGAACGTGCCGTACGACAGCGGCATCGCGATCGTTGCCAGGCCGGAGGCGCATCGCGCCGCGATGGCGCAGCACGCGTCCTACCTGCTGCGCGCGGAGGGGGAACGGCGCGACGGCATGGACTGGACGCCGGAAGCCTCGCGCCGCGCGCGGGTCGTGCCGATCTACGCGGTGCTGAAGACGCTGGGGAAGCGCGGCGTCAGCGATCTCGTCCTCAACACCTGCGCCCGGGCGCGGGAGATGGCCGCGCTGCTGCGCGCGCATTCCCGGATCGCGATCCTCAACGACGTCGTCCTCAACCAGGTGCTGGTGCGCGTGCGCGCGCGGTCAGAGGAGAACATCACGCCGGCGGTGATCGCGCGCGTGCAGCAGGAGGGCGTGTGCTGGGTCGGCGGCACCACCTGGAATGGAGAGGCGGCGATGCGGATCTCCATATCCAACTGGTCGACTTCGATCCGAGACATCGAAGCGTCAGCAGCCTCGATCGTCCGGGCCGCCGGAGGGTGACGCCGCCCTGCGGCAGTCAACGCCACAACGCCACAACCTCCAACTCCAAGACTCCCAACCCCGCCAGTTGGGAGTTGGGAGTTGGGAGTTCATTGGGAGTTGCGGCGTTGTGGCGTTGGGAATTGACAGCCGCTTCACTCAGCGTCAGAACGTGAAGCGGAAGCCAATCTGTCCGACCCGCTGCTCCGGCTGCTGGAAGTCGCCGGCGAAGCGGGAGGGCTGCATGAAGGCCGCGCTCGGCGCGCCGCCGACCAGGCGGACCGTCTGCACGACGTTCGAGACGGTACGCTCGAAGTTGGCCGGGTTGATCGCGTTGAACAGGTTGAAGATCTCCCCGATCGCCTCGACATTGGAGCGGCCGAACAGATGGAACGTGCGCGAGACCCGCAGGTTCATCTGCGAGAACGCCGCGCCGCGGCCGCAGTTGATCGTCTCGCAGGCGCCGATGTCCTTGAACTGCGCCACGCCGTTGGCGTCGAAGCCGTCGAAGGCGACCGCGCGCGCCGGCAGATCGTTCAGTTCGCCGTCAGCGTTGAGATCCAGCCCTTCGCCCAGGTACACCGGCAGCGCCGAGCGGTAGATGAAGATCGGCGCCACGCGGAAGCTGCCCGGCAGCTGCAGCGTCGCGCTCAGCGTCACGCGATGGCGCGCGTCGGTGCGGCGGTTGGGGCCGAACATGCGCGGATCGTCGAACGGGTTGGTCGCGTCGAGAATGTAGCGCGAGTCCAGCTCGTCGCCCGCCGTGCCGATCGTGCTGCGCCCGCGCGCGAGCGTGTAGGAGCCGGTGAAGTCGACGCCGTGCGAGAGGCGGCGGCGGACGCCGAGCACCAGGCCGTCGTACTCGGACCTGCCGCGGCTGATCGCCGCGCGCGTGGCCGACGAGTTCGGGCTGAACGCGATGTCGGCGAAGCGGCGCACGCCGTTCTGCAGGATGTTCAGCCGCGGCCGGATGTTCAGGTTCTTGCCCGCGATGTGCACGTAGTCGGCCGTCACCACCGTGTCGGCGCTCAGCTCGTGCGACCAGCCGAGCGACGTCTGGTAGGTCTCGGGCTGCTCGAGCCGCGGATCGACCCACTGCCCGAACAGCGGCAGCCCGCCCGCCTCGTTCTGCGCCGACAGGTTCGACAGCGGCTGGCCGACGCGGAAGAAGGTGCCGTCGGGATTGCGCAGGCCGCTGGTGTTGGTCGCGGTGAAGACCGTGCCGAAGCGCGAGCCGCTGGCGTCAGCCGCCGGGAACAGCGCGTTCGAGTTGGTGTAGCCGAAGTCGGTGTAGATGCCCCAGCCGGCGCGGATCAGGTTCTTCGCGTTGCCCTGCAGATCCCACACCAGGCCGAGCCTCGGCTGCCAGTTGTTGGTGTCGTCCTTCGCCGACAGGCCGAAGTTCTCGTAGCCGACGACGTTGGCGAAGCGGCCGGCGGCGCCGAGCTGCTGCGCCAGGACGTAGTTGGGGTTCTGCGATTGATCGAACTGCAGGCCGGTCACCAGGTCGTAGCGCAGCCCGAGATTCACCGTGACCCGCTCGCCCGCGCGCCAGTCGTCCTGCACGTAGAAGCCGTACTGCTTCACCGGGATGTTGGCCTGCGAGTCGCCGTCGTTGAGCGTGATCGTCGAGATCGGCCCGTTGAGGTCGTCGGTGAGGTGCGTGTACTGGGCGACCCCCTTGCCGGTGTTGAAGGTGATGAAGAGCCGCGGCTCGTTGATGAAGTTCAGGCCGGCCTTCAAGTCGTGGCCGAGGCCGCCCATGCCCGCGACGTGCCACGTGAAGTCGTCGCGGAACTGGTACTTCTTCTGCGCCGTGCTCTGCGGCGTGTTGATGTTCTGGCCGATGATCACGCCGCTGGGGAAGGCCTCGTAGGGATTGTTGCTCCTGGCCGAGATGTGGTTGTCGAAGTCGGCGTACTGGAACACGAACTCGTTCAGCCGCGAGCCGCGCAGCGACATGTTGTGGTTCACGTTGATCGAGTTGAACTTGTTCGTGCTGTCGCCCCAGTTGTCGGGCGTGGCGAGCGGCGCCGCGCCGTAGGGCTGCGAGTTCTGGTTACGGCCGTAGCGCACGGTCAGGTATTGCGTCGGCGTCAGGTTGGCGGTCGCCTTGGCCGTGAACAGCGTCTCGCGATACGGCGTCGCAAACACGCCATCCTGGGCGGGGAGCAGCCCGCCGGTCGAGACCGACTGCGTCGTGTCCTGGTTGGTGCGCTCGGCGGCGACGAAGTAGTGGGCGCGGTCGCGCAGAATCGGGCCGCCGACGCTGCCGCCGAACTGGTGGCGGCGATAGTCCTGCTTGTCGATGTCGGCGCGCTTCTCAGTCTCGGTCTTCGCGTTCATCGACTTGTCGCGGAACAGCTCGAAGAAGCTGCCGTGATAGTCGTTGGTGCCGCTCTTGGTGACGATGTTCATGACGCCGCCGTTGCTGCGGCCGTACTCCGCCTTGTAGCGCGAGGTCAGGAAGTTGAACTCCTGGATCGCCTCGAGCGGAAAGAGCTGCAGCAGGCCGCCGACGGTGTCGTCGTTGTTATCGCCGCCGTCGATCTGGTAGTTCACGTTGCGGCCGTTGCCGCCGTTGATCTGCGGCGAGAACTGCGTGCTCTTGGTCGGATCCGAGTGGAAGCCGAGGCCGACGCCGGGGATCGTCACCGCCAGGTTGGCGAACTGGCGGCCGTTGAGCGGCAGGTTCTCGACGCGGCGCGGATCGACGACGCCGCCGACGGCGGACGAGGTCGTGTCCACCAGCGCCGCTTCAGCCGTGACCGTCACGTTCTCGGAGACTTTGGCCACGGCGATGTCGAAGTCCGCGGTGCGCGTCTCGGAGACGTTGACGACGACCGTGCGCGACTGCGCCTGGAAGCCGCTCATCTCGATCGAGAGCGTGTAGGTGCCGACGGGAAGCCCCGTGATGCGGTAGAGGCCTTCGCTGTCGCTGACCTCGCTGCGGGCGAAGCCGGTGCTGCTGTTCTTCGCGGTGACCGTGGCGCCGGGCACCGCCGCCTTCTGCTCGTCGAGAACGCGTCCGGCGATGGTGCCGGTGGTCTGCTGCGCCGCGGCGCTGGTCGCGGCGGTGACGGCGACCAGCAGCGTCAGCGCCACGAGCAGCAGTCGGGAGGTTGTCGTGTGCATCCCAAATCTCCTTTGCATGGCAGCGCTTTGAGCAAGCAACAGACCAAGGTGCGCTTGGCCTTACCATTCGTCACAGGTGGGATGGGTGCGGCGTGAGCCGGCATGACGTGTTGCCGCGCGATGACGAGTGACGCGCGCCGTGACGAGCGGCGCACGCTTCGTGACGAGTGATCCAAAACGCGTGCGGCGCAGCATCCAATCCATTGAACGCCGATTGCGCTTGCGCCATCGCCCGCGTCGATGCTAAATCGTGCGCGCATGAGCCACGCGATCCGGCGCGACGCGCGCCACGGCCTGCGCCGCTGGCGGCAGCGGCCGCTGTTCTCCTTCGCCGCGATTGCCACCATCGCGCTCTCGATCGGCGCCGCCACTGCCATCTTCTCTATGGTGGACGGCGTGCTGCTCAAGCCGCTGCCGTTTCCGTCGGCCTCGCGGCTCGTGCTCGTCAACCGGACCTATCCCGACTGGATCAGCGATCCGATCCTGTCGAAATCCTGGGACCGCATCTCGCTCGCGTGGCCCGAGTTCTTCTTCGTGCGCGACCGGATGCGCACGCTCGACGCGCTCGCCGTCCGCACGTCGGCGCTCGGCCTGCTGCCGCCGCCCGATGCGCGCGAGCTGCGCGTCGACATCGTCTCGGCGGGCTACTTTCCGCTGTTCGGCGTGCGTCCGCTGGCCGGCCGCCTCTTCGAGGCGGACGACGACCTGGCCGATCGCAAGGTCGTGCTGGTCGGCGAGGCGCTCTGGCGTTCGCGCTTTGGCGCCGACCCTGCGATCGTGGGCCGCTCGCTGCCGCTCGCCGACGGCGCGCGCACGGTCATCGGCGTCATCCCGGCGACCTTCCGGATCGGTTTCGGCCGCGCCGAGATCTGGGAACCGTTGAGCGTCACGCCCGCCAACCGGCGCGTGGACAACGATCGCAACCTGGACGCCTACGGACGGCTGCGCGCAGGCGCGACGATCGCGGACGCCACGGCGGAGATGGACGTCCTGCTGCGCGCGAACTTCCGCTTCACGACGCGAACGGGCGCGTCGGTGACGTCGCTCGCCGAACGACAGGTCGCGCCCGTGCGGACGCCGCTGTTCGTGCTGCTCGGCGGTGCGCTGCTGCTCCTCGTCATGGCGTGCGCCAACGTCGCCGGGTTCCTCGTCGGCGACGCGTCGTCGCGCGTTCACGAGATGCGGGTGCGCACCGCGCTCGGCGCCGCTCGCGGGCGCCTCGTCAGCCAGTTGCTCGTCGAGAGCGCGATTCTCACCGCCATCGGCGGCGCAGCCGGGTGCATCGTCGCCGCGTGGGGTGTCCGCGTGCTGGTCGCGCTGGCGCCCTCGAGCGTGCCGCGACTGCTGCTCGTCGGCGTCGACACGCGCGCGCTGCTGTTCGCCTTCGCCTCGACCGCCGTCGCCGCGCTGCTGGCCGGGACGATACCGGCATTCGTGCTCGCACGCGGCGGGACCGCGACGCTGACCTCGGCGTCGGCGCGGGTCACGCCGGCACACCGCCGCGCGCAGGCGCGCCTGCTCGTCGTGCAACTGGCCGTCGGGGTCACGATGCTCGCGGGCGCGGCGCTGTTCGTGCGCACGCTGCGCAATCTCGATCGCGCCGAGGTGGGGTTCACCCGCGGCAACCTGCTTTCGGCGCGGGTGTCGCTGCCGCCGCCGCTGTATAGAACCCCCGATCGCTGGCGCGAGTATTTCTCGCGAGCGGAGGAAGCCGTCGCGCGGCTGCCCGGCGTCGAAGCGGCCGCCGTCAGTTCCGGTCTGCCGTTCGCCACCGGCCGCGCCAGCACCTCCATCGTCCTCCCCGCGGATGCGCCTGGGGGCAGCCGGGAAGTCGAGGCGCAGCGCCGCTTCGTCTCTCCGGGCTATTTCCGCGTGATGGAGGTGCCGATTCTCGCCGGCCGAGGGTTCTCCGCCGGCGATCCGCCCGGCGGCGACGTCTTCGTCGTCGTCTCGCGCGAAATGGCGCAGCGGTTCTGGCGGGGCCAGACGGCGGCCCTCGGCCAGCGCTTCTCACAGGGCACGGTGCAGTTCGTCGTCGTCGGCGTGGCCGGCGACGTGCGCGACCAGACGCTCGCGACCGAGCCGATGTCCACCTTCTACGTCTCGACGGTGCAGCGTCCGCCGTGGCCGACGATGCGCATCGTCGCGCGGACGGCGGTGGCGCCGGCGACGCTGGCCGACAGCGCGCGGCGCGCGCTCGGCGGCATCGATCCGGCCGTCCCGGTCGAGGACGTCACCACGGTGGATCAGCTCGTCTTCACGTCGCTCGAGGACCAGCGGTATCGCGCGGTCCTCCTCACGGCGCTCGCCTCGGTCGCGGCGGCGCTCGCAGCCATCGGTCTCTACGGTGCGATCGCGCGCGGCGTCACGGATCGGCGGCGCGAGATCGGCGTCCGCCTCGCGCTCGGGGCGCGTCCGCAGCAGGTGACGGGGATGTTCCTCGCGCAGGCCGCGCGCCTCGCCGCCATCGGCGGGCTGCTGGGGTTATTCGGGGCGTATGCCGCGGCGCGCGTGTCGGCCACGCTCCTGTTCGGCGTCGGCACGCTGGACCTCTGGACGATGGCAGTGGTCCTGGCCGGAGCCGCCCTTATTGCGCTGAGCGGCGGCTACTTTCCCGCGCGCCGCGCCAGCACTGTCAGTCCGGCTGAAATCCTGCGGGACTGACGCGTCGTCAGTCCCGCCGGAGCGCTTCCATCGGCTGCACGCTCGCCGCACGACGCGCCGGGATCCAGCTTGCGCCGGTCGCGACGATCATCAAGAGGACCGCTGCGCCCCACACCGTGGCCGGATCGGATGGCGCAATGCCGAAGAGCATCGACTTGACCAGCCGCATCGCCAGCAACGACGCGCCCACGCCGAGCACGACGGCTGCGGCCGACAGCGCCGACGCCTCGCGGAGCACCATGGTCAGAATCTGGCGAGGGATGGCGCCAAGCGCCATGCGGATGCCGATTTCCCTGGTGCGCTGCGCGACCGAGTAGGCCATCAAGCCGTAAATCCCGACGGATGCCAGTACCAGCGCCAGGAATCCGAAGGCCGACGTGAGCGACACGAGCAGCCGCTCGTCCGCCAGGTCCGAATCGATCTGGTCCTGCTGCGTGCGGACACTCACCAGCGGCAGCGCGGGATCGGCCGCGTGCAGGACGCGACGCAGCGCCGGCACGATTGCCTCCGGCGCGGTCAGCGTGCGAATCTGGTAGGTCAACCGTCGAACCTGCGTCTGCTGCACGTAGGGAATGAACACTTGCGGCGGCGGCGCGCCGTGCAGATCGTCGTAGAGCGTGTCGCCGCAGACGCCGACGATTTCGATCGGGACGGCCGCCAGGATGGACCCATAGCCGGAGAACACGCCGAGCGAGACTCGTCTGCCGATCGGATTCTGATTGGGGAATCGTTCCGCGGCCAGACGCTGGTTGATGACCGCAACTTTCGGCGACGTCCCGGTATCGCCGCTCCCGAACGCGCGCCCGGCGACGATGGGAATGCCGAGCGTGGCAAAGAAGTCGATGCCGACCGCGTTGTAGGGTTCGGTCTGATCCGCGCTGGCGTCGACGGCTTCGCCCTGCGGCAGGAACCTGGTCCGCGACTGCTCGCCCGCCAGGTACGGCACCTCCGAGCCGGCCACCGAGGCGACGCCGGGGATGGCCGCGATCGCCTGCTCCAGGCGCTGGTGGAACGCGACGTTCGCGCCGGCAGGGTAGCGATTCTGCGGCAGGACCACCTGCGCGAGCAGCAGGTGGTCGGTGCGGAATCCGGGATTGACGGCGGTGAGTCCCGCGAGCGAGCGAATGAAGAGGCCGGCGCTGATGACCAGGAGCGTGGCCAGCGCGATCTGGAATCCGACGACCGATCTTCCGACTAGCGCACGGCGCTTGACGCCGTGGGCGATCTCTGCGCGCATCGCCGCGAGCGCCGGCGCGAGGCCGAACAGCACGCCGGTGGCGATCGTCACCACCGCGGTGAAACCGAACACCTGCCAGTCGAAGTGCGTCGTGAAACCGGCGAGGGCGCCGCGTCCGGCGTAGGCCAGCGCCAGGCCCGCGCCGCCGCCGAGCGCCGCGAGCAGCAGGCTCTCGATCAGCATCTGCCGCAGGATGCCTGCCCGCCCGGCGCCCAGCGCGAGGCGCAGGCTCATCTCGCGCTGCCGCCGCGCGCCGCGCGCGAGCATCAGCGTGGCGATGTTGGCACAGGCGAGCAGCAGCGCGAGCCCGAGAAAGACCATCAGCACCGAGATGGGAGTGGCGAAGACCAGGCGCTGCGCGAACAGGCCCCGGCTG
>Ga0134125_10008197_pt1 | contig 11785 bp, 8 predicted proteins | sample KB31751_FD_96464 | JGI IMG/M metagenome (GOLD analysis project Ga0134125, IMG submission 96464) | Terrestrial soil microbial communities with excess Nitrogen fertilizer from Kellogg Biological Station, Michigan, USA - KB3-175-1 | ecosystem: Environmental > Terrestrial > Soil > Unclassified ... | reverse complement strand
GTCGGCTACGAAAGCGGCAACCAGCAGATCCTGTTCAACATCAAGAAGGGGATGCGCGTCGAGTTCGCGCGCCGCTTCACGAAGGACTGCCATGACCTCGGCATCGCGATTCACGGCACGTTCATCCTCGGCCTTCCCGGCGAGACGAAGGAGACGATCGAAGAGACGATCCGCTTCGCGACCGAGATCAATCCGCACACGATCCAGGTGTCGCTCGCGGCGCCGTATCCCGGCACTTACCTGCACCGGCAGGCGCTCGAGAACGGCTGGCTCGACGACGCGCACGCCGATCTCGTCGATGCGCACGGCGTGCAGATCGCGCCGCTCCATTATCCGCACCTGTCGCATACCGAAATCTTCGAGTCGGTCGAGACGTTCTACCGGCGCTTCTATTTCCGCAGCGGCAAGATCGCGTCGATCGTTGCCGAGATGGTGAAGAGTCCGCAGATGATGAAGCGGCGCCTCCGCGAGGGCGTCGAGTTCTTCCAGTTCCTGCGCGAGCGGCGTCAAGCGGCGCATTGAAGAAGCTCATCGTCACGGCCGACGATTTCGGAGCGGCGCGCGAGGTGAACGAGGCCGTCGAGCTCGCGCATACCCGAGGAATCCTGACCGCCGCGAGCCTGATGATGAGCGGCGATGCCGTCGACGACGCGATCGCGCGCGCACGCCGTCTGCCATCGCTTCGCGTCGGATTGCATCTCGTGCTCGTCGACGGCCGGCCGCTGTTGCCGCCTGCCGCGATTCCGGCGCTCGTCGGTCGCGACGGACGCCTTCCGCGCGACCTCGCGCGTGCCGGCATCAATCTCTTCTTTCGCCGCGACGCGCGACGCCAGCTCGCCGCCGAGATCGCCGCGCAATTCGACGCGTTCGCGGCAACGGGCCTTGCGCTCGACCACGTGAACGCGCATCACCACTTTCATCTGCATCCGACGGTCGCTGCGCTGATGCTCGAGATCGGCGCGACCCGCGGCCTTCGCGCCGTGCGGGTGCCGATCGAGCCGCACGATGTCCTCGCGCGCGCCGACCCGTCGTCGCGCCATCGCGTCGATCGGCGTGCGATCGCATCGGCGCGGCTCCTGCGGCGCCGCGTGCGCCGGCGCAACCTGCTGGCGCCTGCACAGGTCTTCGGCCTCGCATGGTCGGGCGCGATGACGCGAAGCCGCGTCGGCGGCTTGCTGCGTCACCTGCCGGACGGCATCAGCGAAATCTATGCGCATCCGGCGACGAGCGATCGTTTCGCCGGCGCGAGCGGCGGACATGCCGACGAGCTCGCGGCGCTCGTCGCGCCGGAGATCGCGGCGCTCGTTCGCGAACGGGACGTCGCGACGGGCGGCTATTCCGATTTCATCGCGCGATGAAGCGCACGGCGCGCGTACTCGCGATCATCGGACTTGCAGTCGCCGCCGTTCTCTTCGCGCGCCAGAACGTCACGCGCATCGCGCATCTCGTCGCCGATGCGATCCCCGGCCTTCTGCTCGCCGCGTCGTTCCACGTCGTGCCGATGTTCACGAATGCGCTCGCATGGCAGCGATTGTTCGCGCTGTCCGATCGCCCGCGGTTGAGCCTCGTCGCGCGTGTCGTCTGGATTCGCGAATCGGTGAACGGCGTGCTGCCGGTTGCGCGGATCGGCGGCGAGGTCGCGGCCTATCGCGTGTTGCGGCACCACCTGGCGTCGCGCACGGCGATCGCCGCGAGCCTCGCGGCCGATGTCGCGTTGTCGGTGCTGAGCCAGGCGGCGTTCGCGCTGCTCGGCATTGCGCTGCTGTTCGTCGCCGGGCATGGCGGCCCCTTCGCGCGCGAACTCGCTTTCGGCGTTGCCGCGATGCTGTTCGGTGGCGGCGCCTTCCTGCTCGCACAGCGCGTTGGCGCACTGGCCGGCATCGCGGGCCTCGCGGAGCGGCTCTTCGCCGGCAAGTTGCGCTCGGCGCGCGCGCGATCGCTCCGGCTCGACCGCGCATTGCGCGACCTGCATGCGCGGCACGCGGACGTCGTCATCTGCATCGTGCTGCAGTTCGTCGCGTGGGTGTTGAGCGCAGGCGAGACGTGGCTCGCGCTGCATTTCCTGGGACATCCGGTAAAAGTCGAGGAGGCGATCGCGATCGAGGCGTCGGTGCAGGCGATCAACAGCGTCGCGTTCATCGTGCCTGCGGCGGTCGGCGTGCAGGAAGGGGCGTTCGTGGTGATTGGCAGCGTCGTGGGGCTCGATGCGATGACGGCGCTCGCGCTCGCGGCAGCTCGGCGTCTGCGCGACCTCGTGATCTTCCTGCCGGGGTTGGTCGCATGGCATCGGTCGGAGTGATGTGCGATCTGGCTTGCGGCAGCGGGACACGGGGAACGAGGCGCCGGGCATCCGACCCACTCGTCGGACCCGCAGGCCGCCGTTTACGAACTCGGAGCCGCACCGGCTCTCCCCCGCTGCTCAAGAATCTCAAGACCCCTGCCGCGGCTCCCCAAGAAGCGCCGGCAGGAACAGAAGCGCTGACACGAGAGTCCATGCAAGCGAGAGCGCGAGCAATTCCCCCATGCTCGCCGTGCCCGGATGATGCGACAGCCACAGGCTTCCGAACGCGGTGCCCGTCGTGAGCCCGCTCATGATCACCGCCCGCGTGAGGCTCGACTGCAGCGGTTTCGACCGGCCCGCGCGCCACGCCATCACGAAGTAGATGTTGAAGGCGACACCGATGCCGAACAGAAGCGGCAGCGCGATGATGTTCTCGAAGTTCATCGGCAGGTCGATCAGCACGCACGTGCCGAGCGTGCCGAGGGCCGACAGCACCAGCGGCAGCAGCGTGAGCGCGACGTCGCGCGCACGGCGCAGCGTCAATGCGAGCAGCAGCGTGATCGATACGAACGCCAGCACGCCGGCCTTCACGAATGCGCCGATGATCGTGCGGCTCGACGCATCGATCGACACCGGTGCACCCGTCGCGCCCGGCGCGACCGCTTCGACGGCATCGACGAAGCGGCGCAGCGCGGCGTTTTCGCTGACGTCGCCCTTCGGATAGACCTCGAGACGCGCGCGTCCATCGGGCGTCACCCAATCGCGCCTCAACGCGTCGGGAAGCGTCGCGAGCGTCACCGGCTGCGCCTGCAACACCATCCGCAGTTGTGCGAGCGTCGTTTGCAGCGCCGGGACCAGCAGCGTTTGCGCGCGCTCGCGCGCCGCCTCCGGCCCTTTCGCCAAGCCGCGCAACGCATCGGCGAGCCGTTCGTCCGCCTTTGCGAATGGCAGCGTCCCGGTTCCGCGGCGCGCATCGTCGAGGCTATCCGCAGCGCGCGACATCGCGGCCGCGGTCTGCGCGTCCGTCGGCGGGGGCTTCGTCGACTCGGGCGCAAGCGTCGGATCGAGCAGCAGCGCGGCATCGGCGATCAGCGCGAGCTTCTCGTCCTGATGGTCGGGCACGAAGCTCGCGAACGACAATACGTGATCGACCTCCGGCAGCTTCTCGAGCTTTTCGCTCAACTGCACCGCCGCGCCGACGGAGGGCGCGAGCACGTCGATCGTGTCGGGCGCCGTTGCCGAGTCCTTCATGAGATCGAGCAAGGTCGCCACCGACTCGGCCTGCGTGCTGCGCAGATGCATCGGATTGAAATCGAACGCAAGCTTCGGCAGCAACGTGAGAGCGGCGAGCGCGACGCCGCCCGCGGTGATGAGCACGACGCCGCGCCGCGTAACCAGCCACTGATCGAGCGGCGCGAGCGCGGTGAAGCCGATCTCGGCACGCTCGCCGGCCGGCCGCAGCAATGCGACGAGCGCGGGCAGCACGGTGATGCTAGCCACGAACGCGACGATCATGCCGGTGCCCGCGATGACGCCCAGCTCGGATACGCCGCGATAGTCGGTCGGCACGAACGCATAGAAGCCGGCCGCCGTCGCCGCTGCAGCGAGCGCGAGCGCCGCGCCCACTTCACCGCCGATGTCGCGCAATGCTTGCCGCGAGTCGCCGGTCGCATGGCGGCGTGCGCGATACGCCATGGAGAACTGAATGCCGAAATCGACGCCGAGCCCGACGAAGAGAATCGCGAACGCGACCGAGATCAGGTTGTAGGCGCCGAATGCGACGAGCCCGAACGCGGCGGTGATGATCAAGCCGACGGCAAGGCTCGCGAGGATCGACACGATCAGCTTCCACGAGCGCAACGCGAGCCACAGCAGCATGACGACGAGAGCGAGCGTGACCGACGTGTTGACCGCCGCGCCTTCGGCGATCGTCGAGAACTCCTCGTCGGCGAGCGGCACCGGACCCGTGAGGCGCACCCGCACGCCGGCGTCGTAGCCGACTGCGATTTCGCGCGCGGCGTTTCTTATCGCGGTGCTCGCGCGCTCGCCCGGTCGCAGCGCCGAGTAATCGAGCACGGGCTGCACGAGAATGAAGCGGCGCAGAAGCCGCGGATCGGGCGGCTGCCCGGTGAAAAGCGAATGCCACGAGAATGCGGGCGCCTGTCCTGCCGCGATCCCGGCGAACGCATTTGCGAGCGCGTCGAGCGGCTTCGCGAGCGCGCCGGGCGCCGCCGGATCCCGCGTTGCACCCATCGCCATCAGCGACAGCGCGTCCATCAGGCCGCGCAGGCTCGGATCGGCGGCGAGCGTTCCGAGCAGCGGCTGTGCGGCGATCAGACGTTGCGTCGTCTGCTCGATGTCCTCGGTCGACTCGAACAGCAGACCCTCGCGCTCGAAGAACGTGCCGCCATCGGGACGCCAGACGGCACGAAAGAGGTCGTGCCTGCCCTGCAGCCGTTGCGCAAGCTTCGCCGTCGTCGATTCGGCCTGCTCCGGCGTCGCGCCATCGACGACGACGGCGATCAGGTCGACACGTTGCGGGAACGCCTTCGCGAACGCGAGCTCGCGCTGCCGCCATGGCACGTCGGCGGAAATCAGCTTCGCCGCATCGGTGTCGATCGCGAAGTGCGACATCACGTAATGGAGCGCCGCGACGCAAAGCAGCGCTGCGATGACGATCACCGGGAGCGCGTGCGTCGCGCATGCAATCACCGTACGCCGGATCGGCGAGACGAGTCCGCGATCCGGGCCGCGGGCGTACATGCGCCGCGGCGCGTTGGGAGCGTCGTTCATCGGCTGAGCGAAGGCCTGCCGGGCCGCGGCTTGTCGCCCAGTGCACAATATAGGGTCATGGAGCAAATGTACGCCATCGCCCCGTCGTCCTCGCGCAGGCTTCCGCCGTGCGCGTGATGCTCGCGCAGCCGCGCGGCTTTTGCGCCGGCGTGATCCGCGCGATCGACATCGTCGAGCAGGCGCTGGCGCGCTTCGGCGCGCCCGTCTACGTGCGCCACGAGATCGTCCACAACCGCCACGTCGTCGAGAACCTGCGCGCCAAGGGCGCGCGCTTCGTCGAGCACTTGTCCGAGGTGCCCGTCGGCTCGATCACGGTGTTCAGCGCGCACGGCGTTGCGCGCGTCGTCGAGGACGACGCCCGAACGCGGGGCCTTCGCGTGCTCGACGCGACCTGTCCGCTCGTCGCGAAGGTGCACGGCCAGGGCAAGCGCTACGTGTCGCAGGGACGCACCGTCATCCTGATCGGACACGCGGGCCATCCCGAAGTCGAGGGGACGATGGGCCAGATCCCGGGCCGCGTGCTCCTCGTGCAGAACGAGCGGGACGTCGAGCGGCTCGAACTCCCCGCCGATACGCCTGTCGCATATGTGACACAGACGACGCTCTCGGTCGACGACACGCGCAGTGTCATCGCCGCGCTGAAGCGCCGGTTCACCAACATTGTCGGACCCGACATCCACGACATCTGCTATGCGACGCAGAATCGGCAAACGGCCGTGCGCGAGCTCGCGCAGGTGGCCGACGTGATTCTCGTCGTCGGCGCGCGGAACAGTTCCAATTCGAACCGGCTGCGCGAGATCGGCATCGAATCCGGCGTGCCGAGCTATCTGATCGCCGACGGCAGCGAGCTCGATCCGGCGTGGGTCAAGGATGCCGATGTCGTCGGTGTCACGGCCGGCGCATCGGCACCCGAGACGCTCGTCGACGGCGTGATCGAAGCGCTGCGCTCGCTCGGCCCGATCGACGTCGCGACGCTGCCGGGCATCGAGGAAAAGGTCGAGTTCCGCCTGCCCGCCGAGCTTCTGCGTCGCCATACCGAAGGTCCCTGAAGAAGAACAGACCATGGGAATACCGCTTTTGCAAAAGGCGCGCATCGGCGCTTACATCATGCGTCAGCAGATCGCCGGCCGACGGCGCTATCCGCTGGTGCTGATGCTCGAGCCGCTGTTCCGTTGCAACCTCGCCTGCGCGGGCTGCGGCAAGATCGACTATCCGACGGAGATCCTCGATCGCCGCCTGTCGGTCGCCGAGTGCCTGGAAGCGGTCGACGAATGCGGCGCGCCGGTCGTGTCGATCGCCGGCGGCGAGCCGCTGCTGCACAAGGACATCGTCGAGATCGCCGAAGGCATCGTCGCGCGGAAGAAGTTCGTTTATCTCTGCACGAATGCGCTGCTGATGAAGAAGCGCGTCGCGAAGTTCACGCCGAGCCCGTACTTCGTCTGGTCGGTGCACCTCGACGGCGACCGCGGCATGCACGACAAGTCGGTCTGCGAGGAAGGGATCTATGACCGGGCGGTCGCGGCGATCCACGACGCGAAGTCGCGCGGCTTTCGGGTCAACATCAACTGCACGCTTTTCAACGACGCGAAGCCCGAGCGCGTTGCCGCGTTCTTCGACGATGTCGCCGCGCTCGGCATCGACGCGATCACCGTGTCGCCCGGGTATGCCTACGAGCGCGCGCCCGACCAGGAGCACTTCCTGACGCGCACGACGACGAAGCAGCTGTTTCGCGACATCCTGCGCCGCGGCCGCGGTGGTCGCGCATGGTCGTTCAGCCAGTCGAGCCTCTTCCTCGACTTCCTCGCCGGCAACCAGGAATACCACTGCACGCCGTGGGGCAACCCGACGCGCAATGTCTTCGGATGGCAGCGGCCGTGTTACCTGCTCGGTGAAGGTTATGCGAAGTCGTTTCGCGCGCTGATGGACGAGACCGACTGGGACGCGTACGGTACCGGCAACTACGAGAAATGCGCGAATTGCATGGTGCACAGCGGCTATGAGGCGACCGCGGTGAACGACGCGGTACGCCATCCGATGAAGGCGTTCGCGGTCAGCATGCGCGGCGTGCGCACCGAAGGACCGATGGCGCCCGAAATCCCGCTCGGCGGCCAGCGTCCAGCCCAGTACGTCTTTTCACAGCACGTGGCGGCCGAACGCGCAAAGATCGCCGCCAAGACGCCGGCGTCCGCGTCGTAGCACGGCGAACGCCGCGCGTGCATCGGTCGCGGTGCGCGCGAGCAGCGGCAATTGCGACGGGTTCGCAGCGAGCGAGCGCAGCACCGCCGCGACGTCAATACGCCCACCGGGCTTCACCGCGACGCACGCCGCAGGCGGCAGGTCGCTGTCCGCCGTGTCCGCGATGACGCGAACCGCAGCGAACGGCAGGCCGTGCGCGCGCGCAACCTCGGCTGCGACGTGCGACTCGGTGTCGACGGCGAGCGCGAGCGTCTCCTTGTAGAGCGCCTGTTTCGCGGCGACGCTTGCGAGCGGCACGTCGGCGCTCGCGAGGTCGCCGTAGCGTGCGCCGGGCAACTGCGCGGAAAGCCGTCCCGTCCACCCGTCGTCGCAGCGGCGAAAGCTGCCGGGAATCACGACGCCGCGCGCGACGATGCATTCGCCCGTAGAAAGCCCGGGCGCAAGTGCACCCGCAATGCCGAAGCTGATGATCGCTCTCGCGCCGCGTGCGACTTCGCGCTCCAGCGCCCCCGCGAGACTGCTCGCGTCGAGGCCACCGGCAACCGCGCGCACGTCACCTCCGGCGGCGATGCGCGCTTCGAGCGCGAGTCCGCAAGCCGCCAGGACGAAGCCGGGTCGCCCCTCGCCCGTGTCGCTCCACTCCGCTCGCTCTCCCCGCCGGGGAGAGGATTGGGGTGAGGAGGCACGCCTCACATTCCGAGCCGCATCCTCGGCAGCGTGCCGCGCAAATGCGCGCGGTAGCGCGCGAGCGCCCACAGCGGGAAGAACTTCGCGTAACCGTGGTAGCGCAGGAAGAAGACGCGCGGAAATCCGGTCGCGGTGAATGCGAGTTCGCGCCATGAACCTTCGTCGTCCTGCGTGCGCAGCAGGTAGTCGATGCCGCGCGCGACGGCGGGATTGGCCACCTCGCCCGCCGCGATCAAGCCGAGCAATGCCCAGGCTGTCTGCGACGGCGTCGACGAGGCGCGCTTGTCGCCGTCATAGCCGAGGTCGTAGGTTTCCGCCGTTTCGCCCCAGCCGCCGTCGACGTTCTGCACGCGACAGAGCCAATCGGCCGCGCGCCGCACGTCGAGCGACTGCGGCGCGACACCCGCAACCAAAAGCGCGCAAAGCGCCGACCACGTGCCGTAGACGTAATTCATGCCCCAGCGCCCATACCACGAGCCATCGGCTTCCTGTTCGCGGCGCAGGAATGCGAGCGCGCGCGTCACCGCCGGCGCATCGGTCGCGACGCCGAGTTGCGCGAGCATGCTCGCGCAACGCGCGGTGACATCGGCGGTCGGCGGATCGAGCAGCGCGCCGTGGTCGGCGAACGGGATGTGATTCAAATACTCGCTGTCGTTGTCGGCGTCGAAGGCGCCCCAGCCGCCGTTCCTGCTCTGCAGCCCGAGCACCCACTCGCGCCCGCGCGCAATCGCGCTGCGAAGCTCCGGCTCGTCACGCACGCCGCGAAGGCGCATCCAGCGATCCATCGCCATCACGACGACGGCGGTGTCGTCGAGATCGGGGTAGTGCGCATTCGCGTACTGGAACGCCCAGCCGCCCGGCCGCACGCCGGCGCGCCGCTCCTTCCAGTCTCCGTCGATCGTCAGCACCTGGCGTCGCGCGAGCCAGACGAGCGCGCGATGCGTCGCGGCGATCGCATCGGCATCGCCGGTTTCGAGCAGCGCGTGGCACGCGAGCGCCGTGTCCCATACCGGCGATACGCATGGCTGACAGTACGCCTCGTCACCGGTGATGACGAGCAGCCGATCGATCGCCTGCCGCGCGGTGAGGTACGGCTCGGCATCGCGCGGAAGCCCGAGCGTGTCGTACATCATCACCGTGTTCGCCATCGCGGGGAATATCGCGCCGAGGCCATCCTCGCCGTTCAGACGTTCGCCGACGAACGCGACGACGCGATCGAGCGCGCACTTGCGCATCGCGCGCGGGAAGAGCGGCTCGACCCAGTGCAACAGCGTGTCGAGCACGGCGAACAGCGCGAACGGTATGCGGCCCTGGTGCGGGGCGCGCACGAGCCTGCGCGCATGCGGACGGTGATCGGGAAAGAGCTCGTCGAGCGTCACGCCGCGCGGATTGCGCGCGAGCGGCTTCTTCGCCTGCAGCACGAGGAGCGGCACGAGCACGGTTCGCGTCCAGTACGACACGCGCGACAGATGGAACGGGAACCACCGCGGCAGCAGCATGATCTCGAGCGGAATGACCGGCACGCAGGACCACGGCAGGATGCCGTGCAGCGCGAGCAGAATCCGCGTGAACACGTTCGAGGTTCCTGCGCCGCCATGCGCGAGGATCGCCTCGCGCGCCCGCTGCATGTGCTCGGCCTGCGGCGAGTCGCCAGCGAGCTTCAGCGCGTAGTACGCCTTGACGCTCGCACTGATGTTGAACGGCCCGCCGTGCGTCAGCGGCCATCCGCCGTGCACCCCCTGGCGCCTGCGCAGGTAGCGCGCGATGCGCGCCTCGAGCGCCGGATCGCGCTCGCCGAGGAAGTGCATCAGCGCGATGTATTCGGACGAGATCGTCGAATCGGCCTCGAGCTCGAAGACCCAGTGGCCGTCGTCGCGCTGTGCATCGAGCAACGACGCCAGCGCGTCGTCGATCGCCGCGTCGAGCCGGGCCTCGCGCTCGTCGCCACGCCGTTGCCGGGTGATGTGCTCGGGATTGCGCATCAGGGCCTGCCGGGTTGCGAAAGTGCGGCACGCGGCGCCACGCGTCCCTTCCATTCTCCGCCGCGGCCGCGAACGTGCTTGATCGCCGAATCGAGCGTCAACGCGAGATAGGCCGCGGCGATCGCGGGCAGCGCGAGCGCCTGCAGCGCCGGCACGTTATAGAAGCGCAGCATCGGCACGAACGAAAGCGCCATGCATGCCCAGCCGATCGCGCCAAGCGTGCGGGCGAGCGGATCCTGCCCGAACAGCGCGATCAACGGCGGCGCGGCGAAGACGATGGCCATCGCAATGAGGGTTGCCGCGAGGCGCCACCACGAGAAGCGAAGCTGCGTGAACGCGGTTCGCGCCACCATGCGCCGGATTTCACCGAACGTCCGATACACGCGCGTGCTGCGCGCACGCTCGGTCAGCGTAAGGCGGATCGCGCCGTGCGGCTTCAGAACGCGTGCGAGCGCGCAATCGTCGATCAGCTCGCCGCGAATCGCGGCGATGCCACCGGCGCGCGCAAGCGCGTCGCGATCGACGAGCATGCAGCCCCCGGCCGCCGCCGCGGTCGCACGGTCGCGCCGGTTGACCCACGCGAACGGATAGAGCATCGCGAAGAAGTAGACGAACGCCGGGATCATCAGGCGCTCGCTCGCGCTCGACGCGTCGAGCTTCGCCATCAGCGAGTGCAGCACGAGGCGATCGCGCTGCGCCCGCGCGACGAGCATGCGCAGCGTGTCGGGCGCGTGCCCGATGTCGGCGTCGGTCAGCAGCAGGTAGTGCGGACGCGCGTCCGATGCTTCGGTGTGGCGAATGCCGTGCGCAATCGCGGCGAGCTTGCCGGTCCACCCGCCTTCGAGCGGAGGCGCGGGAAAGACCATCACGCGAGCGCCCGCCGCGCGCGCGATATCGGCCGTCGCATCGTCGCTGTGATCGTCGACGACGATGACCGAGAACGGACCGGCGTAGTCCTGCTGCAGAAGCGATGCCAGCGTTGCCCCGATCACGTCGGCTTCATCGCGCGCAGGAACGATGGCCGTCACGCGCGGCCACTCGGCGATGTCGTCAATGCGGCGTGCGTGATCGTCGCGGTCCGCCGCGCGCCAGAAGCGGCCGCGGCCGAGCAGCAGGTACGCCCACGCCGCGCACCCGATTGCGGCGATGGCGATGAAGAAGGCGCTCATCGCACGTACCCCGCCTCGCGAAACCATGCGAGCGCGTCGCGCAGCCCCTCGACGTACGGACGTGCGCGATAGCCGAGTTCGCGGGCTGCCTTCGCGCTGCTGAAGAACATCCGATGCTCGGACATCTTCAATCCGTCGCGGGTCAGGAACGGCTCGCGCGACGTCATCCGCGCGAAGACCTCCGCCACGCTCGCGAGCGGATAGAGAGGTGCGCGCGGCAGCTTCCAGCGCGGCGCGCGGCGGCCGGTCAGGCGGGCTATGTCCGAGAGCATCATCACGAGCAAAACGTTGTCGCCACCGAGAATGTAGCGCTCTCCGATGCGGCCCTTGAGCAAAGCTTCAACATGGCCCCGGGCCACGTCGTCGACATGCACGAGATTCATCCCCGTGTCGACGAACGCCGGGATGCGGCCGCTCGCCGCCTCGACGATGATTCGCCCCGTCGGCGTCGGCTTGATGTCGCGCGGCCCGATCGGGGTCGACGGGTTGACGATCACCGCGGGGAGCCTGTCCCGGGCCACCATCGCTTCGACCATCCGCTCGGCCGCGACCTTGCTGCGCTTGTAGGCGCCGATCGCCGCAGCTTCGTCGAGCGGCGAAGTTTCGTCGGCGTCGCCGTCGTCGCGGGGAGCGATCGTGGCGACACTGCTCGTATGGACGACGCGCTCGCAACCGCC
>Ga0134125_10008196_pt1 | contig 11785 bp, 10 predicted proteins | sample KB31751_FD_96464 | JGI IMG/M metagenome (GOLD analysis project Ga0134125, IMG submission 96464) | Terrestrial soil microbial communities with excess Nitrogen fertilizer from Kellogg Biological Station, Michigan, USA - KB3-175-1 | ecosystem: Environmental > Terrestrial > Soil > Unclassified ... | reverse complement strand
CAAACCGGCCATCGTCGGCATCACCATCGGCACCCAGTCCATCACCCACGACTTCAGCCTCCAGTCGAGCCCCATCCAGCTCGAAGGCATCGTCGTCACCGCCCTCGGCATCCAACGCGATAAGCGCTCGCTCGGCGTCGCCCAACAGAGCGTCAGTGCACCCGAGCTCACCGAGGCGCGCGAAACCAACATCGTCAACGCGCTGTCCGGCAAAGTCGCCGGCGTCGAAGTCACCGCCACCGGCCAGGAAGGCGGCTCGTCGCGCATCGTGATCCGAGGCGAGAACTCGATCACCGGCAACAACCAGCCGCTGTTCATCATCGACGGCGTCCCGATCGACAATTCCGCGCCCCGCAACACCGGCTTCGGCGGCGTCGACTACGGCAACACGGCCCAGGACATCAACCCGAACGACATCGCGTCGATCAGCGTCCTCAAAGGCGCCAACGCGTCGGCCCTCTACGGATCGCGCGCCGCGAACGGCGTGGTCGTCATCACCACCAAGTCCGGCAAAGGCGGCCAGGGACTCGGCATCTCGGCGAGTCAGAACTACACGTTCGAGAACCCGCTCCGCCTGCCTAACCTGCAGAACAAGTATGGCCAGGGCTCCAACGGCGCGTACGAGTACGTCGACGGCAAAGGCGGCGGGATCTCCGACAACGTCAATCGCAGCTGGGGTCCGCCGATGGACGGACGCCTCATCCAGCAATGGTGGAGCGGCGGACAGCCCGCCCCGTGGACGCCGCAGCCCAACAACCTGCGCGACTTCTTCAATACCGGGAAAACGTCCACCACCAACGGTGCGCTCACCGCGTCCAACGACAAGGCCGACGTCCGCCTTGGCCTAACGGACATGGAACAGAACGGCATGTATCCGTCGATGACCCTGCGCCGCGTGAACGCGGCGCTCAACGGCGGATCGCAGATCAACGACAAGCTCAGCGCGCGAGCCTCGCTCAACTACGTGCGCGACGACGGACACGATCGCCCGCAGATCGGCTACACTGGCTTGAACGCCATCGACGACATGATCTGGGGCGGACGCCAGCTCAGCATGTCGCGCCTCATGCACTTCAAGAACCCCGACGGCACCCAGGCGTACGCCAGCCACACCACGGTCAACAATCCGTTCTGGGACGTCTACGAGGATCCCAACGTCGACTCGCGCGACCGGATCATCGGCAGCCTCTCGGCGACGTACAAGTTCACGCCGTCCCTGAGCGGCACGCTGCACTCGGGCACCGACTGGTATCGCGACTTCTGGCAGCAGGACTACGCCAACGGCAACATCGCCGTGAACTACGCCGGCGGCGCGTTCTTCGAGCAGGACCGGTACAATCGCGAAACCAATACCGACTTCCTGCTCACCTGGGATCACCCGCTCACCGGCAAGCTCGGCCTAACGGTGAACGGAGGCGGCAACCGGCGCGACGACTATGCCACCACCAACGCGCAGGGCACGCCGCACCTGACCGTGCCCGGCACCTACAACATCGCCAACTCGGCCGTGTTCCCCGAGGTGTCGTCGCTCGATTTGCGCCGCCGCACCAACAGCCTCTACGGCCAGGCGCAGTTCTCGTACGACAACAACCTGTTCGTCGACGTGACAGGCCGCAACGACTGGTCGTCGACGCTGCCGGCCAACAGCAACGCGTATTTCTATCCGTCCGTGTCCGGCAGCTTCGTGTTCACCGACGCGATGCCGAGCACCAAGTTAGGCGGACTGCTCTCGTACGGGAAGCTCCGCGCCAGTTGGGCGAAGGTCGGCAATGACGCCGATCCGTATCAGCTGTTGGTGACGTACGCGCCCGGTACGCCGTTCGGATCCGTGCCGACGTTCGGCGTGCCGAACTCCATTCCGAACTCCAACTTGAAGCCCGAGAACACGCGGTCGTGGGAAACCGGCCTCGAGCTGCGATTCCTCAACGACCGGATCTCGTTCGACGGCACGTACTACGACAAGCTCACGACCAACCAGATCGTGCCGGCGCAGATCAGCGGCGCCACCGGATTCACCAGCGCCGTCCTCAACGCCGGATCGGTGACCAACAAGGGCGTCGAGCTGCAGCTCGGCGCGACGCCGGTCAGGACACGCGGCGGCTTCAGTTGGGACGTGAACCTGAACTTCGCCCGCAATCGCAGCCAGGTTGTGAGCCTCGTGCAGGGCCTCGATGCCGTTGTGTTAGGCACCTACTGGGGCCTGAGCGTCGAGGCGCGCGTCGGCCAACCCTACGGCACGCTCTACGGCAACCCGGAGCTCCGGAACGCACAGGGCCAGCTCATCCTGACCAACGGACTCCCGCAGGCCGATCCCCAGCAGCGCGTGCTCGGCCACTACTCGCCCGACTGGGTCGGCGGCATCCAGAACACGCTGCACTTCAAGCAGTGGGACTTCAGTTTCCTCGTCGACACCAAGCAGGGCGGCCAGATCTTCAGCACCACCGAGATGTTCGGCCAGGAATCCGGCGTCCTCGCGTCGTCGCTCCACGGCCGCGAGAACGCGGAAACGATCGCCGACGGCGGGGGCATGATCGTGCCCGGCGTCAATTCCGATGGCACGCCTAACACGACCAAGGTCACCGCGCAGGCGTACTTCAACGCGCTCTTCCAGGTGCACGAGCCGTACATCTTCGACGCCAGCTTCTGGAAGCTCCGCGAGGTGCGGTTCGGCTACACCGTGCCGTCCACGCTCGCGCAGCACCTGGGCCTGTCGTCGCTCTATATCGCGGCGGTCGGTCGCAACCTGTGGCTGCACACGAAGGTGCCCGACATCGATCCTGAAACCGCGTTCGACGACAGCAACGTGCAGGGCATCGAGTACTTCGGGGTGCCGAGTGCCAAGAGCTACGGCTTCACCGTCAGCGTGACGCCATGACGACGCCAACATTCTTCGCCGAGAGGCGCATGCGATGCTCCGCGATGTTCCGCACCGTGTCGGCGCTGGCCCTCGTGTCGGGCCTGGCCGCGTGCGGCAACGGCCTAACGGGACTCAACGTCAACCCCAATCAGCCCGGCAGGGTCCAGCCGGCGTTCCTCTTCCCCGATGGCGTCTCCGATGTCGTCGGGCGGGCGCGGGGCGGCAGCTTCGACCTCACGCTCACGTCCCTCTGGTCGCAGCAGATCGCGATGGACCGGTTCACGGACGAAGACCGCTACTCGATCCGCCCCGACAACATCGACGGCTACTGGTCGGGCTTCTACGCGGGCGGACTCCAGGATTTCGCCACCATCATCACGCAGGGGGATTCGGGCGCGTCGCCTAACTTGATCGCACCGGCGCTGGTGATGAAATCCTGGACGTACGGCATCATGACCGACATCTGGGGTGACATCCCGTATTCGGAGGCCAACCAGGGGCGGGCACAACTGCGGCCGGCCTACGACCCGCAGCAGCAGATCTACGCCGGATTGTTCGCCGACTTGAAGCAGGCCAACGACATGATCACCGGCGACCCGGGCTACGGCGCGGCCGATCTCGTGTACGGCGGCCAGATGCCGGAATGGAAAAAGTTCGCCAACTCGCTCAGGCTGCGGTTCGCGATGCGCCTTACGAAGGTGGACCCGGCAACCGCGCAAGCGCAGGCGGCGGCCGCGATCGCCGACGGCGTGTTCACGTCCAACGCCGACAACGCGCTCCTGCGTTGGCCCGGCGACGGCACCAACAACAGTCCGATCTACAACAATTTCACCGTGCGCGACGATCAGCACGTGAGCCAGACGCTGATCGACATCATGAAGAGCATGTACATCACCGCGTCGGGCAGCGACACGACCTTCGACCCGCGCCTGGCCGTGTACGCCGACCCGGTCATCGCCAGCCTGCCCGACACGCTCTACACCGGTGCGCCTAACGGCTTGCAGGACGACTCGGCGATCGGGATCGGACTCACGCACACGTCGCGCGTCGGGGCGGCCTATCGCGCCATCGCCGCGCCGTCCAAGCTCATGACCTACTCCGAAGTCCTGTTCGACGAGGCCGAGTTGGCCGCGCGCGGCTGGACAGCCGACGATCCGGCGACGCTGTATGCGCAGGCGATCACGGCCTCCATGGAATACAACGGCATTTCTGACGACGCCGCCGCGGCCTACGTCGCGTCGCCGCGCGTCGCGTACAACCCGGCCACCGGTCTCGAACAGATCGCGCTGCAAAAATGGATCGCGCTGTACGGCGAAGGCACGGAGGCCTACAGCGAGTATCGGCGCACGAACGTTCCCGATCTACAGCCCGGTCCGGCGGCCATCACCACGCCCAAGATCGTCGCGCGCCGGCTCACGTACCCGGTGTCCGAGCAGTCGCTCAACAACGACAACCTTCAGGCCGCCATGTCCCGGCAAGGCGGCGCATCGCTCACCGATCGGGTCTGGTGGGATACCCCCGACGAGCCGTAGATTAGATTCCTAACGGACGCAGGCGCGGCGCGATGGTTGCGCCGCGCTTGAGCGTCCAGGCCAATCGAATGCCGGTTCTCTCGCTGGAGTGTCGCGTCATGCGTTGGATCGCATCACTCGCCGTTGCCGCTCTTCTCGCGCCTGTCGCCCCGCGCGCCCTTCACGCGCAAGCCCAAGGCGACTACGTGATCGAGAATTTCCACTTCACCGACGGCGAGACGATGCCCAAGGTGCGCCAGCACTGGATGACGTTAGGCAAGCCGCGCACCGATGCGAAGGGCCTCACCACCAACGCCGTGCTCATCCTGCACGGCACCACGGGCGCCGGCACCCAGTTCCTGTCGCCGGTGTTCGCGGGCGTGCTGTACGGGCCAGGGCAACTGCTCGATACCACCAAGTACTACATCATTCTCCCCGACGGCTTGGGCCACGGTAAATCGAGCAAGCCCAGCGATGGGATGCACGCGCATTTCCCGCACTACGATTACGCGGACATGATCCGCGCCCAGTACGAGATGCTCACCAAAGGGCTCAAGGTGAACCATCTGCTCATCGTCATGGGCACGTCGATGGGCGGCATGCACAGCTGGATGTGGGGCGAGATGTATCCCGGCTACATGGATGGCCTCATGCCCCTGGCCAGCCTGCCCACGGCGATGTCGGGCCGCAACCGGATGATGCGGCACATGATGTACGAGGATATTACGGAGGATCCCGGATACGAGGGCGGCGACTATAAGACGCAGCCCCGCGGTCTCCGTGCCGCCCTGCAATTGATGTTCATGATGACGAGCTCGCCGCGCCAATTGCAGAAGCACTACCCCACGACGGCCGCCGCCGACGCGTACATCGACAAATGGATGGACCGCGTCGCCGCCCACGAAGATGCCAACGACTACCTCTACGCCTTCGAGGCGTCGCGCGACTACGATCCCGAGCCCAAGCTGGGTCTCATCAAAGCGCCGCTCATCGCCGTCAACTCGGAAGACGATCAGGTCAATCCGCCCAAGTTAGGCGTGATGGAACGCGACATGCCCAAAGTGCCGCACGGACAGTACGTGCTCATCCCGACCAGCGACGCCACGCGCGGACACGGCACGCACACCATGGCCGCGATCTGGCAGAGCCACCTCGCCGACCTGCTCAACGAGATGAAAAAGAACACCGGTCGGTAGTGTGCCGAGGTCTCCGGGCTCCCTCGCAAAAAAACTCCAAAGGATAACGACAGGGATTCAAGAGATGGAGAAGATCGCCCGGCTGTAAGATGAGATTCATCGCCTAACGCTCGTGGACCCCTCCAACCCGCGTGGTCGATGAGCTCGCACTCGCAGCCGAGCGATCTTCTCCATCTCTCGCATCCATGTCGTTATCCTTTGAACGCGAGCAACCCCGGTCCCGTTACCCTTGGATGGGCCGGCCAGCGATCTATTATTAGTAAGATGCCGCGCGCCGCCTGCCCTCGACCCAGCCCATGAAACCGGTTCTGTTAGTCATCTCGGACCTGATCTTCCGCTCGCGCATCGACGACGCCGCGCGCCACGCGTCGGTGCCGCTCCGCGTCGCGAAGTCCATGGAGCAGTTGGAACGCCACCTGGGCAATGAGATCCCGTCGCTGGCGATCGTCGACCTCGAATCCGACACCATCGACACCGCCGCCGCCATCCGCCGCTTGCGCGCCGCGCCCGGCGGCGACTCCCTCCGTATCGTCGCCTACGCCGGCCACACGAACCTCGACGCGATCAAAGCCGGCAAGGAAGCGGGCGCCGGCGTAGTCCTCGCCAGGTCCGGATTCATCGCGCAGCTGCCAAGCATTCTGGCGCGCGCCGCCCAAGATATCGGGCCTGCTGAGATCGCTGGCACCTGACCTCGGGCGCGAGCATTACCGCGCGGCTCGATCTCATCGAGCCGATGGGCAGCGAGCTCTATCTGTTGCTTAAGGCGGGGCGGCACGAGCTCAGTGGTCCGGCTGAGCTGACGCCCGATGTGGCCATGGGTATAGTGTCAATACGTAGGTATTGACAACAGCGCAGCGCGCGTCAAGATTCCAACCTATGCCTGCGCGTTCGGAACAGCTTCAGATTCGGATTACGGCCGCCGAAAAGGCGGCCATCAAGCGACGCGCTCGCCAAGCTGGACTCGACGTGTCGGCCTACGTCCTGTCGCGTGCACTGCCGGACACTGATAGCCGGCTGTCCGGCATCATCTCAGCGTTGCGAGACGAATCAAATCGCTCGTTCGCGCTCGCCGAATTCCACGATCTGCTCGCGAGCCTGGCGCCGATCGAGTTCGCCGCGGCGTTGGAGCATGTCGAGCTGGTCGGTCTCGCACCCTACGTGCAGAACTACATCGCGGCGATGGTCGAACAGGCCGCGACCGCGGCCGGCCTCGCGGCGCCCGAGTGGACCCGTGCTGTCCCGCCGCTCGATGAGCCGCACTTCGCCACGCCGCTCCGCAGCGTCAGGCTCTATCTCTTGCGCGCCGCGCCCGCTGCGTTTCGCCGGCGAAACATTTTCGCCGAAGCTCCGTTAGGCGCGCGGGTGTAGGCCCATGCCGTCGCCGGTCCGCTTTACCAGCGCCGACATCCGCCGGCTCTTCGGCCTCTTGAACGAGGAACTGGCGGCGCGTGACACGTTAGGCGAGGTCTATGTGGTCGGCGGCGCCGTCATGTGCCTCGCACTCAATGCCCGTGACGCCACGCGCCACCTCGACGCGTTCTTCAAACCGGCCAATATGGTCCGCCAAGCCGCCGCTCGCGTGGCCGCCCGCGCCGACGTGCCGGACACCTGGCTCAACGATGCGGCGAAAGGCTTCCTCGGCGCCCGCGGCGAGTACTCATCATTTTTGGACCTCTCGCACCTGCGCGTCTATGTCGCCAGCGTCCCGTATCTCCTGGCCATGAAGTGCATGGCGATGCGACTGGGCGAAGAGTTCCAGGATGTCGGCGACGTGCGGTTCTTGCTGCGGGCGCTCAACATCACGACACTGGATGCCGCCGTGGCTACGATCACCCGCTACTTCGACGAGTCTGACCTGTCGCCCAAGACACGCTTTGCGCTCGAGGAGATCCTGGCCGGATAAGTTCAAGTGCCTGCCAGGCCCTCATTCCACGCGCTAGATTCGTTGTTGTGACGTGCAATATCGCTCTCGAGATCACACCGGATTCCGCGTTATGATCCAGGAAATCACCACTGCGTTGCCCCCCGACGCCGTGCTCGCCGAGGCCAAGCGCTTCTTCGCCTCGCGCAACCCGCTCTACGCCGCCTTCATCGAAAAAGAAGGCCCGGGCTACGCCACCTTCCGCGGCCAGGGCGGGGAAGAGCTCGTCATCGGCGTCACCGCCATCGATGGCGGCACCCGCGTCCGCGGCTCCACGTACCTGTTCGACGCGCAGATCTCCCGCTTCTTCGCGTCGCTCGACCCGCACCCGATGGTCGAGGAGATCACGGGATGACGGCGCCCTTCGTCACCACCCTCCGCGCGCGCCGCGAAACCATCCGGTTGGGCGCGCCTAACGGAACCGCGCTCACCCTGCGCGTCGAGGTCCCCGAATTGTGGGACGTCGTCCGCATCGTCGCCCCGCCCACCGAGCGCGTGCTGGCCGTGAAAGTCGCGGCCCTCGCCGTGCTCGACCCGCGCGCCGATGCCCGCGACTTCGTCATCAAGATCAACGGCCGCGAAGTCCTCGACGAACGCCGCAGCGTCACCGAGGTCGGTGCGCGCGACGGCTCGATCTTTCTCCTCACGTACCGCCGCCGCCGCCCGGTCCGGTGACCGGCCTCGGGCGCGCCTAACGTGAGCGCCGCCTTCATCTCCCACGCGGACTGCGGCCGCCACGACACGGGCTGGGGACACCCCGAGCACGTCGGCCGCCTCCGCGCCATCACCCGCGCCCTCCGCGAACGGCCGGAGCTCTTCGCCTCCATCGAGCACCATGAAGGCCGCCACGCCACCGCGCAGGAAATCGCCCTCGCCCACGATCCGGTCTACATCCGCCAGGTCGAGTCGCTCGTCGTCTCGGGCGGCGGCGCGCTCGACGCGGACACGGTCGCCAGCGAGGGATCATGGGACGCGGCGCGGGCTGCCGTTGGCTGCGTCCTCGATGGTGTCGATATGTCCATCGACGGTCGCGCCCCGCGCAGCTTCTCGGCCGTGCGCCCGCCGGGCCACCACGCGCTCCGCGATCGCGCCATGGGATTCTGTCTCTTCGGCAACGTGGCCATCGCGGCGCAGTACGCGCGTCGTCACCACCATCTCGACCGCGTGCTCATCGTCGACTGGGACGTCCACCACGGCAATGGCACCCAAGCGCTCGTCGAGTCGGACCCCGGCATCCACTTTGTCTCGATGCACCAGTGGCCGTGGTATCCGGGCAGCGGCGCGGCCGACGACCACGGAAACGGCAACGTGTGGAACGTCCCGCTGCCCGGCGGGCTGCCGGCGCAGCGCTACGTCGATGCGCTCGAGCGCGCGATCGATCAAGCCACGCAGGGATTCGCCCCCGATCTCGTGCTCATCTCCGCCGGCTTCGATTCGTTGCGCGGCGACCCCTTGGGCGGCTTCACGCTCGAGATGGACGACATCACAACGCTCACCCGCTTCCTCACCGAACGCGCCGACCACTCGTGCCAGGGCCGCGTCGTGAGCGCGCTCGAGGGCGGCTACGCACCGGATCGCGTCGGCGAAGCATGCGTCACCATGCTCGCCCAATTGGCTCGATAGCTCATGCTGGTGCACGTGTCGAATGGTGTCGGCGAGGTCGAAGACCCGTTTTTCCAAAGAAATTCGGTCCTCACGACTAGCGATGCCCTCAGTGCTGGGCAGCCGAGCGATCCGCAGTGATCCGTGCAATTATCCGCTTTGATCCGTGTAAGCAGAGCGAGGAAGCTTTCCACGCGAGCTACTGACTCCGGTCGAAGCCCCCACGACTCAGCGGTACGGTGCACTCCCGCGACATCCACGTTCCGCGTAACTTCAATGGCTATGGTACGCGAGACGGTCCACCCCACAGACGATGATCCGGGCGTAACGCCGTGGCGCGCGGCGTAGCCGCTTCGGGCGTGCGACTGTTCGGCGTGGCATCGAGCGCGCGCGATTCGGACGGTGGCACGGTCGCGGAGCATGGCTTCGTGCGCATGCGCGATATCGCCGCGCTCGTCAAACCGGTCGCCGATGCGCGGCGTGAGCTCGACCCGTCCGACATCGACCTGCACCAGCGGATAGTCGAAGCGGCGTTCGACCGCGGCGGCGTGCTGCCGGCACCGTGCGGCACCGTGTTCCGCAGCACCGAGCAGCTTCGTGCATGGCTCGAGCAGAACTACCTCGCCTTGTCCGAAGGGCTGCAGTTCGTCGTCGGCCGGTGTGAGCTCCGGGTCCATCTCGCGCGTCGCCCCGCGCCGGAGGACTCGCCCGCCACGACTCTGGCACCGACGGTCATCACCGAAAGCTTCCGGGCGTTGCGGCGGATCTCGACGGCCGCGATGACCCTTCCGCCGGCCCGCGCACCGGAGGCTTCCGTCTTCAGCGCGGCGTTCCTCCTCGACCGGGAGCGCATGCCGGATTTCGACACGGCTGTGCGCGCGCTCGAGAACCGCCATGCCGCGCTCCTCATCCGGCAAACCGGTCCGTGGCCGCCGTACGACTTCGTGCGTCTGGATTTTGGAATATGAGTCATGTTCTGTCCTGAGTGCGGCACATGGAACCGCGGCGCGGCCGTCGCCTGCAGCCGGTGTACCTCCGAGCTGCCGGAGCTGGCCGACGCGCCTAACGAGCCGCCCGACGAAGAGCTCGATCTCCTGCGCCGGATCACCGGCGGCCGCTACCGCATCTATCGCCGCCTCGCCACGGGCGGCATGGCCAGCGTGTACGCGGCCAAGCACCTGCAGTTAGGCAGACCGATGGTGATCAAGGTGCTGCTGGCCCACCTCGCGCGCGACGACGAGATGCGCGAGCGCTTCCGCCGCGAGGCCGAAGCGGCGGCCCAACTGCTCCATCCCTACATCTGCCAGATTCTCGACTACGGCGAGCTCGAGTCGACGGTCTACCTCGTGATGCCGTACATGGCGGGCGGGTCGCTCGCCGATCGCATCGTGAAGGGCAGCACCGTCGGGCCGCACCAGACGGCGGTGATCGGCTCGCAGGTGGCGGTGGGCCTCGACTATGCGCACCGCCACGGCGTGGTGCACCGCGACGTGAAGCCCGACAACATCCTGTTCGACGAGGACGACAACGCGCTCCTGACCGATTTCGGCATCGCCACGGCGCGGTTCCACAATCGCCTAACGATGACTGGCCGCGCGATGGGCACGCCGCACTACATGTCGCCCGAGCAGGCGATGGGCAAGCTGGTCGACGGTCGCAGCGATCTCTATTCCGTAGGCGTGCTGCTCTACGAGATGCTCGTGGGCTTCCCGCCGTTCGACGGCGCGGACTCGTATTCGATCGGTTACAAACACGTGCACGAAACCGCGGCGTCGCCCGATGTGGTCGATTCGCGCACGCCGCCGGCGCTGGCCACGATCACCATGAAGTGCCTCTCCAAGAATCCCGCCGAGCGATTTCAGCGCGGCAACGACGTAGCCGATGCGCTCATCGGCTATCTCGCGCAGTCGCCCGGCCCCGATGGCCTCCGTACGGCGTGGCTTTCGCGGCGCCTCGGCATTACTCCGACATCGCGATGAAACTCGAGCACGAAGTGATGAGCGTGCACACCAAGCACGCGTTCACGATCTCGCGCGGCAGCGAGAGCGAATATCGCGTTGTCACCGTGCGTGTGACCGACGCCGACGGCGCGCAGGGCTGGGGCGAAGCGGCGCCGAGCAAATTCTACGGCGAAACCGCCGACACGATTGCCGCCGCGCTCGCGCAGTACGCCAAAGTGCTCGAGCACGCCGACGCCTGGGCGCTCGACGATATCGAAGCCGAGCTCGCTCGGGCGCTGCGCGGCAACGCCGCGGCGCGGGCGGCGGTGAGCGCCGCGCTCCACGACCTGGCAGGCAAACGGTTAGGCGTACCCGTGTATCGTCTGTTGGGCCTAAACCCCGCGCGCGCGCCGCTCTCCAGCTTCACGATCGCCATCGCCGGCGCCGACGAAGTGCGGCGCAAGGTGCGCGAAGCGGCGTCGTATCCGATTCTCAAGATCAAGTTGGGCTCGGACCACGACGAGGAGATCCTCCGCGTCATCCGCGAAGAGGCGCCTAACGCAGTCGTGCGCGTCGATGCGAACGCGGCCTGGACGCCCAAGCACACGCTCGACATGATGGACTGTCTGGTCGCGCACCGGGTGGAGTTCGTCGAGCAGCCGCTGCCGCCGCACGACCTCGAGGGGATTCGCTTCGTGCGCGAGCGCTCCTCGCTGCCCGTGATCTGCGACGAGTCGTGCATCACCGCGGCGGACATT
>Ga0134125_10008195_pt1 | contig 11785 bp, 8 predicted proteins | sample KB31751_FD_96464 | JGI IMG/M metagenome (GOLD analysis project Ga0134125, IMG submission 96464) | Terrestrial soil microbial communities with excess Nitrogen fertilizer from Kellogg Biological Station, Michigan, USA - KB3-175-1 | ecosystem: Environmental > Terrestrial > Soil > Unclassified ... | reverse complement strand
TGAACCCGCTCTTCCCCGGCATCAATCCGGAGCCGATCCTGCCGCACATCAAGGCGACGCAGGAGGCCGTGGTCAAGCACAAGTGCGACGCCGGGCTCATCACCGATGGCGACGCCGACCGCATCGGCGCTGTCGATGAGCACGGCAAAGTCGTCGATCCGCACAAGATATTCGCCGTCCTGGTGAACTGGCTGCTGGAGCGCAAAAACTGGCCCGGCGATATTACACGCGCCTTCAATACCACGAAGATGATCGACCGCATCGCCGCGAAACACGGCCGCAAGCTGCACGAGCACGGCATCGGCTTCAAGTACGTCGTCGACCTCATGCTGGAGCACGAGATTCTGATGGGTGGCGAGGAGTCCGGCGGCATCGGGATCAGCAAACATCTTCCTGAGCGCGACGGCCTGCTCAACGCCCTGCTGATCGCGAATGTCATGGCCGATGAGAAGAAGACCCTTGGCCAGCTCGTCGCTGCCCTGCAGTCCGAATACGGCGAACACCAGTACGGCCGGATCGATATGCACATCGACGAAGAGCTGAAGCAGTCTGCGATCAGCCGTGCCCGGGCGATCGAATCCGGCGGCACCATGGCTGGCATGAAGGTCTTACGCACGGAGAACCTCGACGGCATCAAGTTCTTCCTCGAAAATCCCGCCTGCGCAAGCAAGCCGAACGCCGCCGAAACCTGGCTGTTGCTGCGAGCCTCCGGTACCGAACCGCTGTTGCGTGTCTACTGCGAGAGCTGCTCGAGAGATTCGGTCACCGCAATCCTTGAAGCCGCACGGCAGTTTGTCCTCGCTGGACGTAAGGGATAGGCGCAATTCGAACGCGGGCGGAGAACCGGGTGCCACAATTCACAAGCGAAATAGTCGTCCATGCAAAAGGCCTTCTGTTCGACATGGACGGCATCCTCGTCAGCTCCATCGGCGGAGTCGAGCGCAGTTGGCAGCAATGGTGCCGCAGATATGGCATCCCGAACCCGGACGCCTTTCAGGTTCCGCACGGCAAACGCGCCGTCGACATCCTGCGCATGCTGAAGCCTGAGTTCAATGACGCACAAGTTGCCGAAGGCCTGCGAGCGATCGAGGATTTCGAGATCGCCGATACCGCCGATCTTGCCGTTCTTCCCGGCGCGGACCGGATGCTGCAAAGTCTGCCACCGGACCGCTGGGCCGTTGTAACGTCGGCTACGCAGCGAGTCATGCTGGGACGTCTCGCTGCCGCCGGGCTTCCTCTGCCCGAGAGGATAATCTCCGGCGATATGGTGGAGCGAGGCAAGCCGGACCCCGAACCGTATCGTCGTGGCGCGGAATTGCTCGGCTTCGCTCCAGCCGAATGCATCGTTGTCGAGGACGCTCCGTCCGGCGTGGGCGCTGGCATCGCCGCGGGCTGCCGCGTACTTGCCGTTCTCGGCACACACGAACCGGACGAACTGTGCGAGGCCACCTGGATAGCAGAATCTCTGGAAAGAGTCGGTATCGCCATCAATGCCGGCGGTCTGTCTCTCCAGTTCAAAAATCTCGCAGCCGACAAGCTCTAAGCTGAAAAGCTGACAGCTGACAGCTCTGGAATCGTGCTTTTCTCGCGGCCTCAGCGCCCGCGCAGCAACCCTTCCACCAGCCACAGGTCTTCCTCCGTGTCCACGCCGATCGTGTCGTGCTCGGTTGCTTCCACGTAGACGCTCAGCCCGTTCTCCAGAAAGCGAAGCTGCTCCAGCCGTTCAATGCGTTCGAGGCTGCTTGGTGGCAGGGAGGGGAAGTGCTCCAGCGCTGTCTTGCGATAGGCGTACAGCCCGATGTGCTTCCAGTATTCCGTGCCGGCCCCGTCGCGATCGTAGGGAATCGTCGCGCGAGAAAAATAAAGCGCGCGGCCATCCGTTGCCGTCACCACCTTCACCGCATTCGGATTCGAAATATTCTCCGGCGTGCACCGTACCTTCAGTGTCGTCACATCCACATGCGCGTGCGTAAACGGCCGCAGCAGTGCTGAAATGTGCTCCGGCCGCAGCAGCGGCTCATCGCCCTGAATGTTGACGTACACCTCCGCATCGATCTTCTGCGCGATGGCATGCACGCGGTCCGTCCCACTGGGCAGGGCCGGCGAAGTCAAGGCCACCTCGATGCCGCGCGCCGCACACAGCGCAACTACCTCGTCGGAATCCGTTGCCACCAGCACCCGATCCAATTCCGGACACGCCCGCGCCGCATCCACCACCCATGCCAGCAGCGGCTTGCCCGCAACCTCGCGCAGCACCTTACGCGGCAGCCGCGTAGAAGCCAGCCGTGCCGGGATCACGCCGAGTGTGCGAAGGGCTTTGCTCATTCGCGACCGTCAACCGACGCGTACATCTCCGCCTCCGCGCCCCTCAGTTCGCCCACGCCAGCCCGTCCGCGCCCTTGCCTGCGTCGATCAGCCGCCGCACCTGCCAGCTCGCCGTGTCAATCTCCGCCACCTTGCCGCTTGCATTGCACGAAACATAAGCCGTCTTGCCGCCCGGCGCAATCAGCACCTCCTGCGGCGTTGCCGGCACGTCGATCGTCCGGGCCACCTTCATCGCCGCCAGATCAATCACCGCAACCTGGTTCACCGTCGGGACCGCCAGCACAAGCCACCGCCCATCCGGAGTCGCCGCGCCACCGTAGCCAAGCCCAGGCAACGGAATCCAGTTCTTCACCGTGTTCGTCGCCGTGTCGATCACCGCAAGCTGCGGCTTTGCCTGGTCCGAGGTAAAGACCCACTTATCGTCATTCGAGATGGAGATGCGCTGCACCGTGCGCGAGACCGGAATCACCGCAACCGTCTTCCGCCCCGCCATGTCCAGCACGGAAACCGTGCCCGAACCTACATTCGCCGTATAACCTCGCCTGCTGTCGTGCGACAGGATCAACATGTGCGACTGCTCCGCGCCAGTCGGCACCGTGCCCACAATCTTCCGTGTCTTCGGATCGACGATGGTCACGGCCTTGTCGAGCTCCGTTGTCACGTACAGGTTCCCGGTCTTCGGATCGAGCAGCGGCATATGCGGCCGCACGCTGTGGCCAAAGTCGACGTGTCCCACCACCTTGCGCGTGGGCACGTCGATCACCAGCATCTCGTGTCCATCGATTCCCGGCCGGCCAACGCCGCTGCTCCCGTAGATCGGCATCCACGCTGTCTTGCCATCCGCCGAGGCGATCACTTCATGCGCGTGCACCCCCGGCGTGTTCTCCGCGATTACCGCCGTCTGCTTGCCGGTCGCGGAATCGATCACGCTCAGCGTCGCATCGCCCTGGTTCACCACCAGCAGCGACTGCGCCGCCGCGCAAACAGGAAGAACCGCGAAGCACACCAGCGGCCCCAGAAGAAAGCGAAATCGATGACTTTGCATGGCCGGAGCAGTATAACGGCTACAGCCCTCGTGGCGCTTTCAGGTCTCGCGATGCTTTTGCAGGTTATGCGGCGTTTGCCTGGTTTATATGTCTAAGAGTCTGATGCGCTACCTTCCATATGCAGCCCTGGGCGTCGCCCTCGTTTCCTCCTCCGTGGTATTCGCACAGACGCCTGCCGAACCGTCCCCCCAATCGACTTTTGACGTCGTCTCCATCAAGCCCAATAACTCTGGAAGCCGCAACTTTGGTGGAGGGCTGACATCGACCGGTGTGCACATGACCAATATGCCGCTCATCATGGTCATTGACATGGCCTACTTTCAACACTTCTCCGGCGACCGTATTGTGGGATATCCGGCTTGGGCGGTGGATGAACATTACGACATCGTCGCCCATGTCGACGAAGCCACGGCCGCTCTCTGGCAGAAGCTTCCCGTTCGCCAATATCAGGAACTTGGCAGGCCAATGTTGCAAAAAATGCTTGCCGATCGCTGCAAGCTCGTCGCGCACCTTGTCCCGGCCCAGGTCGACGGCTACGTCCTCGTTATCGGCAAGCACGGCGTTCGGCTCACCCCGACGAAGCCCGGAGAAATCTATCCCGACGGTGCGCTTAACGGCGGCGACGGAGCAAAGGTCGTTCCCGCCTCAGCCTCCAAAGACAACGCCATTCACTACTACAACGCCACCGTAGAACAAATGGCTCAGCGGATCGCCACGAACTGGGTAGTTCAGGACCAGACCCATCTCACTGGTCGCTACGACTTCGTCATCCGTCCACTGCAGATACCCCGAGACGCAGACGGCAACCGCACCATCACCGATCCCCAGCCCTCCGACATGTGGGACATCGGCGACACCGGCCTCGAGCTCAAGCGAACCAAAATCCCCTCCCAGAACCTCGTCATCGACCACATCGAGCGCCCTACGCCGAACTAAGCTGCGCTTCACTCATCGTTCTCCTTTCAAGTATCATGGACAGGTTGCGTGATTGTGCTGGGGAAGAGATCTCCGGCGCAGGTCGCAACCCCTGCCTCAGCAAGCGTTTCCCCAATCCGGCGGTGTAGCTCAGATGGTTAGAGCGACGGACTCATAACCCGTAGGTCGGCAGTTCGATTCTGCCCGCCGCCACCAGCATTTCCCAGCAAAATCTCCTGTCTCCTCCACGGCAATCCAGCCGCTCAGGGCAGCGGAGTATCATGGGATGACCAGCTTGCCGCCGAGCGCGTCTAACTAGCGGCGCAGCCTGTCTTGCAGTTTCCTCCTATCGGAGCGTTTCCCTTCCCATGCCGAAGATTTCTAAAGTCCTCCTGCTTTCCGCGTCTGTCGTTCTGGTTCTGGTCGTCTTCCTCGGCGTCAACTCCGCTGGCGTCCGCGCCGCATCTGACGGCCAGGATGGCGCCTATCGCCAGATCAGCGTCTACAGCGAGGTGCTCAACAAGATTCAGGATGACTACGTGACGCAGCCAAACATTCCGGCGGTCACAAACGGCGCTCTCCGCGGCCTGCTGGAGTCCCTTGACGCCGACTCCAGCTATCTCACCGCCGACGACTACAAGGCCTACAAGTCCGACAAGGGTGGCCGCGCTCAGGCCGGCATCAACGTCTCCAAGCGCTACGGCTACGCAGCCGTCGTCTCCGTCGTCCCGGGCAGTCCCGCGGATAAGCAAGGCCTCGCGGATGGCGACATTCTCGAATCCATCGATGGACAGGACACGCGCAATATCTCCCTCGCCATGATTCAGCGCATGCTGGAAGGCGCGCCGGGCTCCACGCTCACCGTGGGCGTAGTGCGTCCCACCAAAGCCGAGCCGGACAAGATCGTCATGACCCGCACCCTGGTGACCGAGCCGCCCGTCAAGGAGGACCAGTACGAGAACTCGTCGATCCTCTATCTCAAACCGGAGATTCTCGACCGCGAACACGTCGACGAGATCCAGACGCGCTTGAAGCAAATGTCCAAGGACGGGAATAAGAAGATTCTCCTCGACCTCCGCGATGTCGCCGCCGGCGACATGGATCAGGCCATCCGTTTGGCCAACTTCTTCCTCAATGGCCAGATGATCGGCTCCCTCGAAGGCCAGAAATTCCCCAAGCAGGTCTTCTGGTCCGACGCTGCCAAGAGCATCAACCCCAATGCTCCGCTCATTGTCCTCACCAACCGCGGCACCGCCGGCCCGGCGGAACTCGTCGCTGGCGCCATCCTGGACGACAAGCGCGGCGATGTTGTCGGCGAAAAGACCTTCGGAGAAGGCGCCCAGCAAAAGACCTTTGAACTGCCGGACGGAAGCGCACTCATCCTTACCATCGCGAAGTACGAATCGCCCTCCGGCAAGAAGCTGCAGGATGACGGCGTCACGCCCAACATCCCTGTCTCCTCCGGCCTCGACGAGCAGGCCGACGTGGACGATGAAGTGCCGCAACAGATCGTTGGCGGCGCAGCCGCCACGGTTCCGACAGCACCCAAAAAGCCCACCGTCCAGGTTGATGAGCAACTGACCAAAGCGCTCGACCTGCTGAAGACCAAGCCCGCGTAGGGCAAACCGTATCCGGCGGACGTCCGAATAACCACAAATCCGTGCCCCATTCATCGCGCGTTGTTGCGCGATGAGTGGGATTGAGCCACGTCTATCCCTAGCAACTAACAACCGGCAAATATCAACTGCTCTTCCGCGCAATACTATGGAAGGGCAGCCCGTGACCACTCTCTCCCATGACGAGCAGCGCCAGTCGCGCGACACCGCGCGCTGGTGGCGTCGCCTGTTTCCCTGGCGCGGCTTCCATCTCGTGCATGGCCCGGCCTATCCTTCGCGCCGCATCGCCGTGCGCGCCACCTTCGTCACGCTGCTGTTGCTGTCGGCGCTGTTTGGTTCGATGTGCGGCCTCATGCTCATCTACTCGGTCGACCTGCCGCAGATGAACGACCTCATGCGCTATCGGCCAGATACCACCACGGAACTGCTCGACATCCATGGGCGCCAGATCGGTTCCTTCGCGCTCGAACGGCGGGTCGTCGTTCCTTACAGCCAATTCCCGCCTGTCCTCCGTCAGGCGCTCATTTCCATCGAAGACAAAACCTTCGAGCGCAACTGGGGCGTCAACCTCATTCGCGCCGTCGGCGCCGCCTGGCGCGATCTCCATTCTCGCAGCCGCGCGCAGGGCTCCTCCACGCTCACCATGCAGCTCGCGCGCAATCTCTTCCTCTCCAACGAGAAGACCTACGGCCGCAAATTCCAGGAAATCCTGCTCGCCATGCAGATCGAGCATGTCTTCACCAAGGACCAGATCTTCGCCATGTACGCGAACCAGATCTACCTCGGCCACGGCACCTACGGATTCGAAGCCGCCAGCGAGTTCTATTTCTCCAAACACGTCCACGACCTCACGCTGACCGAAGCGGCACTCCTCGCCGCGCTCCCCAAGGGCGCGGAATACTACTCGCCGCTCAACCATCCCGATCGCGCTCTCCGCCGTCGCAACCTCGTCCTTGCCGAGATGCGCGACGATGGCAAGATCACCCTCGCCCAGGAAGAAGCCGCCGCCGCCATGCCACTCGGCCTCCACATCCAGGCCGCGCCGAATTCCGAGGCTCCCTACTTCGTCGAAGAAGTTCGCCGCCAATTGGAGCACGAGTTCGGCTCGGAAGAAGTCCACGGTGCAGGCCTCCGCATCTACACCACGCTTGACATCGATCTGCAGCGCGTCGCCAACAAAGCCGTGCTCGACGGCACCGCCGCGTACGAGCGCCGCCACGGCTGGAAGGGCCATCTCGAAAACATCGTCCGCGAAGGTCAGGACCCCGCGAAGTATCAGCATCCGGACTGGACCGGGCTCACCATCCAGCCCGGCGGCTACTATCACGCACTGGTGACGGAAGTGTCGCCGTCGCGCGTTGTTGTCAAGATCGGTCGCACCCAGGCCGCGATGACGCCCGCCGACTGGAAGTGGACCGGCCAGACCTCGGGCAGTGCCTTCCTCTCCCTAGGTGACATCGTCTACGTCCGTCTCGACAGCGTACCCGGCGCAAGCGGCATCGGTCATGCCGCCCTTGAGCAGGATTCCGGCGCGCAGGCCTCCCTCATGGCGGTCGACAACGCGAGCGGCGAAGTGCTTGCCATGGTCGGCGGTCGTGACTTCGCGCTCTCGCAGTTCAACCGCGCCACGCAGTCCGAGCGCGAGGTCGGCTCTTCCTTCAAGCCCTACGACTATACCGCCGCGGTCGAGGCCGGCGCGAAGCCCGACGACATCATCGTCGACGGTCCCGTCAGCTTCCCCACGCCCAACGGACCCTACACGCCGCACAACTACGAAGGCGACTACAAGGGCCCGATGACTCTACTCAACGCCTTCGCCGAGTCGCGTAATATCCCCGCGCTCAAAATCGCCGACCACGTCGGCATCCGCAAGGTGATCGAGGTTGCGCATCGCTTCGGCGTCACCAGCAACATCCCGGCCTTCCTCCCTATCGCCATCGGCGCGGCGGACATCTCGCTCTATGAGCAGGTGCAGTCGTTCTCCGTCTTCCCCAATGATGGCATCCGTATCCAGCCGCACTACATCCGCCGCGTCACCCAGGCCGACGGCACCCCGCTCGATGAGCCTCCGCCTCAGGTCACGGAAGTGATCTCGGTCGAGACCGCGCGCACCATGATGCAGTTCCTCCGCGCCGTCACAAGCTTCGGCACCGGAGCCGCTGCCGCGCAGCTCAAGCACCCCCTCGGCGGCAAAACCGGCACCACCAACGACTACACCGACGCGTGGTTCCTCGGCTTCTCGCCCTCCGTCACCTGTGGCACCTGGATCGGCTTCGACAACCGCCAGTCTCTCGGCGACAAGGAGACCGGCGCCCGGGCCGCGCTTCCTATCTGGATGGACTTCATGCGCGCCGCCATCGCCAGCAAACCCGATGAGCAGTTCCCGTCCGGCGGCGAAAAGCAACTCGACGTCCCGGTGAACGCACCGCCCGGCGCTCCGCCGCCCGCCGCGCAGCCTTCCGCCAAACCCGCCGACGACACCGATCCCGACGCGCCCGAAGGTTCAACTCCGAAGCCCACAGCGCCCACTGCACCTGTTTCCGCAGTGGACGCTATCGGCGCTCCTCAGTGAACCTCGGCAATTCCCAAAATCCACTCCGTCTGCCGGTCGCTCCAGACCCGCAAGACGAAGACACCTGCCCACCAAAATCGTGGGTTCAACTGCTCCAGTTGGTACGTCACTGCAGTGTATAACGCAGGATTTGCCCGATCGGTGCAGGCGCTGCCGCTCCCCAGTTCGAGATATACAGCGCCCCATCCGGTCCAAACGTCATACCCGTCGGCAGCGCGAGCCCGGTGATTACGTCTTCCGCCACGCCATTGCGAATGCGGACCACTTTGCCGTCGCCGGGATTCGGGAAGCCGGCTGTATCCGACAGCTCCAGTACGTACAGCAGTCCGTCCGGTCCCCAATCCATGGCGACAACTGTCGCCAGGCCCGGTGAAGCAGTGTCCGTAATGTGCAGGGTCCCCGGCCCGCATGCCACGGAGTGGTCGTCGCACCCAGGCTTCAGCGTCAGTAATTGAGAAGAGCCGGGCACGATCGGGAACAGGCCCAGGTTCCCCACGATCAGACCGCCCTCGCTCTCCACCGCCGCGGTAGGCACGATATGGCCGTCCGCCGCTGCTACATCGGTCACTTTCTCGATCTGCCCGGCCTTCGTCACCGACCAGATCTTGCCGTGGTTTGCCTCCACTGCATACAGCTTCCCTCTGGCGGCGATCAGGTTGTAGAACACTCCATCCGCCTCATAGTCCGGGGGCAACGGAGACGGCGGATCGGCCAGCACCGCTGCGCTCAGATCGGCCAGCACCGTCCACTGTTGCGTCGCCTCGTCCACCTTCGCCACCATATTCGGCGTCGACGCCCCATGCGAGCACCCGCCGCCGGACTCCAGCGCGTACAGTTGCCCATCCAGAAACGCGACATCGGCCACTCCCAGCACATCTGGAGGGTTCCTGCTGCTCAGCGCCGAAGGAAACCCGCTGGCCACCGTCGTCACATTTCCGCTCTTGTCGATCTTCACGATGCTGCCTGTGTTCCCGTTCGTATAGGGTCCGCCAACCGCGGTGGCTACCTGTAATTCAGGACAGATGGCTGCCGTGCTGCTGGTTCCCCCCGGTCCGGAGAGCGCCACATAAAGGTCGCCGTTCGGTCCGAACTTCAGCCCGCGAGGGCCCACTAGTCCGTCTGCCACAACCGTCTGCGCCATCAGCCCATAACCACCTGCCACGCAGACTCCCAGCGCCGCGCAGCCCAACGCAATCCATCCATTCCATTTCATTGCACGTTTCCTCCCGGTCTGTACCCATATCTCCGGACGCATGCTTCGCGTCCGGAAGCAAAAATTTCCTGAACATCCGTTTCTAAGCCGAAGGAAACGCCTTCCGCCTCACCACGCCAAACAAGCCGAGCATGCCGCTGCCCAGCAGAACCATGGTGCCCGGCTCCGGCGTCGGAGATGCCGTGAAGTTCACCCCATATGCCAGGCCGTCCATATTCGGCGTGGAGAACGGCGCAGGCGGGTTCTGAGGATCGTCCAGAGCATCATTCAGCTGATAGCCGCCGAGGTTCGGTCCATTGCTCCATAGATCGATCGTGTACGTCTTGGATCCGTCAGTGACATCGAACGCGAGGCCGTAGACGTCGAAGTCCCCGCCGGAGAAGAACGGCGCATCCACGCAGACTACCGGGGAATCGCCGCCGGCCCAGAACAGGTTGTCATATGACAGCCCTGCCGGCGTAAACGCCGGGGCCGGAAAGTATGTGTCGACTCCATCCGTCACTGGCGGTCCCACCGGATCGACCGCACTGATCGCCCCGGAGAAGTTATTCACCGAGTCCGTGAAGGTCCCGCTGATTCCCGTGACCGTCGATGCGCCAAACGGTCCGGTATTGGAAACCTGCAGAACGCCGGAGCCGTTCATTCCGCTGCCGTTAAGTGAGAAGCTATAGTCCTCCGCGCTCGCAGTCGCCCCCATCCATACCATTCCCGCCAGTACGGGCAGCGCAAAAATGGCGACTCGGTTATTACGTACAGTTGCTTTCCCAAAGATTCGACTCGATTTCATGGCACCCCTCCCAGCCGTCACCATGCCCCACTGTTCCCCTCGCCGTCCTGATGGAACCCGCATGGAACTCTGATCTTTCTCAAATTTGCGTGCGCCGGTCGATAATGGAAGCTAGATACCCCCAGCCTGCTCCAGAGGAATCCCCCGGTGATCTTCCGCTTCGATCGCTTCCAGGCCGACGACGAAGCCTTCCGCCTCACCGCGGACGGCTCGCCCGTATCAGTTGAGCCCAAGGCCCTTCGCCTGCTCCTTTACCTCATCCAGAACCGGGGCCGCCTCGTCCGCAAGCAGGATCTCCTCGACGCCGTCTGGGAAGACGCAGCCGTCAGCGAAAGCGCGCTCACCCGCTCCGTCGGCTTGCTGCGCAAGGTCCTCGACGACGACTCCCGCGAGCCCCGCTTCATCGAAACCGTCCCCACCGCCGGCTACCGCTTCGTCGCCCATGTGGACACCGTCTCCGCCGCCGAACCTTCCCTCACCGAACTTGTAACGCCTTCGAGTCCGGTCGCCGCAGCTCCGGCCCGCCCCGCACGCCATTCCTATCTCCGGCTTGCAGCCATCCTCCTTGCCTGCGCGGGACTGCTGGGTGCCAGTTGGGTGCTGTTTGCGCGCCCCCGCTCCTCGCCCATTCGCTCCCTCGCCGTCCTGCCTCTCGACAACCTTTCGGGCGATCCCTCCCAGGAATACTTCGCCGATGGCATGACCGATGAGCTCACCACGCAGATCGCTCGCATCCCCAACCTCCGCGTCGTCTCCCGCACCTCCGTCATGGCCCAGAAGGACGCCCACCGCACCATTCCCGAGATCGCCCGCCAGCTTGACGTCGATGCCGTCGTCGAGGGCTCCATCGTCCGCTCCGGTGATCGCATCCGCATTACGGCCCAGCTGATCGACGCCCGCGCCGACCGCCACCTCTGGGCGCAGTCTTTTGAAGGCCCAGCCTCCGATGTCCTCACCCTGCAGGACAGCGTCGCAAGGCAGATCGCTACCCAGGCCCGCCTCGTCCTCGCGCCGCCGCCGCCCCGCCCGGCCGTCAATCCCGCCGCGCACGACGCCTACCTCCGAGGCCGCTACTTCTTCAATAAGCAGGACGTCCCGCACAGCCTCGAATGCTTCCAGCAAGCCATCGCCATCGACCCCAACTACGCATCCGCGTACGCCGGCTACGCCGATGCCCTCGACGCCGAGGCCACCTTCGGCCTGGGCGCGCCTGAAAAGTTGATGCCGAAAGCTCTCGCCGCGGCCCAGCACGCCATCCAGCTTGATCCCCAGAATGGCGATGCCTACACCGAGCTCGGCAGCATTCAGACC
>Ga0134125_10008194_pt1 | contig 11785 bp, 10 predicted proteins | sample KB31751_FD_96464 | JGI IMG/M metagenome (GOLD analysis project Ga0134125, IMG submission 96464) | Terrestrial soil microbial communities with excess Nitrogen fertilizer from Kellogg Biological Station, Michigan, USA - KB3-175-1 | ecosystem: Environmental > Terrestrial > Soil > Unclassified ... | reverse complement strand
TCGCCAAGTTCAAGGCCGAATTCGGCAAGATCGCGATGGGCACGTTCGGTTCCGGCTGGGCATGGCTGGTGCAGCGCGCCGACGGTTCACTGGGCCTTGTCTCGACGTCCAACGCCGGCACGCCGATCACCGGCAGCGACCGGCCGCTGCTGACCTGCGACGTGTGGGAACACGCGTACTACATCGATTATCGCAACGCGCGCGCCAAGTACGTCGAGTCGTACTGGAATCTGGTGAACTGGGACTTCGCGGCCAGCCAGATGGCTTGAGGCTTCACCGAAACTGCGCCACATGCAGTGCGGTTTTCACGGCACGTCTTGCGTATCCGTGGATGCCGCCGTCACGGCGTCCGCGAGCCGCGCGGCCAGCGCCTGCACTTCGTCCGCGTCCTCGCCCTCGATGGTGACGCGCACCAGCGGCTCGGTGCCGGAGGGACGCAGCACCACGCGGCCACGGCCACGCAGGATCTGCTGCACCTCGGCCAGCGTTTGCTGCACCCGGGGCGCCGCGATGGCGCCCTTCGCACCCGCGACCCTCACGTTGCGCGTGATCTGCGGCAGCTTGGCCAATCCGGAACGCGCCTCGGACAGATCGCGGCCGTTGCGCGCAAGCGCATCCAGCACGGCAAGCGCGGACACGATCCCGTCGCCGGTGCTGGCGCGATCGAGGCACAGGATGTGTCCGGACGTTTCGCCGCCCAGCACGCCGCCGTGTTCCTTCAACTGCTGCAGCACGTAGCGGTCGCCCACGTTCGCGCGCAGGAAGCGCACGCCCGCGCCGGTCAGCGCGCGCTCCAGTCCGAAATTGCTCATCAGCGTGCCGACCACCGGGCCGCGCAGGTTGCCCGCGGCCAGCCAGTCGTGCGCGAGCACGTACAACAAGTCGTCGCCATCCACCAGTTCGCCATTGCGATCGATCATCTGCACGCGATCACCGTCGCCGTCGAAGGCAATGCCGAGGTCGGCGTGTTGTTCGATCACGGCGCCGCGCAGTGCGACCGGATGGGTCGAGCCGATTTCATGATTGATGTTGAAACCATCCGGCTCGCAACCGATGCGCGTCACGCGCGCCCCGAGTGCCGCGAACACCTTGGGTGCGACCATATAGGTTGCGCCATGCGCGCAATCCAGCACGATGTGCATGCCCGAAAGATCAGGCGGTGTCGCCAGCGTGCCGAGGCAGAAGCGCGCATAGCGTTCGACCGCATCGTCGATGCGGCGCGCCTTGCCGAGGCTTTCCGGCGCGACCGTCGTGAACGTGGCGTCGATCTCGCGTTCGATTTCGGACTCCACCGCGTCGTCGAGCTTTTCGCCTTCGGCGGAGAAGAACTTGATGCCGTTGTCTTGATAGGGATTGTGCGAAGCACTGATGACGATGCCGGCGCTCGCGCCCAGCTCGCGCGTCAGTTGCGCCACGCCCGGCGTCGGCAGTGGTCCCAGCAGGCCCACGTTCGCGCCTGCCGCGACCAGTCCCGATTCCAGCGCCGCTTCGAACATGTAGCCCGACACGCGCGTGTCCTTGCCGATCAACACCAGCGGCCGCTTGCCGTCGCCCAGCACCACGCCCGCCGCGCGGCCCAGCTTCAGCATGAACTCGGCGGTGATCGGCCACTGGCCCACCACGCCACGCACGCCGTCGGTGCCGAAGTATTTGCGGGTTTGGGGACTCGGGGCTCGGGGCTCGGGCATGAGGTGGCAAACGGATAATTGGCGAAAAATTTCATCGTCATTCCGGGACCGTTCGCGGATTCATCGCGAACGGAACCCGGAATCCAGCGCCTTGCGATGAAGTCACTGGATTCCCGCTTGCGCGGGAATGACGGCAATCTTATCAGCGCCGTCCTTGTCAATCGTCGCCGAACCGCTGCGAACCGAAAGCCTTCTCTGGTTTCTTCACCAACGCGTCACCTGCGTGCACCGCCTGCCAGACCGCCAGCGCATCGCGGGTAGCGGCAACATCGTGCACGCGCACGATCATGGCGCCGCGTTGCACCGCGACCAGCGCGGCGGCAGCGGAACCCGCCGCACGGTCGGCGCCACCTTGGCGTCCAGTCATCGCGCCGATCATCGCCTTGCGGGAAACGCCCACGAACACGCCGGCGGCGAGATCGCGGAAGCGCTCGAGTGCGCGCAGCAGCGCAAGGTTGTGTTCCAGCGTCTTGCCGAAGCCGAAGCCGGGGTCGACCAGCACGCGACGCTTGTCGATGCCGGCCATTTCGCAAGCGAACACGCGTTCCGCGAGAAAGCGGTGCACCTCGCCGACCACGTCGTCGTAACGTGGATCGTCCTGCATCGTGCCGGGTTCGCCCTGCATGTGCATCAGGCACACCGGCACCTTCAATTCCGCCGCGGCGTCCAGCGCGCCTTCGCGTCGCAGCGCGTACACGTCGTTGATGAATCCGGCGCCCGCGGCCACCGCGGCCCGCATCATTTCCGGCTTGGACGTATCGATCGAAATCGGCACCTCGACGCGCTTCGCCAGCGCCTCGATCACCGGCACCACGCGTTGCGCTTCCGTCGCGGCCTCGACAGCCGTCGCGCCCGGACGCGTGGATTCCGCGCCGACGTCAAGCATGTCGGCACCCTGTTCCACCATCGCCACGCCCTGCGCGACCGCGGCATCGACATCGCCACGCAAACCGTCGCCGGAAAAGGAATCGCCGGTGAGATTCAAGATGCCGCAGATGCGCGGGCGGTCGAGCTTCAGCGCGCGGCCGTTGCAATCGAGCGTGGGAGTCGTATCGAACATCGGCGCAGTTTACGGCACGACGCGACGCGTTGCCGCCCTGCCACGCCACGCGTACCCAGTTCAATCCCAGATGTATTCGCCCGCCGCATCCCGGCGCGCACCATCCGGCGGTCCGTATCGGTCCCACAGGACAGCCAGCCCTGCATGGCGCACGAACGCGTGAAACTCCGGCGACCCGCGCAGCAAGCGTGAAGAAGGCATCCAGAAACGGACGAGATAGAGGGTGGCGGTGATCGAACGGAAGCGCGTGCCGAGTTCGAGCGCACGCATGGTTTCGCCCCTCACCAGCAGTGTGTACGGAATCGCGCCGGGCAGCCAGCGCGGCTGCGAGGCGACGATGCCGGCGATCAACGCCTGCATGTGCGCCTGCGCCGCGGCATCGCCATAGGCGCCCTGCGCGAGGATATTCAATTGTTCGCCGGACAAACCCTCCGAAAGCATCATCAGGCCGCGTGCCAACTGCGTGGCAGCTTCGTCGAACTGGCCGCGCGCAGCCAGAACGTCGTGCATGCCCAGCCCTGCGTGCGCCAGCTTCAGTTCCGTTGCCTTGCGGAACAAGCCTTCGGCGCGCGCGAGGTCGCCTTTGATGAGATGGCCGACGCCGCGCCAGAGCATCGCGGCGGGATACAACGGATCGATTTCCAGCAGGTGATCGAGATGCGCGCAGCCCCAGTCCACGTAGCCGACGAGGAGTGATGGCGACCCCGCCCAATACCGGACCGCGGTGTCTTCCGGCTGCACGCGCAAAGCCTTCTCCATGGCATCGCGGCTTTCGATATAGCGATGCACGGCACTGGTCAGCACCAGCCCCATCGCCGAGTAGGGTTCGCCCAGGCCCGGATCCAGCGCACTCGCGCAAGCCGCCGCCGCGGTGACGTTCGCAAGCGCCGTGTCCGCCGCTTCCGGCGAATAGTTCGGCTGTATCGCATAGGCGGCGGCCAGCCGTGCATGCGCGCGCGCGAACCGGGGATCGCGCTCGATCGCCTGCCGCAACAGCTCGATCGCCTGTGCCATGTGCACCATGTCGCGCCGGTTGCAGATATCGCTGGCCTGCAGGTACAGCCTATAGGCTTCCGGATCGGTGGTCGCCACCGGCACCAGCCGTTGCTCGCCATGCAGCAGCACATCCAGCTCGTGCGCGATCGCGCGCGCAATGCGCTCCTGCAATTCGAATACGTCGGACAGATCGCCGTCGAAATTGTCCGACCACAGGTGATAGCCATCGCAGGTCTGGATCAATTGCACGGTGATGCGCACCCTGTCGCCGTGTTTGCGCACCGAGCCTTCCAGCACATGCGCCACCGCCAGCGTCCTGCCGATGTGGCGCAAATCCTCGTTCCTGCCCTTGAACGAGAACGACGACGTACGACCCGGAACTTTCAGATCCTTGAGTTTGACCAGCGCGCTCAGGATTTCCTCGGCGATGCCGTCGGAGAAATACTCCTGGTCGTGCGTCGGCGACAAGTCGACGAATGGCAACACCGCGATGGACTTGTGCGGGATTTCCAGCGGCGCTTCGGATTCCGCCGCCGCGACGGGGCGCGCCATTACTGCTTCCGGAACGGAAGACCCGGCGCCCAATCCTTGCCGAAGCTCGCGCCAAATGCTGTCGAAATTCCACACCAGGACCAGCGCGACCGGAAAGCCGATCGCGCACGCGATCAGGAACGCGCGCGTCGCCCAGTCCGGCAGATCCAGCGCCGGCGTCAACTGCGAGATGCCCTGCGACAACGCCCACGCTGCACCGAGGTACAGCACCGCCGCGCGCAGCACGTTGCGTCGCTTCAGTTCCGAAAAGAAGATCCGACGATCCGCCACGGCGCGCGACGCTCTCGCCGGCAACACGCCGGCCTCCGGTCACGGAGTTTCTGCGCTCGCCGGCCCGGTTGCAAGCGCGGCCCGCCCCACGTCATTCCAGCCGCGCAAGGATCTCGCGATAACGCGGCAGTCCCCGCAGGCTCTCCAGATCGGGGTCATGTTCTATCCACTCGCGGAATCCGTGCCCGGCCGAGATGGCGCGTTCCAGCAGATCGAGTGCGCGCTCGGGATCATCCATGTGGGTGTACGTGCAGGCGGCGTTGTAGAGCGTGCCGAAATCGTCCGGCTGCAGCCGCAGCGCGGCTCCGATATTGCGGCGCGCACCCTCGACGTCGCCCAGTCGCACCTGCATGCCCGCGGCGAGATACAGCGCGCGACCATTCTCCGGATCGGCCGCGATCTCGGCCAATGCCGACGGCAACGCACGCCGTGTCAGCGCGTCGCCGCGCGCAGGATCGTGCAGGGAATCGGCAGCGTTGGCGGCCAGCGACAGCGCCTGGAATTCGTCGGGGCGCACGCGGTGCGCGGCCTCGAATTCCTCGATGGCCCGCGCGTGATCCCCGGATCCGAAGCAGTGGCGCCCGAAATAGTAGTACGCTTCATAAAGCTCCGGATTGAGCTCGATCGCCCGCTCGAATTCGGCGACGGCACCTTGGTTGTCTCCGGCCAGCGACAAGGTGTTGGCGTGCGCCACGTGCGCTTCGGCGAGATCGGGCGCCAGTTCCAGCGCGCGTTTCGCGGCGGCGAGCGCTTCGTCGAGTGCACCCTCGGGCTCGATGATCCGCCAGATCAACAGTTGCGCCAGCGAGTCGGCCAGGCCTGCGTGCGCCTGCGCGTAATCCGGATCGAGTTCGATGGCGCGGCGGAACATCTGCGGCGCCTTGGTCCAGTTGTCGCTGCTCTTCAGCGACTGGATCTGCCGGCCGCGCAGGTAGAACTCGTACGCGCGCATGTCGCGCGGTGCATTGCGGCCGATGTCGAGCGCCGCATCGGCCTTCAGTGATACGCGCAGCGCTCGCGCGACGCTGCGCGCGATTTCCTCCTGGATCGCGAAGATGTCTTCGAGCCCGCGGTCGAAACTCTCCGACCACAGGTGGTAACCGTTGCTCGCGTCGATCAACTGCGCGGTGACGCGCACGCGCGCCCCGGCTTTGCGCACGCTGCCTTCCATGATCGCGGCGACGTTCAGGGCGCGACCGATCTCGCGCACATCGGCGGCATTCTCGCGAAAACGGAAGGACGAGGTGCGCGATGCCACGCGCAAGCCGCGGATCGACGCCAGCGCGTTGAGGATTTCCTCGGCCAGCCCATCGCAGAAATACGCCTGGTCACGCGCCTCGCTGAGATCGGTGAACGGCAGCACCGCGACCGAAGCACCCGGCGCGGGTCTCGCCACGTCGGCCGACACTTGCGACAGCGGTGTGGTGCGTTCGATGCCGTGCGCGCCGATGTCGTAAACCCATGCAAGCAGGCAAGCCAGCACGAAACCGAGCGCAAGCAGGACCAGCAGCAGCCGCATCGACCACGATGGCAACCCCAGCGGCTCGAACACCGCGCTGCCGAGCTGGATCAGGATCCAGCCGGTCACGACATAGACCGCGACCACGCGGAACACGCGCCGGCGGCGGAATTCGGCGAAGGATTGCTTCAATGGTCCGACCCAGTCGCTCATGTTGGACGGCTCCACTTCCGTCCGGGCTGTCCACGTAGTGGAATGCCTGCCTCCGAAATGCTACATGCGTCGGCTACGGATATGAGAAGGCCGCCTTGCGGCGGCCTTCCCGGATATCAGCCAGCAGAAACTCACGGGCTGACCAACTCCAGTCTCGTCTCAATCCGCTCGACGCGTCCTGCGAGGCGATCGATGCGTACCGACTGCTCGGCAATCAATCTGTGCAAATCAGCCAAGCCCGTTTCGACGCCACCCATGCGGGTTTGCAGCTCGCGCACGTTCGCCTTGATCTCGCCAAGATCACCGCGAATCATCCGCAAATGTTCGAGCACCATCGCTACCCCTCAACAGGACGTTCGCTCAGTGCTGTCCCGCCGGATGGCTGGACGGCGCCGGCGCCACGCCCGATGCGGTCGCGGGTTTGCCGCCGCCCATGCCGGTGTTGCTGTCGCGTGGGTGCCAGTCGCGCGGCGGGCCGGGTTCGCGGCCTTCCATGATCGCGGCGATCTGTTCCTTGTCGATGGTTTCGTACTGCAGCAGCGCCGCAGCCATCGCGTGCAGCTTCTCGATATCGCCCGTGAGAATCTGGCGCGCCTTGGTGTAGGCGGTATCGATGACCGCGCGCACCGCAACATCGATCTTGCGCGCGGTTTCGTCGGATACGTTCTTGTGCTGGGATACCGAGCGACCAAGGAAGACTTCTTCCTCTTCCTCGGCATAGGTCATCGGCCCGAGTTCTGACGACAGGCCGTACTTGGTGACCATGTCGCGCGCGAGCGCGGTCGCGCGCTGGATGTCGTTGGACGCGCCGGTGGTGACTTTCTCGGCACCGAAGATCAGTTCCTCGGCAACGCGGCCGCCGAACAGGCTGGCGAGCCTGCTTTCCAGCGACAGCTTGCTGTGGCTGTAGCGATCCTGCTCGGGCAGGAACATCGTGACGCCCAGCGCACGGCCGCGCGGGATGATCGTGACCTTGTGCACTGGATCGTGATCGGGCACCGAGAGGCCAACGATCGCGTGACCGGATTCATGGTACGCGGTGAGTTTCTTCTCGTCCTCGCTCATGATCATGGAGCGCCGTTCGGAGCCCATCATGATCTTGTCCTTGGCGCGCTCGAAGAAATCCATGCGCACGTCGCGCGCATTCTCGCGTGCCGCGAACAGCGCGGCTTCGTTGACGAGGTTGGCGAGATCGGCACCGCTGAAACCCGGCGTGCCACGCGCGATCACCATCGGATCGACGTCGGCCGCGACCGGCACCTTGCGCATGTGGACCTTCAAAATCTGTTCGCGGCCCTTCAAATCCGGCAGCGGCACCACGACCTGGCGGTCGAAACGGCCCGGGCGCAGGAGCGCCGGATCGAGCACGTCCGGCCGGTTGGTCGCGGCGATCACGATCACGCCTTCGCTGCCCTCGAAGCCGTCCATCTCGACCAGCAACTGGTTCAACGTCTGTTCGCGTTCGTCATGCCCACCGCCTAGGCCGGCGCCGCGATGGCGGCCGACCGCATCGATTTCATCGATGAAGATGATGCACGGCGCGTGCTTCTTGGCCTGCTCGAACATGTCGCGCACGCGCGCCGCGCCGACGCCGACGAACATCTCGACGAAGTCGGAACCCGAGATCGAGAAGAACGGCACCTTGGCTTCGCCCGCGATCGCCTTGGCGAGCAGCGTCTTGCCGGTACCAGGCGAACCGACCATCAACACGCCGCGCGGAATCTTGCCGCCCAGCTTGGTGAACTTGGACGGATCGCGCAGGAAGTCGACCAGTTCGGAAACCTCTTCCTTGGCTTCCTCGCAACCGGCCACGTCATTGAACGTGATCTTGATCTGGTCCTCGCCCTGCAGCTTCGCGCGCGAACGTCCGAAACTCATCGCGCCGCGTCCGCCCGCGCCGGCCTGCATCTGGCGCATGAACCAGATCAGGATCGCGATGAAGATCAGGATCGGACCCCAATCCAGCAGCAGCCGCCACAGCGAGAAACCATTGTCGCCCGGCTTCTGGGTGGTCTGGACGCGGTGGGATTCCAGCAACGGCAGCAGGGTGGTGTCATCGACCACCGGCACCACCGTACGCAATGAACTGCCGTCCTTGAGCTTGCCCGTGACCACGGTCGGCAGGTTCGCGCTCAGGGTGATCGAAGCGACGTTGTCGTTCTTCACCTGCGTCACGAACTCGGAATACGACATCTGTTGCTCGCTGCCGGCGAGGCGCGGGCTGAGGCTCTGGTACACCAGCAGCACGATCACCGCCACGGCGACCCACAGGATGCCCTGTTTGGCGAGCTCATTCATCGGAGGCTTCATGCGCGCGCACCTCGCTCAGCCACGCAGGTCGACGCAGCGTGGATCACGCTCGGTGAACGGGATTCGAACCAATTCATTGCTTGCCTTTCCATCCTGTCGCCAACGCATACACTTCGCGTGATCGGGCCCGCGACGCCTTGGGCTTGCGCAGTGTCACCCGCGCAAAGCCCGCACGCAAGTCGCGGACGTATTCGTCGAAACCGCGGCCCTGGAAGAGTTTGACCAGCAAGGAGCCTCCAGGTTTCAAGCACTTGGACGCGAATTCTGCCGCCAGTTCCACCAGATGCATCGCGCGCGCCTGATCCGCCACCTCTATACCGCTGATATTGGGCGCCATGTCCGACAGCACAAGGTCCACCGGGATGCCGTCCAGCTTGGCCATCAGCGCATCCAGGACGGCGTCCTCGCGGAAATCGCCTTGGATGAACTCGACTCCGCCGATGCCCTGCATCGGCAGGATGTCCAGCGCGAACACGCGGCCGTTCTCGCCGAGCCGCTGGCGCACCAGTTGCGACCATCCGCCCGGCGCCGCGCCGAGGTCCACGACGACCATGCCGGGTTTCAGCAGCTTGTCGCGGTCGAGCAGTTCGTCAAGCTTGAACGCAGCGCGCGAACGGAAGCCCTCGGCCTGCGCACGCTTCACGAACTCGTCGCCGAAGTGCTCCTTCAACCAGCGCGCGCTGCTTTTGCTTCGAGGCACGGAGCTTTCCATGGGCGGCGGCGCGCCGCCACGATCGGGAACGATGGCCCATGATACCCTGACAGGTCTTTCCGCCCCTTCACATGCGCAGTGCATGGCCCTGACCACCTCGCAAATCCGCTACCTGCGCGGTCTCGCGCATCCGCTGAAGCCGGTGTTGCTGCTGGGCGGCAAAGGCGTGACCGCGGGCGTGCTGAAGGAACTGGAGCAGGCGCTGGACGATCATGAATTGATCAAGGTACGCTTGGGCGGCGGCGACCGCACCGAGCGCGCGGCCGAACTCGACAAGCTGGTCGGGTCGAGCCGTGCCGAGATCGTGCAGAGCATCGGCCACATCGCGGTGCTGTACCGGCGCAATGACGAGAAGCCGCAAATAGCGCTGCCGAAGTGATCCACGTTGGAACTGAACCTCGAACGCCCGCGTGATTACCTGTTCGTGCGCCGCGCGGATGCGCACACGGTGGTCGTGGTCGACAAGCCGTTCACCGCGAGCATCATCCTGACCCGCGACAAGGTCGTCGACGAATGGGGCGTTGCCGACGTGGCCGCCATGACGCCGGACCAGGCCGAACCGATCCTCGCGCTGAAACCCGACGTGGTGCTGCTCGGCACCGGCGCGCGCCAGCAGTTTCCGTCACAGGCGGTATTGGCGGCGTTCCTGCGACGCGGCGTCGGCGTGGAAGTGATGGACAACGCCGCCGCCGCAAGAACCTGGGACATCCTGGCCGGCGAGGGCCGCAATGTCGTCGCGGGATTTATTCTCTCGTAGAAGATGCTCGGGATCAGGCCGGTGAGCACGCTCAACGCCCTGGCAAGTAACCCAGCGGATCGACGGGCTTGCCGTCCTTGCGGATTTCGAAATGCAATTCGACGCGCGGCGCGCCCGACGCACCCATCAGCGCGATCTCCTGCCCGGCACTGACGTGATCGCCTTCCTTCACCAGCCGCTTGCTGTTGTGGCCGTAGGCCGACAGGAACGTGTCGTTGTGCTTGATGATGATCAGTTCGCCGTAACCAATCAGGCCGTTGCCGCTGTACACCACCGTGCCTGACGCAGCCGCGCGAACTGGATCACCGATGTTGCCCGTGATGTTGAGACCGGCGCCATCGCCGCCCCCGCCCGCTTCGAATCCGCCGACGACTTTGCCGTTCGCGGGCCATTGCCAGGTGATGCCACCGGCGCTGCGGGTCGCACCGGGCGGGGGCGTCGGCACGGCGGGTTGTGTAGCCGGCGGGGGAACGGTCGTCGGCGCGGCAGCTGGCGCGGCTGGAACAACCGACACCGCAGGTGCCGCAACGGTGGATTCGGATTCTGCGGGCGCCACGCCGTTTCCGGTCATGGACTGCGTGTTGACCGGACCGAACACGGGCGCGGAAGGTTGCGTGGTGACGGGCGCCTGCGTGACGGGCCGCGGCGGGACCGCTGCCGGCGCCGGAGCCGTGTTGCCCGCGACAGCGGGGCCGGTCGTTTCAACCGCAGACGTGGGCTTCAACTTCAACACCTGCCCCGGATGGATCACGTACGGCGGCGGAATGTTGTTGAGCGCGGCAAGCTGGCGCACGTCCATGCCATGCGCGAAGGCGACGCTGTACATGGTGTCGCCGCGCGCCACGGTGTAGCCGGACGCACCGACCGTCCCGTTGGCATGGCCGCCCAGTCCGAACGTCTGCACGCCGCTACTGCCCGCCACGGGCGGCGGCGCCGCCGACGTGGCCGCGGGCGGATTGCTGCCGCCGAAGGAATAGTTGGCGACCGGCGCCGGGTTGGATGCGCATCCCGCCAGCAACGCGGTAGCTGCGAGCGCGGCGGACCACTGCTTCAATGATTTCAGTGCGAACATGATGCGCGCAAGGATACCCGAGCCGCGGCGGCGCGGTCACTTACTCCGACGCGGCGCCCGCGCGAAGATGCGCGGCCGCGCGGAATGCGAACGGGATTCAGGCCGCACGTTCGCGAAAACGATCGGTCGCGCCGATCAGTTCGTGCGTGTTGCCCGGTTCGAACGCGGAGTGACCCGCATCGGCGACGATGCGCAGGTCCGCGCCGGGCCATGCGCGATGCAGGTCCCACGCGCTGCGGATCGGACATACCACGTCGTAGCGGCCCTGCACGATCACCGCCGGGATGCCGTGCAGGCGATGCGCATCGCGCAGCAACTGGTCGTCGTGATCGAAGAAGCCGCGATTGACGAAGTAATGGTTCTCGATGCCCGCGAACGCCAGCGCGAATTCGTCGCCGGCGCTGGCGGCCATGTAGCCGTCGTTCTGGAACAGGAAGCTCGTCGAGGCTTCCCATACCGACCAGGCGCGCGCGGCCGCCAGCCGCACTTCCGGATCGCCCGACGTCAGGCGCCTGTGGTACGCCATGATCAGGTCGTCGTGCTCGGCTTCCGGAATCACCGCGAGATACTTTTCCCACGCGTCCGGATACAGCATGTCGCAGCCTTTCTGGTAGAACCATTCGAGCTCCGCGCGCCGCAGCATGAAGATGCCGCGCAGCACCAGTTCCGTGACACGCTCGGGATGCGTTTCGGCGT
>Ga0134125_10008193_pt1 | contig 11787 bp, 8 predicted proteins | sample KB31751_FD_96464 | JGI IMG/M metagenome (GOLD analysis project Ga0134125, IMG submission 96464) | Terrestrial soil microbial communities with excess Nitrogen fertilizer from Kellogg Biological Station, Michigan, USA - KB3-175-1 | ecosystem: Environmental > Terrestrial > Soil > Unclassified ... | reverse complement strand
GCACGACGGAGAGTCGGGTCGGGTCACCCAGCGCGAAGAAGACACCCGCCGCGGCGCGCTCAGGCGCCGCCGACATGTTTCCTGAGGTTGTCGACCTGCGCGGTCCATCCCCCTTCGTTCATGCGGAACGCGCGCTCGCGCCGGTGAGCGGGGACCCGATCGAAACCGGACTCGACGATGGTGAGGCGCGTCCCTTCGGGGGCGGGCTCCAGGCGAAACTCGACCAGCGTGGTCGGTTCATTCTCGGGGTCGGCCTCCGCGTCGATGCCGTAGGGGATCCAGCGGAAGCTGAAGTATCGCTCGGGCTCGATCCGCTCGACGGTGCAGAAGACCGCGTGGCGGGCGGGTTGCCGAACCTTCGAGGGCGTCAGCCCCAGCTTCTTCTGATGCTCGACCAGGGCCGCTTCATCCAGCGTGCCGTCGAAGGTCCCCTTCATCCGTTGTCCCGGCGCGAAGTCCCCCTCCAGCGTGAACCCGAACCAGCGGCCGAATTCCCGCGCGTCGGTGATGGCTCGCCACACGCGGGAGACGGGCGCCCGCAGGACCACCCGCTTCTCGATCTGATCGGTCGACGACATGCGCAACCTCCCGGTTGCACATTAGCGCGCCCGGCGGGGCCCCGCACCCCTTTTCGTCTCTAGGACAGCAGCTCGACGTGGCCGTCCGTGCCGTGGACCCGGATGCGCTGGCCGTCGCGGATCAGCCGGGTGGCGTTCTCGACGCCGACCACCGCCGGAAGACCGTACTCGCGCGCGATGACGGCGCCGTGGGTCATGAGGCCGCCGACCTCGGTCACGAGGCCCGCGATGGCGACGAACAGCGGCGTCCAGCTGGGATCGGTGTAGGCGGTGACCAGGATGTCGCCGGGTTCCAGGTCGGCCTGGGCCAGGTCCAGGATGACGCGCGCCCGCCCTTCGACGGTGCCGGCGGAGACCGGCAGGCCGACCAGGGCCCCGGCCGGCAGATCGTCGCGGCGGTACGCGCCGGCGACGGCCTCGCCGTCGGACGTGAGCACGCGCGGCGGTCTGAGCGTCTGGTGCCACCGGAACGCCTCTTTGCGGCGATCGAGCAGCTGCGCGTCCACCCGGCGCGCGCGCACGACCTCCTGCAGCTCTGGCAGCGTGAGGTAGAAGATGTCCTGGCTGTCGCGAAGCACGCCGTCCGCCACCAGTCGCCCGGCCTCTTCCAGCAAGGCCTGCTTGTAGACGAAGGTGCGGCTGACCATGGCGTACTTCGGGTACTCCCGATAGCCGATGAAGGCGCGGACCCGGTCGATCATGCGCTTGGTCTCGGCGGCCTTTTGCTCGCCGTCCGGCAAGGCGCGCAGCCGCTGGAGCAGCGCCTGTTCGGCCCGCTCGGCCTCCTGCCGCCCTTGCTCGAAGCGCCGCGCGCCGGCGCCCGGCTGGAAGTTCTTGATGTTGCCCAGCAGCAGCGGCAGCAGCGTGGCGGGGCGCTCGCGCCAGCGCGGCCGCGTGATGTCGATCTCCCCCACGCCGCGCATGCCGTAACGGTCCAGCCATCCGAGGATGGCGTCGCGCGCCTCCCGGCCGCCCGCGACGCGCGGCAGCTCGTCGAGGACGCCGTCGTCCCGGGCGCCCTGCAGGAACGCCACCGCCTCCGGATGGGGGCGGATCGCGTCGGCCACGTCCATCAGCGCCAGCCCCATCTCCGACGTGACGTTGTGGGGGACCGACTGCGTGAGGACGTCCGCCGCGTTCTTCTCGCCCAGCCACTCCAGCAGGTGGTCGTTGAGCCAGCCGCTCGCGTCGATGGCGGTCATGAACACCCGATGACTGTGCCGATCGAACAGGATCCGTTTCAGCTCCTGGAGGTCCGTCAGGATGAAGTCGAGCAGCGCCGGGCCCGACTTTCCCTGGATGTCTCGCTTCAAGGCGGCGATCGAGGCCTGGGTGCGGGCGATCAGCTCGGTCACCAGGCCGGGATCGGCGTCCAGCGGGGGTGGCGGCGTCGCAGCGGCCGGTGCCGCCGGCGGGTCGTCCGGCAGCGAGGGGACGAAGCCGCGGTCGACGATCGTCTGCAGCGCGTCCCTGATCAGTGGGTCGGACTTGGACAGCTGCAGGAGCCCGGCCCGCCGGGCCGGCGAAGCCAGATGCGGCGTCACGTCGACGAACAGCCGGCCGCCGGCCTCGAACATCGGCGCCGGCGTGATCAGCAGGAAGAACGAGAGACCGAGCGGTCTCATCGCATCGGTCATCATCTGCTGGTGACCGACGGAGACGTAGACGTGGTTCTCGCGGTCGCTGCGCGCCGGGACGGGAAACAGCGTGGTGATCGGGCGGCTCTGCACGAACCAGAAATCGTCATCGTCGCCGTCGAGGCACCACTCGATGTCCTGCGGACAGCCGAAATGCGCTTCGATGCGCCGGCCCAAGTCCACCAGCCGCGCGACCTGCGCATCCGCCAGCACCGGCTGGTCGGGCCGCTGCGGCCGGGCGGCGACCTGGCCGTCCCTGACCTGGAAGACGTCCGGGTTGACCAGGCCGGAGACCAGGGACTCGCCCAGACCGGCCACCGCCTCGACCGACGCGACCTTGCGATTGGACGTGACCGGATCCGCCGTGAACAGCACGCCCGCCGCGCGCGGCGAGACCATCTTCTGCACCACCACCGCCATCGAGACGGTCCGATGGTCGATGCCATGTCGGAGGCGGTACGTCACCGCGCGCTCGGTGAACAGCGAGCCCCAGCAGCGCTGGACGTGCCGGAGGATGGCCGCCGCCCCGACGACATTCAGGTAACTGTCATGCTGGCCGGCAAAGGAGGCGCCGGGCAGGTCCTCGGCCGTCGCGCTGGAGCGGACCGCGCAGGCGGTCAGGTCGCCCAGCGGCCCGAGCGCCCCGCTGATCGCGGCCGCCACGTCGTCGGGCACGGGCGTGTCTTCGAACGCGCCCCCGACCTCGGCGCTCACCGCTCGGATGGCCTCCCGATCGTCCGCCGCCAGGCGAGACAAGCGATCGACGCGCTGGACGATCGCCGGCGCGGCCGCCAGGACCGCCTCGAAGGCCGCCGTGGTCACGCAGAATCCCTCCGGCACCCGGATCCCAGGCACGCGCGAGAGCTCACCGAGATTGGACCCCTTGCCGCCCACCAGCGCCAGCCGTGTCCGGTCGACTTCGTGAAAGCCCAGCACGTACGGTGGCTGCATCGAGCCGCCCTATAGCGCGGCGGCGGCCAGATGGAAATCGGATCTTTGGCGGGCTTGACTCGCCTGCGCCCACATCCACCGTTGAAGGCAATGCGGGTGATCGGCGACATGGGCGCTTTCGCCGACGAGCTGCTGGCGCGCATCGGGCGGGCGCGGACCCGCGTCGACATCGAATGCTTCATCATCCGCGACGACCGGCTGGGTCAGTCATTGGCCGCCGCGCTGTCGGCGGCGGCGGCGCGCGGCGTGGTGTGCCGGGTCCTCTACGATCCGCTGGGTTGCCGAACGACGCCGCGCCGGTTCTTTCAGGCGCTGGCCGCCAGCGGCGTCGCGGTCCGCCGGTTCGGCTGGATCGGCGCGCTGGTGCTCGGCAAGTTGCGCCGAAAACCGGCCGCGCGGGATCACGGACGCGTGATCGTGATCGACGACGCCGCCTTCACGGGCGGTCACGCCTGGGGCGACGAGTGGCTCCCGGCCGCGCGCGACGGCCAGGGCTGGCACGACGTCTGCTGCGGCGTGGAGGGCCCGCTGGTCGACGACTTCGCGGAGCTCTTCGAGCAGCACTGGCGCCAGTCCCTACACGAGACGGACATCGCCGATTACGTCGGCGTTCCGCGCGACGGGCGCCGCCTGGTCAGCGATGCGCCCGTCAAACGCAGCGTGGTCCTGGGCCGATACCTGGAGGCGATCGCGGCGGCCCGTCGGCGGGTCTGGATCGCGAACGCCTATTTCTATCCGCCGCCGTCGTTGCTGGACGCGCTGCTGGAGGCGGGGCGGCGCGGGGTCGAGGTGAAGATCATCGTTCCCGGGGTGTCGGACGTGCCGTTCATCCGTGCGGCGGCCCGGGCTGAATACCGGCGGTGGATGGCAGCGGGCCTGGAGCTCTGGGAGTACCAGCGTGTGGTCATGCATTCCAAGTACGCGCTGGTCGACGACGCGTGGTGCCTGATCGGGACCTTCAACGCCAACGTGGTGAGCGTGGCATTCGCCATCGAGGTGGCCTTGTTCAGCCACGATCGGGCCGACACGTCGGCGGTGGCGGACCAGATGCTGAAGGACTTCGCGTCCAGCCGGCGCGTGGACAGCGCGTGGCTGGATCGGATGGGGTTCTGGCGGCGCCTTGGCAATCGAATCGCCAGCTGGGTGATGCGGGCCGCGAACCTTCTGTTGCCGCGGCACCCGGCCCCGCTGCCCGCCTCGGGTGAGGGCGAGGCCGACGAACGGGTCCGGGTCGATCGCGCGCTTTGACGTAGACTTGGTGACATGAGCGCGCCGCCTCGACGAATGCCCGCCGCGTTTCTCGGCCACGGCAGCCCGATGAACGCGCTCGAGCCGAACCGTTACACGACGGCCTGGCGTGAGTTCGGGGCGGCGGTGCCGCGGCCCAGAGCCATCCTGGTGGTGTCGGCGCACTGGTACGTCGGCTACACGGCCGTCACGGCCATGGCCCAGCCGCGCACCATCCACGACTTCTTCGGCTTTCCGCGCGAGCTGTTCGCGGTCGAATATCCAGCGCCCGGCGACCCGGCGCTGGCCGAAGAGATCGCCGAGATCGCCAAGCCCACGCCGGTGGGCCTGGATCGCGACAGCTGGGGGATCGACCACGGCGCCTGGTCGGTGCTGGTGCACGCCTTCCCGGCGGCGGACGTGCCGGTCGTTCAACTGGCGATCGACGCGCGTCGCCCCTTCGACTGGCACTTCGAGCTGGGGACCAAGCTGGCCCCTCTGCGCGGCCGGGACGTGCTCATCATCGGCAGCGGGAACGTGGTCCACAACCTGCGCGCCATCGACTGGTCGCAGCCGGACGCCGGGTTCGACTGGGCCCACCGGTTCGACGACGAGGCCCGTCGCGTCCTGACCGAGAGTCCCGCGGACGTGGCCTCGCTGCAGAGCCACCCCGACTTCAAGCGCGCCGTCCCGACGCCCGACCACTTCCTGCCGCTGGTCTATGTGGCCGCGCTGGCGGCGGCCGAGGGGCGGGGCGCGCGCGTGCTGGTCGACGGATACGCCTATGGCTCGCTGTCGATGACCTGCTACGGGCTGGACGCCGATTGCCCGGAGAAGACCGATCCGCGTCCCGCGGCCGGCCTGCCGGATCCCAGCGTCGTGCCGCCCGAGGACACGAACATCTGACCGTGCGCCGGCGCGTCGTCTCCGCTGCTCTCGTGGTCGCGCTCGCGCTGGCGTGCGCCGGCCGGGTGGAAGCACGCGCGTGCGCCTCCGGCAGCCGCGCGCTGGCCAGTGATCAGGATCAGGCGGCGCTGGCCCCCGGGACCCATCGCGACCCGCGCGCGGCGCGACCCGCGGACGAGTGGGGCCCGCGCTCGGCGCACGGGCCGGGACCGGCGTTCCTCTGCACGCCGCGCCCGTCGCCGGCGCGCCCGTCGCCGGTCGCGCTCGGACGCCCGCGCCCGGGGCCGCACATCGCTTGCCAGGACGCCTGCGGATCGACCCGCACCTCCCGCGGACCTCCCGGCTCGACGACCGCGATTTCGTAACCGCTTTGTCGAGCACGCGCGTGCCGCTCGCGGCGCGCGCTCACACGTGGAGATCCGACATGAACGAAGACCAGAGCATCGACGCGGGCGAGTCCGTCCCGCAGCCGACGAACAAGAAGCTGGACCGGAAGACGCTGCTGCTCATGGTGGCCGTCATCGCAGGCCTGGTGGCGCTCGTCGCGCTCAACATGAAGTGACCGAGAGGGCCCGTCCAGCCGTTGGGCGGGCCCTCTATCTGGCGCGCGCCGTCGCTGCCGCGCGATCCGCCAGAAGGACGAAGGCTCCGGAGGAGGGTTTCGAACCCCCGACCCGGCGGTTAACAGCCGCCTGCTCTGCCACTGAGCTACTCCGGAATGGGACGCCCATTATGTCGGCGGTCGGCGGTCAGTCAAGCATCAAGGCGAGCATCAAGGCGATGACGGCTTCCATCGGAGAACACGCACCGCGTTCTCCCAGTAAACCTTCCGCAGCACGTCGTCGGACAGGCCCACGCCGTCGATCTTCCAGCGCCCCTGGATGGGCGTGGGGCTCTCGATCTGTCGGTCGGGCGTCTCGAAATAGCGCCAGGTCTGCGTGAAGAATCTCACCTCGTCGGCGCGGGTGGGGGCCGCCGCGCCGGTCGAGCCGTACATCATGTCGTCTTGCTCGGCGCCGATGCCCGTGTCGGTCCCGAACAGCACGCGGTCCTGGTACTTGGTGAAGAAGCGCCGCATCTGGTCTTGCGGGTGGCGGCCGATCTCGGGGACGCGGGCCGCCGTGTCGATGACCAGGTTCGGGTGCTTGTCGAGCATGCGCGCGACGGTGTCGGGGTCCTCCGGGTCGTTTCCGAAGTGCACGCCGATGAAGGTCGTCTTGGGGTGGCGGGCGATGAGGCGGTCGAACGCGTCGTAAAGCTCTTGCCACGACGGGACGCCGGCGTCCGCGAATGACCACTCCGGGTGGGCCTGCAGCTCGTCCCAGCGCTCGTTCTGCGGGGTGGCGGGTTGCCAGAACGCCTTCGGGTCGCCGCAGTGGATGGCCACCGGCATCCCCAGCTCACCGGCGCGCTCGAACAGGGCGTCCAGGCCGTGATCGTCCACGGCCAGCAGGTGCTCGCCGTCGTGCGCGCGGTATCCGAGGCCGAGCCCCTTCGTGATCTTGAGACCGATGGCGCCCAGCCGGCGCGCCTCACTGAGCTGGTCGGCCATGGCGGCGCCGTAATCGGGGCGCCGCACCACCAGCCGGAAGTCGGGCGTGGTGAACACGGCGATGCGGCCGTGCGACTCCTGGGCCGCGGCGAGCTGCCGCTCGAGCGCGTTGTTGGGGGGCCCCGGGTGCATCCCGGACAGGTTGACCATTCCGTCGATGCCCCACTGGTCCATCAGGCGCACGGCGCGCTCGATGCCGTCGGGCGCGATGTGCGTGTGCACGTCGATCCGGTGGAACCGGCGGGCGGGGCGGGGCGCCGACGACGCCGCGGCGGGCGTCGGCGCCGACGTGGAACCGCCGGCGGGCGGGCGGTTGCGGCAGGCCGGTGCCAGCGTGGCCAGCACCGCCACCCACGCCACCCGCGTCAGCGTCATGGCGAGGTCGGGTTGACTTCTTTGATGTACGGGCCGCCGGTGTCGTCGGCGGGGGCGGGATTGTCCTTCGGCGTGTCGGCCGCCGGCGCGCCGCCCACCCGGCGCAGCTTGACGCTCATCTTCAGCGACGGGGGCGCGCTGCCGTGCGGCCGCGACCAGTCGCTGGTGCCGATCATGCGCTCGTTCGACTCGAAGCCGTCCTTCACCAGCCGGATGACGTGCGGCGCGGTGGGATCGACTTCCTTGCTGGTGAACGGGGTGACGCCCATGTTGCTGCCGTCGATGGTCACGTCGGCGCCGGGCGGCGTGGACGTGATCTTCAGGACGGCGGCCTTGGCGGCGGCGGCCGGTTTGTCAGCGGGCGCCGCGGCTTCCTTGTCGGCGGCGGGCTTGTCGGCGGCCGGGGTATTGTCCGCCGGCGCGGGCGGCGCCGTGTCGGCCGGCTTGGCCTCGGCGGGCGCAGCTTCCTTGGCGGCAGCGGCCTCTTTGGCGGCGGCGCGGTTCGAGGCCTCTTCGTGTCCGCGGTGGCGAGCGGCGTGACGAGAGCTGCTCCGGTCCTCGCGGGACGACTTCTCGGCGGCCTTCGTCTCTGTCGCCTTCGTGTCGGCGGCCTTCGTCTCGGCCGGCTTCTCGGCCACGGGCTTCGTCTCGGCGGGCTTGATGTCGGCCGGTTTTTCCGCGGCCGGAGCCGGCGCCTGCGCCGCGGGCGCTGGAGCGGCCGGGGGCGGCGTCGCGGGCGCGGCGGCCGGTGCGATCGTGGCTGCCGAGCTGCTGGACGGGGTCAGCGGCACGGACGAACCGGGCCGCAACTTCCAGACTGCCGCGGCGGCCGCGCCCACCACCACGATGAGCGCGATCACCACGCCCGCACCGCCGCGCTTCTTCAGCGTCGGGTAGGGGCGCGAAGCAGCGCGGAACCGGCGGCTCACCTCGGGAGCGGCCGGGGCGACCGGCACGTTGGGCAGGGGGCGTTCGACGGTTGTCGCGCTGGCGGAGACAGCACTCGGGACGCCCGGCGGTCGGGCCTCCAGGGCCTCGGGGGCGCTGGTCTCGCTCTGGATCGCGTCGGCCGGCAGCTCCTCGATCGCGTCAGCGGCGGCCGCGGCCAGCATGGCCGAGTCGCCGACCCGCGTCGGCTCGTTGGACATTTCCTGCTCGACGAAGCGCGGGACCGACGGCGTGGGCGGCATCGGCGCCGGCCCGGGCGCCTCTTCCAGGAAGGAGAGGGCCTTGTCGATGTCGGCCGCCGTGGGCGGCTCGAACAGCGCCGAGGGGACCGGCACCGGCCGCGTGCTCGTCTGTCGCGCCCGCGTGAACGGCCCGGGCGCCGCTGGTGCGGCGGGCGCCGTGCGCGAGGCCAGGAAGCTGGTCTTGGTGGCGGCGGGCGCCGCCGTGCCGGTCCCGCCCGCATCCGGGGTTCCGCTGGCGGCCGCCAGCGGCGCGGTGGGGGCGTTCGCCGCCGGCGCCGACACGCGCCCCGCGCCCTCGAGCGGCGACAGCACGCTGGAGGGGCGGCGCACGGCCATGCCGCCGCCGCCGCTCTGCGGCACCGGGAGCTGCCCGGCCTGTTCCATGCGCGCCCGCTCCGCCAGGATCCGGTCCAGCGTCGGCTGCGTCTCGGGCGAGACCTTGTCGAAGCGGACGGCCATGCCCGGCGGCACGGTCGGCCGCGCCGGGTCGTTCTCGCGGATCCAGATCACGGTCCCTTCGCCCGACAGCAGCGGCGCCGCATCCTGCAGCTGCAGCTCCAGGCGCAGCTGGGTTCCGACCGCCAGAGGCTCGCGCGTGCGGATGAAAATTCCGCCCGCGCTGACGTCCACCGCGTAGCGCTCGATGAACTGGTCGAGGCTGGCGCTGCGGAACTTGATGCGGAGGTTGGTCGGTCCGCGCTGATCTTTCGGGTTGGTCTCGCTCATGCTGCCGGCGTGCTCGACACTATAAGTCCGTTCGGGCTTTGCAAAGCGTTGATTATCCCTGATATTCATCGGAAATCACCAACCGCCCGACGTCTTCGCGCAAGGTCCTGGCTCGCCCCGACGTTCGCGGCGGGCTGTGGGGCCTCACGTGCGTCGGCGCCTGCGTCGGGATCATCGCCTCGATCGCGGCGCTGGCCGACGCGGCCACGGCGCCGCCCCTGCGGGTGCCGCACGCGGCGGTGGCCTCCGATCACCCCCTGGCGTCTGCGGCCGGCGTCAGCTCGATGAAGGCCGGCGGCAACGCGGTCGACGCGGCCTGCGCGACCGCGCTGGCGCTGGGGGTGGTCCACCCCGACTCCTCGGGGATCGGGGGGGGCGGCTTTGCCGTCGTCTACCTGGCGGCGTCGAAGCAGACCTTCGCGCTCGACTTTCGCGAGCGCGCGCCGGCCGCCATCACGCCGGCCGCCTTCTTCAAGGACGGCAAGGTCGACCCCGAGCTGTCGCGGCACGGCGGCCTGGCCGTCGGCGTCCCGGGCGAGGTGCGGGGCCTGGCCGAGATGGTCAAGCGCTGGGGCAAGCTGCCGTTCAGCAAGTGCGTGGAGGGGGCCCAGCGGCTGGCGAACCACGGGTTCCCGGTCTCCTGGCGGCTGGCCCGGAGCCTGGGGGCCCTGCGCCCGGCCGGCGGACCGACGGCGCCGGGAGACGCGCGCTTCCTGCAGATGTTCGCGACCAAGCCCATCGCCGAAGGAGACACCCTCAAGCGCCCGGACCTGGCCTGGACGCTGCAGCGGCTGCGGGCCGGCGGCGCGGATGCCTTCTACAAGGGTCCCGTCGCCCAGGAGATCGTCAAGGCGGTCCGCGCGGCGGGCGGCGTGCTGACCGAGCAGGACCTGGCCGACTACACGCCCACGGTGCGCGCCCCGCTGGAGGGGGCGTACCGCGGGCTGCGCGTCCTGTCGATGCCGCCCCCCTCGTCGGGGGGCATCGTCTTGATGGAGGCGCTGGGGATCCTCTCGAACGTCTACCGCACCGACGAGGACGTCCGGCGCGAGGGGCGCGGCTCTTCAGCCTACCTGCACGTGCTGGCCGAGGCGCTGAAGCACGGGTTCGCGGACCGCGCCCGCTATCTGGGCGACACCGACTTCGTCCAGGTCGACGTGTCGCACCTGACCAGCCCGACGTATCACACGCAGCTGGCGCGCCGGATCAAGCGCGACGCCGTGCTGCCGGCCGACGGCTATGGGACGCTGGGGCCGCCGCCGGCCCAGCACAAGGACGGCGGGACCACGCACCTGTCGGTGATCGACGCCGACGGCAACGCGGTGGCGCTGACCAGCACCGTGAACCTGGGATTCGGCGCGCACCTGGTGGGCGGCAAGACCGGCGTGCTGCTCAACGATCAGATCGATGACTTCTCGCTGACGCCCGGCGTGCCGAACGCGTTCGGCCTGATCGGCAACGAGCAGAACGCGGTGGCGCCCAAGAAGCGGCCCCTGTCGTCGATGACCCCCACCATCGCCGTCGACGGCGACGGGCGCGTGCGGGTGGTGGTCGGCGCGGCGGGCGGGCCCACCATCATCTCGGCCACCGCGCAGGTGTTGCTCAACGTCGTCGACTGGAAGATGGACGCGCAGGCGGCCGTCGCCGCGCCGCGCATCCACGACCAGTGGTTCCCGGCCGTGCTGGCCGCCGAGCCGGAGATCGCGCGCGACGTCCTCGACAACCTCGCCCGCCGTGGCCACAAGGTGGAGGAGGCGCCCCACATCGGCACCGCCAACGTCCTGGTCCGGACCGACCATGGCATCGAGGCCGGCGCGGAACCGCGCAGCCCCAGCCAGCCGGCCGGATACTGAGCTCATGCCCGCCCGAAAAATCACCAAGGTCCTGGTCGCCAACCGCGGCGAGATCGCCTGCCGCGTGATTCGCGCCTGCCGCGAGCTGGACGTGCGGACGGTGGCCGTCTACTCGGAAGCCGACAAGACGGCGCCCCACGTGCGCCTGGCGGACGAGGCCATCGGCATCGGCCCGGCGCCCGCGCGCGAGAGCTACCTGGTCATCGACAAGCTGGTGGACGCCATTCGCAAGTCGGGCGCGGACGGCGTGCACCCGGGCTACGGCTTTCTGTCGGAGAACGCGGAGTTCGCCGAGGCCGTGGCGGCGGCCGGCGCGACGTTCATCGGGCCGCCACCGTCGGCCATGCGGGCCATGGGCGGCAAGACCTCGGCCCGCGCGCGCATGCAGGCGGCCGGCGTTCCGGTGGTGCCCGGCGACAACGGCAAGGACGGGCGCGGGTTCGCGGACGCGGCCGAGGCCAAGGCAGCCGCCGCGCGCATCGGTTACCCGGTCATGCTGAAGGCGGCCGCCGGCGGCGGTGGCCGCGGCATGCGCCTGGTCGACGCCGAGGACAAGCTGGAGGCGGCGCTGGAGGGGGCGCGGCGCGAGGCCAAGGCCGCCTTCGGCGACGACGCCGTGTATCTGGAGAAGGCCATCGTCCGGCCGCGCCACATCGAGATCCAGGTGTTCGGTGACGAGCACGACGGGGCGGTGCACCTTTACGAACGCGACTGCTCCATCCAGCGGCGCAACCAGAAGGTGATCGAGGAGTCGCCGTCGCCGGTGCTGGACGAGGAGACGCGCGCCCGCAT
>Ga0134125_10008191_pt1 | contig 11788 bp, 12 predicted proteins | sample KB31751_FD_96464 | JGI IMG/M metagenome (GOLD analysis project Ga0134125, IMG submission 96464) | Terrestrial soil microbial communities with excess Nitrogen fertilizer from Kellogg Biological Station, Michigan, USA - KB3-175-1 | ecosystem: Environmental > Terrestrial > Soil > Unclassified ... | reverse complement strand
TAGATGTCCTCGAGCTGCGGGCCGAGGGTGTCCCAGGTGACGGTCTGGTCGTTGATTTTGACGATGCCGCGGTCCAGGATCTGCACCACGATGGTGCGGTTGATCGTTGGCGGCGGAGTTTTTTCGTGGTTGGGCTGCGGTACCAGCGCGTCCAACCCACTGGGGTGCAGGGGCTGAATCACCATGAAAATGATGATCAACACCAGCAAAACGTCAATCAGGGGCGTGACGTTGATATCGTGACTGGGGCCGCCCTGGCCCCCGACTGCCATTCCCATAAATGCTCCTGTCTCGTCTCGTTCAGCCCGGAAGCCTGCCGCCTAGTGGCCGGCCGCCCCCGGAGGAAGCTGCGTTCGATCAATCTTTTCGGTTTCGATCGCGATGCTGTCCACGCCGGCGTCGCGCACCGCGTCCACCACCTGGGCCACCGCCTGGAAGTGCGCCTGCGCATCCGCCTTCACGTACACGGTCTTGTCCAGCTTGTTGCTGATCAGGTCGCGCACCTTGTTGGTAATGTCGTCGGAGCTGAGCATGTCATTGCCCAGATAGAGGTGCCCGTCGTGGCTGACCGCCACGATGACCGCATCATCCTTGTCGGCATCGGGCAGCATGTGCGGGTTGACGGCTTGCGCCAGCTTCACGGGGACGCCATGTTGCATCAGGGGCGTGATGACCATGAAGATGATCAGCAACACCAGCATCACGTCCACCAGCGGAGTGACGTTGATATCGGAGGTAACGGAAACTTGGGGGCGGTGCCATGCCATGTAAATTTCTCCCCTGGGACGCGGTCAGCTGGCCGGTCCGCTTCGGCTACGGAAGGAGCGCGGGCCGATGCCCGGCCGCTCCTTCCCCGCCGGGATTCAGTGCTACTTGCGCGCCGCGGAACGGCCGCTCTGCTTCAGGAAGTAGTCCACCAGTTCGCTACCGGAGTTGTCCATCTCGATATCGAAGGCTTCGATCTTCCCGCTGAAGTAGTTGTAGGCCCACACCGCCGGAATGGCCACGAACAAGCCAATGGCGGTGGTCACCAGGGCTTCCGAAATACCGCCGGCGACCGCGGTCAGACCGGTGGTCTTCTCGGTGCTCATGCTGGCAAAGGCGTGAATGATGCCCAGCACGGTGCCGAACAAACCCACGAACGGCGCCGTGGCGCCGATGGTGGCAAGCGAACCCAAGCCGCGCTTCAGCTCGGCGTGCTCGATCGCCTGGGCGCGCGCCAGAGCGCGCTGCGAGGCTTCGATCTCATCGCCCGAAACCTCACTGGAACCCTGGTGGGCTTGGAATTCGCCCAGCCCGGCGCTGACCACCTTGGCCAAGTGGCTCTTCTTGTTGACCTCAGCCACCTTGATGGCTTCGTCCAAGCGGCCCTGCTTGAGCGCGCCGGCGACCTTGGGGGCGAAGATCCGCGACTGCTTCTTGGCGGCGGAATAGAGGAGATAGCGGTCCACCATGACGGCGATCGAGATCACGGACATGATGAACAGCGTGATGACGACCGCCCGGGCGGAATTGCCCATCTGACGCCACATGGTGAGGGGATCAAATCCGACCGCGGCGCCTTGGTCCTGAAGCAGGAGAAACATTGCGTAGAGCATGAGTATCGAGGTCCTTTCGAAAAAGTGTGAACGGATTTCTAAAACTTTTGGTTGGGCGGGCTGGCCTAACCGGCCACTTCCGCAGGCAGCGCAAATCGGCGGCGAGCCGTTACCCTGGCTCCGGCCCTGCGCCCGGAGCCATCAGCCGCCGAGGGTGAAGTTTACGGTAATTTGCGTGTCTACCTCCTGGGCTTGCCCGTTCAGTTCGAGCGGATGATAGCGCCACTGCCGCACGGCGCGCTCGGCCTCGCCCTGCAACATGGCGTTGCCGCTGACTACCGTCAATTCCTTGATCGTTCCATCTTTGCCGATGATCGCATGCAGCACCACGGTGCCTTGAATGTGGGCTTGGCGGGCGATCGGCGGATAATTCGGCTTGGGGCAACTGATGCACATCGCGGCCTGCACCGATCCGCCCACCGGAATGGGCTTCGCCGGCGGCGGCGGCGGCGGCGGCGGGGCGGCGGCCGGCAAGCTGCTCAGCATGCCGCTGATCGCCCCGGCATCGCCGCCCGCCGACATGGCGACCGGCGGCGGCGGCGCCGACTCGACCACGCGCTCGATGCCGTGCGGGATCTCCTTGGGCGCAATCAACTGATTCTGGTTGGTCACCTCGCTCACCAGCCGGTGCACCACGATCTTGGGCGTGGGCGCCGGCGGCGGCGGCGGCGGCGGGGGCGGCGGCGGCGCGCTCAGAAACGCCATCATCTGCCCGGCAGGAAGCACGTTGTAGTAAATCAGCGGAATGATCGCCACCACCACGATCACCGCCACCTGCACCAGCAGTGAAATCAGCATGGTGGTCGGCTTGCGCGTCCCGACTTTATGGCCGGTCTCCACCAAACTTTGTTCGAACATGTCGCTTCTCCCCTCTGGACCGGGCTCCGCGCCCGCCCCGTTAGCCTTTGACCGTTGCCTAGCTGTGCGCCTTCTCCGTCCGCCGCGCCGATGCGGTTGCCTGCACCGGGCGCTGGCGCCGATTGCGCCACTCGATATACGCCACCATCATGGGTGCGGCCACCGCGATGGAGGAGTAGGTTCCCACCAAAATCCCGAACGTCATGGCGAAGCTGAAGCCGCGCAACGCCTGCCCGCCCAACACCAACAGCGACAGCACCGACAAGAACGTCAAGCCCGAGGTCAGCACCGTCCGGCTCAGCGTCTGGTTGATGCTGCGGTTGACCACGACGGATAACTTATCCCGCCGCATGATCGGCAGGTTCTCCCTCACCCGGTCGAAGACCACGATGGTGTCGTTCATCGAGTACCCGACCAGGGTCAAAAACGCCGCCACGACCGTCAGATCAATGGGAAGCCGCGCCAGTGAAAACATCCCCAACGTGATCAGCACGTCGTGGAAGACCGCTACCACTGCGGCAACACCATAAATCAATTCAAAACGGAATGCAATATAAATCAGCATCGCGCCCAGCGAGTACAGCACCGCCCAGAGCGCCTGGTTGCGGAGCTGCGAACCCACTTCGGGTCCGATGATGCTGGTGGAGCGAACCTTGAACGGTCCCAAAATGAAATCCTGGCTGGCGAGTTGGGCGATTTTGGCGTCCCCGGGAGCCGCCGCCAGCGCGTCAAATGAAGGCAGCACGCCGCCGTCGTCCTTGTCGCGCCGCACGCTCAACAAAACGTTGGCCATGGCCGTGTAGCGCTGGGTGGCCTCCTGCTGGCCGAGCCCGATATAGCCCTCGGGGTCTTTTTGCAGCAGCCAGTTGGTGAACGACTCCACCCCGACGTTGTTCAGATCCTGCTTGCCGCTGGTGTTCGTTCCGGTCACCTGGTACAGCACCTGGACGATCGCCTCTTTGCTTTTTTCCAGGTCCTGCTGGTTCAGCGCCGCCAAGGGGGTCGAGATCAACAGCTCGTTGGAGTTCCGCCCGTTCACCGGCTGGATGGAGAGATCGCCCAAGTGGGCGCCCGCCAGCGCGCCGCGGATCTGCTCGGTGGGCACGTTCCGGCTGAACTTTACGTCCATCTGGGTGCCGCCGGTGAAATCAATGCCCATGTCGGGTCCGTGGTGGATCGCCAGCGAAACCATGCCCACCACAAACAGGATCATGGTGACGGTGAGGAAGTACCACTTCTTCTCCAGGAAATCTATATCGGTATCGCGAAAAAATTCCATTCCCAGCCCTTTAGCCTTCCGCCCGGAGCTGGTGAGGCCCTGCCATCACCCGTAGACTCCGGAACATCCCAAAAAGTTCCCAAACGGACAACCCGCCCGCCTGCGCTCAGCCAATGCTCAATTTGGCCCCCCGTATGCCCTGTTGCCGCAGCAACACGTAGTCGAAGATGACGCGCGAGATGAACACGGCGGTGAACAGGTTGGCGGCCAACCCGGCGGTGAGCGTCACCGCAAATCCCTTGATGGGGCCGGTGCCGAAGAGGAAGAGGAAACAGGCGCTCACAAAGGTCGTGACGTGCGTGTCCAAAATGGTGATGAACGCTTGCCGGAACCCGATGTCCACCGCCGCCGGCACGCTCTTGCCATGGCGCATCTCCTCGCGGATACGCTCAAAAATCAGAACGTTCGAGTCCACCGCCATACCAATGGTCAGAATGATCCCGGCGATGCCCGGCAAGGTCAGCGTGGCCGAGGCCAGCGACATGTAGGCCATCAGGATCACCAGGTTCAACACCAGCGCCAGCACCGCGTTAATTCCCGCGCCGTGGTAGTAGAAGAGCATAAAGCCCGCCACCAGCAGGAATCCGGTGAGCGCCGCCATGATGCCGGCATGGATCGAGTCGGCTCCCAGCGAGGGGCCAACTTCCTCATCCTGGGCGTAGCTAATGGAGGCCGGCAGCGCGCCGGAACGGAGGATCAGCGCCAGGTCGGAGGCCTGTTGCCGCGAAAACTGCCCGGTGATTCGTCCCTGGTCATCAATCCGAGACTGGATATTGGCGTACTCCTGCACCTGGTTGTCGAGCACGATCGCCAGCGGTTTGCTCACGTTGGCGGCGGTAAAGGCGCCAAAACGCTGCCCGGCATCGCGGGTGAGCGTAAAGCTGACCTCCATTTGGCCGTTGTTATCGGCTGTCGGCTGCGCATCGCGCAGGTCGCTGCCGCTCACCACCGAAGAGCGCGACACCACATACCATTCCGTCCCTCCGTTGGCGCTCGCGGTGCCCCCGATGTTCTTGCCCGGAAGGATTTCGCTATCTTCCGGCAGCACCCCGCCGTATTGCGCGCGCGCGTCGGCCTCGCTGCTAAAGGGCCCGCCCTTGCCCAGGCGGAATTGCAGTTGGGCGGTCTCCTGCATCACCTGCTTCACCCGGTCCTGGTCGGTGATGCCGGGCAGCTGAACCATGATTTCGTAACTGCCCAAGCCATGCTGCTGCACGGTGGGTTCGGTCACTCCCAACTGGTTGACGCGGTTGCCGATCGTCTCGATGGTTTGGGTCAGCGCCCGCTGCTTGGTGGAAGCCACCGCCTGGGCGTTCATCGTCAGATCATAGTTGCCGTTGCCCAGCTCGCGGACGTCGTAATTCGCGCCCACGTCGGTCTGCTCCGCGGCGCGAAAGCCGGTCGTGCCGTTGACGTTCACGCCGCGCACCGAGATCAACTCGGGATGGTTCTTGGGATCGGGCTGGGTGATCGAGCTATAGGCGATACCCTTGCTGGTGAGGTCCGCCTGCAGACGCTGCGCCGCCTGCGAGGCATCCGCGGCCACGGCCTCGTCCACGTGCACGTCCAGGATCAGGTAGGTACCGCCTTGCAGGTCGAGGCCCAGGTGGATGTGATCGCGGGTGGATTGCTTCCACGCCTGCCAGCTCACGCCGTTGGGAATGCCCGTGATGGCGAGCAGGCACAACAGCACCACAGCCACAATGAAAATGCTTTTATACAGAAGATTGCGTTTCATGACGGAAAGCTCGGTCTACTTGGACTCGTCCGGGGAGATCACGTGGGCCACGGCGGAGCGAACGAACTCCAGCTTGACCTGATCGGGCGCCACCTTCAGTTGCAGCACGTCGTCCTTGAGGCTGATGATCGTGCCGCGGATCCCCCCCGAAGTCACCACCCGGTCGCCCGTCTTGAGCTCGCGGTGCATCTTCTGCACCCGCTTCTGCCGCCGTTGCACCGGCATGATCAGCAGGAAGTAGAAGATGGCGAACACCGCCAGGATCATCAGCAGGCCGAGGTTCGACCCTCCCGCCGGGGTGGCTTGCCAGACCATGAGGGTGGATAAAAAGGGGAAGACCACTGATTTTTCTAGCTCCTAATTGTACAGCCAATCAGCCGCGGTGTGCATCGCGCTCCGGCAGCCGCTCAAGTTCGATAGCATGCCGAAGTTGCCGCATGGTGTCAAGGTAATGGTAGAGGTTGTGGTGGGTGTTGAGCATGCAGGCCAGGATCTCGCCCGACTGGAACAGGTGCCGCAAATAGGCCCGCGAGTAGCGCCGGCACACCGCGCACCCGCAGGCCGGATCCAGCGGCCCGGCATCCTGCGCGTAGCGCGCGTTCTTGATGGAAACCGGGCCCTCGGAGGTAAACAGCAGCCCATTGCGCGCATTCCGCGTGGGCAGCACGCAATCCATCATGTCAATCCCTAACTGCGCGTACCGCACCAGCTCCGCGGGCGTGCCCACCCCCATCAGGTAGCGCGGCTTGTCCGGCGGCAGCTCGGCCACCGCCGCCCGGACCATTTCGTAGCTGAGTTCGCGCGGCTCCCCCACCGAGACCCCGCCGATGGCGTAGCCCGGCAAATCCATCGCCACCAGGCGCTGGGCCGCTTCGCGCCGCAGATTCGGGTAGGAGCTGCCCTGCACGATCCCGAACAGTGCCTGGCCCGGCGACGGCTCGCGCTCGAACACCTGACGGCACCGCTCCGCCCAGCGCAACGTGCGCTCCAGCGAAGCGCGGGCCACAGGCTCGGTGGCGGGGTAGGGCGTGCAGTCGTCGAACGCCATCACGATGTCCGACCCCAGCGCGCGCTGGATCGCCATCGAGAGCTCCGGCGTCAGCTGGTGCTGGCTGCCGTCCAGATGGGAACGGAAGGTGACCCCATCTTCTTCGATCTTGTTCAGCGTGCTCAGGCTGAACACCTGGAAGCCGCCGCTATCGGTCAGGATGGGGTGCGGCCAGGCGGCGAATCGGTGCAATCCGCCCATCGCCGCGATCAGCTGGTGGCCGGGGCGGAGATAGAGGTGGTAGGTGTTGCCGAGAATAATCTCGGCCCCGATGGCCTCGAGCTCCGTCTGGCTGATCGCCTTGACCGTGGCGCGCGTGCCCACCGGCATGAAACACGGCGTCTCCACCGTGCCATGCGGCGTATGCAGCCGCCCGCGCCGCGCCCCGCCCGGCAGCTCGGCCAACAATTCAAAGGAGAATGGTTCCACAAAAAGGGGGGACGGCGGCGGCGCCGCCGTCCCCAAATTGTATGCCAGTTGGGTCGTCGACGCTTACGCAAACGCCGCGGCAAAGCCGGAGCTGACGAGAACATACAGCAGCCAGAGAATGCCCACGGCGCTGAACGCGCTGCCAAATTTGTCCTTGCGTCCGCTGAGCTTGCTCAGCCCCACCGCCAGCAGGAAGACCGTCCAGATCGAGAAGATATCGATGTGGTTGGCCAGAGCGTAGAGAAAAGGCGCCGTGGCGCTCTTGTCCAGGAAGAACCCCAGATTGGTTCCGATTGGATTCACCAGCTGGTAGCTCGTGGGATCGGCCATCAGCGCCAGCACCAGCATGGTGAGCAGACCGAGCAGGGTCTGGGTCAGGTACGCGTGGCTGACCATGGACAGCGTCTGCTTGTAGCGCGCTTCCTGCCCCAGCAGGAAATTGGCGATGCCTTGAAAGATCCAGCCCAGGAACAACGCGCCGATCACGACGAACAGTGGCGTCAGGTACAGGGTGACATGCAGAACCTTCATGGTGGTGCTGATCGCCGCCTGCAGCGCGGCAGGATCCAGGGCCCGCGTGCGCGCATTCTGCATGACACTCTGCCGCGCCAGGCTATAGAGACCGACGCGCTGCATCATCTCGGTCACCGCGGCAAAAGCCACCACCATCTGTACCGCCCAACACAGGAGAACATGCGGGGCGCGGGCAATCTCCGCAAAGGTGCGTCCGGGGGAGACGAACACTCCGACGATGCGCGCCGCCGAGGACATGGGGCGCGGGCCGGCGTTGACAGACGAAGCGGTGGTGCTCATGGCCGCTATTGTAGTGCAAACACCGGCGGCCAGGGTGGCAGCGCCTCGATCAGCCGCTGCGTTATCGGCTGCCGCGGCCGAGCCAGTACTTCCGCGGCGGCGCCCATCTCGACCACCTCGCCCGCCTCCATCACCGCGATCCGGTCGGCATGGCGCGCGACCTGCGCCAGGTTGTGCGAGATCAACAGACAGCCCCAGCCGTGCGCGGCTTGCAACTGGCGCAGCAAGGTCAGGACTTGCTCTCCGGCGGCGGCGTCGAGCGAAGCTGTAATCTCATCCGCCACCAGCAAACGGGGCCGCATCGCCAGGGCTCGCGCAATCGCCACCCGCTGCCGTTGGCCGCCGCTGAGTTCGGCCGGCCGGCGCCCGGTCAGACCGGCAGACAATCCCACCGCCTCCAACTCCCGGGCGGCCCGCTCCCGCCGCCAGGAACGCCGCCGCCACCAGGGCGGCCGGTCATCCGCGGCCGCCTGAATCTCGATGCCTTCGGTCACAATCGCGGCCACGGACATGGTCGGATCGAGGGAGCGCCGCGGATCCTGGTAGATCATCTGCGCCCGGCCCCGCAGTTCCCGCGCATCGCGGCCGTCAATCAACACGTGTCCGGCGCTCGCGGCCTCGGCGCCGACCGCCAGGCGGCCCAAGGTTGACTTCCCTGCCCCCGAAGGTCCCACCACCGCCAGCACCTCCCCCGCCGCCAGTGCCAGCGTGAGATCGTGCACCAGCGTGCGCCCACCCCGCTGAACGCCGGCGCGGCGCAATTCCAACAGCATCGCGGCCGGACCGCTCACCCGGCGCCTCCGGCCGTCTTTCGTCGCGGATTCCCCGGTTGCCCGGCCACCATTCGCGCCACCTCCGCCGTCCGCGGATGGGCGAATACGTCCCGCACCGGACCCTGTTCCAGGATCGCGCCGTCCGCCATCACGCAGACATCATCGGCGAGGGTCGCGGCCACCGCCAGATCATGCGTCACCAGCAGCAATGACAGGCTCTCTTCCTCGCGCACGCGACGCAGCAAGGCCAGCAGCTGGGCTTGGTGCAGGGTATCGAGCGCGGAGGTCGGCTCATCGGCCAGTAGCAGGCGCGGACGCCGCGCCAAAGCCATCGCCACCAACAGCCGCTGCTGCATGCCCCCCGACCATTGATGGGGATAATCGCGCCCCCGCTCGGGATCGAGGCCAACCTCGTGCATCAGCCGGGCCGCCTCCCCGGCCTGGGCGCCGCGCCCCAGGCACTCGCGCAGGTGCGCACCCGCCGAACGGCGCGGGTCGAGCGCGGCCTGGGGCTCTTGGGGAATCCAGGCAAGGTAGCGGCGCCGCAGCGTACGCCAATGCTGCGCGCTGCCATGCAGCAGAGACATCGAGCCCGCGCCGGCACCGCCGCGGAGCCGCACGCTGCCCTCCACTGTCGCCTCCGCCGGTAGCAATCCCATGAGGGCTCGCAGAAGTGTGGTCTTCCCGCTGCCCGATTCCCCCACCAAAGCCACCGTCGCGCCCCGCGGCACCGTCAGCGTAACGCCGCGAACAATTTCGCGCTGCCCCAGCCACACGCGCAGACCGGTGACTTCGAGGAGGGCTTCCATGTTCCCCCGCATTGTAGCCGCTGAACTACAACCAGCGCCGCAAAAAACGCGCCATCAGATAGGCATCCGCGTATTTGAACGGGAAGCGCCCGATGGTGTAGTGTCCGCAACCCAGCGCGTGCGGCTCGTGGTGCAACCGCATCCGCCGGAACGAAGCCAGCACCTCGCGCGAAAACTCGGGCAAAAAGCAAGGGTCGTACCGCGCCCAGATCAGAAGATTTTTTTTGGGCGCCACCGCCGACACCGCCGCGAAACGCTCCAGGTAGCTGGCCGGACTGATGCTGCGCCAGGCTTCGCGCAGTTGATCCTGCTCGACGTATGGCTCCAGACTGCGGCGTACGTGCGCGGTGGCGAGCCCGGTCCACACCACGTCGCCAAAGTACTGGGAGACGTGGTTGAACACATTCACCCGGAGGCGTGGGTCGTGCGCTGAGGTCAACAGCGCATAGCAGGACCCGAGACTCGTGCCCACGATCCCGAGATCGCGGTATCCCTGCTGCTCCAGCCAGTCCAGGCTGGCGCGGATGTCGCACACCGCCTGCCGCGCCGCGTGAATGGTGCGGCCGATATTGGAGTCTACCGTGTACTCGGCGCGCCGGATGTTCCGCGGCATGCGCACGTCATGGTAGGGCATGCTCACGCGCAGACAGGAAATGCCCAGCCGGCTGAGCAGATCGCTCAGCCCCAGGTGCCCCTGTTCATCCGAGTTCCACTGCGCCACCACCACCACCGCGCGCCGCCGTGGCCCATCCGATGGAAACCAGCGGGCATGGACAAAGCGATTCTCCTCGTACGGGCTCTCGACCGGCGAGCGAAAGCTGAGCGCGGCGCCCTGATCGAGGAAATATTCCCGCACCGGGGTGTAGGCAAAAAACTCGGGACTGCGCGCCAGCACGCGCCGCGTCCAGTCTTGCAAATGCGGCAAGACATCCCGGGCCGGCGCTTGCGGCGGCAACGGCCCAATCCCGTTGACTGGGGTGCGGCGCAGCCACTCTGTGCCCCAATCAAAGGGGGTGATCCGGCGGTCTTGGTCCACGCGGTTCAGCCGCCGTTCCCAGGCAAGGATCAGTTGGGAGTAGGGATCGGGCATACAAATGAATAGGCCGGAGGACAAACCGCAGGGTGGTTAATCTTCCGGCCCATTGATCCAGAAGCGGATCCAGATGGCTTCAAGTTTGGCACGCAACATGCACCGCAGTCAAATGTCGGCTAAAATCTGGCTGGACAGGCAGATTTTGCCTACTTTGCGCCGTAGGAGGCCCTCATGCATTCCCGTTTCTTCCCCACTGCCGCGGCCCGTCTGGCGGCCTGCGCGGCCGGCGCGCTGTTGGCGCTCGGCATGGCCGCTTGCTCCCACGGTAACGCCAGCAGCCAGGACCAATCGTTGACCACCGCGATCCAGAGCAAGATCAATGCCGACCCGGCGCTGCAGGGTGCGGGCGTCAACGCCACCGTGCTCAACGGGGTGGCGACCCTGACCGGCTCGGTGGGCAGCGATGCGGCGCGTAATGCCGCGCAACAGGATGCCCAGATCCCCGGCGTCACCCAAGTCAACAACCAGATTGGAACCAACACCGCCATGACCGCCGCCGCGCCCTCGCCCGGCGCGCCGGCGCCGGCCACCGCGCCCGAAGCGATGACCGCGATGAAGGCCCAGCCGCAATCCAATCCGCCGGCCGCAACCGCGCCGGCGCCCAACCTGAGCGCTGCCAGCCCGGTGGAGGTCGAGTCGGGCACGACCCTGCACGTGCGCTTGGGCCGCTCGCTCAGTTCCACCGATGCCAGCGAAGGCCAGCCCTTCGATGGCACCCTCAGTTCACCCGTGCTGGTCAATGGCCAAGTCGCCATCCCGAAGGGCGCCTCGGTGAGTGGCCACGTGACCGCGGCTGATTCCGCCGGCCACTTCAAAGGACAATCGCGCTTGGCCGTAACCCTCGATAGCGTGAGCTACAACGGCCAGACCTACGATCTGCATACCCATGCCATCACCCGTCTGGCTGCATCGCGCAGCACCCGCTCGGAAGAAGCCATCGGCGGTGGAACTGCCGTTGGAGCCTTGATCGGCGCGTTGGCGGGACATGGCAAAGGAGCGGCCATCGGCGCGGTCTCCGGCGCCGGCGCCGGCACCGCGGCCCAGGCGCTCACCAAGCCGGCCGAGGTTACGCTCCCGGCCGAGACGGTTCTGCGCTTCACCCTGTCCTCGGCGATTCAAGTCGTACCGGCGGGATCGAACCAGTAGCCAGCCGCTTCGAAGAACAATAAAGGGGGCTCCGCCGCATGGCGGAGCCCCCTTTTGTTGCGTCAAGCCTGAAGCCGAGGATTAGAAGTGGTCTCATAATGCCGCAGCAGGCCGCCTGGGGCGAGCTGGATGCGGCTTTTTCTGGGGAAAAAGCCGCACACGATCCATTCGCGTAGAGTTTGGCACCAATTATGAGACCACTTC
>Ga0134125_10008189_pt1 | contig 11790 bp, 8 predicted proteins | sample KB31751_FD_96464 | JGI IMG/M metagenome (GOLD analysis project Ga0134125, IMG submission 96464) | Terrestrial soil microbial communities with excess Nitrogen fertilizer from Kellogg Biological Station, Michigan, USA - KB3-175-1 | ecosystem: Environmental > Terrestrial > Soil > Unclassified ... | reverse complement strand
CTGAATGGAGCGCGGCTGGTGGTGGTGGAGAAAGAGGTGGCTTTGTCAGCGCTGGAGTTTGGGCAAGCGTTAAGAGAACAGGAGATCAATACCTTGTTCTTGACGACGGCGCTGTTCAATCGGCTGGCCCAGGAAGGTGGCGGTGAAATCTTTCGCGGAGTGAAGCAACTGCTGGTGGGCGGTGAGGCGTTGGATGCACACTGGATACGAGCGGTGCTGGAGCAGGGCGGGCCGGAGCGACTGCTGAACGGTTATGGACCAACCGAGAGCACTACGTTTGCGACTTGGGAAAAGGTGAACGATGTACCCGCGGGAGCAAGTTCGATACCGATTGGACGTCCGGTCGGGAACACCACCGTGTATGTGATGGACCAGTGGCTGCGGCCAGTGCCGGTGGGAGTGCGAGGCGAGCTCTATATCGGAGGCGACGGGTTGGCGCGCGGCTATTTAAATGATGCGCTGAGGACGGCGGAGCGGTTTGTACCGCACCCGTACAGCGGGACGGGTGGAGAACGGTTGTATCGGACGGGCGACGAGGTTCGGTATGTGGCGGACGGCCGGATTGAGTTTCTGGGGCGCAGAGACCAGCAGGTGAAGGTGCGCGGCTATCGCATCGAATTGGGAGAGATCGAGGCGGTGCTGAAGAGTTATGCTGGAGTGCAGCAGGCAGTGGTGATAGTAAGTGAGAATGAGCAGTTAGTTGCCTATGTAGTGGGCGAGCGAGAAGCAGGCGCAGAGTTGCGATCGTATCTGCGCGAGCGATTACCCGGATTCATGGTGCCGGCGCACTTTGTAATGCTCGAAGCTATGCCGTTGACGCCTAACGGCAAGATCAATCGTAGCGCGTTACCAGCTCCGAGTATCGACCGAGAAGCAATCCTTAAAGGCGAGTACGTTGCTGCACGCAACGAAATCGAAGAGCGGCTGGTAACAGAGTGGTCCAAGCTTCTGGGCGTCGAGCGAATCAGCGTGCACGATAACTTCTTTGACCTGGGCGGACACTCGCTGCTCGCCACGCGAGCGATCTTTCGACTCAACGAATATCTGGGCATGGAAGTATCACTGCGCCACCTGTTCGAGGCGCCGACGATTGCCGAACTAGCCTCACGAATACAGCTGCAGCTACGGCCGCAGAACGGAAGCGGGCGCTGGACACCAGTAGTAAGAATACAGTCTGGTGTATCCGACAGAATTCTATTCGGCGTTCACGACATGCATGGGTCAGTAACACACTATGTTCAGATCGCTCGCAGTCTTGGTCCAGAGCAGACGGTCTATGCGTTACAAGCGAGAGGAAGCGAGACAGAAGATAGTCCCCACACCGATATGACAGCTATGGCCGCCTCCTACATTGACGCCATTCGCGAGATTCAGCCTGATGGACCATATTGGCTGACCGGGTACAGTTTTGGTGGACACATTGCTTTTGAGATGGCCCAACAATTGACAGCGCAAGGTCATGAAGCTCAATTGATACTTCTGGATACTCATCGTTGGGTTATTCCTGACATGCCAAACGGCGAATTCGACGATGCCATTTATTGTTCGTCATGGCTCGGCGATGTTATGAAGCTCTCGCAACAGGAGAGGAAAAGTCTTTCAGAACACCTGCGTAGGCTGAATCCCGAAGAGCGAGTGGAGGACATAATTGAACGACTGAAGCTGAGTGGGGTGGTGAAATACGACATTCCAGCTACTCGCCTTCGCCAGAAGCTCAGAGTTCAATTCAGCAATGCGCAAGCGCTATTTAACTACAACCCTGCAAAGTACCCCATGCGCATCACGCTCGTGGTAGCAGAAGAGTCTAAAGAGCCATCACTGGACCTTGGTTGGCGAGACCTGGTCTCAGCCGGCGTGGATGTACATTACGTTCCCGGAAATCATGAATCTATGATCAAGGATCCGGAAGTCGGCGCTGTCGGTGAGGTAATTAGACATTGTATGGCCAAAGTTGATGGCGCTAAGATTTGACGAATCCTTCTTGATGTCGATCGTTTTCACCTCATACCTAATCTCATAATTCGCTTGATAGTTAGTCAGCGGTGTTCCGGCGTGTGGTCGCGCGCACTAGTTCCGCCTGTTGATTGAGCAACGAAGAATCGAACCCGAATCTTACCGAGGAAGAATGCCCACAGATCAACTTATCGATCGGGTCGCTTACGCAGAACGAATCATTCGTGAGACGCCAGTCATACGCCTCAACGATGAGCATCTGATTCTGTACGCTAAACTGGAGCTCTTTAATGGCGTTGGGAGTATCAAGGATAGGCCGGCGTTTTGGATCCTGAAGCGTGCCATTGAACGCAAACAGATTGGCCCGAATACCACGATCATCGAATCATCATCGGGCAACTTTGCTTGCGCCTTGGCAACTTTCTGTCGAATCCTTGGTCTGAAATTTATTCCGGTCCTCGATCCGTTTGTGTCGCCCGTTTACGAGTCGTATCTCCGCACTCAATGCGACAACGTCGTGAAGGTAGAAGAATGCGACGATTCTGGTGGTTACTTGAAGACGCGGCTGCGCGCTGTGAACGCGTTGATGTCACGCTATTCCGACGCCTACTGGCCAAACCAGTACGAGAATCCTGACGGCATGGCGGCCCATTATCACTTGACCGCGGGCGAGGTGTGTCGAGCGCTACCTGATCTCGATTACGTCTTCATCGGCGTCAGCTCCGCTGGCACAATTGCCGGCGTCTCGCGCAGATTGAAGGAACACAATCCAGCCATACGTATTATCGCAGTCGACGCTGAAGGCTCCGTAATCTTTGGTGGACCACCAAAGAAGCGATCAATCCCCGGAATTGGGTCCAGCATCTCACCGCCGTTGATTAAGGAAGCGCTTTTTGATGATGTTGTCATTGTCAACGAGACTGATACCGTGGCTGCATGTCACCACCTGCTCAAGCATCACGGACTGTTCGTCGGCGGGTCTACCGGCACGGTCTACAGCGCCATTCAGCGTTACTTCGCAAATCATACGGCGAAGAAACAGCCGCAGGTTCTTTTCTTCTGCTGTGATCGCGGCACAGCTTACCTTCACAATGTCTTCAACGCAGATGGAATTCAGTCAGATGAGAGAGCGGACGTCGCCGCAGCCGGCAGTTTCAGATTAGAGCCGGTCAATCGCTGAGCAGATCATTTATGAATAACCAGGTAGTGGTCCAGCCATGAATACGGCCCGGTTTCCGTTTTCGGTCATAACGGGCAAGTCCATTCGTCGCCTCATAGTCGAAGATCTCAGCGGCTGCATCGATGCCGTCCGTGATGCTTATTTGGCGCACGACGCGGGACGCAGCGTCAACCCTCACAGTGTGTTCCTGCGTTCTGATGATCACCCTAACGCGCGAATCATTGCGTTGCCCAGCCACTTGTCCAATCCGTGGAACATATCCGGACTGAAGTGGATAGCAAGCTATCCGGATAACGTATCAAAGGGTTTCCCTCGCGCTTCGGCAGTTCTTCTTCTCAATAGCAGCGAGCATGGCTATCCCTTCGCTTGTCTCGAAGGATCAATCATCTCGGCCGCTCGTACCGCTGCATCAGCGGTCCTGGCAGCATCTTGTCTGTGTGACGGTGATCGACGGGTGCGCACACTCGGGATCGTTGGCACTGGGCTGATCGCGGATTACATCTATCTTTTCCTCGTAGGCACGGGGTGGGAGTTCGAGAGAGTGTCCCTCTTTGACCTGGATCAAAGACGGGCTGAAAAGTTTGCGGCAAAGATCAGAAAGCCTGAAGGACATCAGGTCAGCGTCGTTCCTGAAATATCAGATTTACTGAGGAACAGCGATTTAGTGGTGTTCGCGACTGTGGCCAGCCGGCCACACGTGCATGACCGTGAACTTATCGCGCATAAGCCAGTAATCCTGCACGTATCTTTACGTGATTTGCACCCGGAGCTGCTGCTAGATACGTGCAACATAGTCGACGACGCGGATCATGTCCTGCAAGCCGATACTTCTCTGCATCTCGCGGAACAACTTACGGGAAGACGGGATTTCATAGCCGGCACTCTCGCTCAGGTGATTACCGGTCGCTGTAGCGTTGATCACTCTCGCCCAATAGTCTTCTCGCCTTTTGGTCTTGGAGTTCTCGATTTGGCGATAGGAAAGTTGGTATATGATCGTGCTGTCCGCTCGGGACAACATCAGATCATTGACGAATTCTTTTATGACCCTGAGGCTTAACGGATTGCTCAGCTGTTCAAATCCATCAGGCTGATCGGAAGCTTAACGTCAGTGGCGGCAGCGTCTCCGCCGACAAACGCAAGAACGTCGCATGAGTTCATCGCTAAAGCCCATCTATCTTCTGGCGGATAGTCAACTCTTATTCTGGCGGGAAGACGGCATTCTATTTCTCGATTCGGTAAAAGACCTGATTGCGAACCAGCCAGCACGGGCTGCTTATATTGGCGCTTCCAATGGCGACCATCGTGATTACTACTCCATCTTTGAAACCGCCATGGCGAACATTGGGATAGACCATTGTCGAATGATCCCTTCTGCTTTCTCGACCGACGACGCAGAATTTCTGAACCAGGCGGACGTTATCCTGTTGGCGGGAGGAGATGTCGAACGAGGATGGAATATCATTAAGCAGAACGGTGTCGTTGAGGCTGTCATCGAAAGGTATTACAAGGGCGCGATCCTGATGGGCGTGTCCGCTGGGGCCGTGCAGTTGGGCCTGTTCGGCTGGCCCGAGTCACCACCCACTTTGGACAATCTGATCGATACTTTCAAATTGGTTCCTTTCATCGTCTCAGCACACGATGAAGCTCGACAGTGGCAGCAACTGCAAGAAGCTATTCTCTTGCTCGGGGGAAGCCTGCAGGGACTCGGAATACCGACCGGTGGCGGGCTTCGCTATCACCCCGATAGAACTATCGAACCCATTCGATTTTCGGTTTATGAAGTATCAGTCAGGGCTGGCAGCATTGTTCAAACTCTGTTGGTCCCGGGTAATGGGGACGATATAGAAACTACGGCGCTGGTGTGTTGATGATCGAGCCGAGTGTATTGGAAGTTAACTAGTGTCCTGTCTCAGCAGTTCGCTGAATAAATAGAACTGCGGTTTCCAGTCCCGCAGGGACGAAATGTTTATAGTTCACGTTCGCAAGAAGTTACTTCCTTAGCTCCGTCAGGAGCGTAATGTGCTGCCGGCCAACCGAATATCTCGCTCTCGCTCCTCCGGAGCGAAAAGGGTTTCTATACTGCGTGGTTCTATAGACATTTCGTCCCCCTGGGACTGAAGAGCGGAGCGCCTACGGTGCTCATTTATTCTGCGAACTTCAGAGTCAGGACACCAGGGTCATTAACCGTTTCAACTGCAATTACATACTTGACTGACTAAGATCGGGCTGGCCCACTCTTCGTCCTACACTAACCCGCGCCGTTCGCTTGCGAGCGGCGCGGGTTACTTATGTCCAGCTTCACGCTAACTGTGGGACAGCGGCCACAATTGCTGAATGAGAAATGTTTTGCGCAATCTGGTCATATTGCGTTGGTTTCGGTTACCGGACCAGGCATCCCAAAGTGTTGACGCCGTACTTGTGGGGCTTCACCGACAAATACATGAAGGGAAAGTTTGTCGCTGATGGCAAATTCGATGCAAACGCCGTCTCACAGCAATGTGGAGCTGCTGCAATTCTCAAAGCCCTGAGCTCCAGTGGGACGATTAAGATTCCTGCCGACTGAAACGTCTCTTCAGCCGAGCACACGGTTTCACTAATTACGCAGTTCCACTCCAGCTAAACGAGCCGGATAGATACCGAAATTTTCAACCTCCACCTCGTTCTTTTTAAAACGGATCCTGGCAGCTGTGATAAACGTTCCTTCACCTTTCCCAGAAGCGTCGAGTTTCAATTCGATATAAGTGAAGGGATAGTCTTCAGAGCGCGCTCCGGAACGCACCTCGAAGAGATTCATCCACCGTTCAAAAAGAATCGTGATCCGGCGACCCCCATCCGCGGTGCGAGTTTCATTTACAAAATTCAGATCACGACCGACCTGACCGCCAAGAGAAAAACGACCCAATTTCTTGCCTTGCAGTTCTTTTAACAAGGCATCCTGACCACCCTCGGCGAGCGTTGCGATAGCCCGACTCGTCTCGGAAGCCGAAGTGCGATCTTCTATGGTAAGAGTGAAGGGGCGAGATACGCCTCCCATGCTCCCACCGACGCCAATGACGGTACCCGTGTATTCCTCTTTCGCTGTAGGCGTAATGGCTGATGCGGTGGTATCGGGCGAAATACCGATCAACAAAGTGCAGAGAATTACCAGGACTACAAACGACACTCTCATTTTTTCATTCCCCCTCCAAGTTTCTGATCACTGCTGCATTCCTATTCGACGAAACCAGGATTAAGTAAAACTGGAAAGCAATTCATAGACCGAGCGAAGTTATTGGCGAGTATCAGCAGTATTGACGGATCTCGCATGCGGTGAAGTTCCGTGGGTTACAGGCGTCTGAACCAGAGAGCAGCGTTGTACACGTTTGGTTCAAGCGGTCGTCTAACTCGGCTCGTTTCAATACAAAACGTTCCTTATGCCCGTTACCCTTCATATGAGTTGAGTTACTCGAGTTTGGAAGGTCGTTTAGCGAAAAACTCAGACCGCAACCATTACTATTGAGCAATGGTCCATGGCACACAACTTGAGACAATAGTCGGCGATCTCTAGATGGCGAACGATTTCTGAATACGTATCCGCCAAGCCGGAGGGAGGGCGCTGTAGGTGAGATCTCCACTGACTTATAAGAGGATTGGGACAGGATTATCCGCTCTACTGATTCTTCTGACATTGCTACTTGTCGCCAGTTGCGGCGTTGCTAAGCGCGCCAGCCGGACGCCAGAGACCGACGCGCTGTTTCGAGCTGTGCGAGCAGGCAGTGCTGATACTGTCAAAGCGCTTCTCGTCTCTCCCAACGTAGACGTTAATGCTACGGATGAGCACGGGAACACTCCCTTAATTGAAGCAGCGCGGTTAGGGCACAACGATATAGTCAGAGCACTGCTGATCGCCAAGGCTGACTTGAAAGTGAAGAACGATGACGGGAAGACCGCTTTGATGTTGGCGTCTGAAGGTGGACATGACGAGACGGTGAGGGCTCTAACTGAGGCCGGCGCCGGAAAGTGAAGAACAGCGTGCAAAAGATCGGGATGAAACCCGAATTGAGTTGACCCCTCTCGAAGTCAAGACTGAACGAGATATGGTAGTTGTACGTTTTGAGTTAGTCCATCTCATTCTCACCCGGTTTCAACCGGGTGACCAACGATTCCCTGATGTCTTGAACCGTTTCAACGGCTACCTTTTGTTCGGCTAACCTGAAACCGTTGAAACGGTTTACGCTACTCATGCAGTCGTTTACCACCGCGCTGAAGCCACGGTGTGAATGAGAGTAGAGACCGAAGATGTACCACTACCCGAGATATGCCGCGACGAGGCGATTTCTCGAGACTCCCTCCCCGCAGTAAAAGAAACCATCTTGATTGATTGGCGTACGCTTAGGAGACAGGGATACGAGTATCCCCCTGCGAAATTCCCAAGCCTTCTCAATTGAGAATCATTGCCAAATAACACGTCGTACCTGCACAAAGCCGCGCAATCCCAGCGATCACGCGAACCAAAATCAAATTCTTCTCCGGTTGATCGGACTGCGGTATTGAGTTTGCTATATGTGCAAGACTGCCCACACGGTTTTTCGTAAATTCAGTCAGCAGAACTGGTAGTTGCACAATAGAAGACAAAAGAGGAGAGGGTGAAACTATGGATGCCTTTGAACTGTTGAAAGCAGACCACAAAAAGGTCGCAGAGCTTTTTGATCTATTGGAAACCGCCAGCGGCAAGAAAAAGCTCGATGTGCTCAAACGGATTAAGAGTGAGTTGGAAGTTCACACTCATGTTGAAGAAACTATTTTCTATCCGGCTCTGGAGAAGCCCGAGGAAACTCACGATCTAACGCTCGAGGCCTATGAAGAACACAACGTGATTAAGACGCTATTGGCCGAGTTGTCAGGAGCTCGGTCCGCGACTGATGAATGGCAGGCGAAGGCCAAGGTGTTGCGCGAAAATGTCGAACATCATGTCGACGAGGAAGAAAACGAACTATTCGGCAAGGCCGACGATGCTTTGAGTGACGAAGAAATCGAGTTGCTTGGAGAACGAATGGCAGCTGAGAAAGCTCGGAAACAGGGTCAGCCGGTTCCGAAAAAGTCTGACACAAGGGCCAAAACAAAAAAGAGTGCGGCCAAGCCTGGAATTATTTCGAAGATCGCTGACTTCATAGGTCTGGGAAGCGGTACGGCTAAGAAAGTTACCAGGAAAGCTCCTGCGAAAAAGAAGACGGCCGCGACCAAAGGTTCAACCAAGACTATTAAGACTGCCCGCACGACGGCGAGCAAACGCGCGTCTTCAACCGCTGGATTGAAGCGGACACCGAACTCAGAGTCCAGCAGCTCAAAGAAGGGTAGTACTGGAAGCTCGCGAAGGAAAGCTGCAAAGAAGCGCGCAAGTCACAAATAGGGAAGCGCTAATTTTGGAGTGCGATGACCTGGCATCACTTTCGCCCCACAGCGGCTCGAGGCCGCGGGCTTTGATAATAGGCTGTTTTCCACAATTTGCGGCGACAGGTCGCCGCGACAAAAGCGCCGACAGGTCGGCGCACTCCAAATTAGGTGAGCGTGAACTTACGAGATGAGCAATAAAAATAGTTCAAGGCTCGAGGGTAAATCGACCCGACAACGTTCCTCAATGAAGGCCTCGGTTGAGGATCTCACGCAGCGAAATGTGGAGTTGATCCGCAAGCTGGAGGAATCTGCCAAGCAGGAACGGAAGCGGTCAGACCTCGTTGCTGAAGCTATCGCCAACTTCTGCGGCAGCATGACCTTTGTTTGGGTTCATGTAGTTTGGTTTGGCGGCTGGATACTAATCAATCTGGTACCACGGCTTCCGCACATCGATCCGTTTCCTTTTACGTTTCTCACGCTGGTTGTTTCACTTGAAGCGATTTTCCTGTCCACCTTCATTCTAATCAGTCAGAACCAGGACACTAAAATAAGTGAACGGAGAAACCATCTCGATCTGCAGATTAATCTACTTAGTGAACAGGAAAACACCAAAATGATTGCTATGTTGCAGGCAATAGCCGCCAGGGTCGGGGCGGAGGTTGGTGAGGATTTCCATTTGCAAGCGTTGAGCGAAGAGACTAAACCCGAAAAACTGGCCAGGCAGATTGAAGCGCGCGAAGAGAATTAAGGATCTCTCCGAAACGATCGCTGCTGTCTATTCCTTCGTCTTCAAGTCAGGTGCAGTGAACAAGGAGTTGCAATTGAAGTTTCGACTACCAGATCCAGTCTGGCGAACTTTCAAGGTTAAGGACATGGGAAGCGACAAAAGTGTTGACCTGCAAAGCCCCGAGTCGGCGGCGTACTGGCTCTCCGCAATTATCGAATCAGCGGACGATGCAATCATCAGTAAGACGCTCGATGGCATCATCACCAGCTGGAACAGTGGCGCCGAGCGGATTTTCGGCTATACCGCCGAGGAGATAGTAGGGAAGTCAGTTACCATTCTGATCCCACCGGATCATATCGACGAAGAGCCGCAGATTCTGGGGCGGATAAAAGCAGGGGAGCGGATCGATCACTACGAGACTGTCCGCGTTAGCAAAGATGGACGGTTGATCGAAATTTCTTTGACCGTTTCCCCTATCAATGACGCTGAAGGCAAGGTCATCGGAGCGTCAAAGGTCGCGCGTGACATTTCCGAGCGAAAACGCACTGAAGAGTCACTCCATGAGCATATCGAGATCATCGAAACCGTCAATCGACTCGGCCAAACGTTAGCCTCCGAACTCGATTTGCATAAGCTGGTGCAAGCCGTGACAGATGCCGCGACAGAGATTTGCGACGCACGCATTGGCTCATTCTTTTATAACTTGCTCAATGAGCAAGGCGAACCCTACATGCTCTATATGCTGTCAGGGGTGGCCCGTGAGGCGTTTGCAGACTTTCCGATGCCACGCAATACCGATATTTTCGCGCCCACTTTCAAAAGTGAAGGCACGGTTCGTTTAGACGACGTAAAGAATGATGCACGTTACGGAAAAAACTCACCGTATTACCGGATGCCTGACGGTCAATTGCCCGTAAAAAGCTATCTCGCGGTGCCGGTGATTTCTCGCTCAGGCGAGATCTATGGCGGATTATTCTTTGGGCACCCCGCGGAAGGCGTTTTCACCGAACGCGCGGCGCGCATCATTGAGGGACTGGCGGCGCAAGCAGCGATTGCAATGGACAACGCTCGGCTTTTCGAAAGTGCGCAGCAGGCGCGTGGCGAAGCTGAAAGAGCTGCCGTGGATAACGAGCGCCTCTATCAAAAAGCAGAGGAGTCCAGTCGACTCAAGGAAGAATTCCTGGCGACTGTTTCACACGAACTGCGAAATCCGCTAAACGCCATTCTGGGTTGGTCGCGCATGCTGCGTGCTGGTCAGGTGCCCGAGGCCAGCATAACCAAGGCCTTGGATACGATTGAGCGGAACGCACAGGCCCAAGCGCAACTCATCGACGACTTGCTTGATGTCTCGAGGATAATGTCGGGTAAGCTTCGCATGGATGTTCGGCCGGCTGATCCGAACCTTTTCATCGAGGCTGCAATCGAAGCGGTCAAACCTGCAGCAGAAGCAAAGGGAGTTCGCCTGCAAAGGATCATGGATACGGGCATGATTTCAGTGCCCGGCGATCCAATTCGGCTTCAGCAAGTCATCTGGAACCTGTTGTCAAACGCAATCAAATTTACAACGCGCGGAGGACTTGTCCAGGTGAGGTTAGAGCGCGTGAATTCGCATGTAGAGATTGTTGTCAGTGATACGGGAGAGGGCATCGAGCCGGAATTTCTGCCGTACGTTTTTGATCGCTTTCGGCAGGCGGACCAGCGCAGCACGCGGCAGCACGGAGGCCTGGGTTTGGGTTTGGCAATCGTAAAGAATCTGGTTGAACTGCACGGAGGTTCGGTTCGGGCTGCCAGTCCGGGCCCGGGGCAGGGAGCGATTTTCACAATTCGACTGCCAGTGGTACCTGTTTATCAAATGGATAAAAAGGAAGGGCGAGTGCATCCGGCAGCTCGCGACCTGTTGCCCGATACGTCTGCTGAGCGTTTGGACGGAACGACGATTTTGGTTGTCGACGATGAGCTGGATACCAGAGAGCTTTTGAAAGCAGGGCTGGAAAACTGCGGCGCCCAGGTTACGCTTGCAGGCTCGGCCGCCGAGGCCTTTGATGCACTCGAGAGTCAAATTCCGGCCGTGATAATCAGCGACATCGGCATGCCCGGTGAAGACGGCTATGACTTGATTCGTAAGTTACGTTCAATGCCTGCCGACAAAGGCGGCAACGTTCCGGCGATTGCCCTCACGGCCTACGCCCGAGTGGAAGATCGGTTGCGGGCGCTCAGGTCTGGTTATCAGATGCATGTTCCAAAGCCAGTTGAACTCGCTGAGCTCGTGGCTGTTGCTGATAGTCTCGTGAAAAGACGAAGTTAGAAACATGCTTGCGGCCTGTCTCTAAAGTTCGCAGAATAAATGAGCGCCGTAGGCGGTCTGCTCTTCAGTCCCAGAGTGACGAAATGTCTATGGAACGACGCAGTATAGAAATCCTTTTTGCTCCGGAGGAGCGAGATATTCGGTTGGCCGGCAGCACCTTACGCTCCTAACGGAGCTAAGGAAGTAACTTTTGCGAACGTGAACTATAAACATTTCGTCCCTCCGGGACTGGAAACCGCAGTTCTATTTGTT
>Ga0134125_10008188_pt1 | contig 11792 bp, 4 predicted proteins | sample KB31751_FD_96464 | JGI IMG/M metagenome (GOLD analysis project Ga0134125, IMG submission 96464) | Terrestrial soil microbial communities with excess Nitrogen fertilizer from Kellogg Biological Station, Michigan, USA - KB3-175-1 | ecosystem: Environmental > Terrestrial > Soil > Unclassified ... | reverse complement strand
GGAGATCGAGCGCGCCCGCGACGTGCGCGGCGGCGATCTCCCCCAGGCTGTGCCCGACGACCGCACCCGGCTGAATCCCCCACGACTGCCAGAGGGCGGCCAGCGCGACGCTCACCGCGAAGAGCGCCGGCTGCACCTCGTCGATACCGTCGAGCTCGCGATCGACCACGGTCAGCCGCTCGACCACGCTCCAGCCGGCCTCTCGCCGGATCGCCTCGTCACACCGCTCGAGACTCTCGCGGAAGACCATCTCCTGGACGAGCAGGCGGCGCCCCATCCCCGGCCACTGGGAGCCCTGGCCCGGGAAGACGAAGGCGACCGGCGCCGACGCCTTCCGGTTCCGCCCGGCGATCACCGCCGGATGTGATCCCCGCGCGAGGTACTCGGTCAGCGCTTCCCGCAGCCCGTCCGCCGAGCGGCCGACGACTGCCAGCCGGTGCTCGTGATGCGCCCGCCGCACGGCCGCGGTGTAGACGAGGTCTTCGAGCCGATCCGCACCCGCCAGCGCCCCGGAATACGACCGCGCGAGCGCGGCGAGCGCCGGCGCGCTCCGTGCAGAGAGCGGCAGCAGGACCGCGTCCCGGGCTGCGGCAGGCGGTGCATCGACCACGGGCGGCGCTGCCTCCAGCACCACGTGCGCGTTCGTGCCCGACCAGCCGAACGAGCTCACGCCCGCACAGCGCCGGCCACGCCCGGCCGGCCACGGGCCGAGTGACGTCGGAATGGCGAGGGTCGGCGGCATGCTGATGTGGGGGTTCAGGCGGCGGAAGTGCAGGTGCGCCGGCACCGATCCGTGCTGGAGCGCCAGCACCGTCTTGATGAGCCCCGCGATGCCGGCCGCACCCTCGAGGTGTCCCAGGTTCGTCTTGACCGACCCGACGAGGCACGGCGCCGCGCGGCCCGAGCCGACCACCGCGCCGAGCGCCTCCATCTCGATGGGATCACCGAGCGGCGTCCCGGTCCCATGCGCCTCCACGTACCCGAGCTCCTCGGGCGTGACACCGGCCTGATGGAGCGCGCGGCGGATCAGCGCTTCCTGCGAGCGCCCGCTGGGCGCGGTCAGCCCGTTCGTGCGGCCGTCCTGGTTCACCGCCGATCCGCGGACGACCGCCCGGATCGGATCTCCGGCCGCGACGGCGTCGGCGAGGCGCTTGAGCACCACCACACCGCAGCCCTCGCCGCGCACGAAACCATCGGCGCGCTCGTCGAAGGCCTTGCAGCGACCGTCGGCGGCCAGCATCTGCATGCGGGAAGCGGCGACCGTGAACTCGGGTGACAGGATCACGTTCACGCCGGCCGCGAGGGCCACGTCACATTCGCCGGTCCGGAGCGCCTGAACGGCCAGGTGGACCGCCACGAGGGACGACGAGCAGGCGGTGTCGATAGCAAGGCTCGGCCCGCGGAGATCGAGCAGGTACGCGAGCCGTCCGGCGAGCACGCTATGCGACGTCCCGGTGCCCGCGTAGGCATCGAGGCCCGCGGGGTTCTCGGCCTGGAGCGTCCAGTAGTCGTTGCTGTGGCTGTGGACCCCGACGAAGACCCCCGCCGCGCTTCCGGCCAGTCGAGAGGGATTCTGGCCCGCATCCTCGAGCGCATCCCACGCCACCTCGAGGAGCAGGCGCTGCTGGGGATCCATGCGGGCGGCCTCGCGCGGCGAGATGTCGAAGAACGCGGCATCGAAGCCATCGATCTCGCCCAGGAACGCTCCCCAGCGCGTGCTCATCTTGCCGCGGGCTCGAGGATCGGGATCGTAGAGCGCCGCCGCGTCCCAGCGATCGGCCGGCACCTCGGTGACCGCGTCGACGCCCTTGGCGAGCAGAGCCCAGAACGACGCGGCGTCGCGGACGCCGCCCGGGAGTCGGCAGCCGATACCCACGATGGCGATGGGTTCCGTTTTCGCGCGCTCCGCCGCTTCGAGACGGGCGCGCATCTTCGCCAGGGCGTCGAGCGCCTGCCGCAGCTGGTCGCCGCTCGGCTCACTCATGACCCGGCTCCGGTCCGCCTCCGAGCAGTCGATTCACCCGCGCCAGCTCCTCGTCCAGCAGCGCGCCCACCTGGTCCCGAGACAGGCCCTCGGTCTCCGGGTCGACCCGTTCGGTCGTCGGCGCCGCCTCCACCCGCGGCGCATCGACGACGAGGTCGAGCGCCTCGGCGATGTGGCCAACCAGCGCGGCAACCGTCGGGTAGTTCCACACGAGCGTGGCCGACAGGCGCAACCCGAAGTCCGCCTCGAGCCGGTTTCGTAGCTCGAGCGTCATCAGTGAATCGAGGCCGAGACTCTTGAGAGGGGCCTCCGCGTCGACTCGTGCCGGCTCCAGGCGCAGAATCCGCGCGACCCGCGCCGTCAGGTGCGCCCGGAGCATCCCGAGCCGGGCGGAGCCCGGGGCGGCTCTCAACACGTCCGGCAGTGCGGCGCCGCCCGCGTCGGGGCGCGCCGCCGATGGGCGCACGAGCGCGCCGAGGAAGGGATCGGGCGCTCCGCCACGTGCCACGCTCCAGGCCTCGGCGTCGAAGATCATGATCGCCTGATGGGTGCGGTCGCTTCCGAGCATCGCGGTGAAAGCCTGCACACCCTGCTCGGGGGATAGGCTTCCGAGTCCTACCCTTTCGAGGCGCGCCCCGCGATCGCGACGCGCGGCGGCGAGCCCGATGTCACTCCACGGGCCCCAGCCGATGCTGATCGCGGGGCGGCCGAGGCTCCGCCGATACCGCGCCAGCGCATCCAGGAACGCGTTGGCCCCCGCGTAGCTCGCCTGGCCGGCCAGGCCCAGGAGGGGGGAAACCGACGAGCACAGGACGAAGAAGTCGAGCGGGTCCGACTCGGTCAGCGTGTGGAGGACCCACGCTCCGGCGGCCTTGGGTGCCATGACCGCCCGGATCTGGCCGAGCTCCATCCGGAGGAGCGTCGCGTCGTCGAGCACGCCCGCAGCGTGAATCACTCCTCGCAGAGGCGGCATCCGACGACGCAGGGCCTCGAGGGCGGTCGCCGTCGGTCCGGGCGCCGCGACGTCGGCCTGGATCGTCACCACGTCGGTCCCGGCCTGCTCGAGCGCGGTGATGATTCGGTGCGCCTCGGCGCCGGGTGCGCGACGACCGAGCAGCGCGACGTGCCGCGCGCCGGCGTCAACCAGTGCGCGCGCCATCGCAAGCCCCAGCGCGCCCAGGCCCCCGGTAATCAGGTACGTCCCGTCGGATCGGATCGCCGACGCGGCCGCAGTCAGCGGGGCCACGGCCGCAGCCGACTGCGAGAGCGAGAGGGCGATCTTCCCGATATGGCGCGCCTCCGCCATGTAGCGGAAGGCATCGGATACCTCGCCGATCGGGAACACGCGCACCGGAAGAGGCTGGATTTCTCCGACGGCGACGCGCTCCATCAGACGCGCCAGCAAGGCTCCGACGACGCTCGGTCGCTCCCGGCACAGGCGCTCGAGATCGAGCGCGGCAAAGGACAGATTGTTCCGGAATGGGCCCAGCCCGATTGGCGCGTTCTGGTAGATGTCCTGCTTGCCGATCTCCACGAATCGTCCGTACGGAGCGAGCGCCGAGAGGCCAGCGGCGACCGCCTCGCCGGCCAGCGAGTTCAGGACGATGTCCACGCCGGCCCCACCCGTGAGCGCCATGACCTCTCTCGCGAAGGACAGCGACCTCGAGTCGAGAACGTGCTCGACTCCGAGCGCGCGGAGGTGCTCGTGCTTCCGCGGGCTCCCCGCGGTGGCGAACACGATGGCGCCGGCCCGTCGGGCGAGCTGCACCGCGGCCAGGCCCACCCCGCCGGCCGCGGCGTGGATCAGCACGCGGTCGCCCGCCTGCATCCGGGCCAGGTGCTCGAGCGCGTACGACGCGGTCAGGAACGCGATCGGCAGGGTGGCCGCCACCGCGTCCTCGAGGTGAGCCGGCTTCGACACCGCCAGCCGCGCGTCGGCGATGGCGTGGGTGCCCAGACAGTCGAAGGCGATCGCGATCACCTCGTCGCCGACCCTCGGGCTCTCGACGCCCGGGCCCACGGCCACCACGCGGCCCGCGCATTCCATCCCGATGGGCCCGATTCCGTCAGGGTATCCAGGCAGACTGCCGAGCGTCGAAAGCACGTCCCGGAAGTTGAGGCCGGCGGCGCACACCTCGATCTCGATCTCGCCCGCTCCGGGCGGGCGTCGCACGAGCGGCCGGAGCCGCAGGCCGTCGAGAGTGCCGATCGCCGAGGCCCGGGCCTGGAACGGTGTCGACCCTGCCGGAACCGACGGCGCTTCCTCGGCCGCTTCGGATGCGGGGGCGACGCGCTCGAGCCTCGCCACGTAGCGGTCGCGGCCCCGCAGCGCGATCTGCCCCTCGCCGTCTGGTCGGACGCACTCGAGGGCGAGGCCATCGAGCTCTTCGCCGCTCGGCTCACCGCTCAGGTCTATCCGCTGCGGCCGCAGGTCGGGATGCTCCCTCGCCAGGACCGCCCCGGCGCCCCACAGTGGGGCCTGTTCGAGGGCGATACGCCCGGCCGCGGACGCGATCTCCTGCAGTCCGGCCGTCACCAGCACGATGCGTGGCCGCACCGCCGACTCGTCCACCGCCAGAGCCTTGACGAGCGCCGCCATTCCCTGTACCGCCGTCGATTCGGTGATCGCCTCGTGCGCATCGGGGGCCAGAGGCTCGGCGTCGAGCCCCTGGAGGTACGCGATTCCCTGTACGGGCCCCGTAGCGGCTAGACGTGCTTCGAGATCGCCCGATCCGGGGGTCACCACCGAGCAACGCGCGCCACGTTCGGTGAGCCGGCGCGCGAGCCGCTCGCCCACGCCCGCACGATCGGCCAGGACGATCCAGTGTCCCGGCGCCTCGGCTTGCTCGCTCACCGCGGTCGACTGCCGATGCCACCGGATCTCGAACGTGCACCGGTCGAGATCGGTATCGGGTCGGGCCAGCGGCACGACGCGCACCCCGTCCGCTTCGAGGACCACGTGCCCCGCGGAATCGTCGACCACGACGTCCGCCACGAGCGCGTCGTCGGGACCCATGCTCCGCACCGTCACCCGGCAGCGAAGCTCTTTCTCGAAGGCCGGGCCGCCGTGAACGACCACACGGTCGATCGAAGCCGGTACATAGGTGGCCGTCGCGGTGGCGGGAGTAACCTCGAGCGCCGCGATCACGCCCTGCAGCGCCGCATCGAGGAGGCAGGGATGCACCGCGTAGCGGCCGGCGTCTTCGACAACCGCATCGGTCGAGCGCAGGCGCGTGACGACGACCGCGCCGTGCCGCGAGAGCGAGGCGACACCCTGGAAGGCGGCTCCATATTCGAGACCGCGCCGGCTCATCGACTCGTAGTGCGCCTGACCGGTCGCCTCGCTCGTGGCGCCATCGCCGGGGGTCATCGTGGTGGTCGTGGCGTTGAGCGCTCCGCCGTCTCGAAGGCCACCGCTCGCATGTACGATCCACCGACTCGAGGGCCCGGCCCCAGCCTCACGGCTTGCGAGCCGGAAGGTCGCGGCACCCGATCCGGAGGAGGTGACCACGAGCTGCAATGTCCGTGTCTCGTCGGCGGCAATCGCCAGAGGCGTGTCCAGTCGGACATCCGTCACGCCTGCCGACCCGGAACCGAAGGCAGCGGCCCCCGCGCTGAGGGCCATCTCCACGATCGCGCTGGCCGGGAGCACCGCCACCCCGTGCACGCGGTGCTCGAGCAACCACGGCGTCTGGATGGGGTCGAGGCGGCCCTGCCAGAAGTGAGTCCCCGGGTCGGCCGAGGACACGATGTGCTCCTCGAGTATCGGATGAGCGCCCGCACCCACGCGGCGGTTCGCGCCGCCCGCCGGGGCGATGGGATACCAGAAACGCTCGCGTTGCCACGGATAGGCCGGCAAGGTGACGCAGCGGCCGGCCGTCGGGTAGAGCCGGCCCCAGTCCACCGGGTAGCCGGAGGAGTAGAGCGTGCCGAGCGACTCGAGCATCGTCGCCCGCTCCGGCTCCTCGCGTCGGAGCGAAGGCAAGCACAGGCCGGGTCGGCCGGTCGCGAGCCCCTGCTCGATCGCGGGCAGCAAGACGGGATGAGGGCTGATCTCGATGAACGTGTCGCAGCCGTCCTCCCGAAGCCGCCGGACCGCCGCCGCGAACTGGACCGTCTCGCGGAGGTTCCGCATCCAGTACCCGGCACCGAGCTCCGCGCCCTCGATGAGGCCGCCGGTGACGGTGGAGCACATCGGGATCCGCGTCTCGGCCGCGGTGAGACCGGCGAGGCCGCGCAGGAGATCCTCGCGCAGTGGGTCCACCTGCGGGCTGTGCGAGGCCACGTCCACCTTCACCGGACGGCAGAACACCCCGTCCCGGTCGAGCCGAGAGAGCAGCTCCTCCATGGCCCCCACCTCGCCGGCCACCACCGTCGACCGATCGCTGTTGCACACCGCGATCGACAGTCGGTCTTCCCGGCCGCGCAGCCGCTCATGAAGATCGTCCGACGAGAGCTCGACCAACGCCATCGCGCCGCGGCCGCTGATGCGGCGGAGCAGCGCGCTGCGCGTGCAGATCACGCGCGCCGCCGCATCCAGGTCGAGAGCCCCCGCCACGTGGGCCGCCGCCACCTCACCCATGCTGTGCCCGACCACCGCCACCGGCTCGATCCCCCAGGCTCGCCACTGCTCGGCGAGCGCGACCTGGATCGCGAAGAGGGCTGGCTGGACGATGTCGATCCGATCCAGGCGCGACCCGTCGGCCGCCCGCAGCTCCTCGAGGAGAGACCAGCCCGCGTGGGCGGCGATGGCGCGATCGCAGCCCTCGAGCGCCCGCGCGAATGCCGGCTCCGTCGCCGCGAGACCGAGCCCCATGCCGATCCACTGCGAGCCCTGGCCCGGGAACACGAAGGCGACCCGAGAGGCGCGTGCGGCCCCGCGAGGCGCGACGATACTCAACGCCGACCCCGCGCGGAGGAGCGCGTCGAGCCGCGTCACGAGCTGCTCTCGATCCGAGCCGACGACCGCGAGCCGATGGTCGTGGTGGCTGCGCCGAACGGCCGCCGTGAAGCAGACGTCGCGGATGTCCTCCCGATCGAGATCTGTCAGGTGGGCGAGGTAACTGGTCGTGAGCTCGCGCAGCGCCTCGGGGCTCCGGGCGGACAGCGGGAGCACGTATTCCCTCGAAGCGTCCGCCGGGGGCAGGGCCACGCGAGCCGCGTCCCCGTCGCTCGGTGCCGCCGCGAGCACGACGTGGGCGTTGGTACCCCCGATGCCGAACGAGCTGACGCCCGCGAGCGGACGTCCCTCCTCCGGCCATGTCATCGCGTCGCGGACGATGGCGACTCCCAGATCGCTCCACGGCACCTCGGGCGTCGGGACGTCACAATGAAGGCTCGCCGGGATCACTCGGTGCTCGAGGCCCAGCGCCACCTTGATGAGCCCGGCGATGCCGGCAGCGCCCTCGGTGTGGCCGATGTTCGTCTTCACCGAGCCCACGAAGCACGGCTGCGCCCCCCCGCGCCCTCGCCCCAGGACCGAACCCAGGGCGGCGAGCTCGACCGGGTCGCCCGCTCGGGTTCCCGTGCCGTGCGCCTCGACGTACTGCACCGCGGTCGGCGCGATCCCGGCGCGGCGGTAGGCGGCGCGCAGAAGATCTTCTTGACCCGAGCGGCCCGGCGTGCCGAGCGAGCCGCCGGTGTGGCCGTCGTTGTTGACCGCGCTGCCCAGGATCACCGCATGGATCGTGTCGCGGTCGGCGCGGGCGCGTGAGAGTCGTTTGAGCACCACGACTCCGACCCCTTCGCTGCGCACGTATCCGTCCGCGGACGCGTCGCCGAACTTGCAGCGTCCGTCCGCGGACAGCATCCGGGCCTGCGAGTACGCCACGGTGATGTGCGGCTGCAGGATCACGTTCACCCCGGCCGCGATCGCGATCTCGCTCTCGCCGGTCCAGAGGCTCTGACACGCGAGATGCACCGCCACGAGCGACGAGGAGCACGCGGTATCCACGGTCATGCTCGGCCCGCGTAGCCCTAGGAGGTGGGACATGCGTCCCGAGGCGGTGTAGCGACCGCTGCCGGTGGTCATGTGGAAATCGACCCGACCCGTCTCCGCGAACATCCTCGCCTCGTAGTCGTTGATCCACATGCCGACGAACACGCCGGTGTTGCTGCCATCCAGCGCTCGCGAGGGGAGGCCCGCGTCGTCGAGCGCCTCCGATGTCACCTCGAGGAGCAGCCGCTGCTGGGGATCGAGACGATCGGCCTCGCGCGGCGAGATTCCGAAGAACCGGGCATCGAAGCGATCGATGTGCTCGAGGAATCCGCCGCGCACCGCCCGAGCGGTGGCGAGCTGGCGGTCGGGCGGTAGCACGCCCACGGAGTCACCACCACGCGCGAGCAGCGACCAGAAGGCGGCCGGGCCTGTGGCTCCCGGAAACCGGCAGCCTAGGCCAATGATGGCGATTGGTTCGCCTTCGTCGCTCGGACGGACGCTCATGGGCTCGATGGTTTTTAGGTCGCGACCGACTGAGCGAGCTGAAGGCTCAGGGCAAACGAATCGCCATAGGGAAAGGTTTGCAAGTCCAGAGCCACTGTGGACTGCAAGAAAGGCTTGTGAGGGCCGACTCTTAGGTGTGTTACCAAATGGCATACCACTGCAATCTAGGGTTCAGCTGCGTAGATTTTCGTGCAAATCGTGCACATGGGTACTCCAGGTAATACACTCATTTTCGCGGGTTTAGCTGCGGTGATCAGGCTTAGGGCAGGCGTAGGGTCGTGCGGAAGAATGGTGCCCTAAGGGCCGGCCTCTTGGCACTGGACGGGAGATCCCCGCTGGGCACTCGTCGCGAGTGACACGGACGGGCACTCGCCACTCGCGAGGGGTGTCTTGCCACCCCCCGGTGCTGGAGGCGACTGGGCGCGTCCGAGCCGTCCTGGAGCGATCACGACGTCGGGCCTTCTTCGAACGGCCGCGGCGTGATCAGCACGCGTAACCACCGGCTGAGTGCGGGGCTCTCGCCACGAGCGGTCCGCCAAGAGGTGGCGTGCCTGGAGGGATTCGAACCCCCGACCCTCGGCTTAGAAGTGGGCCAACAAAGAAGTCATGCGCTGTCACCGACTGCGAAGCCGGGTGCGTTTGGGTTATCTTCCGACTGCGGGGCCAGTACGGTCCATCCCGTGGAGCCCCGAGGGTTCTCCCGCCTCGTAAACTGGAAGAGTGACCGCCCTTCCGAAAATCGACCCCACGCAGTCGAGCGAGGAACACCAGTCCTTTCACCGCGACGGTTGGGTGGAGTAGGACTGATGGCAGACTGGGTGGCACCATTGAGCGTTCGGCTGGACCACTACCGGAAGCAGCGCGGTGGGCTTTCAACGGCCCACCGCGCGCTTCTAACCTGCTGCTACTTCTTCTGGGACAGAATTTTGGCTGCGTCGGCGTCCTCAATCACAGGCACGACCGTGAACTCCAGCAGATCCGACCACTGGTACATCCAGCCGTACAGCGACGTGGCGTCGTCGGCGCTCGCCATCGTGATGCCACCGAGTTCGCCCAGCGTGTGCCACCGACCGAGCATCTTGACGCCCGTCGGAGGAGGCGCCCCCGTCTCCATGAACCGCTTGACCGCCTCGTCTCGCTTGCCAGGAAGCACCGTCCACTTCGTGAGGAAAAGCATGGTCGTGTACTCCGCGTACCGCCAGTGGAACGTTAACTACTACCGGGCGCGAACCCCGCCGTCGACACGACAGGTAGCACCCGGTCTTCACCCGAGGCGGAGGGAGCCCCTTGGAGCGGGCCCGAGCGACGGAACGGCTGGATTGCGACCGCGAAGAGTCTGAGCTATACCCCCAGGAATTGTCAATCGCCGTGGCCCTGCTCGCCTACCGGAGAAGTCGGATTCCATAGAATCCGGCACTGATTCCGGCACTGCACCTTCGCAGAGGACCCCGGCTGGCTGATCGTGGCTCGTAAGTGCCTGTAATGGAATGGCGCGCCTGGAGGGATTCGAACCCCCGACCCTCGGCTTAGAAGGCCGATGCTCTATCCAACTGAGCTACAGGCGCGGAAGGTAGCTACGATACACCAGACCATTGCTCGCATTCACCGGCCTTTACGAGCTGGTCCCGCTCAGGCGCACGCCGGCCAAACGCTCCACCGCAAGACGTTCGTGCCGGCGGGCCCGCTCCGGGTGAGTTCCTCCGACCCTAGAATGAATACGCCTGCGCTCGGATGACGCCACCCTTCACGTGCACTTCGCTAAGCACTTGAGAATGTCGCGGCCTCACCGAGAACGGCTACTGGGTGATGACCACCCCGGAACCGACAGATAGCCTAGTGTCCGGGCCCGACAGTATGTCCAGATTGGGCAGAAGCTGCTGCTGGAGACGTGTTCACTGATGATCCAGGTGCGGTAGCGCGCGAACTTCCTCAGAATGGCCTGGATTTGATCGTTGCGAAGATGTTGAAACACCTGCCTCACGATGACGAGATCGCCGGGCGGGAGTGGGTCGGTGACCGCATCGATTGCCCTGAATGTGAGATTGTCACGAACGAACATCAGCTCGGGCACCACGTCGCACGCGGTGTATGTCCGGGCGAGGTTCGGCCGCTGCCCACTCGCGTCATCGTGTTGGAGATCCTGTCGCCCGCGCCCGTCGTGCGCCGGAATCCGCACCGCAGAGTCGCCCAGGCGGGCCGTCCGGCAGGCTGTTTTAGGTAAGCACAAGATGTGGGTTGACAGGCCCGGGCCCCCACGATAGGCTGCGCTCATCATTCACACCGGCTCGGCACCATCGACCATCAGCAGCGGGATCGACGACGATCGTCCTCTGCCTCGGGAGTGCAACATGACGGCGGAAGACTTGCTCAGCGAGCTCCGGTCCTCACGGACCGACCTCGCGCGCCTCGTGGAAGCGGCGCGCGACCGGCACACCCGCCTGGTCATACCTCAGCGGAGCGTGGAGGCGTGGCAGCAGCGGGAGCCGGAGACCTGGACGAAGGTCAGCGGCTGGCTGACCGCGCACGGGGTATCGATCGTCCGGGTCTGAGATCAGGCCGCGACGGCTGTCGCGGCGGGTCCCACATGGGCCGGCGGAAGCCGGGGAAAATGGTCGGGGTGAGAGGATTTGAACCTCCGACTCCCTGCTCCCAAAGCAGGTGCGCTACCGGGCTGCGCCACACCCCGATCCCACTGGCGCGAGCAGTATACGCTTCGGCTCGCGCCCCCTTCAACTCGCCCAGCGTCGTAGGAGCGCCCGCGCCTGGGCCAAGGCCCGGCCTCGGTGGCTCACCGCGTGCTTGGCCGTCGCGCTGACCTCGCCGAAGCTCATCCCGAAGGCGGGGTAATAGAAGATGGGGTCGTAGCCGAAGCCGCCGTCGCCCCGCGGCGATTCCAGGATCAGGCCCTCCACCGTGCCCTCGATGGCGACCTCGCGGCCGTCGGGCGCGGTGATCGCGATCACCGCCCGGTAGCGAGCGGTCCGCCGAGCGGCCGGCACGCCGACCAGCTCCCGCAGCATCAAGGCGTTGCGGCCGGTGTCGGTCAGACCCTCGCCGCCGTACCGCGCCGACAGCACTCCGGGTCGCCCGTCGAAGGCGTCGACCTCGATACCCGAGTCGTCGCCGAGCGCCATCCGGCCGGTGGCCCGGGTGACTGCGCGCGCCTTGCCGAGGGCGTTCTCGGTGTAGGACGTCTCGCCCTCCGGCGGCAGGACGATGTCCGGGTACGCCGAGAGATCCTCGACTCGGTAGGGGAGGCCGGCGAGGAGGTCGGCCAGCTCCCGCCCCTTGGCCCGGTTGCCCGTGGCCAGGATCAGCAGCGGGTCAGCGGGTGAAGTGCTTCTCGTCACGCGCCGCGATCGCGCG